>Ga0164292_10000978_pt1 | contig 22647 bp, 19 predicted proteins | sample GEODES117metaG_FD_111486 | JGI IMG/M metagenome (GOLD analysis project Ga0164292, IMG submission 111486) | Eutrophic lake water microbial communities from Lake Mendota, Wisconsin, USA - GEODES117 metaG | ecosystem: Environmental > Aquatic > Freshwater > Lake | place: USA: Lake Mendota...
GCATCGTCAGCTCCTCCCGCAGTTCCTCCAGCCCCATCAGCTCCTGCACCTGCCGCCCCAGGGTGATCTCCTGCTCGTGGCTCAACAGCGGCACACGGCCGATGTCGCGCAGGTAGGAGCGCAGGGAATCGCCGGTCGGGGCCAGGGCCGAAGCGGAGGTCGCGATCGTGATCGAGGGCATCGTTCCGCAGTTACGAAACTAATTGGTTTCGTAAACCTACCACCTTTTGCGGATCCATTCCGCCTTGGCCATGGCGGGCCGTAGGGGGCAGGGCGCAGGAGAATGGCGCCAGCAAAGCAAGCGCCGCCATGGCCAAGGGGCGCCGGGAGCTCCCCGGCGAGCGACTTCAGAAACTGCTGGCCGAAGCCGGCTTCTGTTCCAGACGGCGGGGGGAAGAGCTGCTGCGCCAGGGCAGGGTGCGGGTGAATGGCGCCGTGGCCGGGCTGGGGGATCGGGCCGATCCCGACCGCGACGCGATCGAGGTGGATGGCCGCCCCCTGCAGGCTCCCCCCCGGCGGCTCGCCCTGCTGCTGAACAAGCCCTTGGGCGTGCTCTGCACCTGCCACGACCCCCACGGCCGCCCCACGGTGCTCGACCTGCTGCCGCCCGAGCTGCGTCGGGGCCAGGGCCTGCACCCCGTCGGCCGACTTGATGCCGACAGCCACGGGGCCCTGCTGCTTACCAACCGCGGGGACCTCACCCTCCAGCTCACCCACCCCCGCCACGGCCACCACAAGACCTACCGGGTCTGGATCGAAGGGCGGCCGGATGCCGCCTGCCTGGCCCGCTGGCGGGCCGGAGTGCCCCTCGATGGCCGTCCCAGCCAGCCGGTGGAGCTGCGCCTGCTCGGCCACGACCACCACCGTCACGGACCCGTCACCGAACTCGAACTCACCCTGCGGGAGGGGCGCAACCGGCAGATCCGTCGCACCGCAGGCCTCCTGGGGCACAGGGTGCTCGATCTGCAGCGGGTGGCGATCGGCCCACTGACCCTCGATGATCTGCCGGTGGGCGCCTGGCGTCCCGTTCACCCACAAGAATGGGAAGCCCTGAATCGCCTGCCCTGAGCCGTCCTGTCCTGCCGCCGCCGATGCTCCGCCTCACCCGCAGGGTGCGGCAGCAACTGGGCTGGCCGGTGGCCGCAGGCAGCGTGGGCGGGGAGGAGGGCCAGGGGCGTCTCGATCCCCTGCTCCAGGCCGGTCGCACCCTGCGGGAGGCTCGCGAAAGCCGGGGGATCGGGCTGCGTCAGCTGGCCCAGGCGACCCGCATCAGTACGGCGGTGCTCGAGGCGCTGGAGCGCGGTTGGGCCGATCGCTTGCCGGAACCGGCCTATCTGCGCACGATGCTGCCGTTGCTGGAGCAGGCGCTGCAACTGCCGTCCGGGAGCCTCAATGGAGCTCTGCCGCGCCGCCGTTCCCGATCCGTGGGGCCCCAGCACCGTTCGGTGCTGGAACGCTTCTCCCCCGATGCCATCGATCTGCTCAGCACCTGGCAGGGGGCCCTGGCGTATGGGCTGCTCACCCTCGGCCTGCTCTACGGCCTCAACTTGCAGCAGCAGAAGCTGGCGCTCCGGGGCCTGCTGAGCACCCATCCCATCCCGCCCCTCACCGAGGAGCGGTCGGCCGAGGCCCTCGCCAGCGCCCAGGACCTGGCCCGCACCTTCCCCGATCTCAGTCCGCTGCGCCGGGCGTCGGAAGGCCAGGCGCTGCGCCGGTTGCAGGGGGAGACGGGTCGGGACCACGCCGATCTCTCCCTCGGTCGGCTGCAGCTGCAGCTGGATCGGCCGACGCGGGTGGCCCTGACCAGCCGCCGCAGCGGCGCCACCACGCTGGAGGCCGTGCAGGGATCTCTTGATCTTCCGGTCCTGCCCCCGTTTGAGCTGCAGCTCGATCCCGCTCCGCTCAGGCCCGATGGGGTGCGCTGGAACGGCACGGCCCTGCCTGCCGCGGATGCGTCTGCAGGCTCCTACCGCTACCCGGCTTTGGCCAGGCCCGTCCCCCCGTCCGCCCCGCGGCCGTAGCGGGCCGCCATCGTGCCGAAACCGTGCAGCGGGCCTTGCAAGGCGGAGATTGGTGCCTGCAGCCGCCAGCTCCAGTTCCCTTCGGTGGTGCCGGGGGTGTTGAAGCGGGCTTCGTCGCCAAGCTCCAGCAGGTCCTGTAGGGGCACCACCGCCAGCTCGGCCGAGCTGGCCAGCGCCATTTCCAGCAGCTGCCAACTGGGGGCATGCACTGGCCCGCCCAGGGCGGCCTCCACCCGGCCCCTGGCCTCCCCGTCGAGGCTGTGCCACCAACCGAGGCTGGTGGCGTTGTCGTGGGTGCCGGTGTAGACCACCCAGCGCTCCCCCTGGTAATTGGCAGGGAGATAGGTGTTGTCGGCGTTGCCGTCGAAGGCGAACTGCAGGATCTTCATTCCGGGCAGCTGGAACTCCTCCCTCAGGGCCTCCACCGGGGGGGTGATCACCCCCAGGTCCTCGGCGATCAGGGGCAGGCTCCCATCGGGCAGCAGTCGGCCGCGGCGCCGGCAGCGCCGTTGCAGCCTGGCGAGCAGCGCCTGGCCCGGGGAAGGCTCCCAGGCGCCGTTCTCCGCCGTGGCATCCCCGCCCGGCACGCTCCAGTAGGCCTCCAGGGCCCGGAAATGGTCGAGCCGCAGCAGATCGAAGAGCTCCAGCTGGCGCTCGAGCCGGGCCATCCACCAGCGGAAACCGCTGATCCGGTGCCGCCACCAGCGGTACACCGGGGTTCCCCACAACTGGCCGGTGGCCGAGAAATAGTCCGGCGGCACACCGCTCTGCTCCAGGAGCGTGCCGTCCATGCGCAGGGAGAAAAGACCCCGGTGGCACCACACATCGGCACTGTCGTGGGCCACGTAGAAGGGCAGATCCCCTACCAGCCGCACTCCTTCGGCATGGGCAAGCTGCTGCAGCCGCTGCCATTGATCCTGCAGCTGCCACTGCAGCAGCGCTTCCTCCAGCAGGGCGACTCCATGGTGGGTCTCCAGGGCCCGCAGGGCCCTGTCCTCCCGGCGCGCCAGCGGTCCGGGCCATTCCCACCAGGGCCGCCCCTCATGCAGGCGGCGCAGCACCATGAACCGACAGTGGTCGGGCAGCCAGCGCCGCTGCTGCCGCTGCCACTTTTCGAAGCGTTGGCGTCGTTCCGGTGGTTGCTCGGGCCAGCGGCGGCCCAGGGCGGCGGCGATCGCGGCGGAGCGGGCCGTGGCCGCTTCCGGTTCGAGTCGATCCCAGCCCGCCGCCGGCAACGCCTCGAGATCCTCAGGCCCCAGCAGCCCCGCGGCCAGAAGGTCCTGGGGATCGATCAGCCAGGGGTTGAGGGCGGAGCCGCTCGGGGAGCTGTAGGGGGAGCCGGTGGAGTCGGTGGGGGCCAGGGGCAGTAGCTGCCACAGGTCCACCCGCTCCCGCGCCAGCAGCTGGATCCAGTCGCGGGCGGCGGCGCCCAGGCTGCCGCAGCCCGGGGTTCCAGGCAGGCTGGTCGGGTGCAGCAGCACCCCGCTCGCCCGCTGGCTGGGCAGGGGTGGTTCGGCCATGGGGGGAGGGCTCACGAGCTGGGCAGCCTGTAACGGCTGATGATCCGCTGGGCGAAGGCGGGAAGGTGGCGATCGGCCATTTCGGGGTGGTTGCGACGCACCCACAGGGCATTGCGGGTGAAGTGGGAATCGATTGAGAAGCGGCCGTATTCCAGTCCCTTCGGACCCACCCGCTGCACCACCCAGCCCACAAGTTCGGCCACCCACATCGGCAGTCGGAGGGCCTTGTCGTAGGCATCGATCCCCTGCTGCACCGCCGCCTTTCGATCGCCGGAGCTGGTCACAGGGGCGATGTCGAGTTCATTTTCCACCAGGTCGAGCAGCTCCTGGCCGCGCTGATTGCGCACCGTGATCCACTGGCGCCCGAACTCGGCCCCCATGTATCCGACCACCAGGTCGGCGCCGGCGTTGGTGTAGTCGAAACAGCTCAGGCAGCTGGGGGCGAACACGTTCTTGAGCTTGGGGGTGTCGAGCCCGAAGAAAGGCACCGTTTCCTCGCTGCCATCGCTGTGGCGGAAGTGGATGCGGAAATCCTGCATGAATTCGTAATGCACCACGGTCTCGGGCGAGCGGCTGGCACTTTCCAGAAAGGTCTGTAGCCCCTGGCGGGACACGTTGTCGACGCAGGGCAGGCCGAGCACGTAGAGCTGCTGGAGCGGCAGGGTGTCCTGCACCGCCCGCAGCGCCTGGATCTGGCAGCCCACACCGATCGCCAGCAGCCGTTCGATCCCGCTGCCGGGCAACTGTTCGAGCACCTTCAGGTTGGGGGAAAGGGTGGGCTTGTTCACCCTGGCGGCCAGCACCTGTTCGGGCGTGCGGGCCAGCACGGGCACCGGTGTGAAGCGGTCGTCCTCGCTCTGCTGCACGCAGAGCACCGCATCCACCAGCCCCGTCTCCAGAGCCCGCACCCCCAGCCGCGACACGATGCCGCTCCACTGGGCCCCCTCGATCGGCTGCCGCAGCCGTGCGCTGAGCATCCGCTGCTGCACGCCGAAGTAGAGCTCGTCCTCGTTGTCAAGGTCGCGGCTGCGGCCGTGGGCCGCCACTTCCATTGCCTCGAACCGCTGGTTGAGGAAGGCACAGCTGCTCTTCACATAGGCCACCCAGCGGCTGTCACAGAGGCCGCACTGGCTGCACAGATCCTTGGCGGGGTAGACGCTTCCCGGGGCCAGCGGACGGGCCCGCTCATGGGGCTGGGCTCCGGAGGAGGGGGGGGGCGCAGGCTGGGCGGCGGTCAAGGGAAAAGGGAAGGGCGGAAACGGCCGGAGGATGCCGGAGATGAAAACGGTAAAGGTGTGCGGCCCGGACTGGTTCAGAGTGGGCACCACAAATCGCTCCGCCGCCGGCCCCGATGCCTCCCCGCCGGGATCCCCGTTCTCCTTCCGCTCCCCAACCCGCCTGGGGAGAACCGCCCTCCAAGGCGGGTACCTCCTCCCAGGCAGGTGCATCCCCGCGGGGCGCCGCCAGAGACCCCAACCGTCGCCTGCGGCGCCGGGGGCGTGCCGAATCCGTAGATCCGAAGGCGCGGGGCCGTTCTCTGCTGCGCTTGCCCGGCCTGCTGATGCTCCAGTGGCGCGATCCGGAGCGGCGGCGCAGGCTGGGTCTGCTGGCCGTGGGGGCCCTGGGAGCGCTCGCCGCCAACATCCTGCTGGGGATCGTCTGGCCCCGGGGCGACCGCGCCGAAACCGCCGAGCTCGCGGTGACTCCCGCCACTCTGGCTGAAAAACCTCGCCGCCCGATCACGGTGCTGGTCATCGGCAGCGACGCTGACGGCATCAATGCCGGCAGCAACCAGGCGGCCCCCCCTGGCCCCGCCAATGCCGATGCGTTGCTGCTGGTGCGGGTCAATCCCAAGGGCCCGCTGCAGGTGCTCAATCTGCCGGTGGAACTGGCGGTGCAGCTTCCCGGTGACACCGCTCCCGTGCGCCTCGGCAGCCTCTTCGGCAAGGGCGGCGTGGCGCTCACGGCCGATGCGGTGCGGGAGCTGGTGGGACTCGACGTTCCGAAGCCCGACCGTTATCTCGTTCTCCCCCGCGGTGGGTTCCGCCAGATCGTGAACGGGATCGGCGGACTGGAGGTGAGTCCGCCGCGAACGATGAAGTACACCGACAAGACCCTCAAATACAAGGTGGATCTGCAGGCGGGGCTGCAACGGCTGGGGGGTGCCCAGGTGGAGCAGCTGGTGCGCTATCGCGATAAATGGCTCGGTGAGGCGGGCCGGCGCCAGAGCCAGCAGCTGGTGGTGACCAGCCTGCGGGAACGGCTGGGGCGCCAGGAGCAGCTGGCCGCCCTGCCCGGCCTGTTGCGGGATCTGCAGGGCAAGGTGGACACCAACCTCAGTGCCCGGGAAAGCATGAGCCTTCTGGCCGCCGGCCTCGACGACGACCGTCCGATTCAGTACGCCTCCCTGCCCCTCACCCCGGAGAATCCGGACCACGGCGGCATGCGGCAGCTGGCGAAGGATGCCTCCAGCCAGCTCTGGCCAGCGCCTCCTGCAGACAAACGCCCCTGAGGGCCGATCCCCCTCTCAGGGGATCGGCAGAGCCTCGCCTTGATCGAGGCGGATGCGTCGCTGCTGCAGCAGCCAGGCCAAAGAGCCGAGGCCCTCCTGCCCGAGGGCGGCTGGCTCCCAGCCTTTTTCGAGGTCCACCCGGCCGAGCCAGGGCAGGCCATCGCGGCGCCGGGCGGCAGCATCCCAGGGCCCGCCTGCCTGCAGCAGACCCAGCAGCGGCACCCGCCACTGCCCCATCAGGGCGTTGGCGGCGGCAGGCCAGCCGCCGCTCACCTGATCGGCGCCGAACACCAGCAGGGTGGGTTGCCGCCAGGCGCCGAGGGCCTCGGCCCAGTGGCCGCCCGCCTCCAGGGGCTGCCCGGGATCCAGGGGCAGCAGGGCCAACCAGCGCGGCTCCCGGGCCAGGGCGGCCAGGCAGCGGGCGGGCTGGCCGGCCTCGGGCGGCGTGATTCTCCGAAGCGGCAGATCGAGGTGCTCGGCGAGCAAAGCGGCGAACGGCTCCAGCCGTTCCCCCAGCTCGGGAGTGCCCCCTCCAGCCAGCAGCAGACCAACAGAAAGCGTCATGCTTATTCGTCGTTGCGGGACCGGCTCGCTTCTACGATCGGGGTTGCGCTGCTCCGACGACGCCCCCCGTGACCAGTTTCTCGACCGCAGAACGGGTGGATCACAACGGTGGGCACACCCAGCCGGACTCCCGGCGGCTGCGCCTGTTCAGTGGCAACTCCAATCCCGAGCTGGCGCGTGAGATCGGTGCCTATCTGGGGGTGCCCGATGGTCCGCGGGTGATCAAGCGCTTCGCCGACGGCGAGCTCTACATCCAGATCCAGGAATCGATCCGCGGCTGCGACGTGTTTCTGATTCAGCCCACCTGCGCTCCGGTGAATGATCACCTGATGGAGCTGCTGATCATGGTGGATGCCTGCAAGCGCGCCTCCGCCCGTCAGATCACGGCCGTGATCCCCTACTACGGTTACGCCCGGGCCGATCGCAAGACCGCCGGGCGCGAATCGATCACCGCCAAGCTGGTGGCCAACCTGCTGGCCAAATCCGGGGTCGACCGGGTGCTGGCGATGGACCTGCACTCCGCCCAGATCCAGGGCTATTTCGACATCCCCTGCGACCACATCTACGGATCGCCGGTGCTGGTGGATTACCTCGGCACCCGCGATCTGGGGGAGGTGGTGGTGGTGTCTCCGGATGTGGGGGGCGTGGCCCGGGCCCGGGCCTTCGCCAAGCAGATGAAGGATGCCCCCCTGGCGATCATCGACAAGCGCCGCTCCGGCCACAACGTGGCCGAGAGCCTCACGGTGATCGGCGATGTTGCCGGCAAGACGGCGATCCTGATCGACGACATGATCGACACCGGCGGGACCATCTGCGCCGGCGCCCGCCTGTTGCGGGACCGGGGCGCCACCAGGGTCCTGGCCTGTGCCACCCACGCCGTGTTTTCGCCGCCGGCGGTGGAGCGGCTCTCGGCACCGGGGCTGTTCGAGGAAGTGGTGGTGACCAACAGCATTCCCCTTACCGCCGATCGCCGTTTTCCCCAGTTGCGGGTGCTCTCGGTGGCCAACATGCTCGGCGAAGCGATCTGGCGCATTCACGAGGAGAGCTCGGTGAGCTCGATGTTCCGCTGACCGCCCCCGCAGCCCGGCGAACCATGGCAATGCTGCGTCGGAGCAGGGTCTTCGGCGCAGCCGTTCTGGTGCTGCTCCCCCTGCTCAGCCCCGCTGCGCTTGCCTCCGCCCCTGCCGCGCCCGCCACTGCCTCGCTCGCCTCTGCCCCAGCGCTCGCCTCCCGCCGCAGCGGGCGATCCCTGCCCCAGCCGCTGGGTCCGCGGGTGGGCGTCTGGCTCACCAACAGCCCCAGCCCCCTCTACTACGACCCCTCCCGGATTGAGTCGGCGGTGCAGCAGTTGGCCGATACCGGCTTCAACACTCTGTATCCCAATGTCTGGAGCCGGGGCGCCACCTTTCACCGCAGTCGCTGGGCTCCGATGGAGCCGACCCTGCAGCGCAGCCAACCCGGCCTCGATCCGGTCTGTCGACTCACCCGGGCGGCCCAGAAGCGGGGGATGCAGGTGGTGCCCTGGTTCGAATATGGCCTGATGGAGCCGGGAGACGCGGAGGTGGTGCGTCGCAATCCCGACTGGGTCCTGCGCCGCGCCGATGGCAGCAGCCTCTATGCCATGCACGGCGCCGACCTCAAACGCTCCCCCCTCAAGGATCTGCGGGTGTGGCTGAACCCTGCCCATCCCGGGGTTCGGGCCCGGTTCATCGGCCTGATCACCGAGATCGTGCAGCGCTGCGGGGTGGATGGCATCCAGTTGGATGATCACTTCGCCTGGCCGGTGGCGCTGGGGTACGACCCCTACACCGTGGCGCTCTATCGGGCCGAGACGGGGCGTGAACCCCCGCCCGACCACAACGATCGTTACTGGATGCGCTGGCGCCGACAGCAGCTCACCGGTCTGTTGCGGGAACTGCGCACCCAGCTGGGCCGCAGTGGCCGGTCGCAGCGCACGATCATCAGCCTCTCGCCCGGGCCATTCCGCTTCGCCTACAACGAGTGGCTGCAGGACTGGGAACTCTGGGCCCTCGGAGGGCTGATCGACGATCTGGTGGTGCAGAACTACGCCCATTCGGTGCAAGGGTTCGCCCGGGACCTCGACCAGCCCGCCCTGGTCAAGGCCCGCAGCTGGGGCATGCCCGTGGAGATCGGCATCCTCGCCGGTTTCGGCGGTCGCACCCCCGACATGGCGACCCTGAGCCGCAAGGTGGCCGTGGCCGCCGCCAGGGGCCACGGCGTCATCTATTTTTACTGGGAGGGTCTGTGGGGGGTCCATGCCGGCCGGGAAGGCGGGGCCTACCGGCGTCAGGCCTTCGGCCAGCTCCACCGCCAGACCTTTGCGCGGGAAGCCTCTTCCCCTGCCGCACCGCTCTCCCGGCTGCAGCGGCAGGCTCCGCCGCCGCCGCCCCCGCCGCCGCCTCTTCCCTGAGCAGAGGTGACGGGTTGCAGGACGTGCCTGGTTGAGCCCGCCGCCTGAGTCTCGCTGGTCTTAGGGGTGCGACTGGCCCAGGCACTGCGCCACGACCTCGCGGCTGTTGGGGGAGAGCGGCTCCCCTGCCAACTGGGTGAGGGCTTCCCGCATCCGCTCGCGGCGGGGGGAGGGGTAGCTCTGCCAGCGGCTGAACACCTTCGCCAGCCGGGAGGCTGTGATCGGATTGCGACGGTCCAGATCGGCGATCTGTTCCGCAAGAAAGCGATAGCCGCTGCCATCGGCGGCATGGAAGACCGGCACATTGCCCACCAGTCCGCCCAGAACGGCCCGCACCGAATTGGGGGCCGCCGGATCGAAGCGGGGATGGGCAAGCAGGCGGCGCACCCGCTCCAGCCCGTCGGCGAAGGGAGCCGAGGCCTCCAGGGCGAACCAGGCATCCAGGATTACCGGACGCTCCTGCCAGCGTTCGTAGAAGGCCTCCACGGCGGCCTGGCGCTCCGGGATCGGGTGGTGCTGCAGCGCCCGCAGGCCCGCCCGCGCCATCGTCATCGAGTCCTGGTTCACCGCGTCGCGGGCCTCGGCGATCACGGCGGCATCCCCTGCGGCTGCCCGCCAGCTCCAGATCGTGCCGGTGAGCAGTCGATCCCCGTTGCCCTCCGGCCAGGCCAGCGACCACTGGGGCCGGCAGCGCGCCAGGGCCTGCTGGAGGGGTTCGGCCAGGGCTTCGCCGAAGCACCGCTGCAGCTGCAGCAGGGCCGCAAACAGGGCCGGCGGATCGGGCTCGGCCATGGCGTCTTCCAGTTCCGCCATGCCGGGCAGGGCCAGCAGAGCACTGCGGCTCGCCTCCGACAGCGAAGGATCGGCAAGGATCCGCCGGAAGGCTTCGATCAGTTCCTCCTCCAGGCCCAGGTCGCTCTGGCCGGTGGCCCGGGCCAGCACGGCCCGACGCAGCAGCAGCTGCCCCGCATCCCAGCGGGCAAAGGCATCGCTGTCCCAGGCCAGCAGGTGCACCAGTTCGGCGGTAGGGCGGCCCATCTCCAGCTTCACCGGTGCCGAGAATCGCCGCAGCAGCGACAGGGCCGGGGGATGGGCCTGCCGGGGCAGTCCCTCAAACCGGAACCGTTGCTCGGGCTGATCGACCACCAGCAGCCGGCTCGCCTGCCCCCAGGAACGGGGCAGTACCTGCTCCTCCGCCTGGGGGACCGTCTCGCCCGCCAGCACCGGCACCAGGGGTTCGCCCGCCTGATCCAGCAGGCCGATCGCCAGGGGGATCAGCAGCGGCCGCTTCTGCGGCTGCCCGGGGGTGGGCGGGGTGTGCTGGCTCACCACCAGCTCCAGCTGGCCCTGCTCCCCGTCCCAGTGCCGACGGATCTGCAGGTGGGGGGTGCCGGCCTGGTGATACCAGAGGCGGAACCGTTGGAAGTCAACACCCACCTCCGACCCGGCTGCGTCCTCCATCGCCTGCACAAAGTCCTCGCAGGTGGCGGCGGTGCCGTCATGGCGCTGCACATACAGAGCCATGCCCCGCAGAAACGTCTCCTCGCCCAGCAGGGTATGGAGCATGCGGATCACTTCCGATCCTTTTTCGTAGATCGTGGTGGTGTAGAAATTGTCGATTGCCTGGTATTCATCTGGTTGCACGGGATGGGCTGTCGGCCCTGCGTCTTCCCTGAATTGGGTATTGCGCAGCATCGATACATTCTCGATCCGATTCAGGGCCTGGCCGTGGAGGTCGGCGGAGAAGCATTGATCCCGGAAAACGGTCAATCCTTCCTTGAGGGAGAGCTGGAACCAATCTCGACAGGTGATTCGATTGCCGGTCCAATTGTGAAAATATTCATGGGCAATCACGCTTTCCACTCTCTCCAGCTCGCCATCGGTGGCCGTGGCGGCGTCGGCCAGCACCAGTTTGGAGTTGAAGATATTGAGGCTCTTGTTCTCCATGGCGCCCATGTTGAAGTGGCGCACGGCAACGATGTTGAATTCGTCCAGGTCGTACTCCAGGCCGTACACCTGTTCATCCCAGGCCATCGAGCGCTTGAGGGAGGCCATGGCGTGGCCGGTGTAAGGCAGATCGCCAGGCTCCACATGGATGCGCAGCCGCACCGTGCGTCCACCGGCGGTGGTGAAGGTGTCGCAGGCCTCCTCCAGCTCCCCCGCCACCAGCGCAAACAGATAGGAGGGTTTGGGGAAGGGGTCATCCCAGACCGCGTAATGGCGCCCATCCGGCAGGGGGCCGGTTTCGAGGCAGTTGCCGTTGGAGAGCAGCACGGGGCAGGTCTGGCGGTCCGCCTCGATCCGCACCCGGAAGCGACTGAGCAGATCCGGGCGGTCGGGGTGGTAGGTGATGCGCCGGAATCCCTCCGCCTCGCATTGGGTGGTGAACATTCCCCCACTCACGTACAGCCCTTCAAGGCTGGAATTGCTGTGGGGATGGATCCGCACCCGGGTCCGCAGCTGGAACGGGCGTGGTGGAGGATTGAGCAGCAGCAGCCGTTGTTCCTCGCGGCGGAACGACTCCATGGCCGGAGCTTCGCCATCCAGCAGCAGCTCCAGCAGTTCCAGCTCGACCCCCTGGAGCTCGATCGGCCCGGGTTCCAGGGCTTCCGGATTGGGCGTGAACGCCAGCACCGCCTCCACCTCGGCATGGTCGTGCTTCAGCTGGACCGTGAGGTCGGTGCGCTCCAGCAGGTAGGGAGCTGGTCGGTAATCCGCGAGCCTCACAGGAGCCATGGGCGAATCCATTCGCTGCCCAGGCATTGTGGCGCCGTGTCCCACGGACGGGCGGCGGCAGGAGAGGCGGCCTAATCTCCGGTTTCCACGGATGGAGCCATGGGGAAGGGCCGGGAGCTGGGGTTGCAGCTCAGGGAATGGATCGAAGCCGGCACGCTGTCCCTGGAAAACGGTTCGGCCCTGGCCAACCGGATCAGCGACCTGCTGGGAGATGAACAGCTGATCCGCGGCCCGATGCGGGATCTGGCCAACCAGCCCCTGCTGCGTCAGGCCCTGGTTGGTCCGCCACCGGCCCGCCACACGGCATTGCTCAGCCTCAAGGCGGAGCTGGAGCGCACCTATGCCCCTGGGGTGCTCAACGAACTGCTCGACCTGCTGGAGGCCGCCAGTGGCCTGCCGATCCCCCGAGCGCCAGGGGAGGTCGTCCCCGTTCCGGCCGGCGCTGTCGCGGACCCTGTCCCTTCCCCCCCTGCCGGTCCTCCCCTTCCCCAAGCGCTCGAGGCCCAGGAGCCCGAAGGTCGCCGCCGCCGCTACCGCCGCCTCCAGAAGCGCCGGCGGCGCCCAGGGGTGATCGCGCTGGGGATCGCGCCCGGCGTGGCCCTGGCCGCCGCCACTTCCCTGGTGTTCACCTGGGCCGCCGGCGAGCTGCAGCGCACGCTCCTCCAGCCCTGGGGATGGAGCGGCGGCGTGGCCCTGGCCCTGCTGCTGCTCGGGCTCCAGCTGCTGCTGCTGCCGTTGCGCCGGCTGCGGGGGCGGGCCCAGCTCCACCTCGGCGACAGCGATCAGCCCCGCCGGGCCTGGGCGTGGGTGTCGGCGCCCTGGGTGCACGGCCGGCTCCGGGAAGCCCTGCTCACCGCGCTGGCGCTGCTGATCATCCTGGGCCGCTCCCCGCTGCCTTTCGAGGATGTGGTGCAGCGATTCACGCTCACCGAACTGACCACCCTGGCGCTGGCCGTGGGCTGGTCGCGCCGCGAAGGGTTGGGGGAGCGCAGCTGGTGCGGCGGCTCCGGCGCCCTCGGCGCCCTGATCGGCCTGGCGGCCAGCCTCAGCCTGCTGCAGGGGCGCGAGCTGGGCTTCCCGCTCGGATCGATCACAATCCCTGCCTGGGTGCTGCTGGTGGTGGTCGGGAGTCTGCAGCTCAGCTGGCAGCTGCCCCGCCAGGATCCGGAGGAGGAGAGCACGACAGGGCAGCGCCTGCTCGCCAGCCAGTGGGTCTGGGGCACGCTCCTGGGGGTCGGCTGGGGCGTGATCAGTCGCCTGCGGGAGCTGATCGCCTGACCACCGCCGCCAGGCTCAGCCCCTGGGGGCGCCGATGGCGGCCATGTAGCGCCCCCATAGGGTGGCGGCCAGCCCGCTGGTGGCCGCAGCGGCAGGGCGGTTGTCGTCGTTGCCCATCCAGATGCCGGTGAGCACGCCGCGCTCCGGCGAATAACCGATGAACAGCACATCCACGCCGTCGTTGGTGGTGCCCGTCTTGCCCCGGGCATCGGCAATCACGGCCGCCTGCCGGCCGGTGCCGCTCACCACCACCTGCCGCAGCAGATCATCCATCTGGCTTGCGACGGCTGGATCGATCAACTGCTCCGACTTCTCGCCGATCGGCACGGTCACGCCCCGCTGCGGGCAGGTCTGGAGGCTGAGCACCGACTGGCAGATGCCCAGGTCGTAGATGCGGGTCACCCCATGCATCGGCACCGTGCGACCGCCATTGGCCACCACCGCATAGGCGCGGGCCATTTCGTAGAGGTAGGTCTCGTTGCCGCCGAGCACCATGCTGAAGCTCGACTCCAGCGGTGTGCTGATCCCCAGCCGCCGCGCCATGCGGATCACCTGCGAAAACCCCACCTGTTCGGCCAGGCGCAGGGCCACCACATTCTCGGAATCGGCGAAGCCCTGGGTCACCGAAACCGTGCCGTTCGCCCCCACCGGCCCATGGGAGCACCCTTCCACGTAGGCGAGCGGTGCACAGGAGATGGCCGCGGCCGGCGAGGTGCCGGCCTCCAGCGCCTTCAGAAACGGGAACAGCTTGAAGGTGGAGCCCGGCTGGCGCATCGCCTGCACCCGATCGAAGCTGGAGCGCGAGTAGTCGCCTCCTCCCACGTAGGCCAGGATCGCGCCGGAGCGGGTGTCGAGGCTGATCAGGGCCGCCTGGGTGAGACCGGCCGGAGCGGCGGTGGATTCCAGAAAGGAGCGCACCTGCTGCTGGGCGATCCCCTGCAGGCGTGGATCGATCGTGCTGACCACGTAGTAATTGCCGCCGCTTTCCCGGTCCCGCAGGTTGAGGCCGTACCGCCGTCCTTCCAGTTCCCCGATCACGTAGTCGCTGAAGAAGGGATAGCTCGTGTAGGCGGATTCCCTGCAGGCGGAGGGGTCGATGTTGAGCGGCCGGCGACGGGCATCCAGCAGTTCCTGTTCCCGGATCGCCCCCTCCTCATGCATCCGCGCCAGCACCAGATCACGGCGCTCCCGGCCCCAGGTCGGATGCTCTTTGTTGCAGGGGCTGTAGCCGTTGGGGCTGGGCAGCAGGCCCACCAGGAAGGCCGATTCCGCCAGATCGAGTTCCCGCGCCGATTTGCGGAAATAGAGCCGCGCTCCCTGCTCGAACCCATCCACCCCCATGCCGAGATGGGCCCGATCCAGGTACATCTTGAGAATCCGGTTCTTGCTGAAACCGGTCTCGAGCTGCCAGGCCACCCAGAGCTCCCGCAATTTGCGGGCCAGGCTGTAGTCGTTGCCTACCGCGGGGTAATAGATGCGGGCCACCTGCTGGGTGATGCCGCTGCCCCCTCCCGAACGGCGCAGCACCGACCGCAGCGTTCCGAACAGATCCAGACCGCTGTTCCAGCCGAAGCGGGCGTCTTCGGAGGCCAGCAGGGCCCGCCGCAGCTGGGGGGGGTAATCGAACAGCGAGGGCAGGGCCGTGGCCGATCCCTCGCGGGCATCGATCTGCTGGCCGTTGGCCGCATAGATCTTCACCGGACCGCCGATGGCGCGGATGCGTGATCCGCCGGCCATCGTGCTGGCCGCCAGCAGTCCGCCGATCAGCAGCGTGGACCCGAGCAGGGCCCCCAGGCCCGCCAGCCGGGCCAGCCTTTCCAGGCTGCTGGGGGGATGGCAGTAGCGCAGCGTCGGCGAGGCGGCCTTGAGCGGGGAGCCCAGCTGAATCTCATCGCCGTGGCGCAGACGGATCGAACGGATGCGCTGGTCGTGCCAGAACACGCCGTTGGCGGAGTGGAAGTCCTCGAGGCTGTGGTTGCGGTCGCTGTCGCGCTCCTTCTGCACGAAGCAATGCACACGGCTGACGCCTTCCGTATCGGCCTGGAGCTCGCAGAGCGGACTGCGCCCGATGCGGCAGCGATCCGCGCCGAGCGGCAGCCGCTGCCGGCATTCGCCTTCCAGCCAGAGCTCCAGGCTGGCCTGGCGCTCCAGCAGGTCTTGCCAGGCGGCCCGGATCGCAGCGGGGCGTTGCGTCCAGGGGCCGTGGCTGAGGGCTCGCCCAAGCGCCTGCCACGCCGGCGTGGAGGGGTGGCGGGACGGGGGATCGGGGCTCACCATCGCCTCTGAGGGATCCGGAGCGCGCTGGTCCCATAGGCTATCTCGCAAGAATGCGCAGCTTCAGTGGAGCGACGCCGCGATCCCTGGGCGCCCTTTCGCATCTGGATCGCCCTCACGATCGGGCTCTATGCGCTGCGGGCTGCCTTCGTGACCACCTGGCTGGGAGCGATTCCCGGTTTCGTGCTGCTGCTGCTGCTGCTGGTGGCCCTGGTTCTGGCCGGAGTGGCGGTGCTCCTGCCCGGCCGGGTCACGCCCTACCGGGAGAACGAGACCCGCTGGTGGAGTGCGATCGGCGAAGACGGTCGCCATGGCTGGCGGCGCCTGCGCCGAGGGGGGCGGTGATGGCTGGCCCCCGCCTGGAATGGCGTGATGATCCCTCCCGGTCGGTGGCGCTCGATCCCCGCCGCCCGCTGACGATCGGTCGCGACCCCGCCAATCGCCTCAGCCTGCCCGAGCAGGGGGGACTGTCGCGGCGCCATGCCGAGGTGCGGCTCTCCCGCAGCAGCGGCTGGGTGATCTGCGACCTGGGCAGCAGCAACGGCACCTTCCTGGGGCAGGAGCGGGTGGAGCGCTGCCGCCCCCTGCGCGAGGGGGACGAGATCCGGCTGGGCAGGCGTGGGCCCGTGCTGGTGTTCCGCAATCCCAGCCCGCCCCTGCCGGCGCCTCCCCTGCCCACCGGTGCGCGGCTTGCCGCCGGCACGATCGACTTCGCTGGTCGTTCGCTGCCGCTTGCCGGCATCCTCTCGGCCGATCTGCGCAGTCATCCCCGCCATCCCCAGATGTTCAGCTGGTGGCTGCTGCTCTGCCTGGGGGGGCTGGTGCTGCTTCCGTTTCCGCTGCTGTTCTGGCCGCTGCAGGCGGGTGCCCTGCTCGCCTGGATCGTGCTCGGCTCCCAGCGGGACCATGTGCTCGAGGTGACCCTGCGGGACGGCATGGCTCACCGCCACGGCTTCGCCAACGCCGCCACGGCCCTCGCCCATCGCAACGGCATTCGCCGCGCGATCGGCCAGAGCCTGGAGCCCTGAATGGCCTGGCTGCTTCCGATCGGCTCCAGCCTCGAGTGTGAGGGGATTCCCCAGCCCCTGCGCATCCTCAGGGGCCTGGGTGGTGGCGGCCAGGGCCAGGTGTTCGAGGCCGAGCTGGGGGGCGAGGCCATGGCCGTGAAGTGGTACTACCCCACGGCGATCCAGCGGGACCCGGGCCTGCGCCGCCGCCTGGAGGAAAGCATCCGGGCCACCTCCCCCAACGACCGCTTTCTCTGGCCGATCGCCCTGCTGCGGCCCACCGCCGCGGCCGCCCAACGGATCCATTCCCCTGAGCCGGGATTCGGTTATCTGATGCGGTTGCGACCTCCTTCCTATGTGGCTGCCAATGAGCACTACGCCGGTCGCCTGGAGATCAGTCTCCAGGCGGCGCTGCGCTGCTGTTTCGATCTGGCCGAAGCGTTCCATGCCCTCCATTCGCGGGGCTTCTGCTACAAGGACATCTCTCTGGGCAACCTGTTTCTCGACCCTGCCGACGGCCAGGCACTCATCTGCGACAACGACAACGTGGATGTGATCGGCCGCAACCAGGGCGGGGTGGTGGGCACCTGGGGGTTCATGGCGCCGGAGGTGGGTCTGGGGCTGGCCCGGCCCGATGTCCAGAGCGACCTTTTTTCCCTGGCGGTGCTGATCTTCCGGTTGCTCACCCGCCACGACCCCCTGCGCGGCTGCCGCGAACTGACGATCCCCTGCCTGGATCTGCAAGCCAAGCGTCGCCTGTATGCCGAGGAGCCGCTGTTCATCTTCGATCCGCTCGATCCGGGCAACCGGCCCGACAGCGTCGAACACCCGGCGCCCCTGATCACCTGGCCGATCTATCCGCCGCTGCTGCAGGAGCTGTTCGTGCAGACCTTCGGCCCGGGCATGCGTCAGAGCGAACGCCGGGCCCTCACCGGCCAGTGGGCCCAGGCCCTGGCCGCCACCCTGGATCGCCGCAGCTGCTGTCCCCATTGCGGGCAGGAGAACTTTCCCGAGCCGCGGCAGGAGAAGCTCTGCTGGAGCTGCGGTCTTGTCTTCGCGGCCGCGCCGCGGCTGGTGATGGCCAACGGCAGTGTGGCCCTGGCCGCCGGCAACGAACTACATCTCCACCATTTCGATCCGCTGCGGGCGGAATCCCTGCGCCGCCCCCTGGGAAGGGTGGTGGCCCATCCTTCGAGGCCGGGTGTGCTGGGGCTGACCAATCTCGATCGGCACCCCTGGCAGGCAACGCTCTCCAGCGGCAAGGAGTTGGCCCTGGCACCGGGTGAAAGCTGTAACCTCTCGCTGGTGGTCCGACTCTCCACCCCGCAGGGTCCGGCGGAGTTGCAGCGCTGATGGCTTTCCCCAACGTCAGGCTTTCCAACCGACCCCTTCATTTCATCTACCTCTGCGACTGCTCCGGCTCCATGCAGGCCCAGGGCAAGATCCAGTCGCTCAACCAGGCGATCCGCTCTTCCCTGCCGGGCATGGCGGCGGTGGCAAGGGAGAACCCGGAGGCGAGGGTGCTGGTGCGGGCCGTGCGGTTCGCCGACCATGCCCACTGGCACATCGCCGAGCCCACGCCCGTGGAGCAGCTGCAATGGCTGGATCTCCAGGCCGCCGGCATCACGGCGATGGGGGAGGCGCTGCAGCTGGTGGCGGCGGAACTGCGCACCCCGCCGATGGATGCCCGGGCCCTGCCCCCGGTGCTGGTGCTGATCTCCGATGGTCAGCCCACCGATGATTTCGCCGCCGGCCTGGCGGCCCTGATGGCCCAGCCCTGGGCGCGCAAGGCGGTGCGCCTGGCGATTGCCATGGGCCACGATGCCGATCTGGAGGTGCTGCAGCAGTTCATCGGTCGGGAGCCAGGCGCAGGGGTGGGCCTGCGCTCTCCCCTGCGCCCCCTGCAGGCCAGCAATGCCACCACCCTGGCCCGCTACATCCAGTGGGCGTCCACCGCCGTGGTGGGAGCGGCTTCCACCCCCGTGAGTCGGATCGCTGGCGCCACCGAGCTCGATCCGGTCGGCGGGCCTGTGCCCCTCCCCGATCTGCCGCCCACCGTGATGGATCCGCTGGATGACGGCGAACCGGTGGTGTGGCGGTGATGTCCCCCTCCGCGGCGGTGGCATGGGCGGTGCCCCTCTGTTCCACCCGGCTGGGGGCCTCGCACCGCAGGCGCTCTGCGGTCTGTCAGGACAGTTCGGCGGTGCGGACCCTGCGCAGCGCCGACGGCAGGCCCGTGCAGTTGATGGCGGTGGCCGATGGCCACGGCGGCCACCGCTATCACCACTCCGATGTCGGCAGCAGGCTCGCCTGCGAAGTCGCCCTGGTGGCGGCGGCCGAAACGCTCGAGCGGAGTGCCGTTGGCTTCGACTTCGGTGGGGAGGCAGCCGGTGCCGATGGAGTGGAGGGCTGGGGCCGGTGGCTGGCCCACGAGCTTCCGACCCACATCGTGGACCGCTGGCTGGAAGCGGTGGAGGCCCATTGGCGGAGTCGGCCCGGGGAGGGCGCGGCCCCCTTCTCCCCCCTGCCCTATGGCACCACGCTCGCCCTGGTGGTGATGACTCCCGGGTGGTGGGGGTATACGGGCCTGGGGGACTGGGATCTGGTGCGGGTGGACGGGGAGGACGCGGCCCAGCTGCTGAGTGAGGAGGGGGAGATGGCGGGGGACGGCGAGGCCACCTTCAGCCTCTGCCTGGAGGGAGCGGCCTCCCGCTTCGCTGACCGCAGTGCCGTGCATCGCCTGCCGCTGCCGGCCCAGCCGGAAACCCCCTTCTGGCTGGTGCTCAGCACCGATGGCATTCGCAAATCCTGCGTTTCCGATGCCGACCATCTGCACCTGGCCCGCCATCTGGCGGCTCTGGTGGGGCCTGCTGTCGGGCGGCCGGAGCGAAAGCAGGCCCTGAACGGGGCCCTAGATCAGATCACCGACCAGGGCAGTGGCGACGATGTGAGTGTGGCCATCGGCCACTGGGGGGCTCCTGTGCCCCGACCCCAGCCCTTCCCGGCGCGGCCGGCGTTGGCCCTGCTGCTGCTGCTCGCCCTGGGGGCAGGGGCCAGCCGGCTGTGGTCCGCGCAGCAGCCGAGGTTGGAGCAAACGCCGCTGCAGCGACGGATTGCGGCGGAGGTGCAACGCCTCTGCCGGCAGCCGCAACTGGTGGCGGGCACCCTCTCCCAGCGCCGCAGCCAGTTTCAGGGTCTGCGAGCGGGCACGATCCGTGGCGACGTCCTGCGGGCCGGAGCCGAGGCCGATCCCCTCGGCGCTGTGATCGCCATCGGGTACGACCCCGGGCGAGGATCGTTGTTCGATCCCCAGGCCCTGGCTGCCCTGAAACCCTGTGAGGCGCTGCTGAGCGCCCTCACGGTGGCCTGGCAGGCTGCCGCCGCCTCTCCTCCGGCCGTGTCCTCCCCTCCCCGCCCATGACCGACCACGAGCTCGGCCTTGCCCTGCGCACCAGGGTGCAGGCCGACCATGACCTCGGATTGCCGCCGGATGGGCGCCGCTGGCAGGGCCTGGTGGCCGATCTCTGCGGCCAGCATCAGCAGGAGTTGATCCCGGTGCTGCGCTATCTGGTGCTGTCGCCGCAGTTTCTTGGCGCAGCGGGCCAGCAACCCCCGTTCCAGGACACCAGGATGCTCGAGCGGATGGGCGAGGAACTGGGGCAGGTGTTCACCGCGCCGCTGTGCCAGCGCATGGAGGCGGTGCTGCACGGGCTGGCGGGGCAAGCGGCCCAGGCGGCCCAGGCGGTCCAGGCCGGCCCGCCCCCTGCCGTGGCACGCCCCATCCCGGAACCACCCGAACCAGCGCAAGCGGCTGTCCCCCGCGGGGCTGGGGCTTCCTCGAGTCCGTTGCTGGCGCTGCTGGGTTTTCTTTCCGGTGGTCTGTTCGTGGCTCTGGTGGGCGTGCTGTTCTGGCTGACCCACAACCAGCCCCTGCAGGAGCCTGCCGCCAACCTGCCGCGGAGCCGGGAGGCGGAGCTCCCGCTCCAGCCTTCCGGCCCGCCGTCCGCCGCTGCGAAGGATGCGCCTGAGTCGGTGGTGCCCAGCCCCACGCTGGAGACGATCCCGCCGGACCCTCTGGATCCGGCGCCGGAGCAGAAATCCGAAGAAACGCAACAGGAACAGGCCCCCGGCAGCAGCGAAGCTGCCGTGGCCAGTGTTCAAGGGCTCTACGGTGCCCTTTCAGGCAAGGATTTCGAGACCGCTCGCTCCCTGTTCGCACCGGGCTCCGCCAGCCAGTTCGACGAAGGCTTCTTCAGCCAGTTCAGCAGGGTCAGTGTTTCCGATCTGCGGGAGACCGGCCGCACCGGCAGCACCGTAAATCTGGAGGGAGTGGTGACTTTCGTCTACCCGGATGGCACTGCGCAGCAGGAAAGCCGTAGCTACAGCGTTGATACATCCAGCCAGCCCGCCCTGATCACCGGCAGCGAATTCGGCCGGGTGATCAGGGGCAGGAAGTGATCATTTGGTCTTGCTGCCGCCGGCCTTGAAGGCGCTCTTGACCTGGGCAACGATCGGGTCAAGTTCCTTCTTCCAATCAGCCGAGAGGTTCTTGCCGCAGAAGCTTTCCACCCGCAACGAGGTTTCCGCCACCGTGGCATTGATGAGCTGTTTCTGATTCAAGGCCTCGGCACTGCCGACAACCCGGCCGCCATGTTTATTGGTCAGCACGGAAGAAACCATGGAAATGTTTCCTTCCATGGCGGTCTTGAAGGGGACTTTCAACTGCGCCAGGGTGCACATGTTGATGGCAGCCATCGTCATGTAGGTGTTCACCTCATCCACGGTGGCGGGCCTGGGTGCGGCCTTGGCCGGCTGCGCCTGCTGGGCAGCCACCGGTGCGAACAGGCCGCCCAGCAGCGGCAGCGCCCCGAGGGCGGCCATGGTTCCCCCGAGCAGGGTGCTGCGAAGCAGGGAGGCCCGTGACCAGGGGGTGAGGGGAGAGGAGCCGGCGGAACGCACGAAGGGGCGGCAGGCGGGCATTACCGGCTCGAACAGGGAGAGATCACTCGCAAGGTACGACACCAAAAGCGGGTCCACAAGCCGGGCGTGGGGCGCGTTCAGTCGAGGGGCACCCCAGCGCCTTCCATCCGGATCTCATGATGGGTCTCCGCCAGCTCCAGCACGCCGTCGCGCCAGGAGTAGATCGAGCGGGAGCGGTAGCGGTCCTGATCCACCAGGCGGATCTGTTCGAAGATGTCCCATTCCTGGTAATGGGATTCGAAGATCATTTCGTGTTCGTCCACCTGTCTGATCTGGCTTTTGCTCGGGGTGCCGCACAAATAGCCGCGACTGCGCCGCAGCTGGTGGCCGCAGAGATAGGCCTCCATCGTGCCTTCGCGGACGTAGCGGGGCTTTTTTTCAAAAAAGTCGTATTCCTTCTCCGGCCACCACGTGAAGCGATAGGCGGCTTCCCCTTCTACCGGCTCGCTGAAGGATTCCACCCGCAGCATCATGTCCACCCGCAGCACCTCCTCATCGGAGAAGAAATACAGCCTTCGTGAACGCCATAGCCCCAGATTGCGCGAGAACCAGCGACGCAGACTGTTGTCGAGCTGGATGCGGCTGCGGTGCCCCCCGGCGGCGGGGGGTTGCTGAAGGGGTACCCGCTGAGTCGGAAGTCCCGGAGGCATGGTCATGGGCTGCCTGCCTGCACGGCAAAGGGTGTCTAGCTCCTTCATAGCGACGCCCCCCTGGCCTGCCCATCGGGCGAATACCCCATAAGGTGAGTTGCCGTTTCCGCCCAACCCAGGTGACTGCAGCGGGGGAACCCCAGCACCCCAGACCCCTGGAGAAGATCCTGCCCGCCCCTCGGGATGGAGGTGACGCTCTGGGCCATGGAGGAGACCAGCGCGGTCGTGAACCGCTGGTGCTGCTGCTGCTGGCCACGAAGCATCACCTGGCCAGCGCCGACCTTCGCACCCTGATCAGCTTCCTGCGCCAGGAGGATTGCGGCTTCGAGGTCTCCCTGGAGATTGCTGATCCGGCCCTTCACCCCGAACTGCTCGAACTGCATCGCCTGGTGGCCACCCCGGCCCTGGTGAAGCTGGAGCCCTTGCCGAAGCAGGTGTTCGCGGGCAACACCCTTTCGCAGCAGCTGCGCAGCTGGCTGCCGCGCTGGCAGCAGATGGAGGTGGTGAGCAGCCTGGGAATGAGTCTCCGGCCGGCGGAGATCGATGGCAGTCGCACCCAGCGGGAGGTGCAGCTGGAGGACCAGCTGCTCGTGCTGCGCCAGGAGAACGAAACCCTGATCGACCGCCTGGGGGTGCAGGAAAGGTTGCTGCGGATGGTGGCCCACGAGCTGCGC
>Ga0164292_10000979_pt1 | contig 22643 bp, 20 predicted proteins | sample GEODES117metaG_FD_111486 | JGI IMG/M metagenome (GOLD analysis project Ga0164292, IMG submission 111486) | Eutrophic lake water microbial communities from Lake Mendota, Wisconsin, USA - GEODES117 metaG | ecosystem: Environmental > Aquatic > Freshwater > Lake | place: USA: Lake Mendota...
GCGCAGCCAGCAACGACCGGCGACCGGGGTGGCCTGGGTTGGGGCTCTCCATCCGGGGCCGGGCACGGGCGTGGGGGGATGGTGCAGAGATTACCGCTGGTGATGGTTACATTGGCCACATCCATGGAAGACCCGGTTTCGTTCCGGCTCTTCATCGCCCTCACCATGCGCCAGCACCCCATTTCCCCGGTCACCGAGCCACTGCAGTACCGGGCCATCGGTGTTGTGCGGGGGGTCTTCGTGCCGGCCGACCCCGAGCAACTCACCCGCGGCGTGCTCCGCACCGACGACGGCACCGAGATCGAAGCCGTGGTGCTGGGCCGGTTGCTCACCCTGATGCGGCGCCATCTCGATCTGGCCGCCCCCCACCTCTGGGTCGTCTATCCCCGCAGCCGCGAGGAGCAGCAGCTGCACCTCCAGCTGGTGGGGGTATGGGAGCCCAGCACCCTCGCCACCCCCGCCCCCGCCCCCGCCGTCCCCGCGTCCGGGATTGAGCCCGAGGCCGAGGCTGAGTCCGGGATCGAGGCTGAGTTCGGGATCGAGGCCGAGACCGGAGCCCCTGCCCCCACTCCCGCCGATGCCCTGCCCGAGGGGGACGACTACTTCTCCGTGCGCGGTGAATTGATCTACACCCGCCCGGAAACCGGTGATCTGGTGGTGAAGGTGCGTCAGCTGCCCCGGGCCGATGGCAGCCGTCCGATTCCGTTCAAGCTCCAACTCCGCGGCGAACTGCCGCTCGAGCACCTCCGCCATTTCGTTTCCCTCGACCTGCGCCGTCAGGGTCAGCAGCTCAGCGTGGAGGGGTTCGAGGTGATCGGACCCCTCGCCCAGCGCGGCAACCGCGGTGGCAAAGCCCGCCGCGGCGGAGCCGACCGGGCACCGGCTGGTCGCGGCGACCGCAGCGATCGCGGCGCTGCGCCGGCGGGGGGCCACGGCAAGGCGGTGAATCGCCCCGGGCGCTGACGATGGGTGAAGGGGAAGGCTTTCCCGGGGCGCTTTCGGCGGGGGTGGCGGTGCTCGTGGTCACCCTGCTGGCCGTGGTGGGGCCACCGCTGGGTCTTTCTCCCTGGTGGATCACCTTGCTGGTGGCCCTGGCCCTCGGCACCCTCACCCTCGATGCCGCCCGCTTCGGTGGTCGCGGTGGCCATCTCCTGGCCGAAACCCTGCCGGGGGGCAGCCTGCGGTTGCGCCGCATCGCTGTACACGAGGCCGGCCACTGCCTGATCGCCGCCCGCGAGGACCTACCGGTGAAGCGGGTGCTGGTGGGCAGTCTCGCCTGTCTGCAGGCGGGCCTGGCCAGCGGTGGTTGCACCGAATTCGACCCGCCCACCAGCGCCAAGCTGCCGCTCGAGCAGCTGCGCCGCTGGAGCCGGGTGCTTCAGGCCGGCATGGCGGCCGAGGCGTTGCTCTATGGCGAGAGCGTGGGGGGAAGCGACGACCGGGCCCTGCTGGGTCGGATCTGGGGTCTTTCCGGCCACGACGTCGACACCGCCCAGCGGGAGCAGCGCCGCGCCCGCCGGGAGGTGGATCAGTGGTTGCGGCAGCAGCAACCCCAGCTGGAGGCGGAGGCCGAGCTCCTGCTGCGCCAGGCCCCGCGCCTCGGCAGGGTCGCCGCCCTGGCGACGGATCCCGCCCCTCCAGCGGCATGAGCCCGCTCGCCCTGCTCGATTGCCCCACCGGCCTGGCGGGCAACATGCTGCTGGCCGCCCTGCTCGACCTCGGCGTGCCCTTGTCGGTGATCGAGGAACCCTTGACTGCCCTCGGCCTCGCCGGTCAGTTCCGGCTGGTGCTGGAGGAGCGGCGCAGCGGCGGTCTGCGGGGCCTGCATCTCGAGGTGGAGTGCCTGGGTGGTGAGTCGGTGCCGCGCCGCTGGCGGGAGCTGCAGCCGCTGCTGGCCGCCGCGCCGCTGGAGCCGCTGCTGCTCCAGCGGGTGCTGGCCGTGTTCGGCCTGCTGGCCGAAGCGGAGGCCGCCGTACATGGCCTGGCCCCGGAGCAGGTGCACTTCCACGAACTCGGGGCCATCGATGCCCTGGTGGACATCGTGGGGGTCTGTGCCGGCCTGCGCCACCTCGGGGTGGAGGAGCTGGTGTGCGGTGTGCCACCGGCGGGCCACGGCAGCGTGGCCACTGCCCACGGCCGGCTTCCCCTGCCCGCTCCCGCCGTGCTCGAGATCGCCCGGCGCCGGGGCCTGCCGCTGGCCACCAGCATCGACTTTCCCCCCGGCGAGCTCACCACCCCCACCGGACTGGCGCTGGCGGCCTGCTGGGCCACCCGCTTCGGGCCGCCACCGGCCTTCCTGCCGCTGCAGGTGGGGGTGGGCCTCGGCAGCCGCAGCCTGGATCGTCCCAATCTGCTGCGCCTCACCCTGGCCCAGGCCTGCTCCGGCGAAGGCGAGCAAGCCGAGCCGCTGCTGCAACAGCAGGCCCAGATCGATGACGCCACTGCCGAGGATCTGGCCTTTCTGGCCGAGGCCCTGCGCCAGGCAGGGGCGGTGGAGGTGTTCAGTCAGCCGATCGGCATGAAGAAGGGGCGTACGGGCCTGCTGCTCACCGCCCTGGCGCCCCCCGCCCTCGCCCCCGCTCTGCGGCGCGTGTGGTGGAGCCATGGCACCAGCCTCGGGGTCCGGGAGCAGCTGCAGCAGCGCTGGCGCCTGCCGCGGCAGGAGCAGCGGCTGGACACCACTCTGGGGTCGGTGCGGATCAAGCAGGCCCGGCTGCCGGATGGTCGCTGGCGCAGCAAGCCGGAATACGAGGATCTCTCGGAGCTGGCCCGGCAGCACCATCTCTCCCTGGAGCAGGTGCGTGAAGTGGTGCAGCAGGCCCTCCGCGACCAGATCCCATGACCGAAAGCCCCAAGCCCCTGGCGGCGCTGATCACCTGGATCCGGACCCGCGTGCTTCCCCTCGCCAGACAGCTGCCGGGGGGGGCGCGACCCTGGATCAGCCTGGCCAGCATCGGCTTTGTGATCGCGGCGCTGCTCAGCCATGGCCGCCAGCTGTTGCAACTCAGCCTGGATCCCCAGGGCTGGCTGTGGCTGCTGATGGGGGTCGGCTTGAGCCTGCTCAGCCTGGTGGTGAATGGTCTGGCCTGGGCCGAGGTGCTGCGCTGGCTGGGGTTGCGGCCGCGCTGGGAGGCAGCCACCCGGCTCTACATGGTCACCAACCTCCGCAAGTTCCTGCCGGGGGGTATCTGGCACCTGGCGGCCCGGGTCCAGACGCTCAGGGGAGCCGGGGAAGCCGTTGCGGAGGCTCCGCCGGTGGCGGCCCCGGTCGGCACGGCAGGGGCCCTGCTGGCGGTGCTGCTGGATCCTCTGCTGGCGGCGGTGGCCGCCCTGGCGCTCGTGCCCCTGGCCGGCTGGCAGAACGGTCTGGGGCTGCTCTGCCTGCTGCCGCTGCTGTTGTTGCTGCCGCGCTGGTTGGATCCGCTGCTGCAACGGCTCGAGCAGCAGCGGGCCCGGCAGCTGGGCCTGGAGCAGGATCTCGATCAGGAGCTGGGGAGAGCCGCCGCTGCGGCGCCGGGTCGCTACCCCTGGAGCCCCCTGCTGGCCGAGCTGGCCTTCGTGCTGGTGCGATTCGCCGGCTTCGCCTGCTGCGTGCTGGCCTTTGATCTGCAGGGGAGCCTCGGCTGGACGCAGTGGTTGGCGGCCTTTGCCCTCGCCTGGACCGTGGGGCTGGTGGTGCCTGGCGCCCCAGGGGGACTAGGCGTGTTCGAGGCGGTGCTGCTGCTGCGGCTCAGCGGTGCCCTGCCGGTGGGTTCCCTGCTGGCGGTGGCCCTGAGCTACCGCCTGATGTCGACCCTGGCCGAACTGCTGGCGGCCAGCCTCGCCGGCTTCGATGGTCGCCTGCGAACTTCTCAATAGCGAGGTATTGTTGAGAACCCATGCCCTGGCCTGGTGACCTTGGGTGCTCCCTCCAGTGGCAGTTCGCTGCGCAGCAGCCTGCATGACCGGGGGCAGCGGCTGACCCCCCAGCGCCAGCGGGTGCTCACCCTGTTCGAGCGCATCGGCGAGGGCAGCCATCTCAGTGCCGAGGAGGTCCACCAGCGGCTGCTCGGCGACCAGGAGCGTGTGTCGCTCGCCACCGTCTATCGCACCCTGCGGCTGCTCAGTTCGATGGGGCTGCTGCAGGAGCTGGAGCTGCCCGAGGGGGGGAGGCGGTTTGAGCTGGCCAGCGACAGCCACCGCGATCACCATCACCTGGTGTGTGTGCGTTGCGGACGCACCGAGGAATTCGAGAACACTGGTGTGCTCATCGCCGGGGAGCAGGCCGCGGCGATCTTCGGCTTCCGGCTGCTCGAATGTGTGCTCAACGTCAGGGCGCTGTGCCCCGCATGCGCGGCGGCGGAGCAGGACTGAAGGGGCTGCTGGTGCAGCGACTGAAGCGGTGCAGCTGATCTGCTGCCGGCTGCGTGAAGGGAGCCAAATCTGTTCATGATTCAGCAGTGGTTGACCATGACCCTGGTTATCTATAGGAGCTTTGATGAGAATCGCTCAGGTTTCTCCTCTTTGGGAAAGTGTGCCTCCCCTGCACTACGGAGGTACGGAACGGGTGGTTCATTACCTCACGGAAGAGTTGGTCCGCCGCGGCCATGATGTGGTTCTTTTTGCCAGCGGCGATTCTCGAACCAGTGCCGAACTGCATGCCTGTGTGCCGCAATCGCTGCGCCAGTCCAGGGCAGAAGGTCGTCCAGATCAAGATCCCAGCATTCACGAGACGATCCAGGTGGATCGCGTGATGGAGCAGCTCGATTGCTTCGATGTTCTTCATTTCCATACCGGTCATGTGCACCTGCCGATCGCCACTCGGCTGTCGGTGCCTTTCCTGAACACCGTGCATGGTCCGCTGTGTGCGCCGGATCAGGCCCTGCTCTACGGCCGTTTTTCCCGGGCGCCGCTGGTCTCGATCTCCGAGGCCCAGCGCCGGCCCCTGCCTTCGGCCAACTGGCTCGCCACCGTGCCCCATGGCCTTCCCCCCGATCTCTATCGGCTGGAGCCGGCTCCGGATCCCTATCTCGCCTTCGTCGGTCGGGTGTCGCCCCAGAAACGGCTGGATCGGGCCATCCTGATCGCCACTGCGGCCGGTCTGCCCCTGAAGGTGGCCGCCAAGGTGGATCCGGTGGATGCCGCCTACTTCGAGCACACGATTCAGCCCCAGCTGCTCGGCAATCCCCTGGTGGAGTTCCTCGGGGAGCTCGACGATGCCGGCAAGCAGGAGTTGCTGGGCCATGCCCTGGCCCTGCTGTTCCCGATCGACTGGCCCGAGCCCTTCGGGCTGGTGATGATCGAGGCGAATGCCTGTGGCACCCCGGTGATCGCCTGGTCCAACGGCTCCACGCCGGAGGTGATCCAACCGGGGGTGAACGGGGTGCTGGTGGAGTCGATCGAGGAGGCGGTGGCGGCGGTGAACAACATCGAGCGGTTCGATCGGCGCGCCGTGCGGGCCGATTTCGAAGCCCGTTTCACGGTGCAGCGCCAGGCCGATGCCTACGAGCAGCTTTATCGCCATCTGATCCAGGCCGGGCGCAGCGCGGCCGGGGGGAATGGCGGCAGCCGGTCCGGTCGCGTTCGGGGGGAGCCCTGCAGCGCGGGCCTGGGCAACGGTGCTGGCGTTGGCTTGGTCCCGATCCCGGAAGTGGCCTGAGGATGGCGCTGGATCAGTTGTCCCCGTTCGTGCTCAAGGACGGGGAAACTTTCGCGATGCTCGATCCCCGGGGCGAGATCTGTCCCGAGACCCATCCCGAATCGGGAATCTTCCACCGGGGTACCCGCCATGTGAGTCGGTTGCAGCTGCTGTTGTGGGACCAGCCTCCAGCGGTGCTGAGCTCCACCGAACGGGGGGAGATCGGTGTGCATGTGAGCCACCTTTCGATGGCTCCGGCTCCCCATGTGGGCGGCGATGCGCCCCCTCCCGGGGCGGTGCACCTGGAACGCAGCACCGTGCTCACCTCCACCGCCTGCCTGCAGCAGCTCTGCTTCACCAGCTATCTGGGCGGTGCGCTGAGCCTGCCGCTGACCCTGCGCTTCGATGCCGATTTCTGCGACATCTTCGAGGTGAGGGGGTTACGGCGCCCTGGCCGGGGCCGCACCGCCCCCGGCTTCTCCAGGGATGGGCTGGAGTGGATCTATCACGGCCTCGATGGGGAGGATCGCTGCACGGCGCTCCGTCTCGGCGCCGAGGTGGCCGAGCTGGGGGAAACCCATCTGGGCCTGACGCTGCAGCTGGAGCCGCGCCGCTCGCGACGTCTCTGCCTGGTGCTCGATTTCCACCCGGGGGATGGTTGCTTCGACGGTTCCCCCGAGCTGGCGTTCGATGCGGCGCTCACGGCCACGATCGAGCGTTTCCGCGATGCCCGGCGGCTGGCGGCTGCCGTGGCCACCGACAATCCGGCCTTCAACCACTGGCTGGCGCGGTCCACCTCGGATGTGCACCTGCTGTCCACCCATCTGCACCATGGCCTCTATCCCTATGCCGGGGTGCCGTGGTTCAGCTGTCCGTTCGGGCGGGACGGCCTGATCACCGCCCGGCAGATGCTTCTGGTGGAACCGCGCCTGGCCCGTGGCGTGCTCGGTTTTCTGGCGGACAACCAGGCGCGCCATACCGATCCCGAAAGCGATGCCGAGCCCGGAAAGGTGCTGCACGAGGCGCGGCTGGGGGAGATGGCGGCCCTCGGGGAGGTGCCGTTCGGCAGGTACTACGGCAGCGTTGATGCCACGCCCCTGTTTCTGATCCTCGCCGCCGACTATCAGGAGCGCAGCGGTGATCGGGAGTTTCTCGCCGATCTGATGCCGGCCCTGGAGTCGGCCCTGGCCTGGATCCGCTCGGCCGAGGGCCGCAGTGAGGATGGCTTCCTGCGCTATCTCTGTGCCGGCCATGGTGGCCTGCGCAACCAGGGCTGGAAGGATTCCGACGATGCGGTGCACCATGCCGACGGGCGCCTGGCGGAGGGGTCGATCGCCCTGTGTGAGGTGCAGGCCTATGCCTATGGGGCCCGCTGTGCCATGGCCAGCCTGCTGGAGATCAGCGGCCGCTCCGGTGCCGCCGACGAACTGCGTGAGGAGGCGGCGAGGCTGCGGCGCCGTTTCCATGGGGCCTTCTGGTGCGATGCGATCGGCACCTATGCCATGGCCCTGGATGGGGAGGGAAGGCGTTGCCAGGTGCGCAGTTCCAACGCCGGCCACTGCCTCTGGACCGGCATCGCCAGCCGCGAGGCCGCCGAAGCCGTGGCCCGGCAGCTGCTGGCGCCCTCGAGTTTCAACGGCTGGGGTGTGCGCACCCTCGATGAACGGGAGATCCGCTACAACCCGATGAGCTATCACAACGGCTCGATCTGGCCCCATGACAATGCCCTGATCGGTCTGGGGCTGGCCCGTTACGGCCACAGCGGAGCGGCGATGCGGATTCTCACCGGCCTGTTCGACACGGCCCAGGAGATGCCGATGTTTCGCCTGCCGGAGCTGTTCTGCGGTTTCCCCCGCCGTGAGGATGAGGGCCCCACCCATTACCCGGTGGCCTGCAGTCCCCAGGCCTGGGCCAGCGGCAGCGTGTTCGGTCTGCTGGAGGCGATCACCGGCATGGGCATCGGGCGGGACCGGCAGAGCGGAAGGGTGCAGGTGCAGTTCCGCAATCCGGTGCTGCCGCAGCGCATCAACCTGCTCGAGATCTCGGCCCTGCGGCTGGGGGAGGAGGAGATCGACCTGCAGCTGCACCGCAGCGAACACGATGTGGGCGTACTGGTGAAGCGCCGCACCAGTGGCGTGGATGTGGTGATCCGCAAGTGACAGCCGGCTTCAGTGGCGGCGCCGCTCCAGGCTCGGCACCAGGGCCAGGGAGGCCACCAGGCCCAGCAGCAGGATCATCAGGGCCGGCAGCAGGGCGGCTCCCACGCGCTCGTCGCTGGCGTACTGATAGACCCGCACCGAGAGGGTGTCGAAGTCGAAGGGGCGCAGCGCGAAGGTGAGCGGCAGTTCCTTGACCACATCCACGAACACCAGCAGCGCGCCCACCAGCAGCGGTCCCCGCAGCAGGGGCAGGTGCACCCGGGTCAGCACCTCCAGCCAGCTGCAGCCGAGGCCCGTGGCCGCTTCGTCGAGGCTGGGGGAAAGGCGCTCGAGGGCCGCATCCAGGCCTTGTTTCGACACCGCCAGGAAGCGGTCGGTGTAGCCCCACACCAGCAGCAGCAGGGGGCTCAGCTGCAGGGGCCCCCCCAGCAGCATCAGGGCCAGGGCCAGCACGGCCCCCGGCACTGCATAGCCCATTCCGGCCAGGAAGCCGAGCCGCCGCAGCAGCGGCTGGGGCAGCCAGCGGGAAGCCACCGCCAGTAGCAATCCGCTCGCCACGGTGAGCATGGCGGCCCCCAGGCCGAGCCCGAGACTGCGCAGCCCCAGGCCGGCCAGTTCGCCCGCCGCTTCGAGCTCCAGCTGATCGCGGCTGAGAAAGGCCCACAGCAGCGGCAGGCCGAGGCTGAGCAGGGGCGGCAGGCCGGTGACCAGCTGGGCGGCCAGGGCCCTGCCTCCCTGCAGCGGCCAGCCCGGGGAATCCTCCCGGCTGCCCGCTGAGGTCCAACGACGGCTGCGGCGCCGCAGCTGACGTTCGGCCGCCACCAGCAGGCTCACGATCGCCAGGGCCAGCAGCGCCAGGGCGGCGGCGCCGCGGGGGTCGCCGTCGTTCTGCCAGCGCTGCAGGATGCCGCTCGAGAGGGTGGGAACGCCCAGCAGTTCGACGGCGCCGAGCTCGTTGACCACCTCCATGCCGCTGAGGGCGATGCCGGCGCCGATCGCCGGCAGGGCCATCGGCAACGCCACCCGGCGGAAGCAGCCCCAGGGCCCCAGCCCCAGGCTGCGGCCGGCCTCCAGCTGGCGGCTGCCACTCACCGAGAAGCTTTCGGTGGAGAGCAGAAACACATAGCTGTAGGTGCTGAGGATCAGCACCAGGGCCGCCCAGGCGCTGCCATGGATATGCCGGCTGGCGCGGCTGCCCAGATCGATCAGGGTGGCGGCCAGCAGGTAGGCGGGGGTGGCGAGCGGCAGCAACTGGGCGATCCGCAGCCAGCGGCGGCCGGGGAAGTGGCAGCAGGCCGTGAGCCAGCCGTTGGCGGTGCCGAGCACCGCCCCGCCACCGCCCACGGCCAGCACCAGCAGCAGGGTGTGCAGCAGTTGCTCCCCGCCCGCGGGACCGAGCCCCAGCCCCCGGCCCTCGGGGGCCAGCAGGGCATAGGCCGCCAACACCCCCAGCGGCAGCAGGGCCAGCCCGCAGAGGCCCACCACCAGCACACTGAGAACGGCGCGGCCCGAGGGCCGCTGCATGGGGCGCTGCATCGGTCGCGGCGTGGTGGCCAACCCGGGGGCCGACGTCATTTCCAGCCGTTGGTGGCCATCAGCGCCACGGCCGCCTTGTTGTTCTCGCCTAGCTGCTGGGCGGAGACGCCGTCGTCGCGGAAGGGGCCGAAGCGGCGCAGGATCGGGTTGTCGCCGAAGCCCCGCAGCGGATATTCGTTGTTGGCCTCGGCGTAGCCCCGGCCCCCCTGTGGAGAGGCCAGGAATTCGATCAACCGGGCGGCTGCCTCCGCCTTGCGGGAGTGGCGGGTCACTCCGGCGCCGCTGAGGTTCACATGGGCCGGATCGGGGAAGACCACCTTCAGCCGGGTCGCCAGCTGCCGGTCCTCGGCGCCGTTGGCACCGGAGAGCATGCGGGCCACGTAGTAGCTGTTCACCAGGGCGGCTCCGCAGTCGCCCTTGGCCACCGCCCGGGCCAGGGGGATGTCGGAGGTGAATAGGGGTTGGCGCAGGTTGGCCACCATTCCCTTCACCCAGGCGGTGGTGGCAGCCTCGCCGCGCTGGATCAGCTGGTCGGCCACCAGAGACTGGTTGTAGACGCTGCGGCTGTCGCGGAGACAGAGCTGACCGCGGAGGGCCTCTCCGGCGAGGTCGGCGTAGCGCCGAATGCCTGCGGGCGGCACCAGGCTGGGATTCACCACCACCATCCGCACCCTGCGGGTAAGGCCGAACCAGTGGCCGTCCGGGTCCCGCAGGTTGGTGGGCACATCACGATCGAGGGCGGCCGAATGAATCGGCTGGAACAGACCCTGCTCCCGGGCGCGCACCAGCCGGGCCGCATCCACCAGCACCAGCACATCGGCCGGGCTCTGGCTGCCCTCGCTGCGCAGCCGTTCGATCAGGGCGTTGTCCTTGCCCTCCAGCAGGTTGACGCTGATGCCGGTCTTGGCGGTGAAGCGCCGGTACAGCTCCTTGTCGGTGTTGTAGTGACGGGCGGAGTAGACGCCGATGGTTTGCCTGGGGCCCCTGGCCCCGCCGCAGCCGCTGACGACAAGGGCCAGACCGGCTCCGGCGGCCAAGAGAGCAGCCCAGCGACGCCGGGGAGGGGAAGCCGGAGGACAGGGAACCATGGACAAGGCGTTGATTCCCTGACCCTACGCAGACAGCGGATTGGGTCGTTCGATCAAAAGAGGCACAGACGTGTGCCTTTTGTCACCGCCGCTCCCGCACTCGCACCGGCACCAGCACGGGCTGCATCATCCCGCCGCTGCCGTTGTCGTCGTCGGAATCCATGGTCAGCCACACCATCAGACCGAACAGGCCAGCAACTGCTGCCAAAAGGATGAGTTCGATCATGACGGAATCACGAGTGGGCTCACCCTAGCGGGGAAAAACCGATTTTCTGTAGCGGGAGCGGCAATCCGACCCTGGCTCTGCCGCCGCTTCAGGGTTGGAGCTGGCGGTGGTTGTTATCGGAGATTTCTTCTTTGATCATTTCAATGATCAAAGAAGAAAGGGTGGAGTCTTTTTCGAGGGCCCGTAATTTGAAGCGCCTGTAGAGATTGCGGGGCAGACTTACGGAGAGACGAGCCTGGTCGGGAACAGTGGAATTGCGTGTGGAGAGTTGGTTGGAATTCAAGGAAGAATCGTTGGCGGGATTCACGGTTCAGCACCTTTGACCATGGAGTGCTGGAGTAAGGCTGCCGCATCGCATCAAGGTCTTTCCCAGGGATCGCTCGGCTTTACACCCAATTGGGTGCGGTTGTTTTCGATTCCGTAGTCCTCGATACTTAAATGCGGTTGTTTTCGGCGCCGAGCCCAAGGTGTTGGTAGTTGTTGTTACCTTCTGAGCCCGGTCAGGCCCAGTTTCAGCAGCTTGGCCACTGCTTGGGCCCGGTTCGCGGCGCCCAGTTTGCGGCGTAGGTTCTTGCCGTAGCTGCGGGCCGCTTCGTAGCCCACGCCCAGCTGCTCCGCGATCTGGCGGTCGCTGAGGCCCTCCACCATCAGCGCCACGATCTCCAGTTCGCGGGGGGTGAGCCCAGGGGGGCCATCGCGCCAGGCTTCCCCTTGCTCGTTGGCCGCTGCCATGGCGGCTTTCACGGAGCGGGAGCGGTAGCGCTGGCCGAGGGAGATCATGCGGAACAGGGTGACCATCGGGGCTTCCGGTTCGAAGCAATCGGATTCACTGAGTACCGCATCCGCCGAGGAGAGACCTGCGCTAACTAGATCGCCTTTCTGTCCATTCACAATCATGATCGTGCGGATGTCCGGCACCACCGAGCGGGCCTGCTCCACCAGCGCCAGGCTCGACCCCTGTTCGAGTTGATCGACCACAAAGAGCAGTCCCGGCCTGGTGCGGGCCAGCTCCTCCAATGCCTCCTGTTCGGTGGTCACCAGAAAGGCGATGCGCGACTTGCTCACCGCTGTGTGGAAAAACCCCATCAACATCAGCCGATGGGCGGAGGCAAAACCTGCGATGGGCCGAATGTCGGTGGTGAAGAACCAACTTCCCCAGGCAGGTATCTGTCGCTTGAACGTCCGCATCACAGGCAACAGGTTCACGGCCTTCTCCACCCCCTGATGCGCTCAATGATGGGGGTTCAGCGGCTGCCGAGCCCCGACAGGCCCAGCTTCAGCAGCTTGGCCACTGCCTGGGCCCGGTTCGCGGCGCCCAGTTTGCGGCGCAGGTTCTTGCCATAGCTGCGGTCTGCTTCGTAGCCCACGCCCAGCTGCTCAGCGATCTGGCGGTCGCTGAGGCCCTCCACCATCAGCGCCACGATCTCCAGTTCGCGGGGGGTGAGCCCGGGGGGGGCATCGCGCCAGGCTTCCCCTTGCTCGTTGGCCGCTGCCATGGCGGCTTTCACGGAGCGGGAGCGGTAGCGCTGGCCAAGGGAAAGGCTGCGGATCAGGGTGATGACCGGCTCATCCTCTCCAAAACAGTCCGCCTCACTCACCACCGCATCCGCCGTCGACAGACCTGCCGCCACCAGATCATCCAGTCCGTCATTCAGGATCAGAATTGTGCGGATGTCCTCCACCACGCTGCGGGCCTGCTCCACCAGCGCCAGGCCGGAGCCCTGCTCCAGTTGGCCTGTCACGATCAGCAGCCCTGGCCTGGTTCGGGCCATCTGATCCAGGGCCTCCTGCTCGGTAGTGACCATGAAGGCTAGTCGCGCCTTGCTGAGGGCGGTGTTGAAGAATCCCTGCATCATCAGCCGATGGGCAGAGGCGAAACCACTGCTGGGGCGGATTTCGCTGCTCAGGATCCAGCTGGCCGCCGCTGGATAGCCACGCCTGTTTCTTCTGAAGACCGCCAGGAGGTCCACGCTTCAGCCGAATCCCTTGCCCGCATCACGGGCCACACAGGCCTGGAGCTGTCGCCGCAGGGTGTCGTGGTCGAGCTCCCGGCCGATCAGCACCAGCTGGTTGCGGCGCTGCCCGGGCCAGTCGGTGTCATCGATCGAGAAGCGCTTGCCCGCAAGGTGAAACACATGGCGCCGCTCGCTCTCGTTGAACCAGAGAATGCCCTTGGCTCGGAACACATTCGCTGGCATCTGATTGTCGAGGAAGTTCTGAAACTTCCGTAGCGCAAAGGGGCCATCACTGGCAAAGGAAAGGGAGGTGAACCCTTCGATCGCCTGGTGGTCGGGATGGTCCCCATGGGCGTGGGCGTGGGCGTGGGCGTGATCGTGATGGGAGTGATTGTGATCGTGGTGATCGTGGTGGGCGTGATCGTGCTCGCAGTGGCCGTGATCGTGGTCGCAATGGCTGTGGTCGTGGCTGTGGTCGTGGCTGTGGTCGTGGTCGTCGGCATGGCTGGCTTCGGGGTTGCTGGCTTCGGGCGCACCGCCGGCGGCCACCACCCTGTCGCTCTCGAACAGGCCCACGCTCAGCAGCAGCGGCAGGGGCACCTCGCCTTTCACCGACCGCAGGATGCGGGCGTCCTGCTTGATGTCGCGCAGTTCGGTTTCCAGGGCCGCCAGCCGGCTCTCCTCCACCAGATCGCATTTGTTGAGCAGGATCATGTCGCTGTAGACGATCTGGGAGCGCGCCACCTCCCCCTGCAGGATCTCCTCGCCGAAGTTCTCGGCATCCACCAGGGTGATGATCGAATCCAGGCGGGTGAGGTCGCGCAGGTCGCTGCCAAGGAAGGTCATCGCAACCGGCAGGGGGTCGGCCAGCCCCGTGGTTTCCACCACCAGGTAGTCCACCTTCTCCGGCCGTTCCAGGATCCGGTACACCGCTTCCAGCAGTTCGCCGTTGATCGAGCAGCAGATGCAGCCGTTGCTGAGCTCCACCATGTCCTCGCCGGTGGCCACCACCAGCTCGTTGTCGATTCCGATCTCCCCGAACTCGTTCACCAGCACCGCGGTCTTGAGGCCGTTCTGATTGCTGAGGATGTGGTTGAGCAGAGTCGTCTTGCCGGCGCCCAGAAAGCCGGTGAGGATCGTCACGGGCAGCCCGGAGGGGGCGGCATCGATCATGGCGGCGCTGCTGGAGCTGCTCATCAGGGCATCGGGCAGGTCCTGGTCAGTCTGGCGCAGAAGGGGAGGCAATCCGGCCTGTTCGGGCCTCCAGCTGGCAGCTGCGGCACAACCCGAAGAACTCGAGCGTGTGGAACAGCAGCTGGAAACCGGCGGTCTGGTCGTCCTGCAGCGTCACCTCGTGCATCGGGCAGTGCTCCAGCAGCACCGTGCTGCCGCAGTCCACGCAGGTGAGGTGGTGATCATCCCGTTCCCTGGGGGCGAACAGGGCCTCGCCGGTGGGTAGATGCCGGCAGCGCACCAGCCCCCGCTGCTGCAGCTGGCGCAGGTGGCGGTAGACCGTGGCCAGCCCCATCGACTCGGGCCGCCCCCGCAGGCGGGCGTGGAGGTCCTGGCCGCTGAGTTCCTGGTCGACGCTCCGCAGTTCCGCCAGCAGCAGGTCCTGGCGCTGCGGCAGATCGTGGCGGGAATCGGCGGCTGCCGCCATGGGGGGTCGGCGATTGCTGCCGTTCTAGCTGGCGGCTGGTGGCCTGCCGGGGGGGCGACTCAGCCGGCCGGCAGCCAGCCCACCAGGCGGACCTGCTGGCCCAGCGGATGCAGCTCCAGGCTGGAGGCATCGATCCGCACCGCCTCCGCTGTGGTGGGCGGCTGCTCGGCTGGACCCGGTCGGAGCCGTCGCAGGGCCACCAGCAGGCTGTCGGTCACCGGGTCGTAGTGCAACCCACTGCCCGGCTCCAGCTCCCAGTCCGACAGGCGGCGGCGGCCCAGCAGCTGGCCGCGGCGATTCAGCGCCAGCAGGCTCAGCTGCGGTCGTCCGACCCCCTCCATCAGCAGAGCCCATACCCGTTCACCGCCCCGGGCGCAGGCGCTGGCCACCAGCCCCTGGGAGCCGATCCAGAGCTGGCGGGGGGGCTGGCCGGGTTCCACCAGCTCCAGGGAGCGGCGATAGTCGGGCCAGTGCCGCAGCAGCAGGGCCCGGCCAGCCTGGGGACAGAACGCGCTGAGGTCGCGGCGGCCTGGCAGGGTCTGGCGGCGGGGCGGGCGTGGTGGCAGGGCTTCGAGCTCCAGACCATCCGGACCCGGCACCACCACCGCACCTCCCTCCGGCAGCAGCCGCATCGGGCCGCTGCTCGGGAAGCTCAGGGTCTGGGGCCTGCCTGTCGGTCCCCACAGGCTGGTCTTGGGTTCTCCGCCCGTCAGGCCACCGGCCTGCACCAGCAGCTGCCCGCGTCCATTGCTGCTCAGGTGAGCGAAGAGCAGGGGCTCGGGATCCAGGGATTCGGGGGGGAGGGCCCGCACAGGGGTGCGGTTCCCGGTCGCCTTCGCGAGATTGCGCTGGAGCAGGGGCACCCGCCACACCCGCATCGTCCCCTCCGGCTCCTGGCTCACCAGGGCCACCCCCGAGCCATCGCCGAGCGGTTCGATCACAGGAATCCGTGGCCATACGGGGCTGATCCGCTGCCAGCGACCATCGTGTTCACGCAGCTGCAGCTGCTCTCCCCCTGCGGTGGGCACCACGGCCAGCAACCGAGGCCGCGGATCCCAATGCCAGGGTTCGGGCTTCAGCTCCAGGCCGCGTAGATCGCGGCCGGCCAGGCGCAGGCTGAGCGCTTGGCGCACCGGGAGGCCGGGTGAGAGAGCCAGCAGCAGGCTGTCCCCTTCGCCGAGCCAGCGGTGCGGGCGTGGGGGGAGGAGCTGGCTGTGGGCCTGCAGGCTGGCCAGGTCCATCGGCCGGCTGAAGCGGGCCTGCAGGCTGGCCGCCCCGGCGCTGGCACGCACCATCTGCAGCCCTGCCAGATGGGGAGGACGTGCCAGCAGCCACTGGCGTTGCAGCAGGGCCAGCAGGGCCGGCGTGGCAAGCGCCAGGCCGAGCCGCAGCCATCCGCTGCGTAGCAGGCGCTTTCCGTTCATGGCTCCAGCGGCCGCGCCGGTCGGGGGATCACCTGGACCTCCCGGGGCACCACCACCAGCTGTTCGCTGCCCGGAGGTCCCTCCAGGGCCATCACGCCCTCGATTGCCAGCCATTGATCGGCCTGCGGAGGCGTGGTCGCAGGCGGCCAGCGCACCGGCAGCCCCACCGGTGCGGCGTCGGCCAGGCAGCAGCGCACCAGCAGGCGGGCCAGCTGGGGGGGCGCATCCGGCTGGGGCAGCACGAAGCCGCTGATCCGTACGGGGTCGCCGTCGAACAGGCGGGGATCCGGCTGGCTGCGCAGCAGCCGCACCCAGTCGGTGAGGCTGCGCTGGGCGGGGGGCAGGGTGAAGGACAGCTCGGCATCCGGCGCCGTCACGGCGGTGCGGTCCGGGGGGCGTTGGCCCGCCAGGGTGGCGAACGAGGGACTGGGGGGCAGCATCAGCAGCATCCCCGCCAGTACCGCCGTGGCCGCGAGGTTCCAGGCCTGGCGAGGCCGAAGCCGCTCGGTCGCGCCTTCCGGCTGCAGGCCCAGCGCCAGCTGCAGCCCCGCCAGGCCCAGCAGCAGCAGGCCCGCCAGGGCCACCAGCGGGTGGAAGGCGGCGCGCAGCAGCAGATCCAGGCGGCCATCGGCAACGCTGCGCAGCAGCACCAGCGCCCACAGGCCCAGGGCGATGGCCCGGCCCAGGGCGGCCCGCTGGATCAGGGGCGGGGTCAGAGGCGCCACAGGTTCACCCATTGGCCGATCAGAAGCACCAGCAGGCTGGCTCCGGCTGCGGTGAGCGCCAGGCCCACCGGTCGAAACAGCAGCCCAAGCAGACCCAGGAGTTTGAGGTCGATCACCGGTCCCAGCAGCAGAAAGGCCAGCAGCGCCCCCGGTGTCACCTGGGCCGCGAAGCTGAGCGCCAGGAAGGCATCGACGCTGGAGCACACCGAAACGACCCAGGCCAGCAGCATCAGCGCCACGACCGAGAGGGTGGGGGCGCTGCCCACCGCCAGCAACCAGCCCCGGGGCACGAAGGTCTGCACCAGGGCGGCGATCAGGCAGCCCAGCACCAGCAGCAGCGCCAGCCCCAGAAATTCATTGGCGCCGTGCCGGATCAGCTCCCCAGGGCTGGGCCTCGGCGGCGGGGCTGGCGGCGGGGCGGACTGCGGCGGCCCGAGCAGGCCGCCGCTGCGCTCCAGCAGGCTCACGCTCGTCAGCGGCTGGTTGAGGCGACGTTCGGCCAGCAGCTCCGGCCGGAGCAGCTCCGGTTCGGGAATCAGGCGCAGCAGCAGGGAGAGGCCCACGGCCACCATCACCGCTCCCACGGGCCTGGCCAGCAGTAGCCAGGGCTGGTCGGGGAAGGCGGCGAAGGTGCTCGCCAGCACGATCGGATTGAGCACCGGGGCTGCGAACAGGAAGCCCAGGGCCGTGCCCAGGGGGGCCCCCGCCACCAGCATCTGCCGGGCCACGGGCACGTTGCCGCATTCGCAGGCCGGCAGGGCAAACCCCAGCCCGGCCCCGGTGAGCGGCCCCAGCAGCGGATCGGAAGGCAGCTGCCGCAACCAGCCTCCGCCTGGGCTCAGCCAGCGGGCCAGGGCGGAGATCAGCACGCCGATCAGCAGGAAGGGCAGGGCCTCGATCAGCAGCCCCTGGAATAGGGCCCAGGCATTGGCGAGGCTGGTCGCGGGGGAGGGCATGGGGGAGGATCGCTGCAGCCGGGCTCGCCCTACGTGGAGGCACCAACCCCATCATTCTTCCAGCCGGGAACCCAGCCGGGAACCCAGCCGGGTTCCCAGCCTGGAACCGGGATCGCCGGGGCCTCGCTCCCCGATGCTGCCCTGATCGCCTCACTGCGCTTCGATCCGGCCGGCCTGATCCCGGCTGTGGCCCAGGACTGGCTCGACGGCAGCGTGCTGATGGTGGCCTGGATGAATCGCGAGGCGATCGAGTGCAGCCTCGCCAGCGGTGAGGTGCACTACTGGAGCCGCTCCCGCCAGGAGCTGTGGCACAAGGGAGCCACCAGTGGACAGCTGCAGCGGCTGCGCGGTCTGCGTTACGACTGCGACGCCGATGTACTGCTGCTCAGCGTGGAGCAGCTGGGCGGCGGCGCCTGCCATACCGGGGCCCGCAGCTGTTTCTACGACGAGGGGCCCGTTCCCAGCGCCGGCGGCGCCATGGCGCCGCTCCCCCCGGCCGATGCCTGCACCGAACTGGCGCGGGTGATCGCCGGGCGGCGCGACCGGCCCGAAGCGGGGAGCTACACCAACAAGCTGCTGGAGGGAGGCGACAACCGCATCCTCAAGAAGATCGGCGAGGAGAGCGCCGAATTCGTGATGGCCTGCAAGGACGACGACGCCCAGGCGATCGCCGGCGAAGCCGCCGATCTGATCTTCCACCTGCAGGTGGCCCTGGCCCACCATGGCGTCGACTGGAGGCTGGTGCAGGAGGTTCTGGCCGCCCGGCGGGGAGCGCCGCGTCGCCCATGACCCCGCCCCCTTCTCCCCCCGCCCCGCCTTCGCCCCCTCCCGGCCCTTTCGCCAGGGTGGCCAGGGCGCTGGCCGGGATGGCGGGCCTGGTGGCGACCGTGCTGGCGGCCTGGCTGATGGTGGCGCCAGGGGCGGAGCCACCGGCCCGGGCGCGGCCCTGGCGGAATGCCCAGCCGGCCCCGGAGCTGCGCTCCCTGGCCCCCCAGCAGGTCACGGTGGAGGCGGTCGGCGACGGGGACAGCGTGCACGTGCGCCAGGGGCAGCGGCGGTTCACGGTGCGACTCGCCTGCATCGATGCCCCCGAGCTGGATCAATCGCCCGAAGGCAGGCAGAGCCGCGCCTATCTGCGCTCCCGGCTCCGCCCCGGCAGTGCGGTGACGCTGCTGCCCAAGGCGATCGATCCCCATGGCCGCCTGGTGGCCGAGCTGATCCAGGAAGACAATCTCAACCTTGCCCTGGTGGAGGAGGGCCAGGCCTTTGTGTACTCCCGCCATGTCGGCCAGTGCGATGCCCGCGAGTACCGGGCCGCCGAACTGCGGGCCTCCCGCCGGCACAGCGGCATCTGGCAGACCCCCGGTGGCAGCGAACGGCCCTGGGATCACCGCCACCGGCGCGGGCGAAGGCTCCCGGAAAAGCCTTCAGGGGGCTGAAGACGGCGGAGTGCTGGACAGCGGGGCGGGGGCCTGGCCGTCGGGATTGGGGATCGGGCGCAGCACCATCACCCCGATCACCTCCTGCACGCCCGCCGCGTATCGCACCAGATCGCGGCTGCGTATCACCCCCCGGCCCGGGGCGGCGTGGATGGCATCCCTCCCATCCACCAGACCCACGTGGGTCACATCCAGGCCTTCCACCCTGGTGACCAGGCCGAAGATGTCGCCGCCCCGCAGCGAGGGCATGACCCCCGGCAGCGCCGCCAGCGGCACATAGCTCTGCTGCACCAAGAGATCCTTCTCCAGGGCCTGGATGCAGGCCAGGTTGCGGGGCTGCTTCAGGGGGGCGTAGCTGGCCGCATGGGTGGACATGAAATTCAGCCGGCGGGACCGGCTCACGGCTCCTGGCAGAAACGGGGTGAGGTTCACCACGTAGCCCTGCCGTTCCGCCGCTGCGGCCCAGCGGCTGAAGTAATGGTGCCGATGGCAGTAGTCCACCTGGCCATCCTCGTAACGCAGCTTCTGCACATGACGGCTGAAGTCCTCCACCGCCGCCGTGCGGGTGGAGACCCGATGGCTGTTCACCAGCGCCAGCAACTGCTCCACGAACAGGAAACAGTCGAAGTGGGTGAGATCGAGGCGCAGCCGTTCGCCTGGGCCCTGATCGAGGCTGAACGCCTGATAGGGCCGGCCCAGAAACCGACGCGCCAGCCCGACCAGGGAGCGGCCCCTGGGGCCCTTGGCGGTGGCATCCACCGCATCGGCAGCCACTTCGGCCGTGTTGCCGACCAACAGCGGAGGCAGCCTCGCCGGGGCGGCCGGCGCTGCGGCTGGGGCCGCTGGGACCGCTGGCGGTGCCTGGGTGGCGGCGGGCGGTGTGTCGATGGCCCGGGAGGCCAGGGAATTCGCCGACCGGCAGCCCGCCTGAAGCAGAAGCGAGAAGGCCAGGCCGGCGACGATGGGGCGGAAACGGGGCATCTGCCTCGGGATACCAACAGGGCCGCCAGGGCTGGCGACCGCTGATTATGGGCGGCACCATGCGCGGATCCATCGGTAGCCTCCGGAGGCAACCCAACGCCCCCATGCCCCTTGATCTGCCCTCCGGCACAGAGAAGCGCAGATCCGCGGCTCGCCAGGCATCGCCTTCCCCCCGGGCACGGGGCCCGTTGATCGGGGGGCTTCAGCAGCTCTGGCGCTGGCTCACGGCTCCCCAGACCGTGCTGGGGCTGTTGCTTGTCTGCCTGCTTTCCCTGCCTCTGGCGATGGCCAGCACCTTCGCCAGTGCCGCCGCCTCCCAGATGGAGATGCAGGCCGATGAAATCTCCACGCTGGCCACCAGCATCCGCAGCTATTACGCCGACAACGTCATCGCCCGATTGCAGGCCGCCGATGGCAAGGCGGTGTTTTCGGAGAACTATCGCCAAATGCATGGCGGTATTCCGATCCCTGCCACGTTATCGATCGAGTTGGGTGCCCTCTTCGACAGCGCCCACAACGATGGAAGGATCGATTACGACTTCATCTCCGATTACCCCTTCGCCAAGCGGGCCGCCAGGCCACTGGATTCCTTTGAAACCGACGCCATCACTGCCTTTCGTGCCGATTCCAAACTGAATCGATTCTCGCGGATGAATCGGCGCTGGTTCGGTAAATCCAGCTATCGCCTGGCCACCCCTGTTTATATGCGCAAAGCCTGCGTGACCTGCCACAACAGTCATCCCGATTCTCCCAAGCGGGATTGGAAGGTGGGTGATGTGCGCGGTATCCAGGAGGTTTCGGTGAAGGGGCTGGAAGTCAAGGGCTTCGATAAGTTCAGCTATCTGCTCGGGTATGTAGGGCTGCTGGGCTTGGTTTCCGTGGGGGCCGCAGCCAGCTTTCAGCGTCAGGCTGCGGATCTGGAACGCAGCAATCGTCGCCTCAAGGAAAGCAACGAACGGGAGACGTCGATGAGTGATCGGCTGCGCTCCCAGGTGAGTGAGCTCTCCCTGCTTGGAGAGGTGGTGGAAAACGCCACTTTTGGAGTCACGATCGCTGATATGCGCCGGGAAGATGCGCCTCTCATCTATGTCAATGAGGCTTTCAGTGAGATTACTGGGTATCCCAAGGAAAGTGCAACTGGATACAACTGCCGTTTCCTGCGGGGGCCGGAAACGGACCCCGCGATTGTCGCCGAGATTCGCAGGGCCCTGAGGGAAGGCAATCCTTGCAACTGTGTGTTGCTCAACTACCGGATGGATGGCACAACCTTCTGGAATCGACTCACTCTTTATCCCGTGGGAGGGGTCCCTGGACGTCCTGATTTCTACGTCGGTAACCAGGTGGATGTCACCGCTCTGCTGGAATCAGAGGCTCGCAGTCATTCAGCCCTTGCTGGGATGAAGGACCCTCTGAATGAGGCGATGCAGGCTACCAGGGAGGCAACGGCCTTCAGTCGTCAGTTGTTCAGCAAGCTGTCTTCGCGCGAGTTGCTCACAGAAGACCTGCGGAAGTTCTTCGAAGCTGAATTTGCCGCCCTCAATAAGCTTGAAGCCCATCTTGGGGATACGGCAAATTTGCTGGATGGTTTTGATGCGAATTCGGAAGCCATTTTCTCCAGCGGCAACAGTGCTTCTGATTCGTAATGTTTTCCAAGGAATTTCCTGTTACGGATCTGGCCCGCGACTCTAATCGCAGGGTCGTCAGCATCATGGTGCGGTTCGGAGCCATTGCCGCCGTCCTTGGTGCCTTGGGGATCTATGCCTGGGTGATTCTCTCGGCGAATCGTTCTCTCTGGGCCCAGACCAGCGAAATCCGAGCCCTCACATCTTCCCTGCTGCAGACCGATGGAACAGAGGATTCCCGTCAGAGAATGCTGCAGTTGTATCTGAGCGAACGGGTTGCCGGTGGTCTGGAATCGGTCAATGCTGTGCTGGTCGTGGATCGATCGGGTCGCATCGTCCTTAGTTCCCGTCAGGCGTGGCGTTCGGTTTCGGTGGCCGACAGGATGCTGGCCCGTTCGGAGCTTGAGGATGCCCAGTTTGCTCGCATTGCCGAATGTTTTCGTGGCGCGGGCTCGATCTCGCTTTCCTGTTTTGACGACTATCGAGGTCTGTATCTGCCCTGGAACTCCAGTGTCACCCAGGCCAGGCCGATTCAGATGTTTCGCCGGAACGGTGGCCTGAGCAGGGAAGATTTTCTGCTGATTGTCAATTTCGATTCCTCCGGGATTTCCCCCTCCAGCCTGCTCGACCTCTTCTCCTCCCTGCTGGCCAGCACCCTGATCACCCTCGGGTTGTTCTTCCCGCTCACTTTGGCTCTTTATAGGGGTCTGTTGCCCGGGCTGCAACGGTTTGCCGAAACCGATGGACTCACCCTGCTGATGAATCGAACCGCCTTCATGGATGTGGCGATGCAGTTGCTGGCCCAGGCCGAGGCGGATGGCGTTCCCTTCGTGATGGTGATCATCGATATTGATCACTTCAAGATCGTGAACGACACCTTTGGCCACATGGCAGGGGACCAGGTTCTGAGAGAAGTTTCCGGGCAGTTGCGCCAGTGCCTGCGGTCGGAGGATCCGGTGGGAAGGCTCGGCGGGGAGGAGCTGGCCTTGTTGCTGCAATGTTCCTCCACCCAGGCCGAGCAGCTGCTGGAGCGGATCCGTTCCCAGGTGGAGAACTGTCGTCCCAGCCATCAGGAAAAGGAGATTTCTGTCAGTATCAGTATCGGGGCCGCCTCCACGGAGTATCTCGGTTACAACGTGGATTACCTTTACTCGGCAGCTGACCGTGCTCTGTACCGGGCCAAGCGTGATGGCCGCAATCGTGTCCGATGGTCGCTGAATCGCGACGAAGACGTCTCCCCGATCCGATGGTCTCC
>Ga0164292_10000980_pt1 | contig 22624 bp, 19 predicted proteins | sample GEODES117metaG_FD_111486 | JGI IMG/M metagenome (GOLD analysis project Ga0164292, IMG submission 111486) | Eutrophic lake water microbial communities from Lake Mendota, Wisconsin, USA - GEODES117 metaG | ecosystem: Environmental > Aquatic > Freshwater > Lake | place: USA: Lake Mendota...
CCCGGCAAATGCGAGGTCAGTACTCGGGTATCATTAGCAAGTGAGTACATATGCCTATCTCGGTCCTAAAGGGACTTTTACTGAGGCGGCTTTAAAAAAGATTACTTCCTCTAACGACTCTCTTATCCCATATGCCAACGTCACATCAGCCTTAGATGCTGTTCGACTTGGCAAAGCACACTTTGCACTTGTGCCAATTGAAAACTCTATTGAAGGTGTAGTTGCGCGCACTCTTGACGAGTTAGCAACGGGAGATCCCTTAGTAATCGTAGGCGAAGTAACGTTACCGGTTTCTTTTGCATTAATGGTTAAGCAAGACACTAAGGATATTCGACGCATTGCAACACACCCTCACGCCGAAGCACAGTGCCGTATCTGGGTTGCAAGCAATTATCCAGATGCAGAGTTAATTTCAACATCATCAACAGCTGCTGCTGCTGAGGCAATTTCACGAGGCGAATTTGATGCTGCCATTGCAGCACCTGTTGCTGCAGCACATTATGGGCTGCGCGTAATTGCAGACAACATCGCCGATAACCCAGGGGCCATTACTCGATTCATTGTGGTTTCAAAGCCTGGAAGGGTTCCAAAAAATACTGGTTGGGATAGAACCTCAATAGCCGCCTTTATTGGTATGGATCACGCAGGAGCGCTACTTGATATTTTGACTGAGTTTGCAAAGAGGGATATCAACCTGACTTTTATCCAGTCACGTCCAACTGGTTTAGAGCTTGGCCATTACCATTTCATTATTGATGCCGAAGGTCATATCGCCGATGCCCCTGTAAAGGAGGCAATAGAAAGCCTTCGCGCCATCTGTGAAGAGATCCGATTCCTAGGTTCGTATCCACGAGAAAAGGTTAAGTAAATGATCGACATCAAGTTTTTACGCGAGAACCCAGATGTAGTTCGTGCATCTCAAAAGGCCCGCGGCGAGGATGATTCGATTATTGGAAAAGTTTTAGCAGCAGATGAAGTGCGTAAATCAACTTTAGATCAATTTGAAACCCTTAGAGCTGAACAAAATCTTTTATCAAAATCAGTTGCTTCTGCAAAAGGTGAAGAAAAAACTGCTCTACTTGAAAGTGCAAAAACCCTTGCAGCCAAAGTAAAAGAAGCTGATGTAAAGCGTGCACAAGCAGAGTTAGAAGCAAAAGCATTGATCATGCAGATTTCAAATGTTTTGGACCCACAAGCACCTATTGGTAACGAAGAAGATTTTGTTGTTCTAGAGACTGTCGGCAAACCAAGAAATTTTGATTTTCAACCTAGAGATCATGTAGAGCTAGGTAAGTTATTAGGTGCAATTGATACTGAGCGCGGCGCCAAAGTCGCCGGATCCCGCTCATACTATTTAACTGGTGTGGGTGCGATGCTTGAATTCGCACTGGTCAATCTTGCAATCACATCTGCTAATAAAGCTGGCTTTACACCTGTAATTCCCCCAGTACTTGTTAACTCTGCAGCAATGGAGGGAACAGGATTTTTAGGTCAAGCAGCAGAAAATGTCTACCATCTAGAACAAGACGATGTCTATTTAGTTGGCACTTCGGAAGTCCCTTTGGCTGCAATGCATATGGATGAAATTCTGGCAGCAGAGAAGTTGCCAATACGTTATGCCGGTTACTCAACATGTTTTCGTCGAGAAGCCGGAACATATGGAAAAGACACTCGTGGAATTATTCGTGTCCATCAGTTCGATAAAGTTGAAATGTTTTCTTTTTGCCATCCTGATCAAGCCAAAGATGAGCACCAGCGCCTACTACAGTGGGAAAAAGATTTCCTCAATGCAATGGAGATCCCATATCGCGTCATAGATGTTGCCTCTGGCGATTTGGGATCAAGTGCCAATCGTAAGTTTGATATTGAAGCCTGGATCCCAACCCAAGATGCATATAGAGAAGTAACAAGCACCTCAAATTGCACTGAGTTTCAAGCACGCCGCTTAAACATAAGATTTAAAGAGGCTGATGCAACAAAAGCGGTTGCAACTTTAAATGGAACACTTGTTGCGATTCCACGCATGGTTGTTGCAATTCTTGAGAACCATCAAAATGCCGACGGAACAGTAAATATACCTGCAGCGTTGCAGCCATTTTTAGGGACAAAACGATTTGAGTTGGTGTGAATAAAAGGCCTAAGTTAATTGCAACAGATCTAGATGGAACAATCGTTTCGCATGATGGTTCAATCAGCCAACGAACAATCGATGCGTTTACTCGCGCAAAGGATTTAGGCATTCATGTATTTTTCGTGACTGGTCGCCCTCCTCGCTGGATGGGTGAGATTCGCGATGCATTTGGTTTTGGTGCTGCAATTTGCTGCAACGGTGCAATGTTATATGACTTAATTAACGATGTTATTTTAGAAGAGTGGATGATTTCCATCGATGATCAAACAGAGATTGTGCAACGCATGCGAGTAGTCATGCCCGAGATTTCATTTGCTGTTGAATCTAACGATCACTATCAGAGAGAAATTGGCTATATCCCAAAATGGGATATAGGTCTAGATAATGTTGGAGTCGATAAAATTGAAGATGGAATAAGAGTTCCAGCTTTAAAACTACTTGCTCGTTGCAGCAATCTTGAATACACATCTGATCAGATGGTTGAAATCGCACACAAAACTTTAGGGGATTTAGCAACCGTTACACACTCAGCTGCAAATGATTCTTTGATTGAAATCTCTGCGTTCAATGTTTCAAAAGGTGCAACCTTGGAAATAATGGCTAAACGGTTAGGGTTAACAGCAGATGACTGCGTAAGTTTTGGAGACAACCCAAATGATTTCTCGATGCTTAAGTGGACAGGGCGTTCTTATGCAATCAGTGATGGTCACCCACATGCACCCCTGTTTGCAAAGAACGTTGCAGAACCTTGTGAGCAAGATGGTGTTGCAAAAATAATCGAAGCCTTGCTTGAACTTCCCGCTTAAAAATCTGCACACGTTATTGTCCCCGCCTAAATAAAGCCGATTTTTCGCTGGCCATAAAGTCAGGTAATCTCTCCCACGGAGGGCTCGCATAGCGGCCGAGTGCACCGGTCTTGAAAACCGGCATACGAAAGTATCGTGGGTTCAAATCCCACGCCCTCCGCCATTTTTCTGTTTTACTCATGCTTAATAGCCATGAATTGGCCAATAACTGTCTATGTGGGTTAGTTCATAGCCACTACGCGTAGATACACCTAGCGAAATATTCCCAGCCAGCGCACAATTACCCAAGGTGATTGAAAGTCCACATCCATAGGCGGTACCAGGGGAGTTGCAGATGTCAGGTGTTTTTTCGCCAACGCGCGCCAAGATCGATAAGCGCACGTTGCGCACAGATAAGTGGTGGCTAGAACCACTACTAACTTTTTCTGTGCTTATCTCCTTTGTTATCTATGCAACCTTTCGGGCTTTTGAAAACGATAACTACTTTGTAAAAGACTCACACTTGATATCACCATTTTATTCACCATGTTTATCTGAAGCATGCGAACCTGGCGCAACCATTTTGGGATTTACACCAGTTGGCGCGCAGATTTTTAACTTCGCACTTTCTCCAGCGTTGATCATTTTGATATTCCCATTAGGTTTTAGAATGACTTGCTACTACTACCGCAAGGCTTATTACCGTTCATTTTGGTTATCGCCTCCTGCTTGCGGAGTTGCCGAACCACACGAGAAGTACACAGGCGAAACTCGTTTCCCACTAATTTTCCAGAACGCACACCGTTGGTTCTTTTATGCAGGTTTAGTTCTCAACGTAATTCTTACCTATGACGCAGTCATCTCATTTAGAAATGCCGATGGAGATTGGGGCCACATGAGTGTTGGCTCAATCGTGTTGACAGTAAGTGCAGCTATGTTGTGGATGTATTCACTTTCTTGCCACACATGTCGCCACACAATTGGAGGGCGTCTTAAGCACTTCTCTAAACACCCAGTGCGTTACAAACTGTGGTCAAAGGTTTCAGTTCTTAACGCCAAACACCAACAATTTGCATGGTATTCATTAGCAGCCGTTGCATTCGCCGATATCTATGTTCGCCAAGTTGCAACTGGCGCATGGACTAACTTCTACTTCTTCTAAAAGGAAAATCGACTATGACTCTAGAACGCCATAAATACGATGTCCTTGTAATCGGTGCCGGAGGTGCAGGTTTACGGGCAGCTGTAGAAGCACGCGAAGCCGGGTTGCGCGTTGCAATTATTTGTAAATCTCTATTCGGTAAAGCCCACACCGTTATGGCTGAAGGTGGAGCAGCAGCTTCGATGGGTAACGTCAACGATAAAGACAGTTGGAAGGTCCACTTTCGCGACACTATGCGCGGAGGTAAATTTCTAAGTCATTACCGCATGGCTGAACTACACGCTAAAGAATCACCAGATCGCATTTGGGAGCTAGAGACATGGGGTGCGTTATTTGATCGCACTAAAGAGGGAAAGATTTCACAACGTAACTTTGGTGGTCATGAATATCCACGATTAGCACACGTTGGTGACCGTACTGGCCTAGAACTAATTCGCACCATGCAGCAAAAAATAGTTGCGTTGCAACAAAAAGATGGTCGCGAAACAGGCGATATGGAAAGTGGAATAAAAGTATTTGCAGAATTAACCATAACGGACGTATTAAAAGAGAATGGAAAAATCGCTGGCGCATATGGATACTGGCGTGAAAGTGGCGAAGAGGTTTTGTTTGAAGCACCTGCCGTAGTAATTGCGACCGGCGGTGTTGGTAAAACTTTTAAGATTACTTCCAATAGTTGGGAAGGAACCGGTGACGGTCACGCGTTAGCACTAAAGGCAGGCGCAAACTTAGTTGACATGGAGTTCTTGCAGTTCCACCCAACTGGAATGGTTTGGCCACCATCGGTTCGTGGAATTTTGGTAACAGAGTCGGTTCGTGGCGAAGGTGGAGTACTCACTAACAATCTTGGTGAGCGCTTTATGTTTAAGTACATTCCAGATGTTTTTAAAGACAAGTATGCAGACAACGAAGCAGAAGCTGATCGTTGGTATGTGGATCAAGATAACAATCGTCGCCCACCAGAGTTATTGCCTCGTGATGAAGTAGCTCGCGCTATCAATGCCGAAGTAAAAGCTGGTCGCGGTACCGAGCACGGTGGAGTTTTCTTGGATGTATCTAAGAGAATCCCAGCAGAAGTAATTAAAAAACGTCTTCCATCTATGTGGCATCAATTCTATGAATTAGCTGGCGTTGATATCACCAAAGAGGCAATGGAAGTCGGCCCAACATGTCACTACATCATGGGTGGAGTGGAAGTAGAACCTGAAACAGCAGCAGCAGTTGGTGTTCCTGGTTTATTTGCAGCTGGTGAAGTTGCGGGTGGAATGCACGGGTCTAACCGCCTCGGCGGAAATTCACTTTCAGATCTTTTGGTATTTGGACGTCGAGCTGGAATGGGCGCCATTGAATATCTAAAAAACAACGGAGCAAATCCAGTAAGTGATGCAGCTATTGCAAAAGCTAAAGCAAAGATTCAAGCACCGTTTGATCGACAGGGTGGCGAAAACAGCTACTCACTTCATGCAGAGCTACAAGAAGTCACTCACAATCTGGTTGGAATTATTCGAACAGGCTCTGAGATCAAAGAGGCTATTGAAAAAATTGCGGAGATTAGAAAACGCAGCGCAAATGTTGCGGTATCTGGCGGCCGAGTCTTTAACCCAGGCTTCCATTTAGCATTTGATTTAGACAACATGTTGCTAGTTGCCGAGGCAACAGCAAAGTCTGCAATCACTCGTGAAGAGTCTCGCGGAGGCCATACTCGTGATGACTTTCCGGAAATGGATACAAAGTGGCGCCAAGTCAATTTGATTTCATCATTTGATGGAGAAAAAGTAAACATTCGACAACAGGCTCTACCAACATATCCAAAGGAACTCTTCGATCTCTTTGATATTCACGAGTTGGAGAAGTATATGACACCAGAAGAAACTTCGAAAGGCGGTACCAACTAATGGCACGTAATGTGAAGCTTCGTATCTGGCGTGGAGACTCAAAAGATGGTGCCCTTAAAGATGTAACAGTTGAGGCCAACGAGGGCGAAGTAGTCCTGGATGTAATTCACCGCGTACAGGCAACACAGATGGGCGACTTGGCTGTTCGCTGGAACTGTAAGGCAGGTAAGTGTGGATCGTGTTCGATGGAGATCAATGGAAAGCCGCGCTTAGCCTGTATGACGCAGGTTGCATCATTTGGTGATGACGAAACTATTACCGTTACACCACTTCGTGCATTTCCAATCATTAAAGATTTAGTAACAGATGTTTCATTCAACTACAAAAAGGCAATGGAAGTTCCTGCATATGAACATCCAAAAAACCTTGCCCCAGGTGAAGCACGCATGGAACAGATCGACGTCGAAAGATCTCAAGAGTTCCGCAAATGCATTGAATGCTTCTTGTGCCAAGATGTGTGTCACGTGGTCAGAGATCACGAAGAAAACAAAAAGTCATTTGCTGGGCCTCGCTTCTTTATCCGTATTGCAGAGTTAGATATGCACCCACTGGATATGTTAAAGAACCGCAAAAAAACTGCGCAAGAAGAACATGGACTTGGAATGTGCAACATCACCAAGTGCTGTACTGAAGTTTGCCCAGAACACATCAAAATTACAGACAATGCGATCATTCCAATGAAAGAGCGCGTTGCTGACATTAAGTACGATCCAGTTCGCTGGTTAGGCACCAAAATCCGAAAGCGCGAGGGCCTATAATCTCTGCATGAGATTATTGATTCGCTGGGCCGCGCTGGCTATCTCATTTTGGGTAGCAACTGCACTCGTTCCAGGAATTGAAGTTACAGGTGGGCCTGGTACCTACCTTTGGGTCGCACTGTTGTTTGGGCTGTTAAATGTAACTCTGGGCTCATTGTTAAAACTTCTTACACTTCCCGCAGTAATTTTAACTTTAGGGCTATTTCTCATTGTTGTTAATTCAGCAATACTGATGCTGGTTTCACAGTGGAGTGAAAAGTTTGAAGTAAATGGGTTTTGGTCGGCAGTTTTTGCCAGCATCATTATTAGTGTTGTAACAAGCGTGCTTTCTAGTATTGGTAGAACCTCTAAAAATCGATTAACTAGTTAGCTCATAGGTATAACTCCTGTATGAATGCGTTAGCCCTTGTCTCAATTGGTGGCGTAGCAGGAACCCTTACTCGGTACGGGTTAGGTGAGATTTTTCCTAATGATCGCACCGGGACACTTGCGGCAAACATTTTTGGTGCAGGATTGGCCGCAGCTCTGCTGGTTTGGATGGAGCGCCGTGGAATTACGCAGTTGCGCCTACTTTTACTTCCAGGTTTTTGTGCAGGCATGACTACATTCTCTGCGGTAACCGCTCAGTCCTTAGAGCCGATCGAAGGAGGAATGGTCTTTCTATTACAAAACATCATCTTCTCGCTTTTAGCGGTGGTTCTCATTATTCCAATCGCCCGTAAAGTAATTGCGGTAAGGCAATGAAAATTGCATTGATAATCTGTGGAGCTGCAGTTGGAGCACCAGCACGTTTTGCCATTGATCAGTACATACGAGGATACACAAGAAAACCTTATGGAGTTTTTCTTGTTAACATTCTTGGATCTTTTTTGTTGGGCTTAACTTTTGGTCGTGGTGACCATGTTGAAGATCTATTAGCGGTTGGATTTGCTGGTGCGTTCACAACGTGGTCAACGTTTATGCTCGATATTTATTTAGCTTATGAGTTAAAACGCTACAAAGAGGCAGTGGCTAATTTAACTATCTCTCTTGGTTTTGGAGTTCTAGCTGCCTGGCTTGGACTACAAATAGCGTAATGTTTTGCACGCTTACTTCTTTATCTAAGTGAGGCCATCCAAGCTTCTATTTCATCTGGATGGTGAGGAATGTTTTCACTCAAATTAATGCAACCATCTTCTGTGACAACTACATCATCTTCAATTCGAATACCAATTCCTCTGTATTCAGGTGGAAACAGTTCGTCATCAGGCTGGATATAAAGACCGGGTTCTACAGTCAAACACATTCCTACTTGTAAGAGAGCATCACGGTATTGATCTTCTCGCGCTTGAGCGCAGTCATGGACATCCATTCCCAACATATGGCTAACACCATGCAACGTCCACCGTTTGTGCAATCCAAATTTAGAGTCCATGGTTTCTTCAAGACTCATTTTTAAAACGCCTAAATCAATTAAACCCTGCGCCAGAACTGCGTGACTTGCTTGATTTATTGCTAAAAATGGAACACCTGGTTTAACAGCAGCAATTCCTGCTTTTTGCGCTTCGTAAACGAGCATGTAAAGAGATCTTTGTGCTGGAGTAAATTTGCCAGTAATTGGAATAGTTCTTGTTATGTCAGCGGTGTAGTAGGAGTCAAGTTCTATTCCAGCATCAAGCAAGAGAAGTTCGCCTGGATTGATATCGCCATCGTTTCTATTCCAATGCAAAATGCAGGCGTGAGAGCCCGAGGCAGCAATTGTGTTGTAACCACAATCATTTCCTTCAATTCGGGCGCGACCATAAAATGCCGACTCAACTACGCGTTCTCCTCGAGGAGTATTAATCGCTGCCGGTAGTGCGCAAATTACATCATTAAAGCCACGGTGAGTGGCATCTACAGCTCTTTGCATTTGCGCAATTTCATACTCGTCCTTAATCAGTCGCGCCGCCGATACAAAGTTAACTAACTCTTCAGAACGTGCATGAGGTTTAACTACAGAATCAACGACACCGTCATAACCATGTAAGGCGGCAGCTGGTTTACCTTTTAGGAATTTAGATAAGTCCTTTACTTCGCGGACTTCAAATCCATATCTTTGTGATGCTTCATCGGTTGTAAATCGACGACCAACCCAAAGCTCACCATTTTTTGCATCTTGATAAAACGCTTCGGTCTCTCGTGTTGACCGAGGATTTATAAACAAAATCGCATCATGTCCATTATCGTTTGGTTCCATAACAAGCACAGAGTCAGGCTGTGCTTCAACACCTTGAACGCCTGTGTAATAAGCAAAGGCTGAGTGAGGCCGGTAGAGATAGTCGGTATCGTTACTTCGCTGTTTGGCAGAGCCACTTGGAATTACTAATCGTGTACGAATAAATGCATCGGAGAGTTGAGCACGCCTGATAACACAGTACTCAATTACTTCATCTTGAGTGATTCCAGTTAAAGGAGTTGGCAGCCAGCCAGATTTCATAAAATCAGCAAAGATTTCTGAAGGGGGTACATCATGGGCCCGTTCAGGGTTGTTGACGGGAGCCTTCTGACTTTCATTCACATGCAGAGAGTACAAGCAGTAGTGATTACAACCAACAACTTACTTAACCTCAATAAAAATGGTTGGATAGGGGGATGAATCAACCAGATCCGGCCCGAGGCAAAGAAGTTTCCAACCTTGATCGAGCCCATGTATTTCACTCATGGTCGGCGCAATCTCTTATCTCTCCACTACCTGTGCAAACTGGTAAAGGTTCATACTTCTGGGATTTTGATGGGAATAAGTTTCTAGATTTTTCATCACAGCTTGTATTTACAAACATTGGATTTCAGCATCCAAAAGTAGTTAAAGCCATTCAAGAGCAAGCAGAGCTACTAACTACTGTAGCTCCTCAGCATGCCAACGAGGCGCGTAGTAACGCTGCCAAGTTAATTACCGACAGAGCAGAGAAACATTTAAATAAAGTTTTCTTTACAAATGGCGGGGCAGATGGCGTCGAAAACGCAATCCGCATGGCACGCATTCACACTCACCGCCACAAAGTTTTATCTTTCTATCGCTCCTACCATGGCAACACAACCTCAGCGATTTCAGCAACGGGTGATCCACGACGCTGGCCAAACGAGTTTGCATATGGACACGTTCACTTCTTTGGGCCATATCTATATCGATCTGCTTTTTGGGCAGAAAAAGAAGAGCAAGAGTGCGCTCGCGCACTACAACATTTAGAGGATGTAATTAAGTTTGAAGGACCCGACACTGTTGCAGCGATCTTGATTGAATCAGTCGTTGGAACAGCCGGAGTACTCATTCCACCAAAAGGTTATTTAGAAGGCGTACGTGCCCTGTGCGATAAGTATGGAATCATCTGGATTGCAGATGAAGTCATGTGTGGGTTTGGTCGAACCGGAAAATGGTTTGCCTATCAACATTCAACGGCCTCACCTGACTTAATTGTTTTTGCAAAAGGTGTTAACTCTGGTTATGTACCACTTGGCGGAGTCGTTATTTCAGATGCAATTGCTGCAACATTTGATAAGCAAGTTTTCCCTGGAGGCCTTACATACTCTGGGCATCCTCTTGCATGTGCTGCAGCGGTAGCAACCCTTAAGGTAATGGCAGATGAAAAAATCGTAGAAAGCGCTGCAGAGATCGGCGAAAAAGTTATTGGCCCAGCACTTCATGAGTTAGCAAAAAAACATAAAGTAATTGGTGAAGTCCGCGGCCTCGGAGTTTTCTGGGCATTGGATTTAGTTAGCGACCGCACAACACGTGAGCCACTTGCACCATATGGAGCATCAAGTCCTGCGATGAATGAGTTAATTGCTGCCACGAAGAAATTGGGAGTTTTTCCATTTACAAACTTTAATCGTATGCATGTAGTTCCACCTTGTAATGTAACCAAAGAAGAAGCGTTAGAAGGAATAGCAATTTTAGATCAAGCTTTCGCAACTATTTCACACCACTACACAGGGGCAGATGTATGAGAATTACACACTTTGTAAATGGAAATCCATGGGCTGGAACTGCCGAAAAAACTGGTGAAGTCTTTAATCCAGCCACCGGGCAAGTAACAGGACACGTTGATTTTGCATCCAATGCTGTTGTCGATGAGGTGGTTGCTGCTGCACACAAAGCTTTCCCAGATTGGCGAGCAACCTCATTAGCAAAACGCACACAGATTCTTTTTGCTTTTCGAGAGATTTTAAATGCGCGCAAGGAAGAAGTAGCGGCGTTGATTACTGCCGAACACGGAAAAGTTTTATCTGATGCATTAGGTGAAGTTACGCGAGGCCAAGAAGTGGTCGAGTTCGCCTGTGGGATTCCACATTTACTTAAGGGTGGATATTCAGAAGGTGTATCAACAGAGGTGGATGTCTATTCAATTCGCCAACCTCTCGGAGTTGTTGCAATCATCTCTCCCTTCAACTTTCCAGCAATGGTTCCAATGTGGTTTTTCCCAATCGCAATTGCTGCAGGAAACACAGTAATCATTAAGCCATCTGAGAAAGACCCATCTGCAATTAACTTGATCGCACAGATGTGGAAAGAAGCAGGCTTGCCGGATGGAGTCTTTAATGTTGTGCACGGAGATAAAGTTGCAGTTGATCGTTTAATCGAGCACCCTGATGTGAAATCTATTTCATTTGTTGGTTCAACACCTATCGCCCGTTACATCTATGAAAAAGGCACTGCACAAGGAAAGCGCGTTCAAGCTTTAGGTGGTGCTAAAAACCATATGTTGGTATTGCCAGATGCCGATCTTGATTTGGCTGCAGATGCAGCAGTAAATGCAGGCTTTGGATCTGCAGGCGAAAGATGTATGGCTATTTCAGTTTTGGTTGCAGTAGAGCCAATCGCTGATCAAATTATTCAAAAAATTTCGGAAAGAATGTCAAAGCTCAGTACAGGGGATGGAACAAAAGGGGCAGACATGGGCCCACTTGTTACACGTGTTCACCGAGACAAAGTAGCCTCATATATAGATGCTGGCGTCGCACAGGGTGCAAAGTTAGTTGTTGATGGCCGTAATCCGAAAGTTAATGGCGAATCAAATGGTTTCTGGCTTGGACCAACATTATTTGATGGTGTTGATTCAACGATGAGTATTTATAAAGAAGAAATCTTTGGACCAGTATTAAGTGTTGTTCGAGTTAAAAGCTATAACGAAGGCGTTTCACTAATTAACGCCCATCCTTATGGCAACGGTACTGCAATCTTTACAAACGATGGTGGCGCTGCCAGAAAGTTTCAAAATGAAATTCAAGTTGGAATGATTGGTATTAACGTACCGATACCTGTTCCCACTGCTTACTATTCATTTGGTGGCTGGAAGGCATCTTTATTTGGAGATACACATGCCCATGGTGCCGAGGGTGTCCATTTCTTTACACGCGGGAAAGTAGTTACAAGCCGATGGTTGGATCCAAGCCATGGCGGGATTAACTTGGGATTCCCGCAAAATAATTAGGATAAACTAACCCTGTACTTGGAGACGTCGCATAGCCCGGTCGAGTGCGCCTCACTGCTAACGAGGTAAGGTGTTAAAGCCTTCAGGAGTTCAAATCTCCTCGTCTCCGCCAGATTGACCATAAATCTCCAGCAGAATAAACATTTCGTTTGCTTATTAGATTCTGTTCAAGAGAACTATTTTTACCTAAAGCAATATTATTTTGTAACACTCGATTGGAATGAATCAGCTTAATTCGATAAACCCCAAGGGTGGTATCTCGAAATCTGCATTCGACGAGACAGTGCTTTGGCTTATTACGTCAGTTCCATACCGCTTCGTGCGAACATTAAAAGTTGCAGGTAGCGACAAGCTTGAACTTTGCAGAGAAATTTTTAGGTTCTCGATAGGAGAGTCATTCACAAATAACCCACGGATCTTGCCATCTTTTTTTGTCATCAACCCATGCACATGCTGATATGGATATTTAGGAGAGACTGATTTGGCAGGATAAATAAAAGACCCACGAACCAACACCCGCATCATTGCTGAGTAGGCATTCCATGGTGTTAAGTACTTCTCAATCTTTGAATCTTGCAATTTGAATAGCGCCCAGTGTCCATCAATATTATTGGGGTTCATTGGCGACCATATCAGCGCTGAAGCGACACCGACATTAGCCATTCGAATTATTGTCTCTAGCGTAAGTAAAGTTCCCTCTTCTGACGCTGGTCCAGCTGGATTCTGAACTTTTCCATAATAGAAAGCACCGACTTCACAAGCAAGTAGCGGACGATCTCGTTTTTCACAGTACTTCACTAATTGCCGAATATGCCGATCTACCGTAATTTCTAATGGCTCCGATTCCGGGCAGACGTCACTAGGCTTCTCATGATCAAAACGAGTGCGATAACTGTGAATGCTGTATGCGGATATAGAAGGATTTAAATCAACGCCTCTAGCCGCGTGTTCAAGAAGCGGGTACTCCAATGGAATATCACCATCTATTCCGACCAGTCCAACCTCATTTTCAAAGAGGCCAACGCTATCTAGTGCTTTGCGCATTTCTTGAAACATTTCTACGTAATGGACGTAGACGTCAGGACCATTCTCTGGGACTTGATAGACGCCATAATTAATAGGCTCATTTACTGGGTTGAAGTAGGAAATTGCTGACATACCTCGTTCTCGCACTATGTAATGCATTAGCGGCCCCACAAACCTCAGCGCATAATCCTTGTTATTTGCCGCGGCCATATTACAAAATCTCTTTGAAATTTCAGTATCTTCAGTATGAAATTCATAGTGTGCAGGAATCAGGAAAGTATCTAACTCAATCGGCACATTATTCACAGAAGCCCAATTTGAGATGATTTCTAATCGATCAAATGCCGTAGAGGATTTATCAATATTTCCATTTATATCAATTACAGTTTCAGGGTTTAATCCATATCGGATAAACGATGGTGATAGCTCATCGAGTGTCGCTAGAATTTTTTGCCATCCTTCTACATCGGAAATAGCTGGATAAATAGCCTCGTTCAGGGGGTATCCTGAAAATCGGCCGTAGAATCCGCCAGTCCCTAGATAATCGAACCAATTCACCCCTGAACCAAAATATTTGCGCGGCAATGGTTTTGTAATCTCAAAGACCTGGTTCATAACACCCAACCATCCTTCATTCTTCCAATTATCAGTGAGACTTCCACGTCGCTCTTATTCAGGAAATTGATCTGCTTTTGTCGCGCTGGTGCAATAAAGGTTTCAGCATATGAATACTCTTTTCCGTTTGCCTCGATAAAATCACCAGCAACTACGGTGACCAAAAAGAAGCTTTCCTTTAAATCTAACGAATAGCTTGCTCCAGAGTCCAGTTTTAACCTTAAAACTTCGAAATACCAATCTAGCCTGGAACCTAAAATTTCTAGCAAAAAATTGATACCGGAATCTAGAGTTTGCGGCCTTGGTAATAAATCTGCACTCATCTGACCTCGATGATTGCTTGATTCCATTGCAGAAAGAGCAAGTTTCTCATTTAAAGGACGTGGGAAACCTGTGGAATTTAATCGTTCCCAATCGTGTAATCGAAGCGAATACATGTACGGGGTTGTGCTGACTTCTAGGACTACATTTCCCTTACCACTTCCATGTGGGGTGCCGTGAGGAATCAAATAGAGCTGCCCAGCCTCGGCCGGGTGAGCAACAACTGACTCGGGTCCCGTATATTTACCATCTAGTCCTAAATAAATAACAGATCCCACTGATGCAACCATTAAGTAATAACTTTCCTCTTGCCCAAGTAAGACGCCAAAAATCTCTTGCATCTGCTGGGACCCTGGGTGCACGTGAATTGAAAGGTTCTCCCCGTTTAAAGTATCTAGGTAATCAAATCGAATTGGAAAATCGCCTTTAAAGTATTTAGCGACTTCAGGTCCGACGAAGCCCTCTGCGTCGAAAATTAAAAGAACCGATATAGGAATTTCCATTTCTGATCTATTATTTGAAATCTGGATTGCACTTTCAGGGGCGATGAATTCATATCCAAGTGCAGTACGCAGAAGTTCAACGTTCATCCCTAACGTATTTTGAGCCCAGTTGCCGCCCCAGATTGCATTATTGAAATATGGCACTGTTCGAAAAGTGTCTTTAGATATATCTTGCATAAGATTTCCTAAATCAGCCGACTTAATTCCAGTTGGATTCTGGAGATTACTTATATCTACATAGAGATGACAATCCTTTATAACTGAATCTCGTTGTCGATCGGATATAGGCCAATCATAAAAATATAAACGTTGCAATCGTTTGTTTTTGGATATTGCAACGGCTTCTGATATTCGCTTTGGACGATCTAAATAAATTACAACACGATCATGAAACGCACCTGATCCCGGACCGAAACATACCGTTTGGGAAGTCTCTTTTGGAATTCCCCTAATTCTCGATTCAGTTGGAATTTTCCCAAAGAAATCATGCCCTGACAATTGACCAGAAGTTAGAATGTTACTTATTTCTTCGTCATCCGGTAGATGGATTCGAACATCGTACAAATCGTCAAAGCCTCTAGTTTCAAGAATAACCTGAATTTCGTCCCATGGAAGATCAATGGGACCATCTATAGCAAACTTTTCAAGTCCATTGAGAATTTCATCCCAACCTTCAATCAACGTGAGATCGGGAAATTGAATTACTGGATTGGCGTTGTAGGAGCGCACTTGCACTCGAGAAGTATAACGATTTAACATTAGTAAATTTAAATATTCTTCTTCTTCTTACATCTACCCAATCATAAATTGATTGTCCGATAAGACATTTATCTGCTTAAAATTCATCACCTTCACAAAAGTTAGGTGATTGCAAATACATACGTACTCGTCAAACTGCCAAGAGCCAACCTAATTGCATGAAAGAAAATCAGAATGCCATTTCCTGATTGCCGAACCAGAATTTTCCGGTCTCCGCCCATGGAATTGAACAAACTTCCCACACTCGCTCGCCGCCATCGACTGGTTCCCCAGGTGCGTTTGGTCCACCAAGATCTGTTTTAAGCCAACCGGGATGAAGTGCGTTGACAGCAACTTTTCCCTTCAGTGCACCAGCCCATAAGAGTGTTAAACCGCCAAGTGCATATTTAGTCAGGCGGTAGGTGGGCATATCAGAAGATTCCGTCAGTGATTTGAGAGTGCCCGCATCAGAACTTACATTCACAATTCTGGGTTCAACTCCCTTGAGTAACAAATCTTGTAACCGGAAAATCAACTCATGTGGCGCAAAGAGATTAGAACGCAACTGATTGTTCAGAAGTGAGAGACCTTCATCTACCCAATCGTTTTTATAAGTTTGTACCGCAGCATTATTAAGAAGTATGTCGAGGCTATCCCACCTAGCTTCCACTGCTTTGGCAAGAAATTCAGGAGACGTAGGATCGTCAAAATCGACCTTTACAGGATGAAAATTTCCAATTTCTTTAAGCAGAGTTGTCGCTTGACCTAGCCTTCTCTGATCCCGACCCGTGCCAATGACATGCGCCCCATCGGCTAGAAAAAGTTTTGCAGCTTCAAAGCCGACACCACGTGAAGCGCCTGTAATCAGGATTCTTTTGCCTTGGAAATCTCCCATAAGGGTTCTAACCTTAATCGACGCTTCACAATTCATCGATAAGCCATAGATTGAATTAAATCCCCAAAATACTCAAATCGCCTCGTCGGGGCTCTAATCACGCTTGACGATTCATTTTATTTGTCAATCTGGGGTATCAAGAAACTTTCCCAAAATCTTTTTACTCATGTTTTACCCACAACTTAGAGCAAATATCCTGTTTTTATAAAGATTTAATCAAGGTATAAACTTAGGTAACAAGCGTGGATGAGAGATAGGTCGACCCAAGTCGCCTCACTACTAACGAGGTAAGGTGTTAAAGCCTTTAGGAGTTGGAATCTCCTCGTCTCCGCTCTTTAATCATTAGAATTTTTGTGCTGGTCGGAAAACTTTCAATATTTCTTGGCGCAGTTCCAAAACTTAATTAATTGATTGTAAAAGGTATTAACTAAGCAAGCTTTGACTTTAGTAATTCAAGCTGTTTGGTCATTTCCCCAGGCAGTTTGGTACCTATAGTTTCAAACCATTCGTCGATTAATGGGATCTCTTGTTTCCATTCATCGCGGTCAACCTTTAAAGCGGTTTTGAAAACTTCAACACTTGTTTGTTTTTCATCTATGTCAAAACTTGCAATGCTTGGAACAAAACCAAGTGGAGTTTCAACTGCTTCTGCCTCACCATTAATTCGTTCTAATGCCCACTTAATAACTCGAAGGTTTTCTCCAAAGCCCGGCCATAAAAATCCACCATCGTCACTTCTTCTAAACCAGTTCACGTAAAAGACTTTAGGCATTTTTTCGGCATTTGCGCCTTGACCCATTTTTAGCCAGTGTGCAATGTAGTCACCTACGTGGTAACCGATAAAAGGCAACATTGCAAAAGGATCACGTCGCACAACACCAACTGCGCCAGTTGCAGCCGCAGTTGTTTCAGATGACAAGGTTGCTCCCATGAAAACACCATGTTCCCAATCGCGCGCTTGCACAATTAAAGGAATTGTTGTTTTTCTGCGTCCGCCAAAGAAAATTGCAGAGATAGGCACACCCTTTGGATCTTCCCACTCTGGGGCAATGATTGGACATTGCGCAGCAGGTGTGCAAAAACGTGAATTTGGATGCGAAGAAAGTGTTTGGCTGTCTGGATTCCAACTGTTTCCATGCCAATCAGTTAAATGTGTTGGCGGCGTATTGGTAGCACCTTCCCACCAAACGTCACCATCATCGGTTAAAGCCACATTTGTAAAAATAGTGTTGCCTGCATCAATAGTCTTCATTGCATTTGGATTTGTTCCCCAACCCGTTCCAGGGGCTACTCCAAAGAATCCATACTCAGGATTGATCGCATATAGCTGGCCATCATCACCAAATCGAAGCCAGGCAATGTCATCTCCTAAAGTTTCAGCTTTCCATCCAGGAAGAATCGGATCTAACATTGCAAGATTTGTCTTTCCGCAAGCAGAAGGAAAAGCTGCTGCAATATAGTTAACACGGCCCTTAGGTGAAGTTAGCTTAAGAATTAACATGTGCTCTGCCAACCAGCCCTCATCACGGGCAATTACAGATGCAATTCTCAACGAGTAACACTTTTTTCCAAGTAATGCGTTTCCACCATAACCGGATCCGAAAGACCAGATCGTTCTTTCCTCGGGAAAGTGCGTTACATATTTTGTCTGATTGCATGGCCACTTAACATCGGCTTGGCCGGGGGCTAACGGGGCCCCTACAGAATGTAGAGCTTTCACAAAGAATTTATCAGTGCCCAGTTTGTCCAAAACCTTCTTACCCATACGAGCCATGATGTGCATAGAAACTACAACGTAGGCGCTATCAGTAATTTGGACACCAAATTTAGGCTCATCTGCATCTAAAGGGCCCATGCAGAATGGAATCACATACATTCGTCGACCAGCCATTGAGCCCTTATACAAATCCTGCATAATGGCTTTCATTTCTTTTGGATCCATCCAATTATTTGTGGGCCCAGAATCATCTTCTCTTATAGAGCAAATAAATGTTCGGTCCTCAACTCGTGCAACATCGCTTGGATCAGAGACAGCAGAGAAAGAGTTAGGTTTTTTCTTTAACCGAACAAGTGTTCCTGCATCCACTAGCTCATTAGTCAGGCGTTCCCATTCATCCTGAGTACCATCGCAAATATAGACATCTGTTGGCTGAGCCAATTGTGCAATCTCATCTATCCATGCCGCTAGTGCGGCATGCTTTATATCTGACTGCATAAATGACCCTCCAGAGTGTGGCCGTAAGGACCGATTTATCTAAAGGTATTGCATCGAGACCAATCTCAGCAATGTAATGTTTCTCATACTAAAGTAAACTCAGAACGTTACTAATGAGTAGGAATAGGTACAAAGTGTCTGTATATAAAGTAGCAATTGTTGGGGCAGGTCCTGCTGGCTACTTTGCTGCCCAAGCTCTAAATAATTTGGCGGATCAAGATCGCAGTTTTGAGATAGATATGTTTGAGCGCCTTCCAACTCCTTGGGGTTTGGTTCGAAGTGGTGTTGCGCCAGATCATCCAAAGATCAAAACCGTTTCAAAGGTATTTGAAAAAATAGCAACAGGAGAAAATTTTCGCTTATTTGCAAATGTAGAGATTGGTAAAGATTTATCAGTTGATCAATTACAAGATAGCTACGATGCAGTAATTATTGCAACGGGTTCGTCTCTAGGAAAAACTCTAGGGATTGCAGGTGAAAACCTGAGAGGCTCTCTTTCTGCAGCTAGTTTTGTTCCTTGGTATAACGCGCATCCTGACTTTGCAGACGTTGATGTTCCGTTGGATTCTGATGTTGCAGTTGTGATCGGTGGTGGCAATGTTGCAATGGATGTTGCCAGAATCCTGGCACTTGAACCTAGCGAACTAGATCCAACAGATACCGCAGATCATGCAATCGATGCCTTTAGACAGAGCTCGATAAGAAAAGTCTATGTCGCGATACGAAGAGGAGCTGAATATGCCGCCTTCACCTCTCCAGAACTTCGGGATCTTCCAAAGTTAGAACACACAAATGTGATTATTAGTGAGGATGAGATTTCTGCAGCCATTGCAAGAGTCGGGGATTCTGCCGAAAAAGATGTCAAAAGCAATTTGGATGCGATGCTATTTATTGCTCAAAACCAAAAAACTGAACATGAACGAACTATAGAGTTTTTGTTTTCTCACACACCAAGGGAGTTCCAAGGAAGTAGTAATGTAGAAGGAGTTGTATTCTCAACACCAACAGGAGAGCGAACAATTAAGTGTGGTCTTGTCGTTACTGCAATTGGATATAACGCATTGGATATCCCTGGTGTTCCATTCGAAAATGGCAAGGTAGTTAACGTGGACGGTCGTGTTAAAGGCAACATGTACGTTGTTGGGTGGGCAAAGCGTGGGCCATCAGGAGTAATTGGTACCAATAAGTCAGATGCCTCCTCTGTTATTGAGCTAATTGGCCAAGATTTAGCTGCGCCAAAAAATAAAAAAGATATTTCAGATCTCCTGAAAGGCAAAACTGTTATAACGCAAAAAGATTGGGAAGCAATCAATGCCGCTGAAATCGCTGCCGGTGAGCCCTTATCTAAACCACGAAGAAAAGGAATTACTTGGGATCAACTCATGGCTCACGCGGAGATCTACTACTTCTAATTTCAAAATTAAGCGCGCATGATTTGAACTGCATTAAGAACAATAATTGCAAGTGCCACCACAATTCCAAGTTGTCTAGCTGGTAGTTTTCCAACCAAACGTGCTGCAATTGGTGCAGCAATAACACCACCAATTGCCAATCCACCCACAATTGCCCAATCAATATCAATTCGCCAAATTTGCAGTAAAAATCCAAGTGAAGCAGATAATGCAACAACGAACTCGGCTGCACTAACAGTTCCAATAACTTTACGTGGTTCGGTTGCAGTCGTAGTAATAAGTGTTGGCGTGACAATTGGACCCCAACCGCCACCACCAGATGCATCAACAAATCCTCCAGTAAAACCAAGGTAAGTTAGAAAGTTGGGATTAGTAATCTCAACCATGTTTACCTGGCCCTGTGATTTAAATACATTCCGATAAAGAAGAAGGAATCCCAAGAAAAGCAGCAAGGTAGAGATGAAAATTTTAGAACTTGAAAGATCGATGAAAGATAAGAAGGTTGCCCCCAGAAAGGCACCAATTCCGCCAGGGATTGCCAAGCGAAGCAAGATTTTTTTATCGATGTTTTCCGCATGCCAGTGTGAAACACCTGATGCAAGTGTTGTACCAATCTCTGCAAAGTGAACTGCTGCAGATGCCACCGCTGCAGATGCGCCAAGGGTGACTAAGAGTGTGGAGCTGGTCAGACCAAAGCCCATACCAAGTGATCCATCAATTAATTGTGCTGTGCTCCCAACTAAAGCAAAGATAATCCAGTTCACAGTATCTCCCTAAGGATTTTTTCGACGATCTCATCAATCGGAGCCGTACCATCGACAACAAGAGTTGGTGATTTAGGTTGTTCATAATCTTGACCAACGCCTGTGAAGTTCGGAATCTCTCCCGCTGCTGATTTTTTATACAGACCCTTAGGGTCGCGTGCTCTACAGACATCTACAGGTGTATCAACAAAAATTTCCACAAACTCCCCATCTTCAAAAATACTTTTTGCGCGCTGGCGATCAACTTCAAATGGGCTTACTAGAGCAGAGATAACAATTAAGCCCGCATCGACCATTAACTTTGCAACCTCAGAAACACGCCTAACATTTTCTGCACGATCTGTGGAGGTAAAACCAAGATCCATGTTGAGGCCCATACGAAGATTGTCTCCATCCAAAACATATGAGTGCATACCCTGTGCAAACAAACGTTTTTCGAGGGCATTAGCAATTGTTGATTTACCGGATCCTGAAAGACCAGTCAACCAAACAACCTTAGCCTCTTGATTTTTCTGTGCACTTCGCTGCAATTTATTAACTTCATAATCTTGGTGGGTCACATTGGATGAGCGCCTTAAGGCGTGCTTGATCATTCCCGCACCAACAGTTTTTAGTGTTAAACGGTCTACCAGAATGAAATTACCAAACTCCCGATCATCTAAGTAAGGCCGCATCACAATTGGTATATCGGATGCAATCTCCACATCACCAATCTCATTCATTTTTAGAGTTTCAGTTGAGAGATGCTCGCCCGTATTTACATCAATTTTGTGACGGATCTTTGTAATCATCGCTGGGGTTGTGGTTGGCCCACTCATCATTAAATAAGAGCGTGAATGGATTAAGTCCTCTTCATTGAGCCAGACAACATGAGCGGCAAAGCGATCAGCAGCAGTTAAATCCTTGGCATCCTTGGCAATAACATCTCCGCGAGTTGCATCGACCTCTGGCTCCAAGACTAAAGTAATTGCATCTTCAGTATTGGCCGTCTTTATCTGATTCTCGAAGGTCACAATCGAAGAAATAGTTGCCTTTTTATTACTTGGGAAAATTGTGATCTCATCACCCTTTGAAAATGATCCACGACGCACAGTTCCAGATACTCCGCGAAAGTTTTCTGCGCGAGCGATCATCTGAATACGCATCAAGCCGTTTGCTGTTTTGTCAACTGGCTTTTCCCAACCCTGAATAGCTTCAAGCAAACTTTGCGATGAGTACCAAGGCATGTTTGTGCTTTTGTAAACAACATTATCGCCAGCTAGTGCACTCATAGGAATAATGTGAATGTCTTGAACATCAAGTCGCTCAACTGCGCGCCTTACATCTTTAGAAATAGAGTCAAATACCTCTTGTTTATAGCCCATGGCATCTAATTTGTTGATTGCGATGATGATTCTTGAGACACCCATTAAGGAACAGATTGTTAAGTGTCTAAGAGTCTGAGTCCGGACACCTTTCATTGCATCGACTAAAACCAAACCAATATCTGCGCGTGATGCTGCAACAACCATATTTCGTGTGTACTGCTCATGGCCAGGGGCATCACTTATAATTAATCGCTTGCCATCTAACAACTTCATCGAGCGGTAGGCGACATCGATCGTAATACCCTGTTCACGCTCAGCCTCAAGTCCATCTGTAAGCAAACTAAAATCTATTTCACCGGCGGCAATAGTTGAACCACTTCGCCTTACCTTTTTTGCCGCACCGATAGTGTCATGAGGAACGCTGTCTGTTTCAACGAGTAAACGACCGATTAATGTACTTTTACCGTCATCAACGCTGCCACAAGTGAGTAGTCGAACAATTGCCCCTGACATTAAAAGTAACCTTCCGTCTTTTTCTTTTCCATAGAGTCTTCATTTTCTCCATCGATAAGGCGGGTCGCTCGCTCACTCAGCTTCACATTTAATACTTCTTCAACAACCTCTTCGATTGTTGATGCATTAGATTC
>Ga0164292_10000982_pt1 | contig 22617 bp, 19 predicted proteins | sample GEODES117metaG_FD_111486 | JGI IMG/M metagenome (GOLD analysis project Ga0164292, IMG submission 111486) | Eutrophic lake water microbial communities from Lake Mendota, Wisconsin, USA - GEODES117 metaG | ecosystem: Environmental > Aquatic > Freshwater > Lake | place: USA: Lake Mendota...
AAAGATGTCCAAACCGTGGAAATGCAGATGGGCCCCATGATCGACATGGTTTTCCTGCTTCTCGTTTTTTTCATGGTGTCGGCCAAACCGGTCAAACAGGAGAGCGACATCAACATCGGGCTCCCCGGCACTGTCGCCCAGGAGGAGGCCCTTGAAATCCCCGACGAGCAACGCATCCAGATCCAGCCCAACGGGCAAGTCGTGCTCAATGACCAACCGATGGACTCCCCGGCGAGCGCCGCAATGCCAGCTCTCTTCGCCACATTGAAACGCTTCAAGGAATCCGCCGACTCCAACAAAAGCGAGGCGCTCATTACAATCGATGCGGATGACGCCGCCATCCACGAGCGCATCGTGCAGGTGCTCAATGTCTGCGCGCAGGCAAAAATCACCGGCGTCACATTTTCCGATGACGCAGAGGAGGAGTGAACATGGCAGCCATCGAATCATTTCTCTCTGAAAGCACCGCAGCCAAGAAACGGCGCTTGGCCATGCTGGGCACAATTCTTCTCGGAGTCATCATTCTCCATGTTGCCGCCGGGCTGGTTGCCGGCATTTTCGTTGTGGCAAAATACATCTTCCCACCACCTGCGAACTTCATTGTCCAACGCGACATCCGCCTCCCCGCAAAAAAACGGGAACACAAAATGAACATGGCCGCGTTCGACGCCATCGCACCGAAGCCTACCTTCAGCGACAAACTCCAAAGCACCCGGCCCACCGCCTTTTCTCTTCCCTCAGTGCCCGATCTCCCGCTCGACCAGATGCTGCCACTGGACCCCTCACAAATCATCGCCGATCAAATCGCTTCCCTTAGTCCAAGCGAAGCGATGGGAGCGGGCGCAAGCTCCGCCGCCACAGGAAGCGGTGGATTTGGGAAAGGTATGAGCTTTCTAGGAATCCAATCCGATGGCCAACGCGTCCTCCTCATGTTCGATGTCTCCACCTCGGTTAAAACCAAAGCCGAAAAAGCAGGCGTGCCACTCGATAAAATCAAATTTGAAACCATAGAACTCATCAAAAAACTTCCGATCACCTCCCGCTTCGGAATCATCCAATTCTCGCGAAACTACAAACCCTTCCGAGAGGAACTCGTCCCCGCCAGCAACTCCAACCGCGACGCTGCAACCGCATGGGTGGAAAACGAATGGGTGGAATCCGGCATGATCCCCTCCTCAGGCAAAGGCGTCTCCAGCCCTAACGGAGTCGTCGGCGTCCTCGAACTCGCCTCCAAAATGAAACCCGATGTCGTCTTCCTCATCTCCGATGGCAGCTTCCAATCCTCCCTTCACCCGCAAGGCATCCCCTGGACCGAATTCAAAAAAGCAACCGACTTTGTAAAAGACGCATCAGACGCCCCCTGCCGCTTCAACTTTATCACCTTCGAAGCCTCCGAGGAAGACACCAAAGAACTCAAACGCGTATCCTCCCGCACCGGTGGAAAAACCATCGAAATTAACAAATAACCCTAAAACACCAACGCCACGCTCCCCTCACACGCCGGCAACGCGGAATCCGGCTCCTTCGAAATAGGCACGGATTTTTGGAGCATTGTCACCTTGGAGTTCGATCACGCGCCCCCGAACTGTGCCCCCGCAGCCACAGGCCTGGCGGGCCTTGCGCGCAAAGTCCTCGATTTCGGCATCTGGAATGCGGAGCTCGAAATCCGACACTACCACGACGGTTTTTCCACCCCTTTGGGCTTTCTCGCGACGCAGCACGACGCGGCCCATCTTTGTAGGGGGTGCGGGATTTAATTCGGGAGTGAATTGCGGCAGCTCGTCGGGGAGCCCTTCGATTTGGAGTGCGGCAAAGGGCGATTGCAACCCCGCCTGCTGCCCGGATGTGTTGATGCGCGGTTTTTTCACGGGTCTCTCAGGGCGCGAAGAAAGGCGGCAGCAAGTAGACACGACCTGGCTCAAGAGCGTATTTTTTTCCCGGCAGTCCGATCTCGACCTTGGCCGATGAGGACTCGCCAAACAGCCTCAGTAAGCGGTCGAAACTGTAGGTCCGCACATAGCGGACCACCTCAGCTCCGGGCGCCTTGCCAAGAAAGCGGGCTTTTTCGTAGGCGTCTTCGATGTAGCCTAACTCGTCCACCAATTTCGCGGCATAGGCATCCGTGCCGCTGAGAATGCGGCCATCGGCGGGACCATTTCGCAGCGCTGCAGCATCCAACTTGCGCGCAGTGGCTACAATGCCGAGGAATCGCTCATAGCTTTGCATGACCAGCCCTTGCACATAATCCTTCTCTTCCTTGCTCATCTCACGCGCCCCGTTGAGCATGTCCTTGAACTTTCCACTTTTGAAAACCATCGACTCAAGGCCGATCTTTCCAAAGAGGTCGCGGTAATTCAGTGTTGAAATGATCACTCCAATACTGCCAGTAAAGGTCGTGTCGTTGCACATGATCCAATCCGCCCCGCAGGCTGTGTAATAGGCGCCCGAGGCTCCGATGGAATTAAAATAAGCAATGACTGGCTTTTTCTCGGGGAAATTTCGCAATGCATCGTAAAGGACATCCGACGCTGTTATCTCGCCGCCAGGCGAGTCGATTTCGACAATGACAGCCTTCACATGGTGATCCGCTGCAGCCTGTTCAAGCGCGGCCTTGAAATCCTCTACCATTGAATCCCCAAGACTCCCGCTCATGCCAAAGCCAATCACCCCATCCAATGGAATGACGGCGACCTTGGAATGCGAATCCGCACCCTCGGAAAGCACCTCCTCCTCATATTCTTTCTGAGGAAGAACTTTCACCCCCGCCATGGTCGCAGCCCCTCTGGTTCCGATCAAAGCCAGCAAAAGCAAATTCACAAACATGCTCGCACAAACCGCTAGGAGAAGAAACGCAACGAGACATCCGGATTTTTTCATCGGTATTAGCCTGACGAAAACTCCTTAGGAAGGCAAGAAAACCGAGCTTTTTGTTGTTCTCTTCCAAGTATGGTCGTATTCATGACATAACTTGTTGGTTTTGAAAATTGAGCGTTCTTTTTTCGCGCAGCCGCAGCGTCATTCTCTACGATCTCACCAACAGCCTTCTGCTTACCGACCGTATTCTCGCTGACCTCCGCTCAAACAACGGTAGCCTGTCCGAGAGCGATCCCAGCGAGCCCAAGAAAACCCGCGCTGCCTTCCAGTACAGCAAAAAAGCCTTCAAAGCCCTCGACAACCTCTACCGCCAGCGCCTCATCGAACTCCAAGAGTCACGCCTCCGCTGAAAATCGGGAAAGGCGTGAGATCGAAAACACCCGGCCCCATTCAAGCTGCGCGCGGTAGCGCGAACTTAAAACTTAATCCTTAAAACTTAAAACTCCTACACTCACCCCACCCAGTCGAAACGCGTATCCTGAACGACCTCTGGATGCAGGCTCAGATGGACCGGGCAGCTGCGCGCCGCATTTTCCAGAAGCGTGCGCTGCGGATGCTCCGCAGGAAGCGGAATCGTAAAAACAACCGTGAGTTTGGCAATTCGCCGCGGTGGTTGCTGCGTCATTTCCTTCAGCACCTTCACCGATGTCTTCCCGAGGTCGATTCCATGGCGACGAGCCGCGATACCCATAATAGTCAGCATGCAGGTGCCAAGGGATGTCGCCGCGAGATCAGTGGGCGAAAACGACTCGCCGCGCCCCTCGTTATCCACCGGGGCGTCGGTCGTAATGACAGTTCCCGACGGTTCATGCCTTGCCTCGCAACGCAAATCTCCCAAATACTGAATGGAAATTTCAACCATGCGCGCAGTCTAAACAAACGCGCTCGCCGATTGCAAAGCCGGGTTTTTCGGGCTTTCTTTTTGCCTTCCGCTTTTTAAATTGACGCACATTGGACTCCTCGAAAAAATTTTCTAAAAAACAAAGCGCTCCATCCCGCAGCGCGGCGGAAAAGGACACTACGCCGTCTGCGGCAACTCCCGTCCCGGCATCACCCCCCCTCGCGCGAATCCTTTCCTGGAGCGGATTCTACGCCATTCTGCTCGTCTGCATGAGCTATGTTTTCTTCCACGCCTTCCTCATCGACAGCGTGACCATGCGGCTCTGCCGCGAACTCGATGGCCCCAATGCCAAACCCACGGAAGTCCTCCCCGTGCCGCTGCTTGAGATCGCTTTCGACGGCTATGTGTGGAACCGCCATGCGGAGAAACTCGGAGAAAATGGGGAATGGCGGGTGCGCTACACGGACATGGATAACGCTCCCGATGGACGCGAGGTCCACTGGAGTTCCGGCTTCGCGTGGTATCTGCGCACTCTCGGAGAGTTCCATCGCCACTTCTCCGGCGACACGCTTCGTAACAGCATCTTCCGCATGTCGATCTGGGCAAATCCCCTGCTTCTCATCATAGCCCTGGCCCTCTTTGCAACCCTCTCCGCCCGCCGTTTCGGCCCGCTCTGCGGATCGGTGCTGGCGATCGGAATGATCACCACCGCCTCGTTCTACGAAGGCTTCCTGCCCGCCTACCCCGATCACCACGGCATCACCGCTTTCGCCCTCATGGGCATCATTTTCGGCATCGCCTGGGCCGGCGCCGGGTGGGTTCAAAAATCCGACGGCACGGCATTCATCATCCCCACCTCGCTCAAACAAGCCCGCCACGGCATGATTTTTTCGGGTATCAGCGGCGCTGCCGCACTCTGGATCAGCGGGTTTTCTGCTGCATTTATTGCCGTGGGAGTTGGTCTGGGCGCCATTGTCACGGCATCGCTGTTTATCAAAAAGGCAGCCCGGCAAGGTTGTCAGTATCACCCAGAACTCTGGAGGCTCTGGGCCATAACCACAGCCGCCGGCAGCTTGGGTTTTTACGTTTTGGAGTATTTTCCCAACCACATCGGGTTGCGTTTGGAAGTGAACCACCCCCTCTACGCCTTGGCGTGGCTGGGTGGCGGATGGATCATTTTTGAAGTCACACGCTGGATCAATGACCTGCAATCCGGAAAAGCCCCCTTTCCTTGGAAAAAACTGCTCCTGCCGCTCGGGGCTTGCGCTGTCCTTCCAATCGTCATCCTAACTCTAGGCCCATCTGTTTACATACCCGGCGATCCGTTCATGGGTGGCCTTTGGAAAAATATAGCCGAGCTGTTACCACTTTTGACACGAATTCAAATGGGCGCCATCACTTGGAAGGTGGCTTTCGGGCTTTTCCCAGTATTCCTTCTGGCATCACTGATCATCGCCTTCCTTAAAAATGTCAATTCCGCGACAAAAGGAGTCTTCATTTTTCTCTGCATTCCTATTTTGGCCATCACGGCGATGCAACTTTACCAAGTACGCTGGGGGATGCTGAATGGTCCGCTGTACATTGCCTTGGTGGCGTTTGTCATCCCTCAGCTCTGGCGCTTGGCGCCTCGCCTCCCGGCTTTCCGAATCGGTGCGGCAATAGCTTTGTGCGGTGCGGCTTATCTCTTTTCCTTTGATACCGTGAATGGGATGCTCATGCCATTTTGGCAGCAATACAGTAGCAAGCAAAATATGCAGGTCGGCTCCGGTCAAATTCTTGCGCTGCTGCACCGCGACATGGCTAAAACCATCCTGCAAAATGCGAATGGCAAACCCGTCGTGCTCCTAAGCAGTCCAAATAGCTCCTGCTTACTTTCCACACTTGGTGGATTCAAAACAATCGGAACGCTTTACTGGGAGAATGTGGAAGGCCTGAAATCCGCTGCCAAAATGCTCAACGCCCAATCCGATGAGGAGGCACTTGCCATGCTCAAGGAACACGGCATCACGCACGTCTCGCTCATGACTTGGGAGAACTTTATAGGTCCATATTTTCAAATTCTTTACCCCAATCCTGTACCGGGAAAATCTCTTGAGAATTCATTCGGACAGCGTGCCCTTTTTAAAAAAATCATTCCCCAGTGGGTCCGCCCGATCCCGTATCCCAAAAATTTCCTGACGAACGCGCTGAAACAGGATGTCCTGATGCTCGAAATCGTGCCAGACCAAACTAAAGACGAAGCCGAATTCCACCTCGCCCGCTTCCTGCGCATCTCGGAAGGCAATCCCGTCGCTGCCGAAATCATGCTCAAAGGCATCCTCGACCGCTCCCCCGCCAGCAACGCTGTCCGCATGGAACTCGCCGACCTTTATGTGGATCAAAAACGCTTCAGCGATGCCCAAAACCAGTTCATCCTTTCCATGAACGGCACTGCCCCCGAAGTCCGCCGCCAAATCGCCCTGCGCAGCGCTCAACTCCTCGCTCAACGCGGCGCAAAAACCGAAGCCGAGGCCGTTTTGAAAGCCGGCGAAAGTGGAAATTAATCCAAAATGGACGTTACGATCCTCATGCCATGCCTCAATGAGGCTGAAACGCTGGCCGATTGCATTGTCGCAGCCCAGCGAGGACTTTCAGATGCAGGAGTCGAGGGTGAAATCCTGATTGCCGACAACGGCAGCACAGACGGATCTCAAGAACTTGCCCACAAGCTAGGCGCACGCGTTGTCGATGTCCCCGAAAAAGGCTACGGCAACGCCCTTCGAACCGGCATGGAAGCTGCCCATGGACGATTCCTCATTATGGGCGACTCGGACCGCAGCTACGACTTTTCCGAGATCAAACCCTTCGTTGAGAAACTCCGTGCCGGCGCCGACCTTGTCATGGGCTGCCGTATGCCAGGAGGCGGGGGAAAGATCATCCCTGGCGCCATGCCTTGGAAACACCGCTGGATCGGAAACCCAGCCCTAACATTCATCGGCCGACTCCTCTTTCGCTGCCCCGCCCACGATTTTCACTGCGGCCTCCGTGCCCTCACCAAGGACGCCTTTCACAAAATGGACCTCCGCACCTCCGGCATGGAGTTCGCCAGTGAGATGGTCATTAAAGCCTCTCTCCGGGGGCTGTGCATTGAAGAAGTACCCATCACACTGCACAAGGACGGGCGCTCTCGCCCACCGCACCTCCGCAGTTGGCGCGATGGTTGGCGCCACCTCCGCTTCATGCTCCTCTTCTCCCCGAGGTGGCTGCTCCTCTATCCCGGCCTAGTCATGCTGGTAACCGGTGCAGGATTTTTTACCCGTTTAATGATCGGCCCGATCACGCTCCAAGGAGTTAATTTCGATCTCAATACCTTGGAAATGGCCAGCTTGCTCGTTCAGTTCGGCTACCAAATGGTTCTACTCGCAGGATTTGTCCGTATTTTTGCCTACACACGCGGCTTTCTCCCGCCTAATCACATCCTCTCAAAAGCTTTCAGTTTCTTTACTTTGGAAAAAGGTCTACTCAGCGGGTTTGCCATACTCCTCGCAGGCTTTGGGCTAATCTCGTTGACGCTTTTAGACTGGGCCACAGCAGGTTTTGGCAACTTAGACCCGCTCGCCAACACACGCCCCGTCATCGCCGGCCGCACACTCGTCTCACTCGGCCTACAAACGCTCATTTTCAGCTTAGTCTTCAGTTACTTAGGAATCGACCAAAAACCGTCAAAAAGAAGATAGCTTTCCCCGATACTGCCGCTCATTTCCCTGCGGGGTCCCAACACCTCCTTTGCGGACTTATAACGCAGTAGCCGCGCAGCGCGAAGGTGGGGCCCAAAAAATTGATTTACCCATTGACAGCTGCCCGTAAAACCACATTGTCTCCCATATGAAAACAACTCTTGAACTGCCCGATGAGTTGATGATCGAGGCAAAAACTATTGCGGCAAGGCGAAAAATCACATTCCGTGCACTCACTGAGGCGGCACTTCGCAGGGAAATTCAACAACGAACTCTCGAAGACAGTCCAAAATCCAATTTGATAGAGTATTCCGCGGGCCATGCTCCGCATCTGAAAAAAAGAGGCGTAAAAATCACCTCCGACCTCGTCTATCAAATGCTCGAAAACGAAGACGCCTAACAAGCATGTTTCTTTTTGATGCCAATTTTCTCATCGCGCTCGGGGATGCCGATCATATTCACCATGAGAAAGCTCAGGCTTTTTTCGGAATCAAAAAGCACGATGGCTGGGCGACTTGCCCGCTCACGGAAAATGCCTTCCTCCGCATCCTCGGCCACCCCAACTACCCCAAGGGTCCTGGCTCCCCATCGACAGCCAGAAGCCTCTTGCAAGAATTGATCTGCCAACCTGGACACCAATTTTGGGATGATACGATTTCGCTTGTCGACTCGCGAAAATTCCCAGCCCTGCCCGGTTCAAAAAATCTCACAGACTATTACCTCCTCGCTCTTGCGATTAAAAATAGCGGAAAACTCGTAACTTTCGACCAAAGAATCGACCCGTCTTTATTGCAAGGCGGCATTTCCTCTTATCACTTTATTCAAGAAACTTCTGAAGTGTAGAAATCCTGTAAAGCGAACCTTATTCGAAGAATAAACCAAATGCCATAACATCCAACCTCCGCGCTCTCCGTGGTTATAACCTGCTTAAAATGAAAATTTTCCATCCTCAGCCTACAGTCCACGCTTCCGAATACACAACGCCAACTCCGATTCTTAAGAGTTAAAATTTCCCATGTATTTCCCCGTCCTGCTTTGGAGTCTTGTGATTTTTGCCTCATTCTGGGGCTATGGCGAAGCCCTGCGCCGCGCGCTCAAGAGACCAGAATTTGACGACATCGGATGGGGCCTCACAGCCGCTTGGGGTATGGCAGCAACGCTCGCGATCGGCGGCTTTTTAATGATGCTATCGGTAGCGAGGTCTCCGATCTTGACCGGAGTGGTGCTCATCGGAGCGGCGTTAGCTGCCATATTCCAAGTCAAAAACCTTTCGCAGTCCGACTCTAAGAATTCCAAAAATTCCTACTCAAAAGCGGGATGGATATTTCACCTGACTGACATCCTTATCTGGCTTCTGGCGGCTCTGGCATTTACCTCCTCTGTGGTCTGGCCCCAACAGATTGATCCGAATGACGACCTTGTTTGTTATTTGATGCTTCCGAAAAAAATTCTGGAAACAGGGACTTTGATTGAGCCTTTCAGTTTCCAGAGGGCAGGCACTTTTGGAGGGCAGGCGCTTCTTCAATCCTTGGTTATGGTTGTCGGCAACGAAACAACCGGGCATATACCTGACCGAGGCCTTGCGATGCTGATGATTTTCGGAATGCTTCTAGCAGCATTGAAGGGCCTCAAAGGCAAAGCGCGGTGGATCGCTTTTTTGCTGTTACTGGCTTTTTGGTTCGTTCCAGTCCCTCGGATTAGCACCAATGGGGCCATGACTGGCGGTTGCCTGCTAGTTGCTCTGCTGGCAACCTCTTCACGGGTCAAGTCTCTCTCTCTCGAAAAAAACCTCCCTGCATTTGTTCCTGCAGGACTTGTGGCAGCTGCGGCATGCTCGATTCGGCCTACCTTTGCGCTCGTTGCGGTATCTACCTTCGCGGGTCTTTTAATCTGGCAAGTTGTTGAAAATCGGGGCGTCAAAATTTTCGATTCTACCACGCCCATTATTTTTTCCGGACTCATATGCTCTGCGATACTAATCCCATTTATGGTAGTTCTTTATATATCGAATGGAGCGCCTGTCATTCCACCATTCAGCGGTTTTGTTTCCGAGGCGTATCAGACCTTTGACTACCCCGAGACTTTAAAAAACTTCGCATCTCTTTTCAATTTCCTGTCTGGCGGGCCAACAGTTGCGCTGCTGATTTTGCTAGCGATTGCGGCGATTCTACCCGGCGAAGGGGGGCGTGGTTGGGTTTTGACCGGAATGCTTCTGACAAGCAGCCTTATAGTCTTTCGTTTTGCAGCCATAGCCTACTACGATCAATACAGATACATTTATCCAATTATTCTTCCCATGGTGCTTTGGTATCTAGCCAAGGCAGTGAGCAAGACCCCCAGTGATTCCGATGAGTCAGGAAAAATCCCGCGCCAACTTACAGTAGCAGGACTAGCCATCTTTGCTTTTGTTAATCTGCCAGGCAGTTTTCAAGAGTTGAACTCCCAAGTCCAGAGTCTCGCTTTAGCAAATATACCGGAGCGTTCCTTGCTGCCAACTCAACTCAAAACCGCCTATAAATCGATTCAGAACAAGGTTCCCCGTGGAGAAAAAATCCTGACGATGGTGGATGCCGGATACTGGTTAGACTACTCGCGCAACCCAATGCAATCCATCAATGCCGTGGGAGGATCCAGCCCTCCGCCGGGTATTCCTTTTGGAAAAGGCCCCGAGGCTTTGCGAAATTACCTCACAGGACTCGGATTCAAATATCTCATCGCGGTGGATTTCAACAACGCCGTGCTTCTTTACACGCGCCGCCTTTGGACGGAGACAACAAGACCGGAGTGGATTTACCCTCAACTCTGGCGACCCCGTTTCTTGGATGTTATGGACTCCATCGATGCCTTCGACAGGGAGGGGAAAGTCATAGCCCGTGAAGGAAATTTACGGTTGATTCAACTCGATAAAGATTGATCTATGCCGCCCTTGATCTACCTCCCCGCATACAACTGCGCGAAGACCATTGTTTCAACAATCCGCGAGATTCCGGCTTCCATTTCAACCAAGGCACACATTCTTGTTTTGGACAACGCCAGCACCGATGACACCGCACAACTGGCAACTACTTTTCTTAAAGAAAGCCTTTGGGCTGGAAAAGCCACGGTTTTAAAGGCCAACCGAAATCTTGGTTACGCCGGCTCCCAAAAGCTTGCACTTCGCATGGCCCGCTCCAATCCCGCAACACCTTTTCTCGTTATGCTTCACGCGGATGGACAATACCCGCCGAAGTTTCTTCCCGATTTTTTTACCAAACTAGAAGCAGGGGCAGATCTCGCCTATGGCTGTCGCTCCAAACAAACCTTCGGCGATTTGGAGGAAACACCGCTCAAGGTAAAAATTGCCATCGCTGTGCTGAACAACTTGGAATGCCGCCTAACAGCTTGCCCAAAAATTAAAGAATGGCACAGCGGATATGTTGGTTACAGCACGGCTTTTTTAAAAAAGCTGAATCTTTCCGCCATCACCGAAACTCGCCACATCGACGGCAACATGCTTTTCGCGGCAACGAAACTCGGAGCCCGCATCGAAGAGGTTCCAATCTTCAAACGCTACAATGATCTTGAGGGATTTAAAGGGCCTGCAGCCTATGGTTACATTCTGCATTGTCTCGGACTCATGATCAAAATGCCGTCCACCATTCCCTTCCTGTGTGAGCCTGACCCTCAGCTTCTCCCAAGTCCGGATGATTTTGAGTATATTTTGAAACCCTAGGTTTCAAATTCAGGTCAAACAATTTGCGGGACATACCGCATAACCTCGCCGTTCCGATAGGGAAGCGTGCCGGGTATGATCTTCCCAGTGGCCTTCCAGCGACTCCACCATTCCTGAGCAAAATCCAGAGTAGTCATCGGATTTCCAGAGCCGACATGGTGAATTGTCGGCTGCCCACTTGGCGGGGAGGCTCCCTCCAGCGCATTGGCAAAATGACGAGCCACAAAAGACACCGGCGTAAAATCACGAATCTGAGCGCCTGGCGACATCGGAAAATCTTCACTTGCCAAGGCTGCCCGGCGAAGTGATGGCCAAAGTCTTCCCTCCGACTCACCCTCGCCAAAAACCTGAAAAATCCGGTGATAGCTTAGACAGTGATTTTCACTACGTGCCCAGCCCATCAAAGCCACCGAGGCGGCCGCTTTCGAGATGGGATAGGTTTGTGTCGGCTCCAAGGGGGCATCGATCGGGATGAATTCATACCTTTCTCCGCTACGACCGTATTCAAAACAGCTCCCCGCGATCAAAAACCTTTGGACTCCCTCCGATGCCGCCCGCTCCATCACATCGAGCGACACCGCCACATTCCAATACAAACAACTCTTCAGCGAGTCGTAGGGCAAATTGGCCGAATGCGCGGCCAAATGAACCAAGGCATCACAATTTTGAAAAACTCCCTCCGTCAGGGCATCCAACGACCCATCGATCCAGAACGGTTCGCGAGTCAAAGCGACACGGGGACGACTACCAAACCGCCTTGTAGCAACCACATCATGCCCTCGGGCAAATAACTCATTCAATAAATGGGATCCAATAAAGCCCGTCGCCCCTGTAACAAAAACCCTCATGCAAATGGTGATGAGAATTCCCCCAAACTTTGGAAGGCCCCGTCGCGGTTGGATAGGATCGGGTTCGAAACTCGCCAATCCAAATTGATCGAGCTCCAAAGAATCCCATCATCATTAGCGGGGTCATAAACAGCATCGGTTAAATAAAATACGGTCGTCCCCTGCTCGAGAGTAAGAAATCCGTGAGCGCATCCTTTGGGAATAAAAAGCATCTCTCGCCCCTTAGCCGTGAGTTCGCAGGAATGCACCCGGCCGTAATTTTCGGATGCCCGCAAATCCACCACCACATCCTGGATTTTGCCAGTAGTGCAGAAAACTAATTTAGCATGTTCAGCCGGAGGTCGTTGAAAATGTAGCCCACGCAGCACATCTTTGCTTGAAACAGAAAAAAACTGCTCCATAGGCCTAAACTCCATTCCGTGCTCTAGGAAAAATCCAGCGTGAAAGGTTTTGACGAATTCACCACGAGAGTCTTGATGAATACGCGGCTTCAAATGACGAACGCCAGAGATCGGAGTGTCTGAAATTTCAAACATCTCCATACCGACCCACAAATTTATGGACGCAATCAATAACATAATCGATTTGCGCTGGAGAAAGACCGGGATACACACCGATGAAGATCGCTTGCTCCAAAATTTCGTCCGCGCCTGGCAATAACTGGTGGATTGCGGCCGAATCCAATCCGGCGTTCCTCTCCACAGTAAGACCTCGAATGCGAAATGCAGTGGGACTTTCCTTGCGGAGATTGACAAAAACCGGCTGGCGAAGCAGGTTGCCTCCGAAAAGCATCCGGTTGCCGATCTTTTTTTCATCGAGAAACCGCGCAAACTCAAACTTCTTGAATGGAGCATCTGGCTTTACTCGAAGCATGAACCCGAACCATGAGCAATCGGTGATATGGCCCGAGCCATCCCACTCGAAACCCGCCGCAGACCACGACACCGCGTGTGTGGGAAGCATGAAGTCAAATACTCCAGCCAAATCCGCGAGTCCCGAGCGCAGCGTGTGCCAGTTTTTCTTCCGCGCCTCAACAAAGGCTGGTAGGCGCTCGAGTTGCTTGCGACCTATCGCCGCCTGTACATCTAGCGGCTTCAAGTTGTAGCCCAAGTGCGAATAGATGAATTTGTGGTCGTAGCCGGGCGGAAGTTCACCGAGTTGCCAGCCGAAACGCTTGCCGCAGGTGTTATCCACACCACTCGCGCACCAGCAATCACGCCCCCAGTCGCGAAAACTTTCCACTAGAGTCTTGAGAAGCATGTTTCCGACAATGTTCACCGCACCACCTTCACCGAGTGTAAGGTGGTGCGGGGGATAAAAAGATTGGGTGGATAAATCGCCGAAGGAACCCGTTGGCCGTCCATCATACTGACACCCCAGAGCATCGCAATTATCCTCAATCAGCCAAAGTCCGTGACGCTTACAAAAGGATTGGATCGCCGAGAGATTGAAAGGATTTCCGAGGGTATGAGCCATCATCACTGCCTTGGTCTTTCCTTCCCGAAAAGCCTCCTCGAGTTGCTCCACGCGGGCATTGCAGGTCACAGTGTCGTTATCGATGAAAACGGGCACTAGTCCGTTTTGCAGGATTGGAGCTACCGTTGTCGGAAAACCCGCCGCCACCGTGATGACCTCGTCGCCTTGCTTCAAACGCCGGTCGCCAAGTTTCGCACTCGTGAGCGCCGAGATAGCCAACAGATTGGCCGAGGAACCTGAGTTACAAAGAATGCTCCGCTTAACTCCGAGAAATTTCGCCAGTCCAGCCTCAAATGCGTCGCCCTCCTTGCCAAGCGTGAGCCAAAAATCTAACATCGCCTCCGCGCCCGCTACCACCTCATCTTCGGTGAAGACACGCCCGGCGTAAGGAACGCTGGATTTTCCTGCAACAAAGGAAGCAGCAGCGGGGTCGGTCCCGGGACGGTTGGCGGAGTGGAACACGCGGCTAAACGTTCGGGTGGAAAGCCCGTTCCATTTTTTCAAAACCTCCGCGAGTTTCTTCTGTTTGAGCCTGGCCACCGGCCCTTTGCCGATTGCTTTCGAACCCACGGTGATGACTTTATCCACCCGCACAGCCGACTCGGCCGCCATACTCCCGAACGAAAGGTCTGCATTTCCGAGCGAGACGCAATGCGGATAGGTCAGCGACAAATCCGCGTGACTCGTAATGTAAGCGACCAAATGATCACCGGAATGATCGGCTTCAGCTAAAATAAGCCCAGGCCGATACTTTGACCCTTGCTGGTTTTTTAAAGGAAAATCGAGAAGGACGATCTCTCCAGGATTGAAAAGCGCCATAGGAGGTTATTTTCCTGAGAAAAACTTTTCCCAGTTGATTTGCTCATCGACGGAATCGCCGAAGAAATCTTTCAAGCCAATCGCCTCGAATTCCTCTTCCGCGCTGAACTCGTGCTCGGCGTTTTTTTCAGCTGAAAGGTTCTGTTGCGGCACTTTGTCATCGGAGATAATAACATAAGCCTGCAGGCGCGATAAGGTCTTTGGCAGCGGCTTGTCCAAAAAGAGATTTCCATTGTCCAACGTAGCTCGTATGGCGATCATATTGGATTTTAATTAGCTCCAAAATTCTTACTAGTCCACCTTGCCGTGAGTTTGGAATCCTTAGCGAAGCTCAAATGCAGTTTGTAAAAAGATTCTGATTCAGAATTCCACGCCCAACAGCGGCAGATAGGACATTGAGTCGAATGAAGTGGGACTTCCGAAAACCCTCATCCTGAAAGCCGCAAGCGCGCAAACCGTCGAGAAGCTCTCTCACCGTAATCTCAGGCGTCATTGTAGGCTGGTGTGCAGGAGCCAATTCTGCAAAGCGCGAAAAATCGACCCGGTAGGAGCGCTTGTCAGGTGAGGCGTTGGGGTTGATTGAAACCTTAATTCCATCAAGTTCTCCGGCCACTGCCATCGCCAAATCACGGATGGTGAAATTCCAAGAATCGGAGCCGACGTTCAGCACGGTAAAATCTCCTCCTTGCATTCTGTCACGCGTGGCAGCCCACTCGATCGAGCGCGCCATGTCACGGACATGGATCAGAGGTCGCCACGGTGAGCCATCGCTGAGAATCTGAATTTTTCCGGTCGTGAGTGACGAAGCCACAAAGTCATTCAACACCAGATCAAGCCGCAACCTTGGGCTCCATCCGCAAGCGGTAGCGAAACGCAGGCAGGTTATGCGGAAGTTCTCTCCGGCGAGCTTAGCGAGTTTTTGCTCGGCCTCCAGCTTCGAGCGAGCATAGGCCGTTAGCGGATTAGTTGCCGAATCCTCCATCCTTGCCTCGGACCCACCCTCGCCATAAACACTGCAACTGGAAGCGAAAACATAAGAGACAACACCCGCATTTTTAGCGGCACGGGCGATGTCGACGACCGCATCACGGTTGATTTCCATGGTCGCAAGCTCGAAGCGAGCTCCCATCGGGTCATTGGAAACAGCTGCCAGCTCAACAACCGTGTCGAAATCGCCCAAGATGTTTTTTGGAAACCGGCGGACATCGCCGAAATACTGCCGATTCAAAATCCGCTCCGGAAAGTCTGTTGGGTCCATGAGACACCCTGCGAAGTAACCAGCATCGAATCCCGCAATCAAAGCATCTGGAAAATGAGCGCGCAGATGAGCCGCCAAAACCGGGCCAATGTAGCCCATGTTTCCAATGATTAGAAATCTCCGGGAAGTTTGCATGGCATCGTTGTTTTTAACCAATCCAGTCCTCGACTTGCTTACCACACCTTCCAAGGAGCGTTGCCACTTTGCCAAAGCTCCTCAAGTTGAGTTTTGTCACGCAGCGTATCCATTGGCCTCCAAAAACCAGCATGTTGATATGCCATCAGTTCACCTTGGTGAGCAAGCGATTCCATGGGTTCCCGCTCCCAGATCGAGGCATCATCGGAGATTCGGTTGATCACTTCCGGCTGCAGAACAAAAAAGCCCCCATTAATCCATGCGCCGTCGCCCTGAGGCTTTTCATGAAAATCGTTCACACGACTCGATTCTATTCGAAGCGCCCCGTAGCGCCCAGGCGGTTGCACGGCAGTGATCGTGGCCAGTTTTCCATGTGAGTGGTGGAAATCTACCGCACTGCGCACATCCACATCCGAGAGTCCATCGCCGTAAGTGAAGCAAAACGCCTCTTCCTTTAAATAATCTCGCACGCGCCTCAACCGCCCCCCGGTTTGCGTCTTCTCCCCCGTGTCCACTACTGTCACACGCCATGGCTCTGCGTGCTTTTGATGAACCTCCATGCGGTTATTTTTTATATCGAATGTCACATCCGACATGTGCAAAAAGTAGTTCGCGAAATACTCTTTGATCACATACCCCTTGTAGCCCGCACAAATCACAAAATCATTAATCCCGTGTGCGGAGTAGATTTTTAGAATATGCCAAAGCATCGGACGACCGCCTATTTCGATCATGGGCTTGGGCTTCAAATGCGTTTCTTCGCTAATGCGAGTTCCTAATCCTCCAGCCAAGATTACAGCAACCATATTTAACATCAGGCTATGGGTTCGAAACTCCATTCGCAAGCCCAGCCAAATCTAGAGCTGGGAAAACCCACCGAACCCCGTTCGCGTTCTTTTGGGAGAAATTCGCAGCCTTTCCAATTGCGCCATGAGCAGCACCTGCTCCGGACCAGACAGAATTTGCTCGCTGACAACCACCGCGCCGAACTGATCCTCTTTGATGAATTTCATAAGTGATTCCACATACCAAAATCCCCTAATTATTAGACTTTGTGTCGTAGCGATAGCGTTTACTTGAGCGCACATCCACTCGTGAACGAGAAAGACGACTTTTGATGCTTTGCTCCAGCTCCTGGCTACTGCGATGAGATGATTTTCGAAACTTTCATAAATCCTGTCAAATTTTGGCGCCTTCACCACCCGAACAAACCATTCTGTCGGATTGATCCATCACAACCACATGAAGGACATTGGGATCGCTCTCAGCACATGCACATCTTGATTGATCCTCGGGTCAACAGCAATTCCACCTAATGCACTCCATTCATCTCAAGGGCTTCGTGCAGGCAACTCCACTGTTAGGTTGTTTTGTAGGGAGCATGCCCCCTTTTCTCGCCTACACCCCTGCGGATCTCTGGTAAGAGTCCGTAGCGCTCATCCACAACACAAATCCTCACGGGGTTTGTCCGGTGAGGTTCCAGCCACCTTGGCCAAGCTGTTGCTCAAATCCGCCCGAAACTCATCGGCCACTGCACCCCCGTACAGTTGGCTTCAGCACTCCCGCCCAGTCCCGTTTGAGCAACCCCTTCACGACTTCGACCACCACCTTGGCGCGGTAGGTAAAAACGGTTTGGCGGCAGACTCCAGAGATCTTCATGATCTCGGCCACCGTGTGTTCATTTTGGGCGATCAAGCACACCAGCGGCAGGGCTTGCGCGCCCGATCCTCTTGCGGAAGCCTTCAAGCTTCTTCGATTTGCTCTACGATTTCGCTTCTAAGTTTCGGAAGTATTCTCATGCGACACAAAAATCATAAAACATAACGTCATATAACGTTCTGTTTTTAATAAACTTTTATATAATATGCGCACCAATTGCACCTGTGCAGGGAAGAAGTCAACCGGGCAGGTGCTCATGGATTGCTGAGCATCGGATGGGCGGCTCGGTTTCTCCAAAAGCACAAAAAAACCGCCCGCGATCTTGCGATACGCGGGCGGTTGAATTTTCGTGGAACCCTTTTATTTGGTTTCTTCGAGGGCGGCTTGGGCGGCTGCGAGGCGTGCCACAGGAACGCGGAACGGTGAGCAGCTCACATAGTTAAGGCCGATCTGGTGGCAGAACTTGACGGAGTCGGGGTCTCCACCATGTTCGCCGCAGATGCCAAGTTTGATGTCTTTCTTGGTTTTGCGGCCTTTTTCGATGGCGATCTTCATGAGTTCGCCGACGCCGGTTTGGTCGAGGCTGGCAAATGGGTTTTTCTTGAAGACTTCGTTCTCGGTGTAGGCGCCGAGGAAGGCTCCCATGTCGTCGCGGCTGATACCGAGAGCGGTCTGGGTGAGGTCGTTTGTGCCGAAGCTGAAGAATTGCGCGGTTTGCGCGATTTCGTCAGCGGTGATGGCGCCACGAGGCACTTCGATCATGGTTCCGACGAGGTAGTCGAACTTAATCTTCTTTTCGGCCATGACTTCCTTGGCAACGCGGTGAACGATTTCGACTTGGAGGTCGAGTTCCTTCTTGAAGCCGACGAGCGGGATCATGACTTCGGGCTTCACTTTGATCTTCTTCTTCGCCACATCGGCAGCGGCTTCGAAGATGGCGCGGGCCTGCATTTCGGTGATCTCCGGATAGGCGATGCCGAGGCGGCAGCCGCGGTGGCCGAGCATGGGATTGGACTCATGTAGGCTGGCGACGCGGGCCATGATGGTTTCGACCTCCATATTAATACTGCGGGCGAGGTCCATCTGCTGCTCTTTGGTGTGAGGGAGGAACTCGTGGAGCGGCGGATCGAGGAGGCGGATGGTGGCCGGGAAGCCTTTGAGGGCTTTGAAGATGCCGGTGAAGTCGGCGCGCTGGTAAGGCAGAAGTTTGGCCAGGGCGGCGCGGCGGCTTGCTTCGTCCGTGGCGAGAATCATCTCGCGCATCGCGTCGATACGGTTTCCCTCGAAGAACATGTGTTCCGTGCGTGTAAGGCCGATGCCGGTTGCGCCAAAGGCGATGGCATTTTCGGTCTGCTCGGGAGTGTCGGCGTTCGTGCGAACATCGAGCTTGGTGACTTTCGAGCACCAATCCATGAGCTGCTTGAAGTTTTTAACCTTCTCGGTTTTGAGAGCGGCTTTGTTGCCTTCGATGAGACCGGTGATGATCTCGGAGGGCGAGGTTTTGAGCTGCCCTGCGTAGACGCTGCCGGCGGTGCCGTCGATCGAGAGGAAGTCGCCTTCCTTGAAGACTTCGCCTTTCACTGTGACCGTGCGAGCGTTGTAGTCGATCTCGAGGGCTGCGGCGCCACAGATGCAAACCTTACCCATCTGGCGGGCAACAAGAGCGGCGTGCGAGGAGACGCCCCCTTTTGCGGTGAGGATGCCTTCGGCGGCGATCATTCCACGGAGGTCTTCGGGCGATGTCTCGGTGCGGACGAGCAGGACTTTTTCACCTTTCTCGGCGGCTTCGACAGCGCGTTCCGCATTCATGTAGATCTTGCCAGAAGCGGCGCCTGGGCCAGCAGGAAGGCCGGTGGCGATGACTTTGGCTTTCTTGGCTTCGGCGATGTCGAAAACCGGAGCGAGGAGCTGGTCGAGCTGATCGGCGGGGTTGCGAAGGATCGCTGTCTTCCAGTCGATGAGTTTTTCTTTCACCATGTCCATCGAGAATTTGAGAGCGGCCATGGCAGTGCGCTTGCCGTTGCGGGTTTGGAGCATGAACAGCTTGCCTTCCTGGACTGTAAACTCCACGTCCTGCACGTCCTTGTAGTGTTTTTCAAGGATGGCGCGGACTTTCATGAGCTCGGCATACGACTTCGGCATAGCCTTCTGGAGTTTGCTGACTGGCTCTGGTGTGCGCACACCGGCGACGACATCTTCACCTTGAGCGTTGATGAGGAACTCGCCGTAGAATTCGTTGGCGCCATTGGCCGGGTTGCGTGTGAATGCCACGCCGGATCCTGAGGTTTCGCCGGTATTGCCGAACACCATGGCCTGGACGTTCACGGCTGTGCCCCACGCGGCTGGGATGTTGTATTTGCGGCGATAGACGATCGCACGGTCATTCATCCAGGAGCTAAAAACGGCTCCCACTGCGCCTTTGAGCTGATCCCAAGGATTGGCGGGGAATGTTTTTCCAGTGCGGGTTTTGACAAGTTCCTTGAAGAGTTTGACGAGTTCCTTTTGGTCCTCGGCCGTGAGCTCGCTGTCCACGATGTCCTCGTGGTATTTGGCGTGCTTGAATTCGTGAATGACGGATTCGAATGGTTCGTGGTCTTCGCCTTCTCGCTTTTGCACTCCGAGCACGACATCCCCATACATTTGGACGAAACGGCGGTAGCAATCCCACGCAAAGCGCTCGTTGTTGGTGGCCTTTGCGAGCGAGAGGACGGTGTCGTCGTTGAGGCCGAGGTTGAGGATCGTATCCATCATACCTGGCATCGAGTCGCGCGCGCCGGAGCGCACCGCCACGAGGAGTGGGAAGCCATTTGCATCGCCGAATTTCGTGCCCATGATTTTTTCCATGTTGCGCACGCCGGCTTCCATCTGGGATTGGAGTTCCTTCGGATAGGTCTTTTTGTTGTCGTAGAAATAAGTGCAGACCTCTGTGGTGATCGTGAAGCCGGGAGGCACGGGGAGGCCGATGCGGGTCATCTCGGCGAGGTTGGCTCCTTTGCCGCCGAGGAGGGATTTCATTTTTCCGTCGCCGTCGGCTTTTGCGGCTCCGAATGTATAAACGTATTTGCCCTTTTTCGGGGCTGCGCTGTTAGTAGACTTGGTGGTTTTTGCCATAAAATGGGACGGAAGATTTAGCAAATGGTTTCATGCTGTCAACGCGATGCGTGCTGTGAATTTGGAATTTGTGAACATTTTTAAAATTGGCATTTCTTTTAGCTCGGCATTTAATAAAGAAAGCGCCTCCCTACCAACCCATGAAAACCATCTTTATTGGCACAGACAGCGGTGCCACCACCTCGAAGACCTGCGGGATTTACGAAGACGGCACACCGGTCACCTTGAATCTTGCTCAGAGTTCCACAAACGCCCAGCTCGGCACCAAGGCCGTGGTCGATGGCTGGATCGAGGGCGTGGAAAAATTTCTTGTCCTAAACAACCTCTCTTGGGGGCAGGTAAAAGGAGTCGGGCTAGCTATTCCCGGCCCCTACCTTGCTTATGGCGTGCTGGATCGCACAGCGAACCTGCCAGCGAGCTTCGAGGGGTGGAATTTTGTTTCCGATTATTCGGCGGCCATCGAAAGCCGCGCCGGACGAAAAATCCCGCTCGTGGCGGGAAACGACGGCAACTACGGTGGAGTCGCCGAGGCGGCTAAAGTGCGCGGCGACAAAAAGGCGGGCGTCATCATGCTCGCGCCGGGTTCCGGTCTAGGTGCCGCATACATCAGTCCCGAAGGCCTACCGCTCGAGGGTGACACGCTGGCAGGCATGGAGGCGGGTCACATGCCCTCGCCGCTTCATCTGCTCGGTCTCCCTGTTTTCAAATGCGGCTGCGGCCGCGATTGGGGCTGCGTGGAAGCCTATGCAAGCATTTCGGGACTTGCTCAGTATCTGGAATATCTCCTTCCAAAGTATCCCGACCATGAGTTCCACAGCCCCGAAAAGCCGCTGAAGGAAAAAACGCTCTCGCTCCGCACTCTCGCGCAAAAAGGGGACGCCTTGGCGCTTGAGATTTTCGATTTTCAAGCCAAGGCGCTGGGAATCCATGTGGCGAATCTTTCCATGGCGTTGGATGCCGAGTTTGTGGTAATCGGCGGCGGCCTCATCGACCCTCATGCGACGACCGAGGAGTTCAGGGATAGATACCTTGGCGGAATCCGGGCCGGCGCCCAACCATGGCTTTTCCCCGTACAGCGCCGCACCATGAAAATCGTTCCTGCGACGATGGGCGAGCTTTCACAAGCGGTTGGAGCGGCTCTTGTCGCTCTCTACACCTCACGCAAAAACGCGGCTTGAAACCATCGAAAAGTCGCCGCACTTGATTCAAGCGACGCCAAAAGATATACCCTGCCGCTATGAATCCAGAAAAAACCTTTAGCATCGCCGTTTTGGCGGGCGACGGAATCGGACCCGAAGTGATGACCGAGGGATTGCGCGTCCTCGAAGCGGTCTCAAACAAATTTTCCATCAAGTTTGCATTCAATCACAAATTGGTCGGCGGAGCAGCCATCGATGGCGTCGGCCGCGCGCTACCTGCGGAGACGATATCGGCTTGCGAGGCAGCGGATGCCATTCTTTTCGGATCCGTTGGCGGGCCGAAGTGGGAATCCCTTCCTGCCAACGAACAACCCGAACGAGACGCACTCCTGCCGCTGCGCAAACATTTCGGTCTCTTTGCGAATTTGCGTCCCGCCATTTGCCTGCCCGAGCTGACGCACTCCTCGCCTCTGCACCCGCGTTTAGTCGAAGGTGGCTTTGACGTACTCTGTGTGAGGGAGCTCACCGGCGGCCTCTACTTTGGCGAACCAAAATACATCAAGAGCGAGAACGGAGAGGATTTTGCTGTGGACACAATGATCTATTGGGAAAGCGAAATCCGCCGCATTGCGAAGGTCGCCTTCGAAGCCGCCCGCAAGCGTCGCAAGGAGGTCACCTCCATCGACAAGGCAAATGTGCTGCAAAACGGTGTTCTCTGGCGCCGAGTGGTCAACACGATAGCGCGCGATTATCCAGACGTCACACTCAAACACCTGTACGTGGACAACGCCGCCATGCAGCTCATTAAAAATCCCAAGTCGTTCGATGTGGTTCTGGCAGAAAATCTTTTTGGCGACATCCTGAGTGACGAAATGGCCATGATCGCCGGATCCCTCGGCATGTTGCCAAGCGCCAGCCTGGGGGAATCCACCGGCGGTTCAAACCGTTTCGGCATGTATGAGCCAAGCGGCGGCACAGCGCCAGACATCGCCGGCAAGGGAATAGCAAACCCGATTGCTCAAATCCTCT
>Ga0164292_10000983_pt1 | contig 22608 bp, 22 predicted proteins | sample GEODES117metaG_FD_111486 | JGI IMG/M metagenome (GOLD analysis project Ga0164292, IMG submission 111486) | Eutrophic lake water microbial communities from Lake Mendota, Wisconsin, USA - GEODES117 metaG | ecosystem: Environmental > Aquatic > Freshwater > Lake | place: USA: Lake Mendota...
ATCAATATAGGCCTGCATCATCGCCTGATGCTCGGCCGGAATGGCGTGAAACATGCGCATCAGCTCGGCATCGGGCAGCCGCCGATCACGCGCTGTCTTGTCGCCCGCCAACGCCGACGCGCCCAATATCTCCGCCCGCCGGCCGGCGGCTGCTCGGCGCTGCAATTCCATTGCCGCCAGCCGATCCTGCGCCAGCGCATAGCCGGCACCAAACATCACCGCCGCCGACGTGTCGCCAAACACATGCGGCACACCCATTGCATCGCGGTACAGCGTCGCCTTTCCGGCAATGCTAGTTGCTGCGGGGGCTTGCGCTTCGGCAACCGCAGGCAACAGCAATGCACCGGCCAGAACCACGCCAGCCAAGCGGCTGCGGAATGTCCTCAATCGCATGGTTGCCCCCATCGCTGCCGAACGGATCGCCGGATTCCAACGCCGATTGCTATGCCGCCCGAACCCACTTGGCGAATCCGTTCAGAAACTGACGTCAATTCCGGCACGGACAACCGAGCCAAACTGTTCGAAACCACCGCCGGCAGTCGAGATAGTCTGAACCGAAGACATCACCGGCAGACGCACGTTGAGCGCATTGGTCACGCCGAGCGAAAGGGTCGCTTCCTGCTTGCCATTGATCCGGAAGCTGTAGGCCGCCGAAAGATCATTGTAGAAGCGGGCGCCCGTTTCGCTGGGGAACAGCAGTTCACGGCTGATTCCGGGCGAGAGATCGGTCAGGCTCTGGTTCGATTGGTAGCGCCCCTGCCAGCCTAGCCTGAAGCCGTTGATCGCATAATTGACCGCCATGATGCCCTTGTATTTCGGCAAGCCAAGAAACCCATCGAGAACCCGGAACAGATCGGGTCGCGCCTGGAACGTGAAGGACCGGTAGCGATGGAGATAGGTGAAGGATAAATTGGTTGAAAGTCTGCCCGCGCCAAGCGGCCTTGCATAAAAGACCTGCAGATCGAGGCCAGAGGACTCCAGCTTCGAGGTGTTCACAAAGGTGCTGGTGCCGCCGGTGATCGCAAACCGGTTTGGCCCCGTCGACGAATCGCGCACCAGCAGCGAACACAGCGCCGGATCAGGCCCGCCGGCGCGATCGACGCAATTGTTGGCGATTTCCTGGCCGCTCAGAAAGCTGATTGCATCGTCGATGGTGATGTTGAACCAATCGGCCGTGATCTGCAGCCCCGGAATGAACGCCGGTTCCAGCGCGACACCGGCCGTCCAGCTGTTCGAAACTTCGGGCGTCAGGTTGGGATTGCCCGACACCGTGAAGGAAATACCCAGCCCGCCATTGATCGGCGTGAACCCGGCCGGACGTCCAAGGGTCGTGCAATTGGCTGTTCGATTGGGATTGAGCGCCAACTGGGCCTGGGCACAGGGATCGGTAATGTTTGTCGTCTGGCCTTCGGTGGGCCGAAACGCTTCGAAGATGTTGGGCGCACGGATGGCGCGGCTCAAGGTGCCGCGCAACCGAACGCCTTGCACCGGTTCCCAGATCACCCCGGTCTTCCAGGCCGTGACATTGCCGGCATGGCTGTAATTGGCACGGCGCACCGCCGCATCGATCGACAACAGCCTGGCGAACGGCAGTTCGGTGAGCAGCGGCACGCTGATTTCGCCGAAGACCTCGCTGACATCAAACCCGCCGGTGAAATCCTGGGAGGATGCCTGGGTGGTCTGGCCAGCCTTGATCAACGGATCATTGGTGCGCCCGTTGCGCTCGTCGCGATATTCGCCGCCAAGCGCAAAGCCGATTGCGCCGCCACCGGGAAGGGTGAGGAACTTGCTGGAATCCCCCGAGACCGTGGCACCCAATGTCACCTGCTCGACAAACACCTCAGAGACGGTCGTCGCCCGAACAAAGGCTCGGGCAGCTTCCGAACTCTGGGTCGAGCCAAAGGGATTGAACGGCGCGCAGGTGCCGCCACCGACAATCACCGGGCGAACATAGTTGGTCGGCTGCAACGCCGGCACATCCATCCGGCATCTGATCGTGCCGTTCGATGGATCGACCACGGCATCGAAGGCAGCGCGAAAATTGGCGGTGATCAACCGGTTGAAGCCGGTCAGCGTGGCCTGCGTGCGGCCATAGGTGCCATAAATGTCGTAATTCAGATCCGAAACGCCGTTCTCCAGCTCGCCCTTGATGCCGCCCGACACGGTGGTGCTGTGGCGATCAACCTGGCTGGTTCTGAGGCCCACATCGAAAAACGAGCGGTCCATCTGCAGAGTCGTGGCGCCAACAGCCAGCAATTGCTGGCGAAATGCCGAATTGAGATAGGCATTTTGCGCGATGTTGATGGCAATTGCAGATTGCTGGACCGGCTGGCCCAGCGCAAAACTGGATGTGTTGTTGTAATCGACATTCAGATAGAGCCGCGCGGCCGGGCTGAAATCGAAATGCGCCGAAGCGTTGATATTGTATCGGGTGATATCGGGGACGATCGAGATCGTATCGTCGAAGCGAAAACACCTCGGCCCGCAATTGTCGAAAACGCCGAACAGGCTGCCATCGGTGAACAGCGCGTTCGGTGCCGGCCGCGCCGTGCCATCATCGTTGAAGATGAAGGCACCCAGCGTGCGTGTGTCCCCGCGGACACCAACAGCGCCATAGCCCGAAAAGCGCCAGGATTCGCCGTTGGCTACCAGCAACTGGTTGGGGATGCCATCGGCAATACCGGTGTTGGCCGGATTGTTGACCGGGATGTAATTCTGCATGTCGGCATGACGCGGCGTGATCATGCGGACCTTGGTGTAATCTGCCGCCAGGGTGATGTTGCCTCGATCTTCGGCGAAGTTCTTGCCGATCAGGACGCTGCCGCCAAAGGTACGCCCCTCGGCGCTTTCGAACGGCTGCGAGCCGCTGAGTGAGAATTTGACACCGTTGAACTTATCGTTGGTGATGATGTTGACCACCCCGGATACAGCATCAGATCCGTAAATCGCCGAAGCCCCGCCGGTGATGATTTCGATCCGGTCGATCAGGTTGGGATTGATCGAATTGAGATCGACGGCTGCGCTGTCGGTGCTGCCCGCGACCCGGCGCTTGCCGTTGACCAGCACCAGGGTCCGGTTCGAGCCCAGGCTGCGCAGATCGACCACCGCCAGGCCGCCACTATTCTCGCCGCGCGTGCCGGCAGCACCGCTCTGCTGGTTCTGCTGCATGCTGCCCGAAAAACCGATCGCCGGCTGCTGGGCAAGGGCGCGCCCGATATCGAACTGGCTGTTGTTGATCGCAAGCGTTTCTGATGTCACCACCGAAACCGGTGTCGGCAGTTCCAGGATCGGGCGTCCGATCCGCGAGCCTGTCACCACAATGTCAGCGACGTCCGCCGCATCCTCTGCCGGCGGCGCGGCTGCGGCCTGTGCCAAGGCCGGGGATGCAGCGCCCATCATCGCGATGATCGGCACAAGCGAGACCGAACGCCGGAACGCAACTTTCTGTTGATCCTGTGCAGCGCGACCCTTGCCCATCTCATGTCCCCCTTTGGCCCTTGCGAAAGCTCCGTCCGGTCGGGAGACTTTTCGGCAACCGTCAGAAGATGATAAAAAATTGCACGCCTCGCTCCTAATGCCGTTTCGACATGCATCTATTCTTGCAGCGCCGTTGCATGATCGCGCTTTTCCACATCAGGCCGATTGTTCGGCGCGTTCCTTCAGCATCGCCCAGAAGGTCTCCACCCGCTGGCTTCGCCGCGCGCGCGGGCGAAAGATATGGATCTCGATCGGCACGTTCCACGCTGCGTCGCCGGCTGGGGCCAGGCGGCCGTGGCGCAGATCGTCTTGCGCCAGGCTCTGCGGTGCCCAGGTCACACCGCGGCCATCGCATGCCATCGTCAACAACACGCTGGCCAGGTGCGATCTGAACACCGGCCTGAGCGCGACAATCCCGTTGGCAGCAACGTTGGCCGCGTTCAGGATCCTGCCCATGCCGGATTTTTCCTCGAACTCGAGATAGGGGATCGGCATGTCCTCGCTGCCGGGCAACCGAAACAGCGGAACGCCGTCGGCCCCGACGGCAGACACCGGCATCAGCACATCATCGCCAAGATGCAGCGAGGTGAAGCCGCCAGGATCAAGTCGATGCGACGCAGCCCGATGATGATGACACAGCAGGAAATCGGCCCGGCCCTCCAGCATGAAGCGCTCGCATGCGGCCATATGATCGGCAACCAGCGTGATCGTGCCCAAATCCCGCCCATGCTCCAGGCTGCGAAGCCAGGGCGGGAAGAAGGTTGTCGAAAGGACATGCGTTGAGGCGAAGCGCAGCTCGCTGACCATTGCGCCGCCGATTTCGCGCGCTTGATCGCGGCCTAGCGAAAGTCGTCGCAGGATTTCCTCGGCCACCATGCGAAACGCCCTGCCGGCGTCGGTCAGCGCGATCCGGTGCGTGTCACGATCGATCAGCACCACGCCAACCCATTCCTCCAGCGCCCGGATTCGCCGGCTGAATGCCGGCTGGCTCATGTTTCTGGCCTCGGCAGCGCGGGAAAAATTCACTTCATCCGCAAGCTTGATAAAGTCCTTGAGCCACATCGTATCCATGTCACCCCGTCTTTCGCATCGTTTGATAGATACCCGGCATTGGCCTTGGCTGGCAGCGGCAATGTAAACCCGTCCGCATGAATGCACGAGAGGCCATAGCATGACGTCCGCGCGAACCCTGTACGACAAGATCGTGGATCGACACCGGATTGCATCGATCAACAATGTGCAAGGCGCGGGCGAAACGCTGCTGCTCTATGTCGATCGCACGGTTCTGAATGAATATACCAGTCCGCAGGCGTTCAGCGGCTTGCGCCAGGCCGGGCGCACGCTGTGGCGTCCACAAGCGGCACTGGGCGTTGTCGATCATGTCAACTCCACGGATCCGGCACGACGCCGCGACAGCGCAGATGCGCAGGCGCAGCAGCAGATCGCCTATTTTGCCCGGAACGGCCGCGATTTCGGCATCGAGATGTTCGATATCCTGCATCCGCGCCAAGGGATCGAGCATGTCGTGCTCCCTGATCTGGGCTGGGTCCTGCCGGGCCTGGTCATTGCCGCGGGCGACAGCCACACCACGACTTATGGTGCATTCGGCGCCGTTGGCTTCGGTATCGGCACCTCGGATATCGAACATCTTCTGGCCACCCAGACGCTGGTTTATCGCCGGCTCATATCGATGCGCGTGACGATTGACGGGCAATTGTCGGCCGGGATCACGGCCAAGGATGCGGTGATGGCGCTCATCAGGCTGATCGGCGCAGACGGGGCCGCCGGCCACGCGCTCGAATTTGCCGGCTCTGCGATCACCGCGCTCGGGGTGGAGGGGCGCATGACGATGTGCAACATGGCGGTGGAGTGCGGCGCCCGCGTTGCGTTGATGGCACCCGACGACAAGGTCTTCGATTATGTCGCCGGGCGTCCCCGCTCGCCCGCGCCGGCCCTGATGGACCTTGCCCGCCAGGCTTGGCGCGACTTGCCGAGCGATCCCGGGGCGCGGTTCGACAGGGACGTGCAACTGCAAGCCGAAACGATCCCGCCGATGGTCAGTTGGGGAACCAGCCCCGATCAGGCATCGGCGATCGGCGACACGGTTCCCGATCCGCTGGATTTGCCGGTCGATCGTCGCCGCGATGCCGGGCGGGCCATCGCCTACATGGGCCTGCGGCCGAACATGCGTTTACAGGATGTGCCGATCGATCGGGCCTTCATCGGCTCGTGCACCAATGCGCGCCTCACCGATCTGCGCGACGCCGCGCGCATCCTGCGCGGCCGCAAGGTTGCACCCGGCGTGCGCGCGATGGTCTCCCCCGGCAGCAGCACTGTCCGCCGCGAGGCCGAAGCCGAGGGGCTTGATCGCATCTTTCTGGACGCGGGTTTCGAATGGCGGCAATCCGGATGTTCGATGTGCCTTGCGATGAACGATGATGTGCTCGCCCCCGGCGAGCGCTGCGCATCGAGCACCAACCGCAATTTCGAAGGCCGGCAAGGCAGCGGCGGCCGAACCCACCTGATGAGCCCGGCCATGGTTGCCGCCGCCGCTGTCGCCGGGACATTGGCAGACGTGCGCGACTTTCCCGTTCTGGAGACCTGGTGATGGCGCGTTTCACCCGCCTGACCGGGCGCGTCGCGGCCTTGCCGGCCGCGAACATCGATACCGACGTGATAATGCCCAAGCTGTTCCTCAAAGGCATCGATCGCGAGGGTCTTGCCAGGGGGCTGTTCCACGATCTGCGCTTTGATGAACAGGGGCAGCCACGGCCCGATTTCCTGTTCAATCGGCCTGGCATGGCCGACATAAGCTTTCTGATCGTCGGTGCCAATTTCGGCTGCGGCTCGTCCCGCGAACACGCGGTGTGGGGCTTGCTGCAATATGGCATCCGGGCCATCATCGGCTCCAGCTTTGCCGGCATTTTCGCCGACAATTCTAAGAACAACGGCCTGCTGTTGATCGAGCTCGATCCCGTCGTGCTTGGCACCATCATGCAATCGCTGGAAAATGCGACGGGCATGATCACCATCGATCTCGAAGCGCAGCGCATCGATTGGGCCGATCGATCGGCGGCCGTCGACATTGAGCCGGCAATCCGCCGCGCGCTGATGCTGGGCATTGATCGCATCGGCGAAACACTGGCGCGCGCCGAACAGATCCGCGCCTTTGAAAATCGTTATCTTTCCGAAAATCCCTGGCTGGTCGAAACGGCCGGCGAATGAGCGCGGTTCCCGGCCATCCCGAACTGCTGCCCGGCTTTCGCTGGGAGGATATCGAGGTGGACGGCATCCGCATTCGCGCGGCCATCGGGGGTGCCGGGCCGCCGCTGCTGCTGCTGCACGGTCATCCGCAAACCCACCTGACCTGGCACCGGATCGCGCCCGATCTGGCACGGCGCTTCACGGTGATCGCCACCGATCTGCGCGGCTATGGCGACAGTGATAAGCCGCCTGGCGGTGACAACCACATCAACTATTCGAAACGGGCCATGGCCGCCGATCAGGTCGCGGTGATGCGCCATTTCGGTTTCGGACAATTCGCCATCATTGGCCATGATCGCGGCGCGCGGGTCGCGCACCGGCTGGCGCTTGATCATCCGCACGCCGTCAGCCGGCTGGTCCTCATCGACATTGTGCCAACCGCAACCATGTATGATCGAACCGACAAGGTCTTTGCGACCCGCTATTTCTGGTGGTTCTTTCTGATCCAGCCCTTTGATCTGCCCGAACGCTTGATCGCCGCCGATCCCGATTTCTTCCTCGACACGCACATCGCCGGCCAGATCAAGATCGAAGGCTCGCTCGACGCGCGCGTGATGGCCGAGTATCGGCGATGCTATCGCAATCCGGCCACCCGCCATGCGATTTGCGAGGATTATCGCGCCGCAGCCGGGATCGATCTGGCGCATGATGCGCAGGATCGGGAGAGCCGCGTGACCGCCCCGATGCTGGTCCTGTGGGGCAGCCGGGGGACTGTCGGGGCGCTGTACGATGTGCTGGATTGCTGGCGGCAAAAGGCCAGCGATGTCAGCGGTCACCCGATCGATTGCGGGCACAGCCCACAGGAAGAAGCGCCGCTCGAACTGCTGAAGGCACTTGATGTTTTTCTATAGCGCAATCGTATTCGAATTCCGCGAATTCCTTCACGACCCACTCGCGGAATCTGGTCAGGGATCGACTGAACCGCGCCGGCTTCGCCAGAGACGTCAGCCCCTGAGCTCAACTCAAGCAGGTTGACACGAACGTCCGGAATTCTCCGAAGCGGTAGTCCGCCGGCGGAGCCTCGAATGACCGGAACTGGGTCGAGAGCGGTCGTTTTCTCCCCGCGTCAACGAACGACAGCTATCCCGCGTTTGCACGCAGCTGAGGTCATTCCGCTACCGGCTCAAAAAGTCGCCATCCCAAATCAAACGGGTGCAGGGACTGCGTCCCTGCCCGCCGGAGGCCCCCGCTTCTCCTCCCCTCCTCACCCCCACCCAAGTGATTCGCAATTCGTAAACGCTTAGAGCGTACAAACACTCTCGCGATTGGGGTCGCTGGGACGGTTGGAGTGCAGGAGAGTTGCGCATGGCCGTTCCAGATTTAGGATCATTGGCGAGGGTGAGCATGCAGATTGGCGAATTGCTGGTAGCGGCCGGGTTGGTCACGCAGGCGCAGATCGAGCAGGCGATTGATCGCCAGCACGACGCGGGTGGCCGGTTGGGGCCGAACCTGGTGGCGGTGGGTGCGATTTCGCCGGAGGACCTCGCGCAGTTCGTGGATGGGGTTCCGGTGGAGCCCTCCACCGTGGCGGAAACGGGCCTGCCCGAGGCGTTTCTGATCGATCTGATGTTGAAGTTCCTGTTTATCGGCACGGCGGAGACGACGGCCGAATTGAGCGCGGCGTTGCGCTTGCCGCCGGGGTTGGTGACGGAGCTGCTGGAGGCGGCGACGCGCGGGCAGATGGTGGCGGCGCTGGGCAGCGTTGGCGGCGGCCAGTTGGGCATGCGGTATGAATTGACCGATACCGGCAAGCTGCGGGCGCGGGAGGCGATGGCGCGTTCGGCCTATTCCGGGCCGGCGCCGGTGCCGCTGGAGGTTTATGCCCATTGGATCGAGCGCCAGAAGGTGACTAACGAGATTATCGACGCCGCCGGCATGCGCCGTGCCTTTGACGGCCTGGAAGTGGCCGACGAGCTGGTGAACAAGTTGGGCCCGGCGATCACCATGGGCCGGGCGCTGTTGATGTATGGCCCGCCCGGCAACGGCAAGACATCGGTGGCGCAGCGGCTTGATCGCGTGTTCCGCCATGTGATCCACATTCCGCATGCCGTGCTGGTGGAAGGGCAGGTGATGACGGTGTTTGATCCCGATGTGCATCTGCCGGTGGATCGCGATGCCGCGGTGGCGCGCCCGCGCCTGGTGGCTTCGCTGTACCGGGATGAGGCTGATGGCCGCTTTGTGCCGTGCCGCCGCCCGTTCATCGTGACGGGGGGGGAACTCACGCTGGAGATGCTCGATCTGAAGCATGAGAACGGCGGCAATTTCTATACCGCGCCGTTGCACATTAAGGCGGCGGGCGGCGTGTTGCTGATCGACGATTTCGGGCGCCAGATGGTATCGCCCACCGCGCTGCTCAACCGCTGGATCGTGCCGCTGGAAAACCGGGTGGATTATCTGAAGCTGGCCACCGGCAAGAGTTTCCGGGTGCCGTTCCAGACGGTGGTGATTTTCTCCACCAACCTGGCGCCGGCCGATCTGATGGACCCGGCCTTTTTGCGCCGCATTCCGTACAAGCTGGAGATTGGCCCGCCTTCTGCCGAAGCGTGGCGGCGGATTTTCAAGAGCGTGGCGGCGGCCAACGGCATCGAGGCGGACGATGGCCAGATCCGCGCGATCGAGCATGATCTGACCGTGACGCAGGGGCTTGATCTGGCCGCCTATCAGCCGCGCTTCCTGATCGAGCAGATTGTGGCGTCGTCCCGCTTCAAGGCGCAGCCACCGGCCCTGCACCGCGAACTGGTGCAGCTGGCGCTGGCCAATCTTACCGTGGGCCGCAGCCCCGGTGGCGGCGATGGCGTTGGGATGGGCAGCAGATCACTGGCTAGAGTCGCCTGAGGCGATTAATTCCAGCTGAACCGCACGCCGTAGCTGAGACCCACCGACAGCTGATCGCGCTGCCCGCGCAGGCGGATGAGCGATGAATCCGCCGCCACGTCGCCCAGGCGATCATAGCTGGTGAACAGGGTGAGCGCGCCATGCTTGCCAAAGCGGCCCAACGGCTTGGTGAGCGCACCGGAGACGCCGGCGGAGATCAAGCCGGACCCGGTGGTGAAGGCCGGCAGGCCAGCGGCGGCGGCCTGCGCGGCGGAAACGCCGAAATAGATGTTGCTGTAATCACTGTCGGCCCAGGTGGCGCGCAGGGACAGGTTCCACAGCAGGCTGGCGTCGCGCTTGCGGTCGCTCCAGCCGATGATCGTATCGGCGATCAGGCCATCGTGGCCGCCGGTGCCCTGCCGCACTTCGGCGCGCAGGCGCAGCTTGCCTTTCACGAAGCTTTTCTGGGCAAAGCCGCCGAACTCGCCAGCCAGGCCAACATCGCCCATGCCGCGCAGCGCCGTGGAGCCGCCGGTGATCAGTAAAGGCGAACCGCCGGTGTTCTCCTGCCGGCCAAAGCGGATCTTGGCGAGCGGGCCGATCTTCCAGTCATCCTGGTTCACCGCGTTCCAGCCCAGGCCATCGGGAACAGAGAGGAAAACGGCATCCTTATAATTCAGGCGCAGATCGGGGAAGATCGACAGGCCGTGATCGCGGCTGCCCTGCCACACCGGCGCATAAATGGGCGCGAGGCCGATGCCGAGTGTCCAGGCTTTGGGCGCGGGTGGGCGCTGGGCTTGTGCGCCTTGCAGGGTGGTGGGCACGCCGGGCGCCGGGCCTTGTTGGGCGAGCGCAGGGGTTGCAGTGATCAGGATCAGGGCGGCGGCGGGGCGGATCATGCGCAGGCTCCGAACGGGATGGGGTGCGCTGGCGATAGCGGGATTATTACGGAACTGCAATGTGGTGCGTGCCGCCAGCGGCCCGGCACACGCCGGCAGCGCGCCGGCACCAACCGGCAGCGGCCCGGCACATTCCGGCAGCAGATACGCAATCGCCACGATGGGAAGCGGAACCAAGGCAGCCCACATTGGTTGCAAGACACACAGCTTGGGAGCACCACATGAGCCACCTGCCGCAGGATCTTCACGACATCTTCCCCGCCGCCGCTGATCAGTTGCGGCACCTGAAGGAGACGGATCGGCATTTCCGCACGCTGGCCGATCGCTATGCCGTACTGGATGATGAAATCCGCCGCAGCGAGACGGGTGTGACCCCGGCGATGGACGATGCCCATGCCGAAGGCCTGAAGAAGGAACGGCTGGCGCTGCTGGACCAGATTACGGCCATTCTGGAAGGAGAAAAGGCATGAATGTCAACGAGATCGCTGCCGAACTGCGCGCGCAATTGACCGAGGTTCAGGCCGAAATCGCCCGTCTGGAACAGGCCACCATCCAGCCGCTTTCGGCCAAATTTTCCGATCAGGCCAATGATCTGGAAGAACTGGCGACCAACGAAGGCATGGAAGTGCAGCATATCCATGAAGCCGAGCAGATCTTGGCCGCGCTGGCTCGGATCGAGGCCGGCCAGTATGGCGAATGCTACTTGTGTGGCGGCGATATCGCCCCTGCCCGCCTGGCCGCCCTGCCCACGGCAACACGCTGCATCAAGTGCGCGGCATAACCACAGGTGACAGGGGGCAACGGGGCGGCTAACCACCGGGCATGAACCTGTTGCCCCACCCTGCTCCGTTCACCCGTTTCGGCGAATGGCTGGCCGCTGCTGAAGCGGCAGAGCCCAATGATCCCAATGCAATGGCGGTCGCGACGGCAACGCCGGATGCAGCGCCATCTTTGCGCGTCGTGCTGCTGAAGGCGTGGGACGAGCGCGGGTTCGTATTCTACACCAATCTCGACAGCCAGAAGGGCAGCGAACTGGCAGGCAACCCGCAGACGCATCTGAATTTCCACTGGAAATCGCTGCAGCGCCAGGTGCGTATCGGCGGCCGCGCCGAACTGGTGAGCGATGCGGAGGCCGACGCCTATTTCGCCACCCGCCCGCGCGAATCCCAACTGGGTGCCTGGGCCAGCCTTCAGAGCCGGCCCCTGCCCGACCGCGCCACCTTTGAAGCCCGTCTCACCGAAATGGCCGCGCGCTTCCCGGCCGAATTGCCACGTCCGCCGCGCTGGAGCGGGTGGCGCGTGGTGCCGGAACGCATTGAATTTTGGCAGGCGCGCGATAGCCGCTGGCACGAACGCGAAGTATTCTGGCGAGAGGGTGATGGCTGGCGCTTCGGGCTGGTCTATCCCTGATGCGCCTGCCGTTCACGCAAGTTGATGCCTTTGCCGATGGTGCCTTCACTGGTAATCCGGCGGCGGTGATGTTTCTCGAACGTTGGCTGCCGGATAGTGTGCTTCAGGGCATCGCGGCCGACAACAACCTGTCTGAAACCGCGTTCCTTGTGGCGCACGACGGCGCAGAGGCCGATTTCGAACTGCGCTGGTTTACGCCCAAGCTGGAGGTCGCGCTGTGTGGCCACGCCACGCTGGCCAGCGGGCATGTCGTGCTTGATGCCCTGCCCGATCTGCCGCTGGCGCGATTCCTTACCCGCCAGGCTGGCCTGCTGACCGTGGCCCGCGACGGCGATGGCTTGGCGATGCGCCTGCCGGCCTTGCCCGCTAACCGTCCGGTGACGCAGGCGGAAGAAGCCGCCGTCTCCGCTGCGCTGGGCACCCTACCGGTGGAAGTGTGGGCGCGCGGCCACGATTATCTGGTGGCGGTGTTCGATTCGCCAGATGAAGTCCGCAGCTTGCAGCCTGATTTTGCAGCGATTCTGGCACTGGCGCCGGGCGTAGACCTGATGCTGATTGCCACCGCGCCGGGGGAAGATTCCGACGTGCTTTCCCGCGTGTTCGTGCCGGCGTGCGGCGTGGATGAAGACCCGGTAACCGGCAGCGCCCATGCTGTGATCGCGCCGCTGTGGGCTGCCCGTTTTGGCCGGCCGCAGTTCAGCGCGGTGCAGGCCAGTGTGCGCGGCGGGCGGCTTGGATGTCGGGTGGAGGGCGATGCCGTCATCCTTTCCGGCAAGGCTCGCACCGTCATCCGCGGTGAGTATGACTTGCCGGATGCCGCCCTGAACGGCTAACGCCGGGTGCATGACGCACTTCATCAAGATGCACGGGCTGGGGAATGATTTCCTCGTGCTTGATGCACGCGAACAGCCGATTGTGCTGAGCGCTACGCAGGTGCGGGCGCTGGCCAACCGCCACACCGGCATCGGTTTCGATCAGTTGATCCTGTTTGAACCCAGCGCCACAGCTGATGTGCGGCTGCGCTTCTGGAACAGCGACGGCGGCGAAGTGGCCGCCTGTGGCAACGGCAGCCGGGCGGCAGCGACCTTGCTGGGCGGGCAGCACCGCATCGAAACCGCGGGCGGCCTGCTGGACAGCAACGCACATGCGGGCGGTGCCGAAGTGGACATTGGTGCGCCCCGCTGGGACTGGGATGAGGTACCGCTGGCTTACCCGATGGACACCAGCAACCTGCCGCTGGCCTGGGACGATCTGGACCATCCGGTGGCGCTGTCGGTGGGCAATCCCCACGTGGTGTTCTTTGTGCCCGATGCGGCGGCCGTGGCGCTGGAACAGATCGGCCCCACCATCGAACATGATCCGGTATTCCCCGTACGGGTGAATGTCGGCATCGCGCAGGTTACAGCCCGTGATCACATGATCCTGCGCGTGTGGGAACGTGGTGCCGGCGCGACCCTGGCCTGCGGTACCGGCGCCGTGGCGGCAGTGGCGGCGGCGCAGCGGCGCGGGCTGGTGGATGCCCAGGTGCGCGTCTCCCTGCCCGGCGGTGATCTGACCGTGACGCGGCGCGACGATGGCCATCTGCTGCTCGCTGGGGCAGCGGTGATCGCCTACACCGGTGATGTTGATCTGGAGCGTTTCGCATGAGCTGGCTGGGGAAGCTGACGCAAGGGTTGGCGAAATCGACCAAGCGCCTGGCAGACAATATCACCGGCCTCGCCACCGGCACGTTGCCGCTGGATGATGAGCGGCTCGACGAGATCGAGGAAGCGCTTATTGCTGCCGATCTTGGGCCGACCGTTGCGGGCCGTATCCGCGAACGGCTTGCGGATCAGAAGTTTGCCAAGGGCATTGATGAAGCCGGCATCCGCACGGTGGTGGCCGAGGAAGTGGAGAAGGTGCTGGCGCCGGTCGCCCTGCCGCTGGCCATCACGCGCCAGCCACAGGTGGTGCTGGTGGTGGGCGTCAATGGCAGCGGCAAGACGACGACGATTGCCAAGCTGGCCCGCCTGTTCAAGGCCGATGGAAAATCAGTGATGCTGGCCGCCGGCGACACCTTCCGCGCAGCCGCCATCGCCCAATTAAAGATCTGGGCCGACCGGGTGGGCGTGCCGATCATTTCGGGCGAACAGGGCGGCGATGCGGCCGGCCTGGCGTTTGATGCCGTCAAGCGCGCCATGGACGAGGGCATCGATGTGCTGATCATCGATACCGCCGGCCGGCTGCAGAACAAGGCTGGCCTGATGGACGAGTTGGCCAAGATGAAGCGGGTGATCGGCAAGCTCGATCCTTCGGCGCCGCACGATGTGCTGTTGGTGCTGGATGCCACCACCGGCCAGAACGCACTCAGCCAGATCGAGGTGTTCAGTCAGGTGGCGGGCGTCACCGGCCTGGTGATGACCAAGCTGGATGGGTCAGCCCGTGGCGGTATGCTGGTGGCCGCGGCGGAAAAATACCGCCTGCCCATCCACGCGATCGGGGTTGGTGAAGGGATGGACGATCTGCAACCCTTCGATGCCGCTGAGTTCGCCCGCGCGCTGGCCGGCGCCGAGGACTGATTCAACTCGCTGCGCGCAACTGCAACCCGGTGTTGGCTGCCGCTTCAGCGCTCGCAATGGCTTGCATCTGGCTGGCCGGCACTGGTGGGGACAGCGCAAAGCCCTGCACGCGGTGAATGCCGGCGGCACGGGCCAGCTCCAGCTCCTCGCGGCTTTCCACCCCTTCGGCAACCAGCATCAGGTCCATCGAATGGCCGAGGCTTGCAGCGACACGGAAGATATCGGCGGCCATGGTCTGGCCTGGCGCGCCCGAAAGCAGCGATCCGGAGATTTTCAGCGCGTTGATCGGCAACCGGCGCAGGCGATCGAGCGAGGAGAAACCGGCGCCGAAATCGTCCATGGCCACGCCCACGCCCAGCTTGATCAACCGTTCGATATTGCTGCGGCAGGCGTCTTCATCGGTCATCAGCGCGGTTTCGGTGACTTCCAGCGCCAGGCGATATGGCGGCAGGCCGACGACCTGCAGTTCCGCCAGCACTTCATCCACCATGCCGGGCTGGCGCAGATCGTGCACAGACGCATTGATCCACAGATTCATCGGTCCCGGCAGTCCGGCCACCACGGCGGCTGCCTGCTCCAGCACCAGGCGGCGCAGCGTGCCAATCAGGCCGCGCGCTTCGGCAATGCGGGCCATTTCGGCGGGCGCCACCGGCTCACCGCCATCGGGCTGCCAGCGCGCCAGCGCTTCCAGCGCCACCACTGTGCCGGTTTCAAGATCGACCAGCGGTTGATAGGCAACATCGATATTGCCAGCACGCAGTGCCGATCGCACGCGCGATTCCACCCCGGCGTTGCGCGCCGACAGCAGCTTCAAGTCCGGCGTGAACAGGCAGATATGGCTGCCGGGATGGCCCTTGGCCGACAGCAGCGCCAGATCGGCAGCGCGCAACAGGTCTTCGCCTATTTGTCCGTTGTCGGGGCTCATCGCCACGCCAACGGCGGCCCCCACCTGAATTTCGGCATCACCGAACCGTGCTGGCTGATCCACCGCATCGATCAGCACGCGGGCCAACGCCAGTGCGCCTTCGACATCATCAGATTCGGCCAGGATTGCGAACTCATCGCCGCCCATGCGGCTGGCAAACAGGCCGGGATCAGCAGTGCGCAGCCGGAACCCGACCCGTGTGATAACGCGGTCGCCCATGGCATGCCCATAACGATCGTTGACCTGCTTGAAGCCATCCAGATCGACGATCATCAAGGCAAAGTTGCTGCCTTTAAGAAGGCGCTGATCCAGTTCTTCCATGAAGGCGCGTCGGTTGGGCAGGCCGGTAACCGGGCAGCGACGGATCTCGCGGTTGAGTTCGGCAATGGCATTGTGCTCGCCGGTGCTGTCGCGCATCACCGTTACCCAGCCCCCGCCAGGAACCGGCTGGCATTCCAGATCGACCACGCGATTGTCGTTCAGGTGCAGGGCGGCATTGAACGGCTGGCGCAGGTTTACCAGCATCGTGGCATGGCCGAGGAATTCGGCGCGGTTGGTGGCCGCGGTCTGCAGGTTGGGCGCATCGGCCAGCAATTCGGCGAACGTTGGGGGATTTGCCGGATCGAGCGGCTTCACCCCCAGCAGCGCCATCGCGCTGCTGTTCATGGCCACCACCCGCGTGTCGGCATCCAGGATGGTGATGGCCTGGCTGAGTGTCTGGACGGCGGTGTCCAGGCGTTGCCGCTCCGCCGCCTGCGCTTCGCATGCCAGCAGCAGTTCGGTGTGGGCGGCATAACCGCTGCGGGCCATCGAAACGCACAATAGCCCGAACACCAGCACCCCGGCGCCGGCGCCGACACCCCAGGGCGCCGGCCAGAAACGGATGAGCGCAATGCCAATCGGCAGGCTGATGGCCGGGAATTGCACCAGCGCAATCAGCGGACGTCCCGGCCCGGCTCCGTTGGCGGCCCCCAGTGTTGCCAACGCGACCATAACGGCCAACGCCTGCGCAAAGAGCGGCGAATTCTGCCCAAGAACGGAAGCAACGATGCCACCCAGCCCGACAGCAACGATGATGGTGCCCAAGAGATAGCGGGCCTCCACCTCCTCCAGATCAACCTCGGGATCGGGCGTGCGCACGGCATGGCAGGCAAAGATCACAAAGGCAAAGCCGGCCAGGGCCAACCCGGAAAAGAACAGGGCCGGCAGGCTTTTCACCGCTAGTGCGGCGGCAATCGCCAGCACGGCGGCCACCGGCCCGGCAAACGCAAAAGACCAGAAATAATTTCCCAGATCGCGGGTAAGTTCAGCCTGCAAAGCGGGTGGAAGCTGCGGCCCCAGGATGCGTCGCGCCCACCGGAACGGCCAACCGGAATGCGGATGGAACTTTTGGTTATGTTTTACTGATTTCAACATGTAACCGTAAAGAAGTAACATAATATCACAAGCCTGAATAGCGACCTGTTGCCCGTGACAAACTCCGTCGTACCCACGGTGCTTGACCGCCCTGCCCCATGCGCTTAAGGAGGCGGCGGCTTCCGGGAGGGGGCCATGCGTCCGAGGATGCACGCCGGCCAGCGAGTTTTCGCCCGCCGGCGCGTTTTCATTTGGAAGCAGAGCGATTTTTGAGAAGGGCCGCTGGGCTTTGTTTGACAGTCTTTCCGAGCGGTTGGGCGGCATTTTCGAGCGGTTGCGCGGTCGTGGCGCGCTGACCGAGATCGACGTGCGTGCCGCCATGCGCGAAGTGCGCGTGGCGCTGCTGGAAGCCGATGTCTCCCTGCCGGTCGTCAAGGATTTCATCGAGAACGCCACCCAGCGTGCCATCGGCGCCGAAGTCATCAAATCGGTCACGCCGGGCCAGCAGGTCGTCAAGATCGTCAACGATTGCCTGGTGGAATTGCTCGGCGGTGAAGAAGAACCAATCCCGCTGAAGATCGCCGTCACCCCACCCGCCGTGGTGATGATGGTTGGCCTGCAAGGCTCCGGCAAGACGACAAGCAGCGCCAAGCTGGCAAGCTGGCTTTCGACCCGTGAACGCAAGAAGGTGATGATGGCCAGCCTGGACGTCGCCCGTCCGGCCGCCCAGGAACAGTTGCGTGTGCTGGGTGAACAGACCGGCATCGCCACCCTGCCGATCATTGCCGGCCAGACGCCGGTGCAGATTGCTGAGCGCGCCCGCCAGTCCGCGAAGCTGCAGGGCTTTGACGTGGTGGTGCTCGATACCGCCGGCCGCCTCGGTGTTGATGAAGCGCTGATGGCCGAAATGGCCGCTATCGCTACCGCCACCACGCCCGACGAAATCCTGTTGGTGGTGGACAGCCTGACCGGTCAGGACGCGGTGAATGTCGCTGCTGCCTTCAAGGAACGCGTGGCGCTGACCGGGGTGATCCTCACCCGCATGGATGGCGATGCCCGTGGCGGCGCGGCGCTGTCGATGCGCAGCGTGACCGGTGCGCCGATCCGCTTTGCCGGTGTCGGCGAAAAGCTCGACGCGCTGGAATTGTTCGACGCCCGCCGGGTTGCTGGCCGCATCCTGGGCATGGGCGACATTGTTGGCCTGGTGGAAAAGGCCGCCGCCAATTTCGAAGCCGATCAGGCCGAGAAGATGGCGGAGAAGCTGGCCAAGGGCCAGTTCGACATGGACGATCTGCGCCAGCAACTGGCGCAGATGAAGAAAATGGGTGGGCTTTCGGGCCTGGCAGCGATGATGCCGGGCATGGGCGCCGCCAAGAAGGCGATGGACAGCGGCGCGGTCAATCCCAAGATGCTGGACCGCATGGAAGCGATCATCCTGTCGATGACAATGAAGGAACGCACCAAGCCGGAAATTCTCACCGCAAAGCGCAAGATCCGCATCGCCAATGGTTCCGGCACCACCGTGCAGGATGTCAACAAGGTGCTGAAGATGCACCAGGAAATGGCTAATGTCATGAAGCGCCTGAAGAAGATGGGCGGCATGAAGGGCATGATGAAGATGCTGGCTGGCATGGGTGGTGGCATGCCCGGGCCGGAAGGCGGCGCCGGCGGTGAAGGCCCCGGCGGTGCCATCGATTTGGGCGCAGTTGGCCGCATGTTCGGCCGCCCCGGCATGGGCAGCCTGCCGCCCGGCTTCAACAAGTTTGGCAGAAAATAACTCTAATCAACGCAAATTACTGAAGGAAAGATCAAAATGGCTACCTCTATTCGTCTTGCCCGCGGCGGCATGAAGAAGCGTCCGTTCTATCGCATCGTCGTGTCGGACAACCGCAGCCCGCGTGATGGCAAGTTCCTGGAAAAGCTGGGCACCTACAACCCGCTGCTGCCCAAGGATTCGCCCGAGCGCATCAAGCTGGACACCGAGCGCGCGGCCTATTGGCTGAGCGTTGGTGCGCAGCCGACCGATCGTGTTGCCCGTTTCCTGGATGCCGCTGGCTTGCGCACCCGCGCTGCCAAGAACAACCCGAACAAGGGCGAACCGGGCGCCAAGGCCAAGGAACGCGTCGAAATGGCCGCCCAGAAGGCTGCTGAAGCCGTCGAAGCCGCCGCTGCTGCTGAAGCCGAAGCTGCTGAAGCCGCTGCCGCTGCTGAAGCTGCCGCTGCCGAAGCTGCTGCCGCTCCGGCCCCGGAACTCGTGGAAGTAGAAGCCCCGGCTGAAGAAGCTCCGGTTGAAGCTGCTGCTGAAGAAGTGGCCGCCGAAGAAGCGCCGGCCGCCGAAGCTGCTGCCGACGACGAAACGGCCGCTTAAGGCACGCGTGCAATGGCGGCCGATCAGATCGTGCTGGCCGCCATTGCCGGCGCCCATGGCATTCGCGGCGAGGTGCGGCTGAAGCTGTTCACCGACGACGCTCAATCCCTGGCCCGTCACGCCCGCTTCGATGCGGGCGGGCGGGCCTTGGTTTTGGCGGCCATCCGTGCCGACAAACCCGGCACCGCCATTGCCCGTTTCGAGGGCGTGACCGATCGCAATGTCGCGGAATCGCTGCGTGGCCTCACCCTCACCGTTGCCCGCACCGCCCTGCCGGCGCTGAACGAGGGCGAATATTATGTCGCCGATTATCTTGGCCGCAGCGTGGTAGACGAAACCGGCGCGACCGTTGGCACCGTGAAATCCATCGAGAATTTCGGCGCCTCCGACATCCTCGACATCGCGCTGGCGAGCGGCGGAACGGTGATGGTGCCCTTCGTCACCGAGGTGGTGCGCGAGGAAGCGGACCGGCTGATTGTTGACCGCGCGTGGTTAGCGTGACTGGGCTCGCATGAGCTGGCGGGCGACAATTCTGACGCTCTACCCCGAGATGTTCCCCGGCCACCTGGGCCAAAGCCTTGCAGGCCGGGCGCTGGCACAAGGCACTTGGGCTTGCAACGCCGTCAACATCCGCGATTTCGCGATGGACAAGCACCGCACGGTGGATGACACCCCGGCCGGCGGCGGCCCCGGCATGGTGCTGAAAGTGGACGTGCTCAGCGCCGCCATCGATGCCGTGGCCGACGGCCGGCCGGTGCTGGCGATGACGCCGCGCGGGAAGCCCCTCACTCAGGCCCACGTGCGCCAATTGGCAGACGGCCCCGGCGCCATCATCCTGTGCGGCCGTTTCGAAGGTTTTGACGAACGCATCTTCCAACGCCGCGCCATCGAAGAAGTGTCGATTGGCGACTATGTACTGTCCGGCGGCGAGGTTGCCGCGATGGTTGTGATGGATGCTTGCGTGCGGCTGCTGCCCGGTGTAATGGGCGCGGCTTCCAGTGGGATCGAGGAAAGCCACGAAAGCGGCCTGCTCGAACACCCGCACTATACAAGGCCTCCCGAATGGGAAGGCCTTTCGATCCCCGAAGAGTTGCGATCGGGGGATCACGCACGCATCGCTAAATGGCGGCGCGCGCGGTCCAATATGGACACACGGTCAAGGCGGCCGGATCTGTGGGATCATCATGGGGATGATCGGGTCCAACCGCCCTCTGGCGCGCGACAACAGAAGAAAGAGGAATGAGATGAATCTCATCCAGCAGCTCGAAGCCGAGCAGATTGCCAAGCTGACCGAAAAGCGCAGCATCCCGCAGTTCCGCGCCGGCGACACGCTGCGCGTGGGCGTGCGCGTTGTTGAAGGCGAACGTACCCGCGTGCAGAACTACGAAGGCGTGTGCATCGCGCGTTCGAACCGCGGCATCAACTCGTCTTTCACCGTGCGCAAGATCTCGTTCGGCGAAGGCGTGGAACGTGTGTTCCCGCTGTACAGCCCGAGCATCGAAGCCATCGAAGTCGTCCGCCGTGGTGTCGTTCGCCGCGCCAAGCTTTATTATCTGCGTGGCCGCAGCGGCAAGTCTGCCCGCATCGTCGAAAAGCGCGACGCACGTCCCGCCAAGGACTGATCTCCATTCAGATTGCCGAAAGGGCGCCAGTGGCACTGCTGCTGGCGCCCTTTTTCATTGCGTGTTCGCAGCCCAAGCCCCTATCTGAACATATGTCCCCCCTTCCCCCTTCCGGCGCGATCGATGGCGGTATCCATCGCCTGCCAGCCCGGGTCTATTTCGAAGACACGGATACCGCCGGCATCATGTATCACGCCAAATATCTGCACCTCATGGAGCGCGGCCGCACAGAGTTTCTGCGTGTCGCCGGCATCGATCATGGCGCCGCAGTAAAGGCCGGTGAAGGCGCCTATGCGGTGACCGAAATGCAGATCAAGTGGCTGCGCCCGGCAAAGCTGGACGATGTGCTGACTATCGAGACCCGCCTCATCAGCGTCCGCGCCGCCGCCTGCGCCATCGCTCAGCGCATCACCCGCGCCGGAGAGCCGCTGCTCGACGCGACACTTGTCGCTGCCTTCCTCGATCCCGCCGGCCGCCCCCGCAGGCAACCGCGCGACTGGATGGCGCGGTTCAATGAAATTCTGGCACAGGAACCATGATGCAAGCCGATATCGCGATCAAAACCGCAGCCGAACTGTCGCCGTTCGCTCTGTTCATGCAGGCGGATATCGTCGTGAAGGCGGTGATGTTCGGGCTGTTGCTGGCCAGTGTGTGGAGCTGGGCGATCATTCTCGAACGCTCGCGCCGCCTCTCGCGCCTCAATGGCGAAGCTGCCAAGTTTGAAGACTGGTTCTGGAAGGCCAAGGATCTCGACAGCCTCTATGAACCCGCGTCCCGCACCGATCACCCCTCGGCCCGCGCCTTCCTGGCCGGCATGAACGAATGGCGGCGCAGCCTTTCGGCCAAGACCGGCCGCAGCATCGATCGCGAAGGCCTGCGGGGGCGCCTGGCCAGCGCCATCAATGTCGCCATCGGCCGCGACATCGATGAATTGTCAGACCGGTTGAACGCGCTGGCCACCATCGGATCGGTCGCGCCGTTCGTCGGCCTGTTCGGCACGGTGTGGGGCATCATGCGCAGCTTTGCCAGCATCGCCGCCAGCCAGAACACCTCGCTGGCCGTGGTTGCGCCCGGCATTGCCGAAGCCCTTTTCGCCACCGCCATCGGCCTGTTCGCGGCCATCCCCGCCGTGATCGGTTACAACCGGCTCCTTCACCGCGTGAACCGCCTTGAGGCGCGCCTGAACGCTTTCTCGGAAGAATATCTCAACCTTCTCTCTCGCCAGCTTGATGGCATGGACAGCCAGTAATGGGCATGGGAGCACAATCAGGCAGGCGGGGCCGGGGAAGAGTCCGCCAGCCCATGGCGGAGATCAACGTCACGCCGCTGGTGGACGTGATGCTGGTGCTGCTGATCATCTTCATGGTGACGGCGCCGCTGCTGGTTGCCGGCGTGCCGGTCGACCTGCCCGACGCCAAGGCGCAAAGCCTGCCGCAGGACCAGTCGCCCATCCAGATCAGCCTGAATGCCGCCGGCGAGCTGTTCGTTGATCGCATGCCCATCGCGCCCGCCGCCCTGCCCGCCAAGCTCGCCGCCCTGCGTGAGGCCCGCAGCGATGAAGCGCGCGTTTATGTGCGTGCCGATCGCGGGCTCGATTATGGCCGGGTGATGCAGGTGGTGGGCGACGTGAACGGCGCCGGCTTCAAGAAGGTGGCGCTGGTTACCGACGGGCAAGCCAAAACCCCGCGATGACGCGCGCCGAACGCCTCAGCATTGCCGGCGCCGCCACCGCACATCTGGTGCTGCTGGTCGCGCTCAGCCTTGCCTGGCAGAACAGCCAGAAGATGCTGGCCGCTCCCACTGACGCCGTTCCCGTGGAAATCGTCGACATATCCGACGCGCCGCGCACACCGGAACCGCCAAAGCCGTCGATGGAGGCCGCACCGCAAGATACCGCCGCCGCTGCCCCCGAAGC
>Ga0164292_10000984_pt1 | contig 22588 bp, 22 predicted proteins | sample GEODES117metaG_FD_111486 | JGI IMG/M metagenome (GOLD analysis project Ga0164292, IMG submission 111486) | Eutrophic lake water microbial communities from Lake Mendota, Wisconsin, USA - GEODES117 metaG | ecosystem: Environmental > Aquatic > Freshwater > Lake | place: USA: Lake Mendota...
GCGACGGTTCCACTCTGGGCTTCGATCTTCGCCTACTTCTATGGTGACAAGACGGTCTGGCATGGCAGAAGAGTGATCGGCCTCGTCGCTGGATTCCTTGGCGTCTTCTTCCTTGTCGGCTTCGAAGGAATTGGCGTTGGCGTTTCGCTCTCAGAACAGATCGTCGCTGTGGTGATGCTGCTCATCGCAGCGCTCTTCTATGCGGGTTCGGTATCGATGATCAACCAGAAACTTCCACACGTTTCGGCTCTTGCCATCAATGCGATTGCATTGAGCGTTGCGACTCTCGTCTATCTCCCAACGCTCTTCTTCGTACTCCCCACTGCGATCCCGCCAGCGGATGCGATCGCCAGTGTCTTCATCCTCGGCGCACTCTGCACATCGCTGGCATTCATCATCTATTTCAAGGTGATGGCAGAGATCGGACCAGCGAGGGCATCATTGACTGTCTACATCAATACCTTGATTGCGGTCCTTCTCGGCACCATCATCCTCCGAGAGCCAGTGACGACTTCAATGTCGATCGGTGTCGTTTTGGTCCTTCTCGGTTCCTTCCTTGCGAGTAGAAGGCCTAGCCCAACGATCGGTTGATCTTACTCATCCCGAATGATTCCGAATCTTCGAAGCGCTTTGGGATCGCGTTGCCACTTTGCGGCGACCGAGACCGTCAACGAGAGATAGACCTTCTTCCCTACGATCTCCTCGATCGTCGGTCTTGCGACGGTTCCGATCTTCTTGATGTTCGATCCGGCTTTGCCGACGATGATCCCCTTCTGACTATCGCGCTCGACGAATATCGTGGCATCGATAGCGACCAGATCCTCACTTCGATCCTCGATCTCGTTGACCAAGACAGCGATCGAATGAGGTAATTCTTCGATCGTTCCCAGGATCGTCGCCTCACGGATCGCCTCCGCGATACGAGCGCTGAGGTCTAGATCGACCAAGGTCTCATGGGGATAGTAGGCAGGACCTTCCGGCAGATACTTCTCGATCAGGTCGTGGACGATCCAGAGTTGCTCACCCTTGAGAGCCGATATTGGGATGATCTCGTCCCACGCGAAGCCATGATCGGATGCGAGATGTGCCGCCGATGAGAGGGCTTGCAGAACCTGATCCTTCCCCACCCGGTCGATCTTCGTGACGATACAGAATCGCTTGCTTCCTTTGAGTTCGGCTATCGAGCGAGCGATGAAGGCATCACCCTTTCCGACTTTCTCATCTGCGGCGATGGTGAAGATGACGATATCGACCGAATCTGTGGACTCCTTCGCTATTGCGTTCAGTTCGCTGCCAAGTGATGTCTTCGGTTTGTGGATACCTGGTGTGTCAACAAGGACTGCCTGAAAACTCTCCGTGGTCAGGATTGCTCGAATCGCATTGCGGGTGGTGTTCGGATGCTGCGAGGTGATGGTCACTTTCTTGCCGACCAAGGCATTGATCAGCGTCGATTTTCCAGAGTTCGGTCTTCCGATGATGGCGACGAATCCGGACTTGAACACTGCCTAACTCTAACCGGAGTTGAACGATAGAACTCACAACGGTGAAAGCATCTCCACCACATCAGATAGTGAAGTGACGATCTCTGCTGTCCTATCTGCGATCAGTCGATGACAGCCTTCACTCGTAGGTGAGGTGATCGGCCCCGGTACCGCCATCACCGGGCGGAGTAACTCTGCGGCATCTCTTGCGGTCCGCAGTGAACCGCTCCTAAATGCTGCTTCTATGACGATAGTCGAACGCGAGATTGCGGCGATCAATCTATTTCGCGTCAAGAATCGCTCCGGACGGGCGGTCACCTCGGGCATGACTTCCGAGATCACTGCACCTCGCTCTGTTATCTCCTCGAAGAGACGACGATTGGAGGCGGGGTAATCGATCTTCAAGCCACTCCCGATGATCGCAATGGTGATTCCTTCGGCGTTGAGCGCGCTTCGATGAACCTCAGTGTCGATTCCGAGCGCACCGCCACTGACGATGACGAAACCATGATCGATAAGTCCCGCAGTAAGGCTTCGGGTTACTGAGAGGCCGTAGTGACTTGGATTGCGAGTCCCGACGATTGCGATGCTCTCTGCTTCGGGCAAGAGGCCGCGAACAGTGATGCCGATGGGAGGGGCCAAGAGATCATTGAAACCCGATGGCCAGCTCACCATCTCCGGCGTGATGAATCGGGCACTGGCGCCGAGAATCTCTTGGTGAATCGCCTCTGCATCGCGGAGTGAAGTATGAGTCGCAAGTTGATCTCGCGTCGCTATTACGCCTTCCTCGTGTATCTGTTGCGCGATCCGCTTATCCCCTGGGAGTGTGCGTTCGAAGAGTTGTAGCCGTGCCTTGAAGATCTCAATCTCGTCGCTCATAGCGATCCCGAGAGATGTTGCTTCATGTCGATGGCGCGATTGATCTCATCATCCCCTGGGCGATCGCACCCCGCCAGGTCGGCAAAGCTCCAACCAAGACGGATCATGCGGTGAAGGGACCGAGCACTGATCGCACCATCGTCAAGAAGATCAAGCAGCCTCACCATCGCGCTCTTCTCCGGTCGATATCTTCCTCTCAATAGTTCGCTGGGAATGTCAGCATTGAGAGTGAAGGCCTCCTCCTTGAATCTCTCCGCAGCAACTTCGCGTGCTCGGCGGACACGCTCCCTAAGTCCTTCGCTCGTGATCGCGGAGTCACTCACTTGGAAAGCGCTACGACCTGGTGCATCGACTTGCAGAGTGATGTCGATGCGATCCAAGAGCGGGCCGCTGAGGCGTTGGAGATATCTGCGGATCTGTACTGAGGTGCAGGTGCAACCCCTGCCGCGTCCGACCAGGCGGCCACACGGACAAGGATTGGCGGCAAGGATCAACATGAACTTCGCTGGGAATGTGTAGGTACCGCTTGCACGAGCGATCGAGACGCTCTGCGACTCCATCGGCTGTCTCAGTGCATCGAGGGTTCCGGGGTCGCACTCTGGCGCCTCATCGATGAAGAGGACGCCGTGATGCGCTTGTGAAGCTGCGCCGGGCCGGATGGATTGAGAACCACCTCCGATCAACGCCACTTTGGTCGCTGTGTGGTGTGGAGCGATAAAGGGAGGTTTGGTCCGGATCCCATCAAGGGGATGGACGATGGAGTGGATCGCGTTGACTTCTAGGATCTCGCTTCGAGTCAGCGGTGGAAGGATCGTCGGAATCCTCTCGGCCAACATCGTCTTCCCTGTCCCCGGGGGTCCGATCATCAGGACGTGATGTCGACCGACGGCTGCAGCAGTGAGGAAGTCGATCGCAGGTCCTTGTCCGGCTACATCCGAGAAATCGAGGAGAGTCGAGGCCTCATCAGTCGGATCTACATTCGATGTGATCGCATCAAATTCTTCGCTTCCTCCTACGAAGAGTCCCTCTTGAAAATTGCCGGAGAGGATCGCGATGGCTTCTCGAAGTGTCCGTGCGGGAAAGACCTCAATCTCCTTGATCAAGGTTGCTGCAGTGAGATTTCCAGCTGGCAAGAGTGCGCGCTCTCGGCCGTGGTGATGTGCTGCAAGGAGCGCAGGGACTATTCCACGAGATGGTCGTAACCGACCATCAAGCGAGAGTTCGCCAAGGATGACGATTCCCTCAACCAACTCTTTGTTCAACTTCCCATCAGCGATCAAGATCGCGATTGCGATCGGTAGGTCAAAGCTGGAACCAGTCTTGGGAAGCCATGCGGGTGAGAGTGAGACCGTGATCCTCGATTGGGGCCAGAGGTATCCCGAGTTCGCCAATGCACTTCGCACTCGCTCACGTGATTCCTGTAGCGCGGAGTCCGGTAACCCAAGGAGTGTGAATGACGGGATTCCGGGTGCGATGTCGACTTCGACGGTGACGATCTCACCATCGATCCCATGGAGGGCAACAGACTGAGTCCGCCCGATCACAGGATCACTCGTCGAAGATGCCGCATCGTTGGTAGGACCAGGTCATCTATGGAGATGACATCGATCCGATAGTCACCGATGATCCCTCGAGCTCTGCACCATCGTCGAGCGAGATGATGGAGCCTGCGGTACTTCTCTGGCGTGATCGCTTCGCTGCCGATGCCAAAACGGCCACTCGTGCGGGTCTTCACTTCCACGAAGACGATCTCACCGGGATTCTCACCAAAGGTATCTCGGGCGATCAGATCGATCTCGCCTTCATCGCAGCGCCAATTACGCTCAATCACTACTAGACCAGTGTCATTGAGATAGCGCTCGGCGATCGCCTCGCCAATCAGTCCGACGATCCGTGCCTGTTCATTCTTCGCCATGTGGCGATCCTGTAACGGCGAGACCGAGGAATGTTCTTGGTCATGAGTGAATGTGGACCATTAGAGGCTGTGCATCATCGAGCGATCAACTTGGCGACGTTGGAGTAGGACCGACGATGGATCGGCACTACGCCAAGTTCCTTGATCGCATCCATGTGCGCTTTCGATGAATAGCCCTTGTGAGAGGCGAATCCGTAGCCCGGGAATCTTCCATCGAGTTCGACCATGATCCGATCGCGCCTCACCTTTGCGATGATCGAGGCGGCTCCCACTGAAAGCGAGACCGCATCTCCCTTCCAGACCGCAAGAGATGGCATTGCAAGGCCCTCGATCGGATACCCATCGGTGAGGGCGTAGTCCACCTTCGCTGCCAATTGGGAGATTGCTCGGCGCATCGCGCCCTCGTTCATCGCCTGTAAGCCGAAGCGATCGATCTCGTCAGCTTCAATGATGACCACTTCGATTGCGACCGCCAGAACCTCTATCTGGGAGTAGAGAGACTCACGATCCTTCTCACTCATTGCCTTGCTATCGAGTGTGAGTGATCCGCGCTTTCTGTCACCCAAGAGAGCCAACAATCTCTGCGAGGCAGTGTGATCGAGTGCGACAGCAGCAGCGACGAGCGGTCCAGCACATGCTCCGCGTCCGGCCTCATCGACACCGGCGATGACCTTCAATTCATGTGCGAAGAGCGAGTCTTCGATCCATGAGACGCCCACTTACTTCTCTGAATCTCCCGCAGGCGCATCCGATACGAGTCCTTCGTAGCGCGACAGGAAGGTGACGTTCTTGATCGGCCATACGATTGCAAAGGCCCGTCCGGTGACAGCCGAGAGTGGAACGAAACCCTTGTTAGCATCGTCGAGATGGAAACGTGAATCAGCGCTGGCGGCACGATGATCCCCCATCACCCATACGAAGCCGTCTGGGACTGCTACATCGAATTCAGACTCGCTCGCCTTGTCGCCCGGGAAGATGTAGGGCTCTTCGATCGAGACACCATTGATGGTCAAGCGACCATCTTCGCCGCAGCAGACCACTTTGTCGCCGGCGACGCCGATGACTCGCTTGATGAGATATTGCTTCGCAGGATCCGGCAAGACTCCGATGAAGACCAGCGCTTCACGGACTCGCTCCCTGATGCCTGTGCCGAAGTCACCAGAGTCCTCAGGAAGCCACCCTGCGGTATCGCGGAAGACCACGACATCACCTCGATCGACTTCAGAGAAGAAGTTGCCGAGCTTGTTGACGGCGACGCGATCATTGACGAGGAGAGTGTTCTCCATCGAACCCGACGGGATGTAGAAGAACTGGACCAAGAAGGTCTTGATGATGATGGAGACAATGACCGCAATCGCGACCAGAATCGGCAACTCCCGAAGGAGGGATCCCCTGCGTTGCGCGCTCATGAAGAGGGAGGCGAGGAAAGCGCGAGCGCTCTAAGCCTTGTTCTCGCCGGAGTTCTCGCTCGTGTTCTCTTCTGCGACTGCCTGATCGGTCGAAGCCACTGCTTCTGCTGGAGTCTCTTCAACGATGGCTGGAACCTCATCAAGGACGGCTGCAACGTCAGCTTCGGTGACTGCCGCGCCAGTCGATGGCACGAGTTCCTCAGCGCCACGACGCTCACGGATCTTCGCAGCCTTACCTCGGAGATCTCGGAGGAAGTAGAGCTTGGCTCGACGAACCTCTCCACGACGAACGACTTCGATCTTCTCGATCACTGGCGCATGGACAGGGAAGATTCTCTCGACTCCGACGCCATAGGAGATCTTTCGGACGGTGAAGGTCTCGCGAACGCCAGAACCTTGGCGAGCGATGACGATTCCTTGGAAGACCTGGACACGGCTCTTATTGCCTTCGATGACTCGAACGTGGACCTTCAGTTCATCTCCAGGGCGGAATGCAGGTACATCCTTTCGCAGCGACGCGACATCAACAGAATCAAGGACGTTCATGGCAACCTCTGGATTTCACTCGAAGACAAGACGTGTTCTTTAGCCTGCGTATCTTGCCACAGAGGAGGGTGAGAGAGCGAATCGCCCTTCGAGCGCTATCGATAGGCGCTCAAAAAGCCCGTCAATCGCTGGTGGAGGGCTGGATTCGCAGCCACCAATCGCGAGGACTCACTCTCACCACCTGAAACAACTCCCCCTGCCTCCGCGATGATCAAAGCTCCAGCGGCCTTGTCCCACTCCTTCAAACCAACTTCGAAATAGGCGTCGAGAGTTCCGGAGGCGACATGACAGAGATCGACCGCTGCTGCACCAAGCCTTCGGATATCTCGACATTGCGGCAAGAGGTCATTGATCACTCGCACTTGATCCTTACGCAACTCCATCGAGTAGGCGAAACCTGTTCCGATCAATGCGCGTTCGAGTTCGCTCTCTTCACTGACATGTATCGACTCACCATTCCTGAACGCACCTTCCCCGCGGCAAGCCCACCAGGTCGTCTCCTCCAATGTCGGCGCATGGACGACTCCGACGACGGTGCCATTCGAATCTTTGCATGCGATCGAGATACACCAACCGGCAAGTCCGTAGAGATAGTTGACGGTGCCATCGAGCGGATCGATGACCCAGGTGAGCCCTGACTTACTTGGACGTGCTGCCCCTTCCTCTGCGATGATGCCATCGTCAGGGCGCGCAGTCAGGATCCTAGAGACGATCAATTCCTCGGCCTCGCGATCCATCTGCGTGGCGATATCGATAGCAGTGGACTTGGTCTCGATGCTGAAACCATCCGGTCGATTCCGCAGGAAAACTCCCGCCTCTTTCGCGACCTGAAGCGCCAATTCCAGTAACTTAGAACTCTCGTTCACATCCTTATCCTCTCGCAGTTCCTCCATCGAGACACCTAACTCCTCGCCTCACCCCGATCTCTGGGTCGATATGGCACCCTTTGTCCAATGAACGGCGAGTACAGGGATCATTCGAAGGATCTCCGCACAGTGGGGCGAAGCGCAGATGGCGACTCCCTTGAGCTCCACGATCTAGATGGCAACTCCTTCTCCCTTCGCATCACGGATCACCTGAGGAGTCTCGTCAACCAGCCCTCGTCATCCCAGAATCGAACCCAACTCCATTCTGTGAGTGGTGATGCGGGATCCGAGATCTCGATCAAGGAGATCCAAGCCCGTCTTCGCTCCGGCGAGAGCATGGAGAGCATCTCGCAACATGGCAATGTCTCATTGGAGAAGGTCGAGCGATATTCGCAGCCGATCCTGCAGGAGCGCTCCTACATCATCTCCCTGGCGCAAAAGTGTGAGCTCAAGAAACTCAAATCCACTCTCCTTGAAGTGATCACCGAAAAGTTGTCGCCGCGTGGCGTCGAGATGAAGAGTTGTGAATGGAACGCCTACCGTAATGACGACGGAACCTGGCAGATCATCCTTGCGTATCCGACTCGTGACGGCAAAGGTTCAGCGACGTGGCGCCTTGAGAGCATGAAGCGTCGAATCGACAGCGATGATGACGGTGCCCGATGGATCATGGACGAGGAGCCTGCCCCCGTCGATGCGGTCATTCGTCCGATCCGCGGTGAGGAAGCACCGCCACGCTTGATTTCGATCCGAAGCACGCCTACTGCCACCCCAGCCTCAGAGAGTCCTTCACCACTTCATCGCCTCACGCCGAGTGAGGTAAGGGAGTTCGATGCCGGTTACACCGATTCTGATGATCTCGATGAGGCCATGGACGATGTGAGCACCGCACATACTGACGATGATTCTGGCGAAGGAGATGAACTCTTGCTCGACATGGGGGATGAGCAGATCGCTCGTGATGCGCGGCGCGATGGTGTAACTCGCAAGGTTTCAATCCCATCATGGGACGACATCATGTTCGGCACCAGAAAGAACGACCCGAAGTCCGAGTAGGACAGACCTAAGGAGAGCTCGTGGCAGCCTCGACACCAATTCAGATTCCTGCGGAACGCCTCAATGGCCTTCGACGCTACAACCTGATCGCCGGTATCTTCCATCTGGTCCAAGCGATCGCAATTCTCGCTTTGGCGAACGATTTCGCGTTACCGGTCTCGGTCAACTATCTCGAGGACGCACCTGTTCCTGGAGCGGACTTCGAAAGCGTCGCACTCTTCGATTTTCCGATCGCCCTAGGTGTCGCGGCCTTCTCGCTGCTGAGCGCATTGGCTCATCTCTGGATCGTCGGCCCCGGATTCAAGGGTTATTCCGAGGACCTCCGCAATCAGCGCAACATCGCACGTTGGATCGAATACTCCATCTCATCGACTCTGATGATCGTACTGATCTCACTCATCAACGCGGTCTGGGATGTGATCGCGCTGATCGCCATCGCAGGTGTCAATGTCGCGATGATTCTCTTCGGTTGGTTGCAGGAGAAGTACGAAGAGCCAGGCAAAGGGGGTCTCCTTCCTTTCTGGTTTGGCTGCATCGCAGGTATCGTCCCGTGGATCGCGATGTTCTGGTTGCTCTTCTCTCCGGGAGGCTCAGGTGAAGCACCAGGCTTCGTCTATGGTGTCGTCTTCTCGCTCTTCCTTTTCTTCAATTCGTTCGCCATCGTGCAATGGCTGCAATACAGAAGGATCGGAAGGTTCGCTGACTATCTCGTCGGCGAACGCACCTACATCACACTCTCGTTCGTAGCGAAATCTGCACTCGCCTGGCAGATCTTCGCGGGAGTTCTGGCGACGAGTTCGCTCTAGTTTCAACTTCCCTGCCCTACTCCACTAACGTCACGCCGTGAAGCCTTCCCGACGCATCCTGCCTGCACTTCTCTTGCAGACTGCGAACCTCGCCTCCGGTCTTGGGAATGCGATGGTCACGATCTCGATCCCGTGGCTCATCCTCGAAAAATCAGACTCGCCGCTCTTCGCAGGCATAGTCGTCGCACTCGCCTCACTCCCACCGCTTCTGATCTCTCCGATCGCCGGTTGGATTATCGACCACTTCGGACGAAGATTGGTCAGCGTCATCTCTGACCTGCTCTCCACGATCTCCGTGATCGCCTTTCCTCTGATCTACCTATGGTTTGGCCTCGACAATCTCACCATCCTGCTGCTGGCCTTCTTTGGCGCACTCTTCGACCCTGCCGGCTACACAGCGAGGAAGACCCTTCTCGTCGATGCTTCGAAAGCGAGCGGGATCGATCAATCACAACTCAATGGCTTCCATGACGGTGTCTTCGGATTAGGTTGGATCGCAGGACCGGCACTCGGCGCGTGGATGATCGCCACCGTCGGCGCAATCAACTCGTTCTGGGTCGCTGGCGGACTCTTCTTCATCTCCTCGATCGCTATCGCAGTCATCCGTCTTGAGGGTGATGGGAGATCAGGCTCTAGTGATCATCTCGCTGAGCAAGTAAGCGAACCCGAGGTCACATTCCGAAGCCTTTCCCGCGGTTTCGTCGCTCTCTGGCAGGACAAGTTGCTTCGCACGATCACCGTAGCGATTCTCATACTTGCAGGCGTGTATCTCCCTACCGAGTCGATCATCCTGCCTACCTACTTCGAAGAGATGGGTTCACCAACGCAACTGGGAATCATCATCTCGCTCCTTGCCGCGGGATCAACAGTCGGCTCGTTCGGCTATGGATTCCTCAGCAAGAGGATGAAGCGGCGCACCATGGTGCGGTTCGTCATGATTGGAACTGCAGTGAGCATCGTGCCGATGGCGCTACTGCCTCCCATCGCGATCTTGTCGATCAGCGCCTTCGCTCTCGGGTTGTTCTGGGGGCCCTTCAACCCATTGATCACATCCCTGATCCAAGAACGCATCGACGAGAGTGAGCAAGGGCGAGTCTTCGGGGTCCAACTGGCGACCTTCTACGCGGCACCACCACTTGGCATGGTCTTAGCAGGATGGTCAGTCGAGTCATTCGGAGTCGGTGGCACCTACATCGTTCTAGCGATCATCCTGAGTGCGACTTCCCTCATCGTCCTCTTCACTCGCTCGCTGCGCGAAGAGTTCTAGATCGCAAAGCAGCGTAGCGGAATCGCACTCTCGATCCTCGTCATCGCTCCATGATGACCGACCATCCGAGATTGCATCTCCTGCCGCTCTTGTTCGATCAGTACTGTGTCATCGGTCGGTATCGCGATGATGTCACCGATTCGGGCCTTGATTCCGGGTTCGATGGAATCACCATATGCCTCGGTTGGCTGAAGGAGTGCGATCCGCTCACCGAAGAAATCTCTCCAGCGTTCGCGGACGTCATTGATTCGCACCTCTAATTGATCGCCACTGATCTGCGCTGAGCCACTTCCAGTGAGATAAAGATGTCTCGCTCGAGGTTCGCCTCCGAGAAGCACCACATCCTCAAGGAGGGGGTTGTCTAGACCGAGTACGACCTTCTCGCCCGCATTGACCATTCCATGGTCGGCGGTTATCCAAAGTCGTGATCCTCGCGGTAACGTCGAGATGATCTTCTTCACCAACTCATCGACACGTTGCAGCGCTCCCAACCACTTGCTCGATCCGACACCGTGACTATGTCCGGCCTCATCGACATCGTTGAGGTAGAGATAAGAGAAGGAAGGACCTCGTCTGGTCGACTCCGCCAGGGCAGCGATGATCTCGTCATCACTCTGTGCCGGGAGATAGCGCGCACCCCGTAGCGCCGCTTCGGTGAAGCCGCTTCCTTCGTAGCGCTTGGAAGCGATGTGGAAGACGTCGATGCCGACTGTCATTGCTTGCTCAAAGAGCGTCACTTCGCGTTGCCAGGTCAGTGGATCGATCCTCGGGTCCCACTTCAGACCATTGAGAAGTTGTGGCGTTCCTTCAGTCGCAAAAGGGATTCGCATCGTGTAACCGACCATGCCGTGTACGGCAGGTAACTGTCCCGTTCCAAGACTGGTCAGATTCGTGACAGTGGTCGTGGGAAAATAGGAACGAAGTGAGGCGAGATAGGACTCCGACTCTTGGGAGATGACCGGGATCGCAATTGCATATTCATCGAAGATGAATGAGCCGAATCCATCGATCAGCATCACGACATCTGATCCTCGGGTGGGTGCGATATCGAGCGGATTATCGATTCCAAGCCCAAGTGACGCGAAGACCGAGCGAGTCAGATCGGCAAGTCCACGCTCGGCGGTCACATCGCAATCTTGCCAGTTCCCAACTTCATGAAAGACTTACTGCTCTGAGGTCATCAACCAAAGGGTTGGACCTCTGCAAAAAACCCGAGCGGCGACGGAAGGAATCGGTCAGCAGAAGAATGGAATTCGTCACTTCACCAGAAGTCGAGATCGCCTTGCAGAAGGGTGGCCCCGTGGTCGCCTTGGAATCGACCATCATCGCTCACGGCTTACCTCGCCCGAGCAATCTCCAGGTAGCTCGTGAAGTCGAGGAGATCGTCCGAGCTGAAGGTGCGACCCCCGCGACTATCGCTCTGATCGATGGCCGAGTTCGTATCGGCCTTGATGACCACTCGCTGGTTGAACTTGCGGAGCGAGATGACATCACGAAGGCCTCCTCGCGCGATCTGCCGATTCTGATCGCACAAGGAAAGTCAGCTGCGACGACCGTCGCATCGACTGCCTATCTCGCTTGGCGTGCCGGCATCTCAACTTTTGCGACAGGCGGACTCGGAGGTGTGCATCGCGGCGCTTCGACGAGTTTCGATGAATCTGCCGACCTAACGCAGCTTTCCAAGACTCCGATCACTGTCGTCTGCGCTGGCGTGAAGTCGATCCTTGATATTCCGGCCACACTGGAGCGCCTCGAGACGCTTGGTATCTCTCTCGTCGGATATCGAACCGATCGCTTCCCTGGTTTCTATTTGGTCGATAGTGGCTTCCCAATCGAGTATCGACTCGAAAGCAGTGAGGAGATCGCGAATGTGATGCGAAGTCGTACCCACGAGGCAGCCCTCATTGTCGCCCAGCCGACATCCCATCCCATGGACCCCGAGAAGCACCATCGCCTCCTGACCGAAGGGATGAAGCGGGCTGAAGCCAATGGCATCGTGGGTAAGGCCGTCACACCGTTCCTGCTTGAGTACTTCCATAGCAATAGCGAGGGTGAATCGCTCCGTGTCAATACCGAGATCATCAAGGAGAACTCCCGTCTTGCGGCGAAGATCGCGGTGAGTTACAGCGCATCATGATCAAGAGAGATAACACTCGCCATCGGATACTTTGTATTGGCGATATCGCTCTCGATGTCATCGTGAAATTGGAGATCGAAGGTGGTGAGGGTGCACTTGCCGGACTTCGCTACGGAAGTGACACCCCCTCCCAGGTCATCACTCGCGGAGGCGGGACAGCCGCGAATGTCGCTTCCTGGCTAGCGACCACTGATGTGAAGCCTGAGTTGCTCGCTCGAGTCGGCGACGACTCTGTCGGTAGTGCACTCGTTGCGGAATTGGTCGCAGCGGGTGTGGAATGTCATGTGCGGACCATCTCGGATCTAGCTACTGGGACCGTCGTGGTCTTGGTCGACCGGAGTGGCGAACGCACCATGTTTCCCGACTCTGGAGCGAATGCAGGGCTCTCTGCGAGAGATCTCCCCTCGCTTACGAACGTCGAGATCGCCTATATATCCGGTTATGCCCTCTTCAATAGGAGATCACATCAAGGCGTCCTGGATATCTTCGAAGTCTTGGAGCAAGCGGCAATCCCCGTCATCTTTGATCCTGCATCAGTCGGCACGATGTCCACTTTCGCTGACCACTACGCAATCGTCTCGATACTCACCAAGTTGCCGAATAGGACAGTGATGATCCTCAACGAATCGGAGGCTCGTTATCTGGCGGCCAGTGAGAGTGCACCGCTAGAAGAGATTCTCGTGACACTTACTCGCAACGCAGAGATTGTGGTCATCAAACGAAACGAGTCTGGAGCCGTTGCCATCGATGCGACGTCAGATGGGATCGTGAGCGATAGACAACCGAGGAGAGAACCAGTCGATACCACCGGAGCGGGCGATAGCTTCGCTGCCGGATTCATGGCGGAGTGGATCAAGAATCGTGATCTTCTTGCCTCACTCAAGAGTGGGAATGAGATGGCAGGGCGATGTGTGCAAGTCATCGGCGCACGCCCACTCAAATCCCCCTGATTCTTGCCGGAGCAGGGCAGAATCCACCCCGTGCCAAAGCAAACAACGAAGCAGAAGCCTCAAGGTCCTAAGCCGGGCGAAGACGCGGGGCGAATCGTAGATATCGATGTCGCTTCGGAGATGTCAGATTCCTTCCTGGAATATGCCTACTCGGTCATCTACTCGCGTGCCTTGCCCGATGCGCGTGACGGATTGAAGCCGGTTCATCGCAGGATCCTCCATCAGATGGTGGAGATGGGATTACGACCTGATCGTGGTCACGTCAAGAGTGCACGAGTCGTCGGTGAGGTAATGGGAAAGCTCCATCCCCATGGAGATGGTGCGATCTATGACGCATTGGTCCGTATGGCACAGAACTTCTCGATGCGACTTCCGCTAGTCGATGGACATGGAAACTTCGGCTCGCTAGATGCCGGTCCGGCTGCGATGCGTTACACCGAGGCGCGCCTTGCCTCAGCCGCGATGGCGATGGTCGATGAAGCGGATGAGGAGACCGTCGACTTCGGTGCGAACTACGACGGTCAACTTCTAGAGCCACTCGTCCTTCCTGCAGCATTCCCAAATCTCCTCGTCAATGGTGGAAGTGGCATCGCTGTCGGCATGGCTACAAACATGGCGCCGCATAACCTTGGTGAGGTCATCGCCGCGACCAGGTATTTGATCGAGAATCCGAAGGCGACGCTCAAGCAATTGATGAAGTTCATTCCGGGTCCAGATTTCCCGACCGGTGGAGAGATCCACGGTCTTGCTGGTGTCGTCGATGCCTACAGCACCGGAAAAGGTTCCTTCCAACTTCGTGCGACAGTGGAGATCGGAAAGGTCTCGAGTCGCAAGCAAGGCTTGACCATCACGGAACTCCCCTTCACCATCGGACCTGAGAAAGTCGTCGAACGAATCTCAACGCTCGTAAAGTCGAAGAAGGTTCAAGGGATCTCCGACATCATCGACCTATCAGACGGCCAGAACGGCACTCGCGTCGTCATCGAGATCAAGAACGGCTATGAACCAGAGAAGGTCTTGGAGCAGCTCTACAAACTCTCACCGCTTGAGGATCAATTCGCGATCAATGCCGTGGCTCTCGTCGATGGCAAGCCACGCACCCTTGGATTGAAGGAGCTCCTCGACGTCTTCATCTCACACCGAATCGATGTGGTCAGGCGTCGATCGATCTACCGTAAACGTAGGTCAGAGGAGAGATTGCGGTTGGTCGAGGGCCTTCTCAAGGCGATCGTCGACATCGATAAAGTCGTCAAGATCATCCGAGGCAGTGAGGATGCGAACGCAGCAAAGGCCTCCCTCATCAAGAGCTTCAAGTTAGATGACGAGCAAGCCACATACATCTTGGATATGCCTCTCAGGCGGCTCACCAAAGTCTCCAAGATCGAACTGGATAAGGAAGCCACTGATCTCAAGGCATCGATCAAGGCCTTGACTGCACTCCTTGGAAGCGAGGAGGCGATTCGCACCCAGGTATCGGTCGAACTCGAGGAGCTCGGGAAGAAGTTCGCGACACCGCGCCGCACTCGTTGCGTCGCATAAGCCTTCAACCTTTACTTGAGCCTTACCTCGGCATGATTTCCGTAATCATTCCGTGATGCGCCGTGCACCGGAAAATTCGTGGCGCAACCCTAGGATTCACGCACACAATCATCCGCGTCGCTCTCACGATGCCTTCCCTTCTGATTGTTAATCGATCGGTTACCCCGTCGAGTCGAAAGACATTAGACGGACCTTTGAGAGGAGATTCATGATCAAGCGCATTACAGCCGTCATGGCTGCAGTGGCACTTGCAAGCGTAGGTTTTGCTGCACCTTCGAAAGCAGCAACAGAGGCTGACTGCGGCAAGGGCACCGTACTTTGCATCGGTCTAGTCACTGACACTGGCAAGGTGGATGACAAGTCATTCAACCAGTCAGCATGGTCCGGCGCGCAGAAAGGCGCAAAGGCTGTCGGAGGTTTCGCGAAGTACATCGAGACCACGGATCCAAAGGATTATGCAAGCAACATCAAGCAATTCACTGACAAGAAGTACGACATCATCATCGGTGTCGGGTTCTTGATGGCAGAGGCGATCACCACCGCTGCAAGTGCATATCCGAATGTGAAGTTCATCGGAGTTGACCAGTTCCAGGGAACAGCCGTGAGCAACCTCGCTGGTCTCGTCTTCCCAGAAGACAAGGCTGGCTTCCTTGCCGGTTACCTTGCAGGTCATCTCACCAAGACCGGTAAGACCGGTGCAGTACTCGGAACAGATACCGTTCCTCCAGTTCGTTACTTCGGCGAGGGATACCGAAATGGTGTCGCATACGCTGCAAAGGAACTGAAGAAGAAGTACCCAGCAACCCGTCTGATCTATCACGCACCAGACAACGCCTTCAATGATCCAGCATGGGGCGCAGCAACCGCACAGCAGTTGCTCTCCCAAGGCTTTGACGTCATCTTCGGCGCTGGCGGAAACACCGGAAATGGTGCTCTCCTTCGTATCGCCAAGAAGAAGGGCGTCTTCTGCATCGGAGTAGATTCCGATCAGTGGAACACATTGCCAGAGGCGCGTCCATGCTTGGTCACTTCAGCCATGAAGTTGATCGACAAGGGTGTCGAGAACATCATCAAGTCTGCCAAGGCAGGCACATTCAAGGGCGGCAACGTCTTTGGTGATGTCGGACTCGCTCCTTACCATGGCTTGCGCAGCAAGGTCCCTGCCTCCGTTCAAAAGAAGGTACGAGCGATCACTCCAAAGGTTCTCAACGGAACCGTCAAGACCGGAGTAACTCTCTAAGGTCGGAAGCTCGCACTCACGCGAGTGTGGGTCTTGATGTGACAAGAGGGAGGCGTGTTGAACGCCTCCCTCTTGCACACTACGCTTCATCGAATTCAGGCTCTCAACGATTCATTGAGATCATAGAGAAGGTCGATCATGCAAAAGCAGCGCATTGACTTCGGTTCCTTTGCGATCCCGCTTCTCTCAGTCGCTGTCGCACTCTTCTTCGGCGGCATCCTGGTTTATATACAGAACATCAACCCCATCACGGCATATACCGCTCTCTTCACAACGGCTTTCGGATCCTGGGATGGCATAGCGACAACGTTGGCTAAAGCGACGCCATTGATTCTCAGCGGACTAGCTGTCGCGATCGGACTCCGCGCGGGTCTCTTCAACATCGGCGCACAAGGACAGTTGATCTCGGGAGCGCTCGCTTCTGCCTGGGCTGGCTATGCCCTGGATCTACCGACTCTCATTCACATCCCGGTAGCGATCCTCTTCGGCGCCTTCTTCGGGGCTCTCGTCGGATTCATCGCCGGTGCACTCAAGGCATATCGCGGTGTCCATGAGGTCATCACGACAATCATGCTCAACAGCATCGTCATCGCACTCGCAGACTTCCTGGCCTCACGTCCGTTCAAGGAGCCAGACCAACCACTCACCAGAACTCCAGAGATTCAAGAGAGTGCGAGGATCCCAGACTTCCTCGGGCTTCCATTCGGATTCTTCATTGCTGTGGCTATCGCATATGGGATGTGGTGGTTTCTGGGTAACACCACCTCAGGATTCCGCATCGAGACAGTCGGCAAGAACAAGAACGCAGCCTGGTACGCCGGGATGCCGGTCAAACTCACCGTCGTGATGGCCATGGTTGCCGGTGGCGCGATTGCCGGTATCGCTGGCGCAATTGAAACCCAGAGCATCGTCGGTCGATTCGAGCCAGCATTCAATGCAGGGCTTGGCTTCGATGGGATCACTGTCGCCCTGCTCGCTCGCGCGAACCCGCTTGGTGTGATTCCCGCCGCGATCCTCATCGGTGGCATGCGCGCAAGTGGTTCCACGATGCAGTTCGAGGCTGGCGTCGCTCCAGAACTTGTTGATCTACTCCTTGCCATGATCCTCTTCTTCGTCACCGCCCCACTTCTTGCGAGATTACTCCGCAAGAAGGAATCTGGCGTGAGCCTCACGAGTGGATGGGGCAACTGATGCGAGTGACGACATCCAAAGTAGTGGCACTTCTCTCCGTAGCGGTGTTTGCGTACTTCTATGCCCAGAATGATTTGGTCACGACCTCAGTCGTCTATAGCGCTATTCCGCTCGCACTACCCCTCGCTCTTGCAGCGATGGTGGGTGTGCTCTGTGAACGCACCGGTATCGTCAACATCGGTATTGAGGGCACGATGTTGGTCTCGGCATTCACGGCATTCTTCGTCGCAGCTATCTTCGAAGACACTGTGACCGGTCTTATAGCGGGGGTCCTCACAGGGGTCGTCGTAGGTCTCCTCTTGGCAGTGATGTCAGTGACATGGAAGATGGACCAGATCATCGCAGGAGTGATCATCAATATCCTGGCGGCCGGACTCACCTCGTTCCTCTATCGGCAGGGGTATTCCATCCCGACGACTCTCCCCCAATTCGACATCACGTGGCTGGCCGGAATCCCGGTACTCGGACCAATCCTCAACTTTCATGGTCCGATCACCTACTTCGGCATCTTCTTCATCTTCGCTCTCTGGTTCGCGCTCTACAAGACACCATGGGGATTGCGTTCTCGTTCTGTCGGTGAGCATCCAAGCAGTGCAGACACTGCAGGTGTCTCCGTGACGAAACTCAGATACCTCAATGTGACCATCGGTGGAGCAGTCGGTGGCCTCGCCGGTTCCTACCTTGCCCTCGAGTGGGTCGGAATCTTCGAGCGCGGCTTCACTGCCGGAAAAGGTTTCACAGCGCTAGCAATCATGATCTTCGGACGATGGAACCCACTCGGTGCATTCGCAGCTGCGATCTTCTTCGGTCTCGCTCAAGCTGTCACTAATCAGTTGATGATCGATGAAGTCATCAACATCCCACAGCAGTTCATCAATATGTTGCCCTATGTATTGACGATCGTCGTCCTCGCCTTCGCCGCCGGAAAGGTTCGACCACCTGCAGCTGAAGGCCAGCCTTACGAGAAGGAGAAGGTCTAGAGAATGGCCTCCCTTCTTGAGATCAAGGATGTGACCAAGACTTTTGGCGCCGTTGTCGCGAACGATCGGATTTCGCTCGAGGTCAAACCCGGAGAGATCGTCGCGCTCCTCGGTGAGAATGGCGCTGGGAAGTCGACTCTCGTCAAAGCGGTATTCGGTCTCGTTCGACCAGACTCTGGTGAGATCAAAGTGAAAGGCGAAGCACTTGAGTTCGGGGACACTGCGGGTGCGATACGTCGCGGTGTGGGTATGGTGCATCAACACTTCCAACTCGTACCAGTGATGAGCGTGACCGAGAACATCATCCTTGGAGATGAACCACGCCGTGCCGGCTTCATCAGCATGAAGAAGGCACGGGAAGAAGTCCTCGCTCTCGTCGAGAAATATGGACTCGAGGTCGATCCAGATGCGATCGTCGAAGACTTACCAGTGGGAACCGCACAGCGCGTCGAGATCTTGAAGGCGCTGCGCAAGGACGTCGATCTCCTGATCTTGGACGAGCCCACAGCAGTTCTGACCCCACAAGAGACGGATGAATTGCTTCAAGTACTCCGGAATCTCGCTGCGAAAGGTGTCGGAATTCTCTTCATCACTCACAAACTCCGTGAGGTGATCGCGGTCGCGGATCGGATCGTGGTCCTGCGAGGCGGGAAACTAGCCGGCGTCACAACTCCGAAGGAGAGTGACGAATCCGATCTCGCTCAGATGATGGTGGGTCGTGCAGTCGTACTTCAGGTCGATAAGGGCGAGGCAAAACCGAGCACAGTCGCCCTTGAAGTGAACGACCTACGCGTGCTCGATGACCGTAAGTTGGAAGCCGTAAAAGGAATCTCATTCCAGGTCCACTCGGGAGAGATCCTTGGTATCGCGGGAGTCGAAGGTAATGGACAGCGAGAATTGGTCGAGGCGATCTGCGCGATGAGGTCTCGGGTGAGTGGAGAGGTCATTGTCACCGGCAAGCCGCTAGCGAACATGCGCCCGAAACAAGCTCACCTTGCTGGTGTCTCCCACATCCCCGAAGATCGAGAGAAGGATGGGCTGGTCTCCTCTTATTCGATCGCAGACAACTTAGTTCTCAATCGCTTCGATCAAGCACCCTACGCAAGGGGATGGATCCGAGACCTTGATGCCGTCGATGAGAATGGCGCAGCCCTGGTCAAGACCTTCGACATTAGGACGCCTTCACATCGCAACCCCGCTTCGTCGCTCTCTGGCGGTAATCGTCAGAAGGTGGTGGTGGCACGTGAGTTGAGTCAGAACCTTCCAGTGGTGGTCGCCGCTCAACCGACTCGAGGTGTCGATGTGGGCTCGATCGAGTTCATCCACCAACAGTTGATCAACGCCCGTGATAACGGTGCGGCAGTCTTGCTCGTCTCCGCAGAGCTTGATGAAGTGCTTTCGCTCGCTGATCGCGTGGCTGTGATCTCCGGTGGCAAGATCGTCGCCACGGTGGATGCTGAAGGTGCCGACCGCAATTACATCGGTCGTCTCATGGCCGGGCTCAAGGAGTAGTACCACCGAAGATGATCGGAATCATCGCCGGCACCGGCTTCTACAACCTCCCTGCCCTTCAGGGGCGTCCCAGCGAGGAGATCACTAACAAGTTCGGCACCGCGAAGATCACTCGAGGAACTTGGAACGGTGTAGAGATCGCATTCTTGACCCGTCATGGCAGTGATCACAGCGTTCCTCCGCAACGGGTCAACTACCGCGCAAACATCCAGGCGCTCAAGGATCTCGACCTCTCTTATGTGATCGCAGTCAATGTCGTCGGCGGCATCGATCCGTCGCTCAAGCCTGGTGATCTCCAATTGGTCGAGGATTTCATCGACTTCACCTCTGGCCGAGAACACACCTTCTTCGACGGGGTGCAGCCAGAGGGCGTCAAACATGTCGATGTGATGGATTGCTATGACGCCACAGTGCGTGCAGCGATGAGAGAGAGTGCTGCTTCGCTCAGTATCCCCCTTCGCGAAGGCGGGATCTACGCCGGATACAACGGTCCTCGCTTTGAGACTCCTGCAGAGATTCGCTTCGCGGCGCTCTCCGGAGCAAGCGTCGTCGGAATGACGGGGTGCCCCGAGGTGAGTCTTGCAAGGGAAGCAGATCTTCGTTACGCCGCGATCGCACTGGTCGCCAACCCCGCTGCCGGGTTATCGAAGGAACCCATTACCACCGAGGAGATCGGGCGCGTGATCGAGGGTGCTAGCGCTCGGGTAGTTGCAATCATCGAAGGCGCACTCCCGATACTCGACGCTAAGAGATAGTCCTTGCGATGTCGAAACGAGTCGTCCTAGATCGAATCGATCTCGTCGTTACGGTAGATACCGAACATTCTGTGATCGAAGGCGCAGCGATAGCAATTGAAGAGGGAAAGATCGCTGAGATCGGCCCATCTGGTTCGTTGACTGGAGATGAGCGGATCGACCTCTCAGGCCATCTCGTTGCACCAGGATTGATCAACTCGCACACCCATCTTGCGATGACACTCCTTCGAGGCTGGGCTGAAGGAGTTGATCTTCAGGGTTTCCTCGAGCGAGTTTGGGCGGCAGAAGGCGCCATCATGGATCCGCAAACCTGTGAACTCGGCACTGAACTGGGTGCGCTCGAGGCGCTTCTAGGTGGCACGACGACAACGCTCGACATGTATCTCCATCCAGAATCGACCCACCGCGGCGCGGTGAGAGTCGGTCTTCGCCATCTCTGCGGCCCCATCTTCTTCGACTTCCCTGGCCTTGATGCGATGCAGTGGCATGAGCGAATCGAATTTGCGCGTAACTGGCCAGAGAAGGTCGCAGATATCGGCGGTCCTGAGGTGCCGCTCTACTTGATGCCGCACAGCACCTATACCGACTCTCCTGAACATCTTGGTGAGGTGACACATATCGCCGAAGAGATCAACGCGTCCATCCATATCCATGTCTCCGAGACTCTTGCAGAGAACGAAGATGTCACAACGCGCTATCAAAAGAGTCCAGTCGAAGTCTTGGAATCTTCCGGGATGCTCTCTCGGCACGTCGTATATGGACACGGTGTGCATCTCTCTGACCATGATCTCGAATTGACCAAGGGTGCGGGCGCCGCGATCGCACACTGTCCTGGAAGCAACATGAAGTTACGAAGTGGCTTGATCGACTTGAGCAGACTTCAAGACGCAGGTATCACAGTGGGGCTTGGTACCGATGGATGTTCCTCTAGTAACGACCTCGATATGTGGCAGGCAATGCGGATGGCAGCTCATGTCCAGGCGATTACCTCCTCGCCAGCACGCGTCAGCGCTGCAAAGATTTTTGCCGCCGCGACACGAGAAGCCGCAAAGGCCCTGATGATCGATCACTTAGTGGGAAGCATCGAGGTTGGAAAGCGAGCAGATCTGATCGCCCTCGATCTCAACAAGCCACATCTCACTCCGATCCACGATGTCCACGCACTCCTCGTCTTCGCGGCTGGGAGAGGCGACGTCACAGATGTCTGGGTAGATGGCGAGCGAGTGGTCGAGGATTCAAGGGCAACGCGGGTCGATGCAGGAGAGATCATCACAAGGGCGCGACAACGCGCACAGTCCCTCAAGGCTCTTCGGTGAGTTCCGCCAGCGAATTGATCCGCGAACTCTCGCTTCGTCCCCTTGAAGGCGAAGGCGGGATGTGGGCTCCAATCTTCAATAACGGGCAAGGCAGCGCGATCTACTTCCTCATCGAGAGTCCAGATTTCTCAGCGTGGCACCGGATTCCAGAGCAAGAGATGTGGGTCCATGTTGCAGGGTCCCCAATGCTCCTCTATACCGTGGATGAGAAGGAGAACGTTTCGCGCGCCGTCCTCGATAACAAGGGTTCACATTTCCAAGCAATCGTGCCTGCGAATCGTTGGATGGCAGCAAAGCCAGCAGAGGAATGGTCCCTCGTCATCTGCGCCCTAACTCCTGCGTTCAGTGGGATGGAGCTTGCGACTCTCCAAGAGATTGAATCGTGGGATGTGGATTCCCCCTACCGTGAAGAAGTGCGAGGCTTGATCCATGATTGATCTCTCACGGAAGAAGCGGATCCTGATCACAGGGGCTAGTGGCGGGATCGGAGGCGCCATCTCCACGCTCTACCGTGATCGAGGTTGGGAAGTCTTCGCTCAGTACCACCATAACGAACCAAGCGTCCTCAACATCACATCGATCAAGAAGGATCTCTCCTCGCCAGAGGCAGGCACGGAGCTCATCGAATCGGTGAAACCCCACCTCGTCATCAACTGCGCTGCGGATCAAAGTGTCTTCGAAATCGACTCGAATGAGATCCATGAGAAGTCGATGGAGATGCTTGCGATCAACCTCATCGCTCC
>Ga0164292_10000985_pt1 | contig 22588 bp, 23 predicted proteins | sample GEODES117metaG_FD_111486 | JGI IMG/M metagenome (GOLD analysis project Ga0164292, IMG submission 111486) | Eutrophic lake water microbial communities from Lake Mendota, Wisconsin, USA - GEODES117 metaG | ecosystem: Environmental > Aquatic > Freshwater > Lake | place: USA: Lake Mendota...
ACCGATGACGGGGCGTCGCCGGTCGTGCTGCTCTGCGTCGAACCGGAACGATCCGACGACGGCCCGGTGCCGGCGTCATCGGCCCAGCTGAGCGCTGTTCCGCCCAGCAATGCCGACCCGATCCCCAGGGCGATCGCCAATCCCCCGACTCGGCCGACGTAAGAGCAGGCTGCCATGAGCGGTCCCTTCGCTGAATTCCTGAAATAAATCTGAGCAGAGACTAACGGCAACATGGGTTCAGGTCGCTACACCGCGTCGAGGTAGCGGCGGGTGACCAGATGCTGGGACAGCCTCAGGATCGGGGTGCCCAGCCTGCTCCACCACGTCGCCGGACGGGAGAACGCCGCGACCTCGGCGTAGACCGCATCGTCGGACGGGTCGTAGCGCACCGCGAACAGTTCCTCGCCGCGCACCGCGTGGCCGGGCAGGCTGCCGTAGGCGAAACCCCGTCGGTCGGGCTCGTCGAGCACGTAGACCACCCGGCACGGCGCGACGAACGGGCCAAGCCGACCCAACACATCGGTGCCGACCCTGGCCACGTCGGTGGTGGCGTCCACCCGCAATCCGGCGCCGCGCAGCATCCCGTAGCGCAGTACGGCGTCGGCGGCTTGCTCGAAGCGCAGACGGCCGTATCCGATCCGTTTGGCGGCCCGGACATGGCGGTAGCCGGTAGGCATGTCGGCCGCGGTTGCACCCTGTTCGGTGTAGGTCATCGGGCGGCCGGCCAGGTCGCTGATCTTCACAACTCCACCCTGCCACCACGTAATCTCAACGGCATGAGCGGCATCAGGCAACGGCTCGCGGACCGCCGTGAGCGGATCCGCGAGCGGCCAACGCTGGACTTCGGCTATCGGGTCGCGGTCGGCATCATCGGGTTCGGGGTGCTGGCCGTGGGGATCGCCGCCATCCCGTACCCGGGGCCTGGCTGGGCGATCGTGTTCCTCGGCCTGGCGATCCTGGCCTCGGAGTTCTACTGGGCACACCGGGCCCTGACCTACACCCGTGGCCGGTACGACACGGCAATGGGCTGGCTGCGCCGGCAGAGTTGGTGGGTGCAAGCCCTGGGTGCGCTGTTCACCGCAGGCGTGGTGGTGCTGACGCTGTGGCTGCTGGGAGCGCTGGCCTGGTCGGCGAAGCTGGTCGGCCTCTACCAACCCACCCTGGACAGCCCGCTCGGGCTGGGTGCCTGACCAGCCTCTCGATAGCATTGTCGTCGCGACCGCGCCGATCCGGCGCGTGGATCGTTGCTGCCCGAGAAAGAGACCGCCGATGAGCGCCCCCACATACCCCGACCTGCTACGGGTCCCGGCCGGGATCAGCGCGGGCGCCGCCGCCCGCGACGCCGGCCTGCCCGGCCGCGGGGAACCCGGGGCGATCGTGGTGGTCCGTGACGCCGAGGGCAAACTGCGCGACCTCAGTTGGGCGCCGGAGGCCGATGCCGAGGTGACCGCGGTGGCCGCCGACACCGACGAGGGCCGCAGCGTCATCCGGCACTCGGCCGCCCACGTGCTGGCCCAGGCAGTCCAGGAACTGTTCCCGGCGGCCAAGCTGGGCATCGGCCCGCCCATCACCGACGGCTTCTACTATGACTTCGACGTCCCGGTGGCGTTCACGCCGGAGGATCTCGAGAAGCTCGAGAAGCGGATGCGCGCCATCGTCAAAGAGGGCCAACTGTTCTCCCGGCGGGTGTACGAATCCAAGGAGCAGGCGCGCGCGGAGTTGGCCGGGGAGCCCTACAAACTCGAACTGGTTGACGACAAGTCCGGTGACCTGGCGGGATCGGACGAAGTAATGGAGATAGGTGGCGACGAGCTCACCGCCTACGACAACCTCAATCCCCGCACCCGGGAACGGGTCTGGGGTGATCTGTGCCGCGGTCCGCACTGCCCGACCACCAAATACATCCCCGCCTTCAAGCTGACCCGCAGTTCGGCGGCGTACTGGCGCGGCAACCAGAACAACGCCAGCCTGCAGCGCATCTATGGCACCGCGTGGGAGTCCCAGGAGGCGCTCGACCGCTACCTGGAACTGCTCGAGGAGGCGCAACGCCGGGACCACCGCAAGCTGGGCGTGGAACTGGACCTGTTCAGCTTTCCCGACGAATTGGGCTCCGGCCTACCGGTGTTCCACCCCAAGGGCGGAATCGTGCGCCGCGAACTGGAGGAGTATTCGCGGCGTAAGCACATCGAGGCCGGCTACGAGTTCGTCAACACCCCGCACATCACCAAGGAGCAGTTGTACATCACGTCCGGTCACTTGGAGTGGTACGCCGATGGCATGTTCCCGCCGATGCACATCGACGCCGAATACGCCGAGGACGGGACGCTGCGCAAGCCGGGGCAGGACTACTACCTCAAGCCGATGAACTGCCCGATGCACCACCTGATCTTCCGGTCCCGCGGACGCTCCTATCGGGAACTTCCGTTGCGGCTCTTCGAATTCGGGACGGTCTACCGCTACGAGAAGTCCGGCGTCATCCACGGCCTGACCCGGGTCCGCGGGATGACCCAGGACGATTCGCACATCTACTGCACCCGCGAGCAGATGCGCGACGAGTTGGCGTCGTTGCTGCGGTTCGTGCTCGACCTGCTCGCCGACTACGGCCTGGATGACTTCTTCCTGGAGTTGTCCACCAAGGACCCGGAGAAGTACGTCGGTTCCGATGAGATGTGGGAGGAGGCCACCGAGACGCTGCGCGAGGTCGCCGAATCCTCGGGGCTGGAACTGGTTCCCGATCCCGGCGGCGCGGCGTTCTACGGGCCGAAGATCTCCGTGCAGGTGCGCGATGCGCTGGGCCGAAGCTGGCAGATGTCGACCATCCAACTGGACTTCAACATGCCGGAACGCTTCGGTCTGGAGTACACCGGCGCGGACGGGACCCGCCAGCGACCGGTGCTGATCCACCGCGCCCTCTTTGGTTCCATCGAACGGTTTTTCGGCATCCTCACCGAGCACTACGCCGGTGCGTTCCCGGCCTGGCTGGCCCCGGTTCAGGTGGTCGGCATCCCGGTGGCCGACGAGCACGTGCCCTATCTGCGGGAGGTGGCCGCCGACCTGCGTGCCGCGGGCGTCCGAGTCGAGGTGGATGCCAGCGATGACCGGATGGCCAAGAAGATCGTCAACCACACCAACCAGAAGGTGCCGTTCATGCTTCTCGCGGGGGACCGCGACGTCGAAGCAGGTGCGGTGTCATTCCGGTTCGGTGACCGCACCCAGATCAACGGTGTGCCGCGGGAGCACGCGGTCGCCACGATCCTGGCCTGGATCGGTGGTCGGCACAACGCCGTCCCCACCGCGGAATTGGTGAGGGCCGACAGTGACTGAGGAACTGATCGACCGCAGCGACGACGGAACGGAGTCGCTCATCGACCGCGGTACCGGAGACGCCGACCGACTGCAGCGGCTGTGGACCCCGCACCGCATGAGCTACATCGTCGAATCGCCCAACCTGAGCGGCGCCCCAGGGGGTTCCGGGGGGTCCTCTCAGCCGTTCACCGACATTCCCACCATGACCGACGAGGACGGCCTGCTGGTCGCCCGCGGCGAACTGGTCTACGCGGTTCTCAACCTCTACCCGTACAACCCCGGCCACCTGATGGTGGTGCCGTATCGGCAGGTGTCGGAACTGGAGGACCTCACCGACGCCGAGTCGGCCGAACTGATGGCGTTCACCCAGAAGGCGATTCGGGTGATCAAGGCGGTGTCGCGCCCGGATGCGTTCAACGTCGGCCTCAACCTGGGGCGCTCGGCGGGTGGGTCGCTGGCCGAGCATCTACACATGCACGTGGTGCCCCGGTGGTCCGGCGACGCGAACTTCATCACCGTCGTCGGCCAGACCAAAGTGATTCCCCAGTTGCTGCGCGACACCCGCGTGCTGCTGGCCGACGAATGGGCCGCCCAGCCGTGAGCGATTTCTACCTGATGACCCGCGCCGCCTACACCAAGCTCAGCGTGCCGGTCGCCCGGGCCGCGCTGAAAGTCGGTCTGACCCCGGACACCGTCACGATCATCGGCACCGCGGGTTCGGTGTTGGCGGCGCTCACCCTGTATCCGGCCGGTCATCTGTTCATCGGCTGGCTGGTCATCTGGTTCTTCGTGCTGGCCGACATGCTCGACGGCGCGATGGCCCGCCAGCAAGGCGGCGGCACCCGCTTCGGGGCGGTGCTGGACGCCACCTGCGATCGGATCAGCGACGGGGCGGTGTTCTGCGGACTCATGTGGTGGGCCGCTTTTGGACTGCACAGCTCATCCCTGGTGGTGGCGACCATGATCTGCCTGGTGACCTCCCAGGTGATCTCCTACATCAAGGCGCGCGCCGAGGCCAGTGGACTGGACGGCGGCGGGGGGCTGATCGAGCGGCCCGAACGGCTGGTGATCGCTCTCGGCGGCGCCGGTATCTCTGACCTGCCGTTTTTCCCGATGCCGATGGCGCTGCACATCGCGATGTGGGTGCTGGCGGTGGCCAGCCTGATCACCGTGGGCCAGCGGGTGCACAGCGTGCGCTCCTCGCCCGGGGCGATGGACAAACTCCCCGCACCCGGTGCGCCGACCGGCGACGGCGGAGCCGGAAGCGACGAGCAGTGAAGGGTCCCTTCGCCGAGCGATTGACCGACTGGGGCTACGCCGCCGGATGGCGGTTGGTGCGCGAGATGCCGGAGCCGTGGGCGCGCGGCATCGCCGGCGCCGGTGCCCGGTACGCCGCCCGCGGCGGCGGGCCCGAGCAGCTACGCAAGAACCTGGCCCGGGTGATCGGCAGCACCCCCGCCGAGGTTCCCGATTCCCTGATCCGCGCCGCGCTGGCCTCCTACGCCCGGTACTGGCGGGAAGCCTTCCGGCTGCCGTCGATGGATCTGTCCGCGCTGGCCGATCGGCTCGACAGGGTGTTCGTCGGTGCCGAGCATTTTGCCGCCGCGCACGCCGCGGGCCGCGGCGCGGTGATGGCGTTGCCGCACAGCGGCAACTGGGACATGGCCGGGGTCTGGCTGGCCCAGAATTACGGCACCTTCGCCACAGTGGCCGAGCGACTCAAGCCGGAGTCGCTCTATGACCGCTTCATCGACTTCCGGGAAGGCCTCGGCTTCGAGGTGCTGCCGCTGACGGGCGGTGACCGGCCGCCCTCGGAGGTGCTCGCAGAGCGGTTGCGGCAGAACACATTCGTCTGTCTGATGGCCGACCGCGACCTGACCCGATCCGGGGTGCCGGTCGAGTTCTTCGGTAAACCCACCCGGATGCCCGCCGGCCCGGCGAAACTGGCCATCGAGACCGGGGCGCCACTGCACCCGGCCCACGTCTACTACGACGGCGCGGACTGCGTCGTCCAGATCGACGACGCCATCGACACCAGCTCCGGGGACGTCGGCGTCATCATCCAGGCGCTGGCCGACCGGTTCGCCATCAACATCGCCAAGCATCCTCAGGACTGGCACATGCTGCAGCCGTTGTGGCTGGCTGACCTGTCGCAGAAGCGGCGCGCCTACCTCGAGGGAACCTGATGCGAATCGGGATGGTGTGCCCTTACTCCTTCGACGTCCACGGCGGCGTGCAGGCACACGTGCTGCAACTGGCTGAGGTGTTTCACGCCCGCGGCCACGAGGTCAGCGTGCTGGCGCCATCCTCGCCGCACGGGAAACTGCCCGACTACGTCGTCTCCGGCGGTAAAGCGGTGCCGATTCCCTACAACGGCTCGGTGGCCAGGTTGCGGTTCGGGCCGGCCACCCACCGGATGGTCAAGAAGTGGATCGCACACGGCGACTTCGATGTGCTGCATCTGCACGAGCCCAACGCGCCGAGCCTGTCGGTGCTGGCGCTGATGATCGCCGAGGGGCCGATCGTGGCGACGTTTCACACCTCGACCACAAAGTCGTTGGCGCTGGGGATTTTTCAGGGCATTCTGCGGCCCTGGAACGAGAAGATCGTCGGACGTATCGCCGTCTCCGACCTGGCCCGGCGCTGGCAGATGGAGGCGCTGGGCTCCGATGCGGTGGAAATCCCCAACGGCGTCGACGTCGCGTCGTTCGCATCCGCGCCGCCGCTGCCCGGCTACCCCCGCCCCGGTAAGACGGTGCTGTTCCTGGGCCGGTTCGACGAACCGCGCAAGGGCATGGCGGTGCTGCTCGGCGCGCTGCCCGCGCTGGTGGAGCATTTTCCCGACATCGAGATCCTGATCGTCGGCCGCGGCGACGAGGACGAGTTACGCCAGGAGGCCGGAGATCTGGCCGGGCATCTGAAATTCCTCGGGCAGGTCGACGACGCCGTGAAGGCATCGGCGTTGCGCAGCGCCGATGTGTACTGCGCCCCCAACACCGGCGGGGAAAGCTTCGGCATCGTGCTGGTCGAGGCGATGGCGGCCGGAACCGCCGTGGTGGCCAGCAACCTCGACGCCTTCCGGCGGGTGCTGTGCGACGGCAAGGCCGGGCGCCTGGTGGACGTCGAAGACTCCGCCGCGTTGGCCGAGGGGCTGATCGCCGTGCTCGCTGACGCCAAGCTGCGCAGCCGCTACGTCAAAGCCGCCACCGCGGCCGTCGGCCGCTACGACTGGTCGGTGGTGGCCGACGAGATCATGCGGGTCTATGAGACCGTCGCCGGCTCCGGGATGAAGGTCGCCGTGAGCGGTCAGACGGGTCTGGCCGGCCGGGGAACCGCCACCTGATGGCGCCAGGACTGTACTGGTCCCTGACCGCGGTTTTGGTGGCCGTCCTGGTCACCATCGCCGTCTGGGCCTATCAGACCGCCAACCGGCTGGATCGACTCCACGTGCGCTACGACCTGTCCTGGCAGGCGCTGGATGCGGCGCTGGCCCGCCGCGCCGTGGTTGCCCGGGCCGTCGCCGCCGACATCGGCGATGCGCGACTGGCCGGACTCGCCTACGACGCAGAACGCGCACCCCGGTGGACCCGTGAGGGTTGCGAGAACGAACTGTCCACCGAACTGAGCCAGATCGACCCGGACGCCGTGCGCCCCGCTCTGGTGGCCGAACTGACGGAGGCCGAGTCCCGGGTGCTGCTGGCCCGCCGGTTCCACAATGACGCCGTGCGCGACACCCTGGCGCTGCGGGAGCGCCGCCCGGTCCGCTGGCTGCGGTTGGGCGGACACGCCCCGCTGCCAACGTATTTCGAGATCGCCGAGACTGCGCAGCGGTGACTTCCCGGACGCCGGCGACCCGCACCTCCGCTCGGGTGGTGCTACTCGACGACGACGGTGCGGTGCTGCTTTGGTGCGGATCCGACCCGGCGATCACCGACGGCACCGCGCCGCGGTGGTGGTTCACCGTCGGCGGTGCGGTCCGCCGCGGCGAGCCACTGCTCGACACCGCGGTGCGCGAGGTGGCCGAGGAAACCGGACTGCGGGCCGAGCCGCACCGACTCCTCGGACCGGTCTGGCGACGGGAGTCGCTGATCCACTTCAACGGGGCCGTGATGGCCAGCGAGGAGTTCTACTTCGTGCACCGCGTCGGCCGCTTCGAGCCGTCGCCTGCCGGGTGGACCGCACTGGAGCGCCGCTACATCCACGGCCACCGCTGGTGCGACGCCGCGGCCATCGGCGAACTCCTGGCGCTCGGCCAGCAGGTGTACCCGCTGCAACTGGCCGAACGCCTGGCCGAGGCCAATCGGGTGGCCGACGGCGGGCCCGTCCCGAGTGACCCGCATCTCATCCGCTGAGAGCCGCTGGAATCCGCGGCCGCGACGCTGCACTCTAGACTCAGAGGTGCACCGATCGAAGGAGCTCACAGTGGACAGCGCAGCTACAACCAATGGTTCAGGCGCCCATCCGCAGACCGGTACCGCGCGGGTCAAGCGCGGGATGGCCGAGATGCTCAAGGGCGGGGAGATCATGGACGTGGTCACCCCCGAGCAGGCGCGGATCGCTGAGGCCGCGGGAGCGGTGGCGGTGATGGCTCTGGAGAGGGTGCCGGCCGATATTCGCGCCCAAGGCGGGGTGGCGCGGATGAGTGATCCGGATTTGGTCGAGGGGATCATCGCCGCGGTGTCGATTCCGGTGATGGCCAAGGCGCGGATCGGGCATTTCGTGGAGGCGCAGATCCTGCAGAGCCTCGGGGTGGATTATGTCGACGAGTCGGAGGTGTTGACCCCGGCGGATTACACCCATCACATCGACAAGTGGAATTTCACGGTGCCGTTCGTGTGCGGGGCCACCAATCTGGGTGAGGCGCTGCGGCGGATCAGCGAGGGCGCGGCGATGATCCGGTCCAAGGGGGAGGCCGGTACCGGGGATGTGTCGAACGCGACGATGCATATGCGGACCATCGGTGGCGAGATCCGCCGGTTGACGTCGTTGTCGGAGGACGAGTTGTTCGTGGCGGCCAAGGAATTGGCGGCGCCGTATGACTTGGTGGTGGAGGTGGCCCGGGCAGGGAAGTTGCCCGTCACGTTGTTCACTGCGGGAGGGATCGCGACGCCGGCGGATGCAGCCATGATGATGCAGTTGGGTGCTGACGGGGTGTTCGTGGGGTCGGGGATCTTCAAGTCGGGGGATCCGGCGTCGAGGGCGGCGGCGATCGTGAAGGCCACCACCTTCTATGACGATCCGGATGTGCTGGCCAAGGTCTCGCGCGGTCTGGGGGAGGCGATGGTCGGCATCAACGTCGATGACATCCCTCAACCCCACCGGCTCGCGACTCGCGGCTGGTAGCGCCACGGTGAGTCGCTTGAGCGAGGACCGCATCTAGAGCATGTCGATCGAACAGATCCTTGACCTCGAGCAACTCGAAGTAAACATCTACCGCGGCGGGGTCTACAACCCCGAGTCCGGTTACCTGTCAAGGACATTCGGCGGTCACATCGCCGGTCAGGCATTGGTCTCCGCGGTCCGGACTGTCGACCCCGGATACCAGGTTCACTCGCTGCACGGCTATTTCCTGCGGCCCGGCGACGGGACGAAGCCGGCTGTCTACCTGGTCGATCGGCCGCGTGACGGCAGCTCCTTCTGCACCCGCCGGGTCAACGCTGTACAGAACGGCGAGGTGATCTTCTCGATGGGCGCGTCGTTCCAGACCGCCCAGGACGGCATCGAGCATCAGGATGAGATGCCCCAGGTCGTAGCGCCCGAGGATCTCGTCGATCCCGCTTCGGGCAACAGTCCTTTCGGCGGCGGAGGGATCGCTCAGTTCGCCGAGTGGGACATCCGCAGGGTGCCGCAAGACCAGGTGGCCAGACTTCCCGGGAAGGTCTCCCAGCAGCAGGTGTGGTTCCGGCACCGCGACCCCCTGCCCGATGACCCTCTGCTGCACATCTGTGCGTTGGCCTACATGAGTGATCTGACCCTGCTGGGTTCGGCACAGGTGAACTACCCCGAGGTTCGGCCCCATCTGGGGGTCGCCTCGTTGGACCATGCGATGTGGTTCATGCGCGGGTTCCGCGCCGACGAATGGCTGCTCTACGACCAGAACTCGCCATCGGCCCGCGGTGGCCGGGCGCTGACCCAGGGCCAGATCTACAACCGTCGCGGTGACATGGTCGCCGCCGTTGTGCAGGAAGGGCTCACCCGCTACAAACGCGGGTACACGCCGGGTTCTGGATGAGCGGCCCGGCCGTCGGTGTGCTGGCCCTGCAGGGCGACACCCGCGAGCATCTCGCCGCACTTCGGGAGGCCGGGGCGCACGTCAGCACCGTGCGCCGCCGCAGCGAACTCGACGCGGTGGACGCCCTGGTCATTCCCGGTGGGGAATCGACAACCATAAGCCTGCTGCTACGCGAGTTCGGGCTCCTGGAGCCTCTGCGCGAGCGGTTGGCCGCCGGGATGCCGGCGTACGGTTCGTGCGCGGGGATGATCCTGTTGGCCAGTGAGATTCTCGACGCCGGCGAACCCGGCCGTCAGGCGAGCCCGCTGGGCGGCATCGATATGACGGTGCGGCGCAACGCCTTCGGCCGGCAGGTCGACTCCTTCGAGGGCGATGTCGAGTTCGATGGACTCGATGGTCCGGCCCACGCGGTATTCATCCGGGCTCCGTGGGTGGAGCGGGTCGGGCCGGACGTGCAGGTGCTCGCCCGTGTCCCCGGGTCGGCTGGTGACCACATCGTCGCCGTCCGCCAGGGCCTGGTGCTGGCCACCGCGTTTCATCCCGAGATCACCGGCGACCGCCGGGTGCACAAGCTTTTCGTCGACATCGTCACCGGTCGCGCATAATCGCGATCGGCAGTCAGGTCTGTACCCACCGGTTGTGTGCCACCCACGGCGACACGCCCGCGGCGATCGACCACGCCACCTCCACGGGAACGTCGATCACCTGATACCGCTTGACGCCCGCCGCGGTCGCGGCGATCAGCGTCGCCACCCCGGCCCGACGCTGCGGCCAACTCTGTCGCACCGTCCAACCGACAACGCCGGCCCCGTCGATACAGTCGCGGCGGCGTTGCAGGCTGCCGGACCGGGCGACCAGCCAGCCACCCGAAACCTGATGTCCCAGCGAGCGTGACCGGTCGGCGGCCAACAACGCGCAACCTACCGTCAGTCCCGCCCACGCCACCCACAACCACCCCGGCACCCCCGCCGGCACGGCCACCCCTAGGCCGAGGAGAGCCAGCACCGCGGGGATCGCCAGTGCCCGTGTCCAGCGCCGCCGCGCCGCCGCCGGACCGTGCCCGCGCAGCGGCCCGGTCACCGCATCGGAATTGCCGATCAGATCGGCTAGCACCGCCTGCGCGGTGGCCGCCGGGCACGGCGGCAACAGCAGGGACGATTCGCCCGCCCCGTTGACCCCGGTCATGACCGCGTCCAACCGGGCCCCGGCCAACGCCCGCACCAGCAGTGCTTCGCGCAGCGTTCCGCCGCGCAGCCGCCGCATGTCGAAGGTGCTCTCGCGCACCCTCAACAAGCCGTGCTCGAGGTGCAGCAGTTCGAAATCGCGGCGTAGTAGCAGGTTTCCGTAGGTCACCAGTGAGCGCAGCACCGACAACACCACCGAGGCCACCAGCACCACGATCGCGGCGCCGGCGGCCGTGGCGATGGCCCCGAATCGCTGCGCGACGTCCAGACCTGACTGCGCCAACGGCGAATTGCGCAGCGCGCCAGCCGCTCCCGCCTGATACGCGATACTCACCGCTGCCAGGATCATGGCCAGCCCGGTGAAGCTCAGCGGGCTGTAGCGCAACCAGCCCGGGTGCCAGCGAGCCAGTACCCGACCGGGTGTTGCGGCCTGCTCCGGAACGGCCAGCGAGTCGGCCAACAGTATTGCCCGCAGTCGCGGCACCTGTTCGGCCGCAACGGCATCAAGGGCGAACCCGCCCTCACCCCTGGCCTCCTGGCCGGTGCTCACCCTCAGTACGGTCAGGCCCAGAACCCGATGCAGCAGCCGGGCGTCGGTGGATACCGAGCGGATCCGGTTGCGCGGCAGCGACAGCACCTTGCGTTGCAGCACCCCGCTGCGCAGCTGGACCTCGTCGGAGGCGATCCGGTAGGTGGTGGTGAACCATCGCAGGACGCCGAACGCGACTGCCAGCGCCAGCGCCAGCGCCACCAACCACGGATTTCCGGTCGCCGATCCGAGCAGCAGCGAGCCGATCAACAACGGAAGCTGGCGCGCCACCTCGTGCACCGGATGCACCAGCAGCATCCGCGGGCTCAGACGCTGCCACAGTAGCGGGGGACTCGATCCGGTCGGCAGGCTCACGTGGCGTCCTCGGCGCCGATCGCGGTGATATCGGTCAACTGCGCCACCACCCGGTCGGCGACCTCGGAGTCCAGCGCCTCGATGCGTACCGCGCCTGCCGACGACGCCGTCGTCACCGTCACGTTGGCCAAGCCGAACAACCGGTCCAGCGGCCCGCGGTAGGTGTCGACGGTCTGAACCCGGGAAATGGGCGCAATGCGGCGTTCCTGGGTGATCCAGCCGCTGCGGGTGTACACCGCCGGCGGCCCGGGTGTCAGCGAGATCTCCCAGCGGTGTACCCGATAGCGCCACAGTGGGGCGACCACCACGAACACGACGAAGCCCAGCAGCGTCAGCGCGGCGGCCGACACATGCAGCCACACCGTTCGGCCGTCCAACGCGATCCACATCAGTTGGGCGGGTACCAACATCAGAAACGGAATGCCCGCACCGATAGCCCATACCAGCGGCGCCTTGCGGCTCGGCGGATTCGCGGGATCCACCAGCGTCACGTTCGCGGCGGCCGATTTGTCCATGGGTCGAGCATGACGCACATCGGCTGGTGTTTCGGCCATGACCGCCCGCCCCGCGCTTTCGCTGCCCGGCTTCTCACTCGATGCGGGAACCGGGCGGTGGGGCCGCCGCAGTAGACTCAGCGGCGCATCAATCGGCACGAACGGCAGGTGAGGGGCTAATGAGCGGCCATTCCAAATGGGCTACCACCAAGCACAAGAAGGCCGTCGTCGACGCCAAGCGCGGCAAGCTGTTCGCCAAGCTGATCAAGAACATCGAGGTGGCGGCCCGCACCGGTGGTGGTGACCCGGAGGGGAACCCCACCCTCTGGGACGCCATCGCCAAGGCCAAGAAGTCCTCGGTGCCCAACGACAACATCGAACGGGCCCGCAAGCGCGGCGCCGGCGAGGAAGCCGGCGGCGCGGACTGGCAGAACATCACCTACGAGGGGTACGGCGCAGGCGGTGTAGCGGTGCTCATCGAGTGCCTCACCGACAACCGCAACCGCGCGGCCGGCGAGGTCCGGGTGGCAATGACCCGCAACGGCGGCAACATGGCCGACCCGGGGTCGGTGTCCTACCTGTTCGCCCGCAAGGGTGTGGTGATTCTGGAGAAGAACGGGCTGTCCGAAGACGACGTCCTGATGGCGGTGCTCGACGCGGGTGCTGAGGAGGTCAACGACCTTGGCGAAAGCTGGGAGGTGATCTGCGAGCCGACCGACCTGGTGGCGGTGCGCACCGCCCTGCAGGACGCCGGCATCGAGTACGACTCCGCCGAGGCCAGCTTCCAGCCCTCGGTCACCGTGCAGGCCGACCTGGAGACCGCCCGAAAGGTGTTCAAGCTGGTCGATGCACTCGAGGACAGCGATGACGTGCAGGACGTTTACACCAACATCGACCTCCCCGACGACGTCGCCGCCCAGCTCGACGAGGACTGACGACGATGCGCTGCGAGGTACGAGCAGCGAGGAGGAGTCAGTCGTTGGGGGAGGACTGACGACGATGCGCTGCTCCGCGTGTCACTGACACGCGGTGTCGGCCCCGGCCGCTAAGCTATCGAACAACTGTTCGTAGCGTTGGGGCGGGAGGTCTCGTGCGGGTAATGGGTGTCGACCCAGGGTTGACGCGTTGCGGTCTCTCGATGATCGAGAGCCGCGGCGGCCGGCAGGTGATCGCCCTGGACGTCGATGTGGTGCGCACCCCTGCCGATGAGCCGCTGCACCGCCGGCTGCTGACCATCAGCGAGACCGTCGAGTATTGGATGGACACCCACCTGCCCGATGTCATCGCCATCGAGCGGGTGTTCGCCAACCAGAACGCCAATACCGCCATGGGCACCGCGCAAGCCGGTGGAGTGATCGCACTGGCCGCCGCCCGCCGGGATATCGACGTCCATTTCCACACTCCCAGCGAGGTGAAGGCGGCGGTGACCGGCAACGGCCGGGCGGACAAGGCTCAGGTCACTGCAATGGTCACCAAAATCCTTCAGCTGCAACAGAAACCGACACCGGCCGACGCCGCGGACGCGTTGGCACTGGCCATCTGTCACTGCTGGCGCGCGCCGATGATCGCCCGGATGGCCAAGGCCGAACAGATGGCGGCCGAGCAACGCCGCACCTACCAAGCCAAACTGAAGGCGGCCAGATGATTGCCTCGGTTCGCGGTGAGGTGCTCGAGATCGCCTTGGATCACGTTGTGCTCGAGGCCGCAGGGGTCGGCTACAAGGTGATGGCGACTCCGTCGACCCTGGCGACCCTTCGGCGGGGCGCCGAAGCCCGACTCATCATCGCGATGATCGTGCGGGAAGACTCGATGACGCTCTACGGGTTCGTCGACGGCGACGCCCGCGACCTGTTCTCCACGCTGCTCGGGGTGTCCGGGGTGGGCCCCAAGATCGCCCTGGCCACGCTGGCCGTCTACGACGCCACCGCGTTGCGGCAGGCGCTGGCCGACGGTGACGTCGCCGCGCTGACCCGCGTTCCCGGCATCGGAAAGCGCGGTGCCGAGCGCATGGTTCTGGAACTGCGCGACAAGATCGGGGCGCTGCCCGGCGGCGGTGGCGCGGTCCCGTCGGGTCTGTTCGGCGTTCGTGGCCCGGTGGTGGAAGCCCTTGTTGGACTCGGCTTTGCGGCCAAGCAGGCCGAGGAGGCATGCGACAAGGTGTTGGCCGATGATCCCGAAATGACCACGTCGAACGCTTTGCGGGCAGCGCTCTCCCTGCTGGGGAAGACCAAGTGATCTGATGGGCAGATTCGAAAACGATGCCGTTGACGATTCCCCGGAACGGGAGGTATCTGCGGCGCTGACCGTCGGCGAGGGCGACGTCGACGCCAGCCTGCGGCCGCGTTCGCTCGGTGAGTTCATCGGCCAACCCCGGGTGCGCGAGCAGTTGCAGTTGGTCATCGAGGGAGCCAAGAACCGCGGTGGCACCCCGGACCACATCCTGTTGTCCGGGCCGCCCGGTCTGGGCAAGACTTCACTGGCGATGATCATTGCGCACGAGTTGGGCTCAGCGCTGCGTGTCACCTCCGGCCCGGCGCTGGAACGCGCCGGCGACCTGGCGGCCATGCTGTCCAATCTCGTCGAGGGCGACGTGTTGTTCATCGACGAGATCCACCGCATCGCCCGGCCCGCCGAGGAGATGCTGTATCTGGCCATGGAGGATTTCCGAGTCGACGTCGTCGTCGGCAAAGGCCCTGGGGCGACATCGATTCCACTTGACGTGGCGCCGTTCACGCTGGTGGGTGCGACCACACGGTCGGGTGCGCTGACCGGTCCGTTGCGCGACCGCTTCGGGTTCACCGCCCACATGGATTTCTACGAACCGGCCGAACTGGAAATGGTGCTGCACCGCTCGGCCGGGATCCTTGGCATCGAACTGGGCGAGGAGGCCGGTGCGGAGATCGCGCGGCGCTCTCGGGGCACCCCGCGTATCGCCAACCGGTTGCTGCGCCGGGTCCGCGACTATGCCGAGGTTCGGGCCGACGGGAACATCACCCGGGACGTCGCCAAGGCCGCACTGGCGGTCTATGACGTCGACGAGTTGGGCTTGGACCGACTGGACCGGGCCGTGCTGACGGTGCTGACCAAAAGCTTCGGCGGCGGCCCCGTCGGGGTGTCGACCCTGGCGGTGGCGGTGGGGGAGGAGGCCACGACCGTCGAGGAGGTGTGCGAGCCGTTCCTGGTTCGCGCGGGCATGTTGGCGCGGACCCCGCGCGGGCGGGTCGCCACCCCGCAGGCGTGGACCCACCTGGGTATGACTCCGCCTCCGTCGGCCGGCGTTGTGGGCCAGCAGCAACTATTCGGAGGCGCCCCGTGATCACCGCCGGTTTGTTCTTCGCGGCACTGGCCCCCGGCAGCGAGTTACTACGAGACGGTGCGGATGAGCTTCTTGTTGACGAACTCGTCGATGCCGAACCGGCCCAGTTCGCGTCCGAAACCGGAGCGCTTCACCCCGCCGAACGGTAACTCGACGCCTTCGGCGCCGACGGCGTTGATGAAAACCATTCCGGCATCAAGCTTGTCGGCGACTCGCTTGGCCTGCTCGGCGTCGGTGGTGAACACATACGAGCCCAGGCCGAACGGGGTGTCGTTGGCTACCTTCACGGCCTCGTCCTCGGAGTCGACCTTGTACAGCGTGGCCACCGGGCCGAACAGTTCCTCGCGGTAGGAGGGCGAGGCGGGGGAGACACCGGTCAGCACCGCCGGCGGGAAAAACGCGCCGTTGCGCTCGCCCGCGGAAACAAGGTGGGCCCCGTCGGCGACTGCGCGGTCAACCTGCTCGGACAGCCGTTCCGCGGCTGCCGCCGAGGATAGCGGAGCAAGGCCATCGGCGATCTCCATCACCTTCTTGGTGAACCGGCCGGCGAAGTCGTCGTAGAGATCGGCGACAACGATGAACCGCTTGGCGGCGTTACAAGCCTGACCGGTGTTCTCGAAACGGCCGGCCACGGCGGCCTCCACGGTGGCATCAAGATCGTCGGTGCTCAGCACGATGAACGGGTCCGATCCGCCGAGTTCGAGCACCACCTTCTTGAGGTTGCGGCCGGCGATCTCGGCCACCGCTGCCCCGGCGCGCTCCGAGCCGGTCAGCGACACGCCCTGCACCCGCGGATCGGCGATGGCGTCGGCGATCTGCTCGTTGGTCGCGTAGACGTTGACGTAGGCGCCCTTGGGGAACCCGGCGTCGTCGAAGATCTGCTGGATGGCCTCCGCCGATTCCGGGCACTGCGGGGCATGCTTGAGCACGATGGTGTTGCCCAGCACCATGTTTGGACCGGCGAACCGGGCCACCTGGTAGTAGGGGTAGTTCCACGGCATGATGCCCAGTAGTACCCCTACCGGGCCTCGTTTGATCACCGCGCTGCCCCCGCCGTCGAGCAGGTCGATGGGTTCATCCGCCAGGAATTTTTCGGCGTGATCGGCGTAGTAGTCGTAGATTGCGGCGCTGAAGTCCACCTCGCCGAGTGATTGATCAACCGGCTTGCCCATTTCGCGGTTGATGATCTCGGCCAGCTTCTCCCGGCGCTCGATGTGCAACTGGGCGACTTTTTTGATCAGCGCCGCGCGCTGGGCCACCGTCGAAGTCTTCGACCACTCCCGGAAGGCCGTATCGGCAGCGGCCAACGCCTGTTCGATCTCGGCGTCGGTTGCCGTCGGGTACTCCCGCTCCACCGTGCCGGTCGCCGGATTGACTACTGCGTACATGTTCACGGTGGTGCTCTCCTTATGAGAAGTTGCGGGGTCAGAAGTTGGGGGGTCAGAGGTCGGCGAGAATGCCGGCCAGGACGTCTAGACCCTCGATCAGCAGTTCGTCGCTGATGGTCAGCGGCGGCAGGAAGCGCAGCACGTTTCCGAATGTGCCGCAGCTCAAGACGATGACACCCTGAGCGTGAGCGGCACTGCACAGAGCCTTGGTGAGGTCCGGATCCGGTTCTGCGGTGCCGGTTTTGACCAGTTCGACCGCGATCATCGCGCCGCGGCCCCGGACGTCGCCAATGCGGTCGTCGTCGGCCTGGATACGGCTTAGCCGCTCCTTCATCAGCCGCTCGATGTCCTTGGCGCGCTGCAGCAGTCCGTCCATCTCGATGGTCTCGATGGTGGCCAGTGCCGCCGCGCAGGCCAACGGGTTGCCGCCATAGGTGCCGCCGACCGCGCCAATGTGCGTGGCGTCCATGATCTCGGCGCGGCCGGTGACTCCGGACAGCGGCAGTCCGTCGGCGATGCCCTTGGCGGTGATGATCAGATCCGGTTCGATGCCTTCGTCCTCACAGGCGAACATCGCACCGGTGCGGGCGAACCCGCTCTGCACCTCATCGGCGATGAACACCACGTCGTTGGCGGTGCACCAGGCGCGCAGCGCCGACAGAAAGCCCGGCGCGGGAACGATGAAACCGCCCTCACCCTGGACCGGCTCGATGATGACCGCTGCGAGGTTGGCCGCGCCGATCTGCTTGTCGATCACCGTCAGCGCGCGCTGGGCGGCCAGTTCGCCGTTGGTGGCCCATTCCTTGTCGATCAGCCCGTCGCGGTAGGGGTAGGACATCGGCGCCCGATAGATCTCCGGGGCGAACGGGCCCATGCCGCTTTTGTAGGGCATCGACTTCGCCGTCAATCCCATCGTGAGGTTGGTCCGGCCGTGGTAGGCGTGGTCGAAGGCCACCACCGCGGTGCGGCCCGTGTAGAGGCGCGCGATCTTCACCGCGTTCTCCACCGCCTCGGCGCCGGAGTTGAACAGGGCGGAACGCTTGTCGAACGAGCCGGGGGTCAGCCGGTTGAGGTGCTCGGCGACGGCGACGTACTCCTCGTAGGGAGTCACCATGAAGCAGGTGTGGGTGAAGTCGGCCACCTGCTCGCGGACCGCGTCGACCACCCGGGGCGATGAGTTGCCGATGGTGGTGACCGCGATGCCCGACCCGAGGTCGATGAACCGGTTGCCGTCGACGTCTTCGAGGATGCCGCCGCCGGCGCGGGCGGCGAACACCGGCATGGTGCTGCCCACTCCGCGGGACACCGCGGCGACCTTGCGTTTGGCCAGTTCGGTGGAGTTTGGGCCGGGGATGGCGGTGCGGATTTGGCGGGTCTGTTCGATGGAGCTCATGGTTGTCTCGACGGTGCTCATGGTTGGTCTCCAGGCGGATCGAAGCGGGTGACCCGAGCCTAGTCCGCTGATGGCCTGACGCAACTGAAAAATCGCTGTCTGCAGGGTCGTGCGGGCGATTACGTCACCGATACCGGCGGGGGCGACGTATTCGGTCGGCCGGGGCGGCCCAAAGGCGGGCCATCCACCCGGTCGACGGTCGCGAAGTCCGGCACCGGCCGTCGCCGCAGCCGCCGTGGTTGCGTGACCGGGTGGCCCAGCGCCAGGACCGCGGCCAGCGCCCAGGTCGGCGGCGCACCGAGTAGTTGTTTCACCTGTTCCTCCTGCCGGATCAGCATCGTGGTCAGCACACCGCCGAGTCCTTCGGCGCGGGCCGCCAGCAGAACACTCCAGACGAAGGGATAGACCGAGGCGCCGCCGGCGAACGAATACCGTTCGGTGTCGCGGTCGACGGCGGCCAGCGCGGCCAGATCAGCGAACACGACCAATAGCACCGGCGCCCGGTCGAGGTGGGCGGCAAACCCCTGAGCGGCGGCGAGGGTGATTTCCTCAGACACCGACGCCACGGCGGCCTTCTCGGCATCGCGGTCGTTGGTCGGGGCCCAGGGCCGCAGCCCGGCCGCTCCCATCGCCAGGTAGTCGCGCCAGCCGGGCTGGTAGAGCTCGCGCAGCCGGACCCGTACGGCCGGGTCGCGCACCGACACCACATGCCAGGCCTGGGCGTTGGCGCCGCTGGGCGCGAACCGGGCGGTGTCGAGAATGCGGGCCACAACCTCGTCGCCGACCGGCGCCGAGGTGAACTCCCGCACCGCGCCGGTGCTGCGCAGCACATCAATCAGGTCCATCGCGCCATTCTCGGCGCACTCACGCTCCGGGTGTAGCCGGGCGGCCGTGCAATGGCAGACTGGTCGGACACGGCACCTGCGCCTATCCGTTCCACTGGAGCACCGACGCCGCCCACACCCGAGACCGAAAGACACCCATCGCCATGGACCTGCTGAGCCTGCTGCCCCTGTTCATCATCATGGGCGCGTTCCTGTTCTTCTCCTCCCGGCGCCAGCGGAAGGCCATGCAGGCCACCATCGACCTGCACGAATCGCTGCGCATCGGCGACCGGGTGCACACCACCTCCGGCTTGCAGGGCGCCATCACCGGTATCACCGACGACACCGTGGACCTGGAGATCGCTCCCGGTGTGGTGACCCGGTGGATGAAACTGGCGATCCGCGACCGCGTCGAGGCCGAGGCGCCGGAGATCGAGGAGGCGCCCGCCGCCGGCCGGGTGAGCGACTTCGCCGACAGCGACGCGGACCGGTTGCCCAGGGACTGACCCCCGCACCCGTACCCTTTTGCGGGGATAGCGCGGACCACCGCCGGGGGCACACCAGATACACACGCCTCGACCCCCGCATCGACTTAGGAGAATCGACACGTGGCATCGTCACCGGCGCCGGTGCAGCCCTACCGCTACCTGGCGCTGTTTCTGGTCATGTTGGTCGGCGTTTACCTGCTGATCTTTCTGACCGGAAGCAAGCAGGCCAAACCGAAGTTGGGCATCGACCTGCAGGGCGGCACCCGGGTCACCCTGACCGCCCGCACCCCGGACGGCTCCAAGCCCACCCGCGAGGCACTCGATCAGGCCCAGCAGATCATCAGCGCGCGTGTGGACGGACTCGGTGTGTCGGGATCCGAGGTCATCATCGACGGCGACAACCTCGTCATCACGGTGCCGGGCAACGACGGCACCGAGGCCCGTAACCTCGGCCAGACCGCCCGGCTGTTCATCAGGCCGGTGATCGGTCAACCCATCCCGGTCGAGGCCATCAAGAATCCGCCCCCGGCGCCGGGCGCCCCGGGTGCACCCCCAGGACCGCCGGGCGCCCCGGGTGCACCCCCGGGAGCGCCGGGCGCCCCGGGTGCACCCCCGGGAGCAGCGGACGCCCCGGCGGCACCTCCGGCGGAGGCACCCGCGCCGACGCCGCAGGCCCCGGCTCCGCAACCGCGCCCGTATCCACTCGAACCCACCCCCGCACCGGAACCGCCGGCCCCGCCGGCACCTGGTCAGCCCGCCCCGCCCGGAGCCCCGGGCCAGACGCCGCTGCCCGGACCCCCGGACCCACGTAAGGATCTGGCCGCCCGGATCAAGTTCGAGAAGGAACTGCGTCAAAGCTCCAATCAGAACCTGCTGCTGCTCTCGGTGCAATACATGGCCGGGCGCTGCGACCAGGAAGACGTGCTGGCCGGCAACGACGATCCGAACCTGCCGTTGGTGACCTGCTCGCAGGACAAGAAGTACGTCTACATCCTGGACAAGTCGATCATCAGCGGCGACCAGATCAAGACCGCCAACTCCGGGTTCGACAGCCAGGGCGGCGCCTACGTGGTGGATCTGGAGTTCAAGGAGGAGGCAGCCACGACCTGGGGCGACTTCACCGCCGCCAACATCGGCACCCAGACCGCCTTCACGCTGGACTCCCAGGTGGTCAGCGCCCCGCAGATCCGCGAGGCCATCCCCGGCGGGCGGACCCAGATCTCCGGCGGTGACCCGCCGTTCACCGTCGACTCGTCCAAGACCCTGGCAAATGTCCTCAAGTACGGTTCGCTGCCGTTGTCCTTCGAGTCCTCAGAGGCCGAAACCGTCTCCGCGACACTGGGATTGACCTCGCTCAAGGCCGGCCTGATCGCCGGTGCCATCGGGATTGTGATGGTGCTGCTGTACTCGTTGGCCTACTACCGGGTGCTCGGCTTCCTCACCCTGCTGTCGCTGGCGGCTTCCGGTGCCATGGTGTACGGGATCCTGGTGCTGCTGGGCCGCTACATCAACTACACCCTGGACCTGGCCGGCATCGCCGGTCTGATCATCGGCATCGGTACCACCGCCGACTCCTTCGTGGTGTTCTTCGAACGCATCAAAGACGAGATGCGCGAAGGACGCTCATTCCGGTCGGCGATACCGCGAGCATGGGTACGGGCCCGCAAGACCATCCTGTCCGGGTCCGCGGTCAGCTTCCTGGCCGCCGCGGTGCTGTACTTCCTGGCCGTCGGTCAGGTCAAGGGCTTCGCCTTCACTCTGGGCCTGACCACGCTCCTCGACGTCGTGGTGGTCTTCCTGATCACCTGGCCGTTGATGTACCTGGCTTCCAAGTCGGCGACCATGGCCAAACCCGGCTTCAACGGATTGGGCGCGGTGCAGCAGGTTGCCCGCGAGCGGCGCGCCGCCCTGGCCACCGCGACAGGACGGGAATAGCGCATGGTCGACAAAACCACAGGGGCGGAAAACACCAGCGGGATCGACGTGACATCGGCAACCGAACTCGAGGCCACCGGCATCGAGGTGTCCGATGCGGCACTGCCGCGTCACAGTTTCTTCAACCGCCTGTACACCGGCACCGGCGGCTTCGACGTGATGGGCAGGCGAAAGCTCTTTTTCGCCATCACCGCGCTGATGGTCGCTATCGCCGCCGCCAGCATCGTGCTGCGGGGCTTCACCTTCGGCATCGACTTCCAGGGTGGCACCAAGGTCGGTTTCCCCCGCGGGGACACCAGCGTCACCCAGGTGGAGCAGGTGTTCACCGAGACGATCGGGACCGCCCCGCAGTCGGTGGTCACCGTCGGCAACGGTCCCGGTGCCACCGTGCAGATCCGCTCCAGGGCACTGAGTAACGACGAGACCGCCAAACTGCGCGATGCGCTCTACGAGAAGTTCCAGCCCAAGGGCAGCGACGGCAAGCCGAGTAAGCAGGCCATCAGCGACTCGGCGGTGTCGGAGACGTGGGGCGATCAGATCACCAAGAAGGCGCTCCTCGCCCTCGGGGTGTTCCTGGTTCTGGTCGGTATCTACATCGCCTTGCGCTACGAGCGCTACATGGCCATCGCGGCCCTGAGTTCGCTGTCGCTGGACATGATCATCACCGCGGGCATCTATTCGCTGATCGGCTTCGAGGTCACCCCCGCGACCGTGATCGGCCTGCTCACCATCCTGGGCTTCTCGCTCTATGACACCGTCATCGTGTTCGACAAGGTGGAGGAGAACACCAAGGACGTCCAGCACACCACCCGGCGGACCTTTGCCGAGCAGGCCAACCTGGCCGTCAACCAGACCTTCATGCGGTCGATCAACACCAGCATCATCTCGGTCATGCCGGTTCTGGCGCTGATGGTTGTCGCGGTGTGGCTGCTCGGTGTCGGCACGCTCAAGGACCTGTCGCTGGTGCTGCTGATCGGCATCCTGGCCGGTACCTACTCGTCGATCTTCTTCGCCACCCCGCTGCTGGTCGCGATGCGGGAGCGCACCCAGTTGGTGCGCAACCACACCCGGCGGGTGCTCAATCGCCGCAAGGGCGCTACCGCGCCCGGCGAGGTGACCGCTGC
>Ga0164292_10000986_pt1 | contig 22572 bp, 23 predicted proteins | sample GEODES117metaG_FD_111486 | JGI IMG/M metagenome (GOLD analysis project Ga0164292, IMG submission 111486) | Eutrophic lake water microbial communities from Lake Mendota, Wisconsin, USA - GEODES117 metaG | ecosystem: Environmental > Aquatic > Freshwater > Lake | place: USA: Lake Mendota...
GATCGCTACGCCGGGTGGACACTCGCCGTCGTGTTCGAGGATCCCTCCAAACCGTTGCGTGACATCACCCTGTTCGACGGCTTTCTCGCCGTGAAGAGCGGCTCGTCGGTGAACATCGACCGCTTGACGGTCAGCGGATTCCGGGCCCCCGTTGCAGGCGCAGTAGATGCCACGATCGGAATGGTGGCCTACGACGGCGACCGAGACTCCACGGGCGACTATGCCAACTTCAATGGCTCGCGCCTGTCATCGGCAGTCAGTCCCGGCAGCAACTACTTCAACTCCACCATGGAGGTCTTCGGATCGAACGTCACGGGAATCAATCCCGCATACAACAACACTCTCGGCTACGACGTGAAGGTGGCCGATGCGACGGGTCTCATTGCCAACAGTGCAACCTCTGCGACGATCGACGTCGCTACCTACGGTGAAGCCGTCTACGTCGGCCTCATCTCCACCCGTATCGACCTGACCGCACCGAAGTTCCCGTCGATCAAGTCGGTAGCCAACCTCAACGGCAACAACCCGGCACTGCCCGGTGACACTTTGCGCTACGAGATGGTCTTCAACAACGTGGGTGACGACCCGGCCGACAACTTCGTGGTGTCCGACGCCGTTCCCACAGGAACCACCTACGTGGCTGGCAGCCTCGAGATCGACAACCGCAAGGTGACCGACAATGCCGCCGACGACACCGGAGAGTACGACGACTCGGCCAAGCGCATCATCGCCCGTCTCGGGCGCGGCGCCTCGGCGACTGCAGGTGGACGTATCGACATCAACGCCACGGCCACCGTCACCTTCGACGTGAAGGTAACCGAAGCGGCACGCGGCACCAGCGTCGCCAACGTCGCAGATCTCGCCTACCGGGCAGTCACATTGCAGGACGACATCACTGCGGTGACCAACACCGTCACGACCCCCGTCGCCGCACCCGCTGCACCGATCCCTTCAGGGACCGACGACGACAAACCGGAACTTGAGATCGAATTGGACGTTCCCGAGCGAGTGCCGGGTGGTGGGGAAATCGAAAAGGACATCGTGATCGACAACCCGAGCGACGATCCGGCCAAGGACGTGGTCGTCGACATCGACCTCGACGACGACAGTTCGTACGTGTCGGGCGATCCCGAATGCAGAGCAACGGGCGACAAGGTGCGCTGCACGATTGCAGAGATTCCCGCCCACGGACAGGAGATCATCACCATCGTGGTGAAGCTCGACGACGATGCGACGGCCGAGTCGAAGTCGGGCGTGAAAGTCTCCGTATCGTCGTCCAACACCACAGCAATCGTGGTCAACGACGATGAGACCACCGCGGTGTCGGCCAACGCCGACCTGCAACTGCGCCAACAACTCGTCGGCACCGCCTCTCCCGGGGCCAAGGGCACCTACCGATTCAGAGTGAAGAACTTCGGCCCATCGACGGCCACCAAGGTGGTCGTCACCGATCTCCTGCCGAAGGGAGTCGTTCTCCTTCCCACCAGCGGTTGTCGTGCCGACACCGACGAACCGCGTCTCGTGACGTGCAAGGTGAAGAACCTGAAGGACGGCCAGGCCACCTCGTTCGACATGAACGTCCGCTTCGGGGACACCATGTCGGGTCGCCTCGTGAGCCGCGGAACAGTCGACTACGCCGGCCTCGACCGCCGGCCGAGCAACAACACCTCGAGCGTGACCGTGGGATTGCTGCCCGCGACCCGCTGAGGATGCAGTCGCAGATCGGCCAGAGGGTGCAGTGGGCCAGGTAGGGATCGAACCTACGACCAAGGGATTATGAGTCCCCTGCTCTCACCACTGAGCTACTGGCCCGGGGTTCCAGGGAACGAACCAGGAAAAGCTCGGGGGGTGGGGCTCGAACCCACGACCGACGGATTAACAGTCCGTTGCTCTGCCAACTGAGCTACCCCCGAAGGGCGGAGAGCAATCTATCAGCCGAGCCGGAAAATCAGTCGTCCAGATAGCCCCGGAGACGAGCCGAGTTGTGCGGGTGGCGCAAACGCGCGAGCGTCTTTTGTTCGATCTGGCGGATGCGCTCGCGTGTGACCCCGTAAGCCGCGGCAACCTCGTCGAGAGTGCGTGGGCGACCGTCGGAAATCCCGAACCGCATGGCCAGGATCGCGCGATCGCGTTCGGGGAGAGTCTCGAGTTCCGATTTCACCGACTCGATCAGCGCATTGCGTTCCGCCACGGCGTTGGGCGCCTCGGCATTGGCATCGGGAATGATGTCCCCGTAGGCACCACCGTCGCCGTCGTCGCCGAGTGGCGTGTCGAGGCTGACGGTGCCGATGGCGTACTGCATGAGTTCGAGTACCTTCTCCACCGAGAGGTCGCAGCGCTTGGCCACTTCTTCCGGACTCGGATCTCGTTCGAGCTCGGCTGTGAGATCGCGCTCGGCACGCTGCACCCGGTTCACCAACTCCATCATGTGCGTGGGAATCCGGATGTTGCGGCCCTGGTCGGCCATTGCCCGGGTCATCGCCTGGCGGATCCACCACGTGGCATACGTGGAGAACTTGAAGCCTTTCTCATAGTCGTACTTCTCGGCCGCGCGCATGAGGCCGATGTTGCCCTCTTGGATGAGGTCGGCGAGCTGTAGTTCCCGGCCGTCGTAGCGACGGGCGATCGAGACCACGAGACGCAGGTTGGCCTTGACCATCTCGTCCTTGGCATCCAGGCCTTCCCGAGCAGCGCGCCGCAGATGTCGCTTCTCTTCCACCGACAGGTCGGTCTCGTTCGTCAGCCGCTCGGCGGCAACGATGCCGTCCTTGATCAACTTGCCCAGGCGGCGTTCTTCCTCGGCCGAGATGAGATCGTGTTTGCCGATCTCGTTCAGGTACTGACGCATTGCGTCGGATCCCCGCTCGCCCGTCCTCATACCCCAACCTTAGGTTTCTCCGAGGGGTCCGATTTCCACAGCAGGATTCGCCGGGGCGCTGAGCCAACCGAGAAGAAATCCGGCGGCGGCATCGGCGGTCTCGCGTTGGTCGAGCATCTCCAGGTGGAGACGCGCATCACGGTCCCCCCGCAAGATCTCCGGGTCGGTGATGCCCTTGTGCGACGCCAGCTCACGACGTACCGCCGCCGCCAACAGATTCAACGCCTCGAGTCGACCGTCGGCTTCGATGTCGATCACCGCGGCACGTTCCAGCACTTCGCGTGCTTCGGGGTCAGCCGATTCGAGGGCGGCATCGAGCACACCACCCACATCGGCGATGGCGAGGAAGGCACGGCGCATGACATCGGTGGGGAACAACGCCTCCACCAGCCAGGGGGCAATGGAGTCCCAGTCCTGGAGAAGGATGGCGATGGCCACGAACTCGGCATTCTCGCGAGCGGAGGGCTGAGCGACCATCGGGGTGAACGAGACGTTGCGGGAGCGTTGTTCGACCTTCGCTACGACGTCGTTCACCGGCAGACCGGTGTGGGTGGCCACCTGCCCTGCATAGATCTTGCGCACGTTGAGGTCGGGATGCTCGTTGATGACGGCGACGGCACGCTCGGCGGTCTTGGCACGTTCCTCCGGCGTGCGTACGGGATTCGCATCGAGTACCCGCTGCAAACGGAATCCGAGGAACGGCTGCGCCTTGTCGACGGCCTCGCGCAACGCATCGGGGTTCGTGAGCGACAGCTCCCCCGGGTCCTTGCCCTGCGGGAAGTGTGCCACGCTCACCGACACCTCGTACTTGGTTTCCCACTCGTAGAAACGCTCGGCGGCGCCCTGTCCCGCCGCGTCGGCGTCGAAGGCCAGAACCACGCGGCTGGCAAAGCGCTTCAGGATCCGCACGTGCTCTTCGGTCAGGGCGGTGCCGCAGGTGGCCACGGCGCGTGGAATGCCGGCGCGGTGGAACCCGATGACATCGGTGTATCCCTCGCAGATGATCACCTGGTCGTCGCGCACGATGTCGCCCTTGGCCCAGTTGAGGCCGTAGAGCACGCGCGACTTCGAATAGATCGGGGTCTCCGGTGAGTTCTTGTACTTGGCTGGATCGGTGCTGCCGGGCAGGATGCGGCCGCCGAAAGCGAGCACGTCTCCGGAGTCGGAGAGGATCGGAAAGAGCACTCGGGCACGGAACGCGTCCTGCAACTTGCCGCGTTTGTTGGTGAAAGCCAAACCGGTGTCGCGCAGAACCTCGGCCGTGACGTCGTGGTCCTTGGTCAGCGCCGACGACAATGCATCCCAGTCGTCGGGCGCCCAACCGATCTTGAACTGACGGGCCACGTCGCCTGCGAGACCACGGGCGCGCAGGTAGTCGCGTGCGGCGCGTGCATCGGGGCTGGTCAACAGACGTTCGTGGTACCAATCAGCAGCGAGCGCCATGGCTTCGACGAGCCGCTTGCGACGCTGACGGTCCTTCGACTCGGTGCCGGAGGTGTAGGTCAGCTGGTACCCCGACTTGGCCGCCAGTGATTCCACGGCACCGACGAAGTCGAGATGTTCGATGTCCTGAACGAAACGGAACACATCGCCGGCGGCGCCGCAGCCGAAGCAGCGGTAACGACCGGTCTCTTCACGAACGTTGAACGAACCCGACTTCTCTGCATGAAAGGGACACAGACCCACCCAGTTGCGTCCGACACGCCGCAGTGCGACGTAACTCTGTACCACCTCGACGAGCGACACCCGTTGGCGCAGGGCCTCGATGTCGTCCGCCGAAATTGCCATGCCCGCAGACTAGTTCTGGGGGTGGTCGGAGGCTTCCGAATCGCCGGAGGGATGGGACTCGTCGGGCCACTGCGACGTGACGTGGGCGTGCTTGCGGGTGTGGCGCAACGACCAGAGGATCGACGCAATGAGAATGCCGAAAATCACCACGAGCGAGACCGCGGTGGGTGTGTGGTACCAGATCGACGCAGTCATCTTGAGACCCACGAAAATGAGAATTGCGGCGATGCCCTGCTCGAGGTACTCGAACCGGTGACGAATGTCGGCGAGCACGAAGTAGAGCGCGCGGAGACCGAGAATCGCGAACGCATTGGAGGAGAACGCGATGAACTGCTCGTGGCTGATGGCCAACACGGCGGGCACCGAGTCGACGGCGAAGACGAGGTCTGTGATCTCGATCAGCACCAACACCGCCAACAACGGTGTCGCCACGCGTCGACCGAGATGCCGCGTCACGAGTTTTTGTCCGTCGAGAACGTCGACGCTCGGCACGATTCGGTGGAAGATCTTCATCGGTTTGCTCTCGGCCGGATCGAACTCGTCGTCACCCTTGAAGAGCGTCAGGCCCGAGTACACGAGGAAGACACCGAAGAGCACCATCGTGAACTCGAAACGGTTGATCACCGCCACGCCGGCGAAGATGAAGAGGAAGCGCATGGCGAGTGCACCGAAGATTCCCCAGAAAAGCACCCTGTGCTGGTACTGCGCCGGAACGCGGTAGTGGGTGAGAATCACCGACCACACGAAGACGTTGTCGATACTCAGGCTCTTTTCGATGAGATACGCGCTCAGATACTCCCCGGTTGCGGCACTGCCGAACTGGGCGAGTACGAAAAACGCGAACGACAATCCGATGCCGATCCACACCGCCGATTCGATGGCGGCCCGTTTCGTGGACATCTCCTTCGACTTGCGGTGCACGACCAGGAGGTCGAACAACAACAAGATGGCAATGACGACGACGAGAAAAAGCCAGACTCCCGCCGATACGTCGAGGTCGACGTACGAGCGGGAGTCCGATGAACTTGCGAGAAGCAAGAAGCTGATCGCTTACTTCGTGTCGCCCGAGAGTCCGCCGAGAACGGCCTGGGCGGCCGAGAGGCGGGCAATCGGCACGCGGAAGGGCGAGCAACTCACGTAGTCGAGGCCAGCCTTGTAGAAGAGGCCGATCGATTCGGGGTCGCCACCGTGTTCGCCGCACACACCGAGTTTCAGGTCGCGCTTGACCTTGCGGCCGCGCTGGGCACCGATCTCCACCAACTCGCCGACACCGGTCTGGTCGATGGACTCGAACGGGTTGCGCTTGAGCAGACCCGCCTCGAGGTAGGCCGGCATCATGCGGCTCTCGACGTCGTCGCGGCTGAAGCCGAAGGTGAGCTGCGTGAGGTCGTTGGTACCGAAGCTGAAGAAGTCGGAGACTTCGGCCAGTTCGTCGGCACGCAGAGCCGCACGCGGCGTTTCGATCATGGTTCCGATGGTGACCTTCGGACGTGCCACCTTCTTGCCCTTCACCACGGGTGCTGGCTTGGAGGCGTTCTCGCGGAGCACTTCTTCCACCCACGAACGGGCGAGAGCGAGCTCTTCACGGGTGACCGTGAGCGGGATCATCACTTCGGCGATCGGCTTGTAGCCCTCGGCGGCCACCTGGTCGGCGGCCTCGAGAAGTGCACGCACCTGCATGGCGTAGAGGCCAGGCTTGATGACGCCGAGGCGCACGCCACGGGTACCGATCATCGGGTTGAACTCCGCCCAGCTGTGCGCGGCTTCGAGGAGCTTCTCCTCCACGGCCGACAGACCGGTGGTGGCCTTCTTGATCTCGAGCTCTTGCACCTGGGGCAGGAACTCGTGCAACGGTGGGTCGAGGAGACGCACCGTGATCGGCAGACCCGACATCTCGCGGAAGATGGCGGCGAAGTCTTCCTTCTGGACCTTGCGCAACTCTTCCAACGCGGCCATTTCGGCTTCGTGGGTGTCGGCAAGGATCATGCGGCGCACGACCGGCAGACGATCCGGTGCCAGGAACATGTGCTCGGTGCGGCACAAACCGATGCCTTCGGCGCCGAGTTCGCGGGCGTTCTTTGCGTCTTCGCCGGTGTCGGCGTTGGCGCGCACGCCGAGCTTGCCCTTGCGGATCACGTCGGCCCACTTCAGGATGACGTCGAACTCCTTCGGCGGCTTCGAGGCTTCGAGCTTCAGCTCGCCGAGAACGACTTCACCGCTGGTGCCGTCGATCGAGATGACGTCACCTTCTTTCACGGTCACGTTGCCGACGCTGAACTGCTTGCCGTCGATCTTGACGGCTTCGGCACCCACGATGGCCGGGGTTCCCCAGCCACGGGCGACCACGGCGGCGTGGCTGACGAGACCGCCACGGGCGGTGAGGATGCCCTTCGACACCATCATGCCGTGCACGTCTTCGGGGCTGGTTTCGTTGCGCACCAAGATGACGTCTTCGCCGTTGTCGGCTGCGTCGGCTGCGTCGTCGGCGGTGAAGTACACCTTGCCCACTGCGGCGCCCGGGGACGCAGCGAGACCCTTGGCCAGCACCACGCCCTTGTTGGCGAACTGCGGGTGGAGCACCTGATCGAGATGTTCGGCGGTCACACGCATGACCGCTTCCTTCTGGCTGATCTTCCAGGCGGTCTTGCCCTTGCCCGAACCCTTGGTCATGTCGACGGCCATCTTCAGTGCGGCTGCACCGGTGCGCTTGCCGACACGGGTCTGGAGCATCCACAGCTTGCCCTGTTCGATGGTGAACTCGGTGTCGCACATGTCCTTGTAGTGCTTCTCGAGACGGGCGAAGATGGCGAGCAGTTCGGTGTGAATCTTCGGGAAATGCTTCTTCAGCGCATCGAGATCCTCGGTGTTGCGGATACCGGCCACCACGTCTTCGCCCTGGGCGTTGACGAGGAAGTCACCGTACGGCTTGTTCTCACCGGTGGCGGCGTTGCGGGTGAAGCCCACGCCGGTGCCGGAGTTGTTGTCACGGTTGCCGAAGACCATGGCCTGCACGTTCACGGCGGTGCCGAGGTCGTGGCTGATCTTCTCGCGCACGCGATAGGCGATGGCACGCGGGCCGTTCCACGAACGGAACACGGCCTCGACTGCGCCGCGGAGCTGCTTGGCCGGATCCTGCGGGAAGGGCTTGCCCGTGTGGGTCTGGACGATCTTCTTGTAGGTGTCGCACAACGACTTGAGTGCGGCGGCCGGAATCTCGGCATCAGAGGCGACTCCCGCGGCCAGACGAGCGGCGGTGAGTTCGTGTTCGAACTCTTCACCGTTCAGGCCGAGCACGATGCGCGCGTACATCGAGATGAAGCGGCGGTAACTGTCGTAGGCGAAACGATCGTCGCTGTTCTTCGCAAGGCCGGCGACGGTCTTGTCGTTGAGGCCGAGGTTGAGGACCGTGTCCATCATGCCCGGCATCGAGAACTTGGCACCCGAACGCACGGAGACGAGCAACGGATCCTTCACGTCGCCCATCTTGCGTCCCATCTTCTTTTCGAGGGCCGTGACTTGCTTGGCGATCTCTTGGTCGAGACCCTTCGGCCAGCCTCCCTTCATGTAGGCGCGGCAGGCGTCGGTGGTGACGGTGAAACCGTGGGGAACGGGCAGTTTCAAGACGCTCATCATTTCGGCAAGGTTTGCTCCCTTGCCACCGAGGAGATCTTTCATCTCCATGGGGGGACGGCGATGTTTGTGGTCGAAAGCGTAAACAAATGGCACGGTGCGGAAGTCTAAGGCGCGAGGGGCCATAGTCTTAAGCCAAATGTCAGATCGGCGTGATTCGCAGTTCCGGAAACTCCGCGTTCTCGGCTTCCCCGTCGAAATTCGACCGGGATTCGTCGTCTTCCTCGCCCTCGTCGTGTTCCTCTACGGGGGCACGCTCGGTCTCTGGGCCGCGGGCACGATCGCCGTCTTCACCCTCATTCATGAACTCGGCCACGCGAGTGCGGCCCGCGCCACCGGTGCCCGTGCCGAAATCGCCCTCGACTTCCTCGCCGGCTACGCCGCCTACGAGCCCTCACGACCACTGGCTCGTTGGGAACGCGCCGGCATCGCCGCCGCCGGGCCACTGTCACAGTTCGCCACTGGCGTGGTGGTCCTCCTGCTCCTCGGTGCCAACCCGTTCTCCCGCGACGACATCGTGGCGAGCGAAGCCACCATCACCGTGTGGTGGGCCGGCGTCGTCCTCGCCCTCGTGAACCTGATTCCGGTCCTTCCTCTCGACGGCGGGGCCATCGTCTCGGCGGGTCTCGAACGCTTGGCCCCGAAGCGTGGACGCCAGGCGATGCTCTGGTTCAGCATCGCGGTGTCGAGCGGGCTGCTCACCTTTGCGTTGCTCGTCTCCGATGCCCGCGGGTTCCTCCCCTTCGCGGTCATCCTGCTGGTCCTGCAGTTCCAGATTCTCTCCACCGGACGCAACATCACCCCCGAGGTGCTCGCCGAGCGCGGCTACTCCCCCGCCGATTTCGTGAGTGCGCTCCAAGATGTCGGCCGACACCAAGAAGCAGCCGAACAGGGTGCTCTCCTCTTTCGTACTCAACCGGATGCGGAACTCGCCGCCTTGATCTCGTCGTCACTCACGGCGATCGGTGACCACGACGGCGCCCAGGCCTGGATGCGCCTCGCGGAGCAAATGTCATTCGCGAAGCGATGACGGAGCAACTCATTCGCGAAGCGATGACGAAGCAACTCATTCGCGAAGCGATGACGTGAACCCGACTGCATCACGCGACACACGCACGATGGCCGTCGTTCCTGCCACCGAGGTGACCACGCCCGACTCTTGTCCGTCCACGACGAACGGATCACCGGTTCGGGTTCCCTGCGGAACCGTCGCGGCGCGCAACTCGCGGGGCGCGGTCGCGGCTCGCGAGTCCATGCGCTCGACCAGTTCCTGGCCCGGGTAGCAACCCTTCGAGAAACTCACCGCAACGGGAATCAATCCGGTCTCTGCCGGAATGCAGCCCGGTTCGATGTCGATTCCGACCAACGGCCAGTGTGCACCGACACGTGCGGCGTCGAACTCGTCGCGCGACATGCCATCGACATCGTCGACGTCGGCGACGGTCGCACCGAGGAGATCGACCGCATCGTCGCCTCCCCACCACGCGTCGACCGTCAAGCCGTCGCTCGGGATACGACCGAGTGAATCAGCAAGTTCTCGTGCACCCGCTCCGCGTAGCGCGAGGCACTGCCAAGGCAGCTGTTCGATCGAGGCGTTGACACGGATCTTGAAGCGGTTCAGTCGCGCCATGACACCCTCGGCGCTGCCCGGCTCGGAATCGAGCACGAACACCGTGTCCTCGAAACGGGTGACGCGCACGACTGCGTCGACACGGCCGGTGGGCTGCAACAGCAACGAGTACCGCGACGACCTCAGTGCCATGCCCTCGATCTGCTGACTCAACTGCGACTGCAGGTAGCTCTGCGCATCGGTGCCCTGCACCACCACGACGTCGCGATCGAGACGAAACTGACGAACCGTGTTGCTCATGGCGACTCCTTTTCGATGACGAATACCTCGATGTCGATGACGAACATCAGACCCGATTGCCGGCCTGCGTGCGTTGGGCGGTCATCCGCCGCGCTGCGGGAACCGCAGCCAACAACGCCGCCGCCTTGTTGTGGCACTCCAGATCTTCGTCTTCCGGAACGCTGTCGGCCACGATGCCGGCACCGGCCTGCAGACTGGCGATCCATCCCCCGTTGCCGTCGGGACGGATGAACATCGTGCGAATGGCGATGGCGGCATCGAGGTTGCCGCTGAAGTCGACGTAGCCCACGATGCCGGCATAGGGCCCGCGCTTCACCGGCTCGAGGTCGTCGATGATCTCCATGGCCCGCACCTTCGGCGCGCCGCTCACGGTGCCGGCAGGCATCGTGGCACGGATCACGTCGATCGGGCCGAGACCCGGCTTCAGGTCACCGGACACCTGCGAGGTGAGATGCATCACGTGGCTGTAGCGCTCGAGGGTCATCAGTTCGTCGACGTGCACCGAACCGAACGATGCAACCCGACCCACGTCGTTGCGGGCGAGGTCGACCAACATGATGTGCTCGGCGACCTCCTTAGGGTTCTCCTTCAACTCACCGGCCAGGCGACGGTCGTGCTCGTCGTCACGACCACGTTTGCGGGTGCCGGCAATAGGACGGCTGGTGACCTTGCCGTTCGACAGCTGCACCATCGGTTCGGGCGAACTTCCGACGATGCACAGTTCCGGTTCACGCACGAAGTACATGTACGGGCTGGGATTCACCTGGCGCAGCACGCGGTACACGTCGTACGGGTCGGCTTCGAGCGCGAGATCGAAGCGTTGTGACAACACCACCTGGAAGATGTCGCCGGCACGCACGTGCTCCTTCGCCACGTCCACGGCCCGTTGGTATGCACCGCCCGGCAACGACGACTCCACCTGCGGCAGGGCTTCACCGGCCACGGGCGGTTCGACGGGACTGTACGGAAGAGGCTGGGCAAGACGCTTCACCGATTCGGCAATGCGCTCGACCGCCGTGTCATACGCAGCATCGAGATCGATCGAGCCGTCACCGTCGGAGAGCGTCGACACGCTCTCGAGCACGTAGAGACGTTGACGCCAGTGGTCGAAAGCCACGAGCGAACCGATCACGTTGATCACCGCATCGGGAAGGTCACGCGGATCGGGCGGCATGTTCGGCAGATGCTCGACCTCACGAATGACGTCGTAGCCGAGGTAGCCGACGAGGCCACTCTGCAACGGCGGAAGATCGGGCAGCAACGGTGCATCGAAGATCTCGAGCAACGCGTCCATGGCCGCGAGAATGCCGCGGTCGGTGGGGACTCCTGCGGGGAGCGAGCCGTCGACGATCACCTTGCCGTTGCGCAGCACCAGGCGTGCGCGCGGTGTGCGTCCGACGAAGGAGAAGCGAGCCCAACGTTCGCCGTGTTCGACCGACTCGAAGAGGAACCCATTGTCTTCGCCGACGATCTTGGCGAACACGCTGACGGGTGTCTCGAGGTCAGCCAGCAACTCGGTCCACACGGGGACAACGGAGTGCTTCGCAGCAAGCGCCACGAACTCTTCACGCGTGGGCCGACACTGCACGGCTCACCCGAACTTTCGGTAGAAACAACTGACCTCACCGGTGTGGCAGGCACCCTTGCCCTCTTGTTCCACCAAGAACAGCAACGTGTCGGCGTCGCAGTCGTAATAGCCCTCACGAACGAACTGGCGGTCGCCACTGGTGTCACCCTTGCGCCACACTTCGCTGCGGCTGCGACTCCAGTAGACCATGCGCCCTTCTTCCAGGGTCATGCGCAGTGTCTCGGCGTTCATCCAGGCCATCATGAGCACCTGCTTGGTGCCGATGTCCTGGGTGACGACGGGAACGAGGCCGTCGGCGTTGTACTTGACGAGCGCCAGTTGCTCGTCAAGTACGGGAATCGGGGTGTTCTCGATGGGGGTGCTCACAGGTACAGCCCCGTGCTTCCCTCGATACGCGATGCAGCGACTGCGTGCAGATCGCGCTCGCGCAACATGATGTAGTCGGCGCCTCCCACTTCGACTTCGTACCGGTCGTCGGGGCTGAAGAGAACGTTGTCGCCCACTTCAGCCGTGCGGACGTTCTGACCGAGGGCCACGACCTCGGCCCAGACGAGACGCTTCGAGATCTGGGCGGTGGCGGGGATGAGAATTCCACCCGACGAACGGCGCTCGCCCTCGCTCTGGGGAATCTTGACCAAGAGCCGGTCGTTCAGCATCTTGATCGGCAGTTTTTCGTTCGCGTCGGCCACGCTGGCACGGTATCCGCCGGCACCGTCCGATAAAAACCCCTTTCTCCGGTGTGGCTAGCGTTCGTCCATGGCACTCGACGCTCAGCTCCAGGAACTCTCAGACCAGATCGACATTCGCAATCTCATCGCGCGCTATTGCTGGGCGATCGACAAGAACGACCGCGAACTCTTCGGCAAGGTCTTTCTCCCCGATGCCACGGCCCACCTCGGCAGCCCGTTGCTCGAGGGCATCGACGCCATCTGGGCGCGCATCCGTGCCGCTCTCGGACCGCTCGACGACAGCCAGCACATCACCGGATCGCACCTCATCGAACTCGACGGAGACACCGCGAAGAGCCGCGTGTACCTCTTCGCCCAGCACATCCGCCGTGACGCAAAGAAGGGCCCGTACTGGGTTGTGGCAGCGGAGTACCTCGACGATCTCGTGCGCACGCCCGAGGGCTGGCGCATCAAGTACCGGATCATCAACCCGATCTGGACCGAAGGTAATCGCGGAGTCGTGGCGCCAGACCACGACTGATCAGCAACTCGTGGCGCCAGACCACGACTGATCAGCAACTCGTGGCGCCAGACCACGACAAGTAACGAAGTTACGGACGTGGCGGGCGAACCACCACGCCGTTGGCCATCATCAACTGTTTGGCCTCGGCAACGGTGTGTTCACCGAAGTGGAAGATCGAGGCAGCAAGAACACCACTGGCACCGCCCACGGTGACGCCATCGACCAAGTGTTGGAGCGTGCCCACGCCACCACTGGCGATCACCGGCACGTTCACCTCGTCGCACACCGCGCGCGTGAGTTCGAGATCGAAACCTTCGCGGGTCCCGTCGCGATCCATGGAAGTGAGGAGAATCTCCCCCGCTCCACGGTCGACCGCTTCGCGGACCCATGTGATCACGTCGATTCCCGTTGCGGTGCGTCCACCGTGGAGGAACACCTCCCAGCCCGCTGCGTCGGCACGTCGCTTGGCATCGACGGCACAGACCACGCACTGCACACCGAACTCCGAGGCGATCTCGTCGATGAGGGCAGGGCGCTGGACCGCGGAGGTGTTGACGCTCACCTTGTCGGCACCGGCGCGCAGCATCGAGCGCGCATCCTCGAGCGACCTGATGCCACCTCCCACCGTGAAAGGAATGAAGACTTCCGCCGCCGTGCGCTCGACCATGTCGATGGTGGTCTTGCGGTTGTCGGAGGACGCGGTGATGTCGAGGAACACGAGTTCGTCGGCACCTTCGCGGTCGTAGCGTGCGGCAAGTTCAACCGGGTCGCCCGCATCGCGGAGATCGACGAAGTTCACACCTTTCACCACGCGACCGTTCGTCACGTCGAGACACGGAATGACGCGTGCCACGTTCACAGTCGACCCGCCTTGCGCACTGCCTCGACCGCCTGAGCCACGGTGAAGCGCTTCTCGTAGATCGCCTTGCCGGTGATGACACCGGTGACGTTGTGCAGACCGAGCAATGCGACGATGTCGTCGACACCACCCACGCCGCCGCTGGCCACGATGGGCAACGGCGAGGCGGCACCGGCGGCGCGCAGTCCGTCGAGATCAGGGCCAGCAAGCATGCCGTCGCGCGAGATGTCGGTGACCACGGCACACGCGGCGGTGGGATACCACGTGAGCGCATCGGACAATGCCACTCCCGACGATGTCGTCCAACCGTCGGTGGCCAGTTCTCCCCCGCGGTGGTCGAGACCCACTGCCACGGCAACGTTCACTTTCGAGGTGACCTCCTCAACGAGTTCCGGACGGCGCACTGCAGCAGAACCCATCACCACGCGTGCCACTCCGAGTGTTGCCAATGCTTCGGCGTCGACAACGCCGCGCACTCCACCGCCCACCTGCAACTGTGCCCGGCCCATCAGTGCCGCGGCCACGCGCCCGATGGCCGGTCGGTTCACGGCATCGCCACCCTTGGCCGCGTCGAGATCGACCATGTGCACCCACGTGGCACCGGAATCGACGAAAGCTGTTGCCACCGACACCGGGTCGTTGCCGTACACGGTCTCGTCGGCGTAGTCACCCTGGCGCAGACGCACCACGTTGCCACCACGCATGTCGATGGCGGGATACACGACGAATGGTGTCACGAAATGCGTCCTTCTCTCTCGACACTGCAGGATCCCACGAAGTTGGCGAGCATCGCCAATCCGTCGACGGCCGACTTCTCCGGATGGAACTGTGTAGCCACCACGTTGCTGCGACGTACCACTGCAGTGAGGTCGGCACCGTAATTGCACGTGGCTGCCACCACCGACTGATCCACGGGAACTGCGGCGTAGGAGTGCACGAAGTACACCCATGGTGTCGCGGGCAGTCCTGTGAACAACGGATCATCGGCGGCGGAAGGGGTGATCCGTAGTTCGTTCCACTGCATCTGCGGCCGGCGCACGTGGGCAGGAATCGAACGCACGATTCCGGGAATCACGCCGAGTCCGCGGGCCGAGGGATCCTCGTCACTCGAATCGAAGAGCATCTGCATCCCGACACAGATCCCCATGAAGGGCTTGCCCGACTCCACCGCTTCGTGCACGACGTCTTCCAGGCCCGCACCGCGCAGTGCGTCCATGCACGCCCCGAATGCACCGACACCGGGCAGAACGACACCAGCGGCATCGCGCGCCATGGCCGCATCGCTCGTGAGACGCGCATCGGCGCCACTGCGCACCAATGCCTTCTGTGCGGAACTCAGGTTGCCGATGCCGTAGTCGAGGACCGCAATCAGCGGTTTCGTCATGCGAGCATGCCTTTTGTGGAGGGGACGGAGTTGCCCTCGATGCGCACGGCGTCGCGCAGGCTTCGGCCAAGGCCCTTGAAGGCTGCCTCCACGATGTGGTGCACGTTGCGGCCGCGCACCAGCGTGACGTGCAGGGTGATGTTGGCCGACGTGGCGAACGACGAGATGGCATGTTCGGCCAGGTTCGGGTCGAACGGCGGATCACCGAGAGGCAGGCACTCTGGAATCTCGACTTCCCAGTGAACGAACGGTCGACCCGACAGATCGAGCACGATGTCGATCACGGCCTCATCGAGCGGATACCGCCCACTGGCGAAACGTCGCACGCCGGCACGATCCCCTGCCGCCTGACGGAATGCCTCGCCGAGCGCGATGGCCACGTCTTCCACCGTGTGGTGGGTGTCGATGTGCAGGTCGCCCTTGGCGTCGACCACGAGATCGAAACCCCCGTGACGCGCGATCTGGTCGAGCATGTGATCGTAGAAAGGAATGCCCGTGGAGATCTTGGAGGTACCGGAACCGTCGAGGTCGATCTCGACGGTGATGCTGGTCTCCTTGGTGGTCCGCTCGATTCGGCCGACTCGACTCATTGGATCGTCTCCTTCAGTGCTGCAACGAACGCGGCGTTCTCTTCGGGTGTCCCCACGGTGACGCGCAGACAATTGGTGAGGCCCTGCCAACCGCTGCAGTCACGCACCAAGACTCCCCTGTCGAGCAACCCCTGCCACACCACCTTGCCCGGCATGGTTTCGGGACGGAAGAGTACGAAGTTGGCACCGCTCGGCCACACGGTGACGGGCAGTGAAGACAGTGCCGCCTCGATGAGATCGCGACCGGCCACGATGTCACGCACGCGGTCTTCCATGTCGGCGACGTACTTGAGAGCGAGAAGACCGGCGCGCTGCTTCAGGGCGTCGAGGTGATACGGCAAGACCACGGCTTCCATGTCTTCGACCAACCAGCGCGGGCCGACCAAGTAACCGAGTCGTGCCGCGGCCATCGACCAAGTCTTCGAGAAGGTACGCGACACCACGAGCGGCGTGTCGTCATCGACCAACTCCACGGCAGACCACGGCGCAAACTGCGCGTACGCCTCGTCGACCACCACCACACCCGGCGCGCAGCCGAGCAACGTCTCCACGTTGCTGCGCGGCTCGACGATGCCGGTGGGATTGTTCGGCGAGCAGAGGAAGGCGACCGAGGGCGACGACGCTGCCACCACCGAGGTGATCTCGTTGGGGTCGAGCGTGAAGTCGTCGCGACGCCGACCCTCCACCACGGTGGCACCCACCACCCTGGCGATGTGGGCGTGCAGTTGGTACGTGGGTGAGAACATGGTGACGTTGCGTCCCGGGCCGGAATACGCCATGAGCACGCATTGCAACACCTCGTTCGACCCATTGGCCACGAACACCTGCTCGGGGCTCACACCGTGCAGATCGGCGATTCCTTCCCGCAGATCCCACGCAGCGCGGTCGGGGTAACGGTTCCAGGCGATGTCGTGCACCGCACCGGCCACCTCGTCGAGCCATTGCGCGGGCGGCGAGAACGGAGCCTCGTTGGTGTTCAGCCGGATCGGCACCTCGACTTGGGGCGAGTGGTATCCCTGCATGGCCTGAAGATCACTGCGCAGGGGAACCCGAGTCACGGCCCCACGCTATCCGCCGGCCTGTGTCGCAGACCGGCGATTAATGCCTCATCTCCACGACCGGCGATGAACGCCGAGTTGAGTTGCTCACGTGTTCTTGATGATCTTGAGGGCTCGCTCGACGCTGCGCTTGGCAGAGTCGATGGACCGAGCGATCTCCACCAGCGCCCGGTGCATGTCCTCTTGAGCCGTGACGCCTGGACGCTGCTCGAGGTCACGGGCTCGCTGGCTGGTGCGTTCGAGCGTCTCGCCGAAGGCCTCCAACTCGTTGCGCAGATTCGACAGCGTCTCGGAACGGGGTGGAGTCGACATCGCTCGATTGTGTCACGGACGGGCCGACGGGCAGATGTCGGCGAGACGGCACTGGTGGCACTTCGGCTTGCGAGCGTCGCACGTGCGCCGACCATGGAGAATGAGACGCAGGCTGAACGCGCCCCACTGCGCCGGTGGCAGGAACTTGTTGAGCTCCAACTCCACCTTCACCGGGTCTTCCTCGGTGGTGAGGCCGAGGCGACGCGAGAGTCGTCCCACGTGCGTGTCGACCGGAAGCCCCGGCAGATCGAATGCCACGGAGCGCACCACGTTGCCCGTCTTGCGGCCGACCCCGGGAAGGGTCACGAGATCTTCCAAGGCAGTGGGAACCTCGCTGCCGTATCGCTCCTCGAGTGCGCGTGCCATACCGATCAGGTTCTTCGCCTTCGACGCATAGAACCCGGTGGACTTCACCAACTCCTCGACGCGGGAGATGTCGGCGTTGGCGAGATCGTGCGGTGTCGGAAACGCGGCGAAGAGGGCAGGCGTCACCATGTTCACGCGTGCATCGGTGCACTGTGCCGAGAGAATCGTGGCAGCCAGCAACTCGAACGGATTGCGATGATCGAGTTCGCATTTCGCCACCGGAAACTCCTCGGCGAGACGCTCGGCGACCACCTTGGCACGACCTGCTGGAGTCCGTGGCTTGCCCATCGGGGCGAGGCTACCCACACCGGTACGCTCACGGTGTGCTCAAGTTGGACGTCCTGCGCAATGTCGGGGAAGCGGAGTTTGCAGTGGTCTCCGAACTTCTCTCTGCGGCTGAACGCGCCGACGGCCAGCGGGCCCTCTCCGATCATCTGTGGCTCGACCTGCGGCTCGGCGGACGCCAGGGTTTCGCCGCCATTGTCGGCCACGAGGACGACCATGACCACCTCGTGGCCTACAGCCAGGTGTCGCGGGGCAACGAGAGTTGGAGCATCGATCTCGTCGTCCACCCGCACCACCGCTACGACATGGCCGCCATCGGTCCGCGCATGATCGACGCCGCTCTTTCGGTGGTCCGCAGCGAAGGCGGCGGACACGTGCACTGGTGGGTGTTCGAACCCTCCGACATCTACTACGCACTCGCCAAGGGCGCTGGGCTCTCCCCCGGCCGCGAACTGCTCCAGATGCGCCGACCCCTCCCCCTCGAGTCCGAGCTCTCGGCGCGCAACGTCGGTTTCGCCACTCGACCGTTCGTCTTCGACTCGGATGCCGACACGTGGCTGGCCGTGAACAACGCAGCCTTCGCCACACACCCCGAACAAGGCAGTTGGGATCTCACCACGTTGAGGGCACGCCTGGCCGAACCATGGTTCGACGCGGAAGGCTTTCTCATTCACGAGAGCGCACACGACGAGGGCTCGAGCGACATGGCCGGCTTCTGCTGGACCAAGATCCACACCGACGACCCGAACGGGCCGATCGGCGAGATCTACGTCATTGCCGTGAACCCGACACATGCCGGCGAGGGACTCGGTTCGCGGCTCACGATCGCCGGACTCGACTGGCTGGCCGCCAAGGGCTGCACCAGTGGCATGCTCTACGTCGACCGCGACAACGTCGCCGCCGTCACCATGTACGAGAAGCTCGGCTTCACGACCCGCCACCGCGAGCGCGCCTTCGTCGGTGACGTGCACTAGATCGGCGAACGAAATCATGGCCGCAGCATCCCTCTACGACGCCTCGCGCGAGGATCTCGCCGCATTGATGGCGGGCGAGCCCGCCTACCGTGTCGATCAACTCTGGCAAGCACTCCACCAGCGCTTCACACCGATCGACAAGGTCACCACACTGCCCGCCAATCTTCGCGCGCGTCTCGCCGAGGATCTCCCGGAGTCACTGGTGTGGGCGGCGGAATCCACCGATGTCACCGGCGAAACGGTGAAGTTCCTCTGGAAGCTGCGCGACGGTGGCCATCCGATCGAGACCGTCTTGATGCTCTACCCCGACCGCGCCACCGTCTGCGTCAGCACACAGGCAGGATGCGCCATGGCCTGTGGCTTCTGCGCCACCGGACAGGCCGGCTTCAACCGTCATCTCAGTGCCGGCGAGATCATCGAACAGGTGGTGCGCGCCGCCAGGCGCGCCGCCGAGATGAAACGCCGTGTCAGCAACATCGTCTTCATGGGCATGGGCGAGCCGTTGGCCAACGAAGTTGCCGTGCACACCGCGGTCCGTCGAATACACGACGACATCGGCATCTCGGCTCGGCACCTCACCGTCAGCACCGTGGGCATCATCCCCGGCATCCGCCAGCTGGCGACGTGGCCACTGCCCGTGAACCTTGCGGTCTCGCTGCACGCCGCACGCGACGACTTGCGCAACGAACTCGTGCCCATCAACAAGCGCTACCCCCTCGACGCACTCGTCGAAGCGTGCGCCGAATACCTCACCGAGCGCCGCCGCCGCGTCAGCTTCGAGTGGGCATTGATCGACCGCGTCAACGACACGCGTCGCGACGCCGACGAACTCGCCCGCCTCTGCAAGCGCCTCACGCCGCACGCACACGTCAATCTCATCCCGCTCAACCCCACTCCGGGTTGGCCGACACGCGGATCATCCGCCGCTCGGGTACGTGAGTTCGCCGACACACTGGCAAGCCTCGGCGTCAACGCCACCATTCGTCGCAATCGCGGCACCGACATCGACGCCGCCTGCGGCCAGTTGGCCGCGGGTCAGCAGATCACTCCGGTGACCTTCAGCGCAGGTACTTCGGGTTCGCGACGCGAACCTTCTCCACCACCGAGCTGAAGACCACTTCTTCGATCTCCGTGATGCGATCGTCACACTCACCGCGACGAATCGCTGCCGCCAGTTCGGCATCGGACGCGAAACCGAGACGATCGAGATTCGCCCGGTGTCGATCCGCTTGTTCCGGCCCGAGTGCCATCTCGCGCTCGACCATGGCGAGGATGTTGACGGCAACCCGCGTGTGGAACTGCAGTCGTCCTTCGACGGCCGGCATCACGTCGGTCTCCAGCCATTCGCGAACGGCTTCCACCAGTTGCTCGGCGGTGGGCGGATCGTGCGGAATCACTTCGATCCCCTTCCCGTCCGGGCAGCCTCGGCCATTTCGCGGATCATCAGCAGCGCGTCGTATTCGTTCTCGCACACACGACGACCGATCGCCGCCAGTTCGTGGCTGCGCGACAGATGGTTCAGGTGGTAAGCGGCCTGCGAGATGCACATGATCCCCCACTTCACCGTGCCGAGCAGCTCCCACCAGCGCAACGTCTCCACGGAGACCACACGGCCCGTGGTCTCCGCATACGCATCGAGCAACTGCTGGTACCCACCCACTCCGGCCACAGGTTTGTCGGAGCCGAATCTCCACGCCCGCACACAGGCCCAGCCGAGATCCTCGATCGGATCACCGACATGGGCCAGTTCCCAGTCGAGCACCGAGCGCAAACCTTCGGGCCCGACGATGAGGTTGCCCAAACGGAAATCGCCGTGCACGAGACACGCCGGCTGCGGGTCGGGGCGGTTCTGTTCCAACCAGCGAAAGGCGATCTCGAACGCCGGCTGCGTCTGTCCGGATTCGTCGAGGCGCACCTTGTAGAGGTCGATCTGGTCGTCGGTGTCGAGGCCTTCGAGTCCGGTGTGGTCCATGAGATGCAGACGCCCCATCGCGTGGCCCATCTGCGTCGCCAGCAGCGAGCGTGCCTCTCCATAAAGACCGTCGCGAAGGATCTTGCGTGCAATGGTCTCGCCCTCCACGGCCTCGACCACCATGAACGGTTCCCCGAGCGGATTGGGTCCGGTGAGCCCACGCGAACTCGTCACCACTTCGGGAACGGGAACTCCGGCGCGGTGCGCAGCCTCCAGAACGGACACCTCGACGTGCATGTCCCGGGGCGAACCCGTTCGCTGCTGTTGCAGGATGTACCGGCGGCCGTCGCCGACGAAACTCCACGTCTCGCGCGATGCACCGCCGCTCAGACGAGTGACATCGCGGACGTCGGCGAACCCCGTGAGGCTCCGCAGCGTTTCGACCATGCCGTCGTTCACCCGCGAAACCTTATGCCACGCCGTTACCGTGGACGTGTGCCCGGTGCCGACTCCAACGTGTTGCAGTTGTTCGACATCCACCTGCATCGCGACGACAACCACATCCTGAGGGGCATCGACTGGTCGATCGACCGTGGCCAGCACTGGATCGTGCTCGGCGCCAACGGCTCGGGCAAGACCTCTCTTCTGCGGATCGCCGCCCTCTACCTGCACCCCAGCAAGGGTGACGTCTGGGTCACCGGTCACCGCCTCGGCGAGACCGACGTCCGGGTCCTGCGCCGCCGGGTGGCCTACAACTCGGCCGCGTTTGCCACCGAAATCCGCCCGCAACTCACCGCCACAGAGGTGGTGATGACCGCAAAGAACGCCGCGCTCGAACCGTGGTGGCACGAATACACCGCAGAGGACAAGGAGCGGGCCGTCACGTGTCTGGCACGACTCGGCATCCGCCATCTCGCTGACCGCACGATCGCCACCCTGTCGTCGGGTGAACAGCAACGCGTCTTTCTCGCCCGCACCCGGATGAACGACCCCGCTCTGGTGCTGCTCGACGAACCGAGCGGACGCTTGGATCTCGGCGGACGCGAACAGTTGGTGCAGGCACTCGACGAAGCGATCGTCTCGCAGCCGGCTCTGGCGAGCGCGATGGTCACCCACCACGTCGACGAAATCCCGAAAGGTGCCACCCACCTGCTCGCGGTGAAGTCGGGCCTCGTCATCGCCCGCGGACCGTTGCGCGAGACGTTGACCAGCGAGGTGCTCTCCGAGTGTTTCGACTGGCCGCTGCGGTTGGTGCAGCACCCGAACGGGCGCTTCAGCGCCCAGAGCGCGTGACCAGAGCCACGAGGTTCTCGCGCCCGCGCTCGATGTGATCGGCGAGCACCCGTTCGAGGATGCCACCGGTCCACAGGCCGCCGCCGTAGAACAACTCCACACGCATGCTCACCGACTCACCGTGTTCCACCATGGTGCAGGTCATCCGCCACGGCGAATGCTCGTGGCCGTCCGTTTCGCGGCGTTCGAAGACGATCAACTGCGGCGAATCGGTGGTGCGCTCCATTCGCAACCGTTTCGACCTGGCGAACGGGCCCACCTTGGCGCGCAACTCCACGTCCCATGCGCACGGACCCGCCGGCGTCGCACGGTGAACGAGCGGCATCCACTTCGGGTACTCGGCGAGATCCACCACGTACGGCCGCAACCGCGTGATCGATGCCGGCGCTTCGAGAACCGCTTCAGTCTTCACGAGACGGCCTTCATCGGCGCTCCCGACGGTCCTTGTTGCCGAATGCGCGGGCCAAGAGACCGCTTCGAGATTCATCGGTCGATTCGCCCTCGGAACCCTCTACCGGTTCGTCGATGTCGTCGTCGCCGAAGGCCGGCATCCATGGAATTGCACGGGTTTCTTCGATCTCCTCCGAAACACCA
>Ga0164292_10000989_pt1 | contig 22514 bp, 22 predicted proteins | sample GEODES117metaG_FD_111486 | JGI IMG/M metagenome (GOLD analysis project Ga0164292, IMG submission 111486) | Eutrophic lake water microbial communities from Lake Mendota, Wisconsin, USA - GEODES117 metaG | ecosystem: Environmental > Aquatic > Freshwater > Lake | place: USA: Lake Mendota...
AGAAAAAGCAAAGTGAATGAGGATCTGGAATTTTACTCTGTGATCAGGGCCATCAAAGCACTGGACGAGTCTGATGTCTGTTTGTTGATGATCGATGCCGAAAAAGGGATCACCCAGCAGGATCTGAACATTTTCAGTATGGCGGAGAAAAAGGGTAAAGGAATCGTACTGCTGGTAAATAAATGGGATCTGCATGAGAAAGCGACCAATACGGCAAAGGATTATGAGAAGGAATTGAAGAAAAGGCTCGCGCCGTTTAACGATATACCCATCTTGTTTGTATCTGCAAAGGAGAAAACAAGGATTTTCAAAGCAGTAGAGGTAGCGCTGCAGGTTTTTGAGAGCCGGAAAAATAAAGTTCCAACGTCAAGGCTGAACGAAGTGATGCTGAAGGCGATAGAATCATACCATCCCCCTGTAGTTAGGGGTAACCCCATCAAGATCAAGTACGTAACGCAGTTGCCCACAGTAGTACCCAGCTTCGCTTTTTTCTGCAATTTTCCAGAGGATGTGAAGACCCCCTATAAGAATTACCTGGAAAACAAGCTTCGGGAAAATTTTAACTTCAGCGGGGTTCCGGTCAGGATATTTTTCAGAAAAAAATAATTTTTCGCCTTTTTATTGAGAATATTCCCAAAACCTTATAACTTTGTCTCCAATTATAAAAAAAAATTAAATGAAAAAAGTACTGGCTATTTTAGCGATCGCTGCCATATTCTCAGCTTGTAACGGCGGCACTGATTCCGCTGCTGCTGCTGTTGACACCGCTGTTTCAAATATGGAAACTGCCGTTGATTCTACCATGTCTAATGTTGCTGCTACCGTTGATTCTGCTGCAGGTGCAATTGCTGATTCTGCAAAAGCTAATGCTGCTGGTGCAGTTGAAGCTGTGAAAGACGCTGTGAAAGAAGAAGTGAAGAAGTAATTGCCTTTCTCCAACATATTGTCCCTCCCGGCACCGGGGGGGATTTTTTTTGCCGTTTCCAGATATTGGGGCCTACAGCAGGATTCCTTTCAGGATCAGGTAAGCGCAGGAAAAATAAATGACAAGGCCTGTGACGTCAACAAGCGTAGCAACGAAGGGGGCTGAAGAAACAGCCGGGTCCGCGCCGAGTTTTTTTAGCAGGATGGGAAGCATGGATCCTGTTAGTGTTCCAAGTAGAACAACGCCGAGTAATGATATGCCAACCACTGCACCAATATGTGCATAGTATTCACCGTATAGGTTCGGAAAAATGCTGTTCCAGAGAATGATCCGTGCAAAGCCGATCAGGCCCAGAACGGAACCAAGCAACAGACCCGAAACGATCTCTCTTCTCATTACCCGCCACCAGTCGGACAGGGTTAATTCGCCCACGGCCATGGCCTGAATGATCAAAGTGGAAGCCTGGGAACCACTATTGCCGCCGCTTGAAATGATAAGTGGAACAAACAAGGCGAGCACAACGGCTTTTTCGATCTCATGTTCGTAATATCCCATAGCCGTTGCCGTTAGCATCTCTCCGAACAGCAAAACAATGAGCCAAACCACTCTTTTTTTAAACAGTTTAAGGATAGGCATTTCAAGGTAAGGTTCATCCAGCGCTTCCGTACCACCCATCTTTTGCATGTCTTCACTGAACTCCTCATTGGCAACCCACAGGATATCATCAATGGTCACAATTCCCATGAGTATATTATCGTCATTAACAACGGGCAGGGCTACCCGGTTATTCATTTTGAAGACCTGGTTGGCTAGTTCCTGATCATCGTTTACGTTCAGGGTGATAAATCGTCCGTCGATCAGTTCACGGACTTTTAGCTCCGGGGCAGAGAGCAGGAACTCGCGGATCCGAACGTCGTCAAGTAGCAGTCCCTGTTCGTTCACTACATAGATCACGTCGAGGGTCTCAACATCTTTTCCAAATTTGCGGATATAGTTCAGCACATCGCTGATGGTCCACTCCTGGTTTACTGCGAGGTAATCTGGTGTCATCAGCCTGCCCACGCTGCCTTCGGGATATCCAAGCAGGGCCAGGGTGATCCTTCTTTCTTCTGGCTCGAGCATTTTAAGCAGTTCCCTAACCACCTCCACGGGTAGTTCCTCGAGGAAGGCGGTTCTGTCGTCAGCCGGCAGGGTATTCAACAGTTCGGCAGTTTTCAATGGGGGTAGACCCTTGATGATCCTTTTTTGAACAGGGACGTCGAGGATCTTGAATGTGCTTGCTGCCCGGTTGGTAAACAGTGAGGCAATGATCCGGACGGCATATTCTTCGTAGTCATTGATCAGGTCGCACACGTCACTGATATTCTGGCTATTCAGGAATTCCTGGATCTCCAGTTTATCATCCCGGTAGATGACCTCTTCGAACTGATCTTGAATACTCAGGCTGTCGAGTTCCATGACTGATATGTATACTGATTTGTAAAAATACTTTATTTGTCAGAGCTTGCTTATATGATACTTCCATCATTATTTATAGCGGGTACCCGGGAAAAGGGCCGGGGCGTATTTACTGCGGAGGATATTTCAAAGAAAACCGTTGTTGAAATGTCGCCGGTGATCGTGATGCCTAAAAAGGATCGGCTGTTGATCGATAAGACATTGCGTTACTACTATATTTTCGAGTGGGGACCGAAGCGCGACAAGTGCTGCATGGCTTTAGGGTATGTGCCGATGTACAATCATTCCTATACCTCCAATTGTGAGTACGAGATGGATTATGACAATGAATATATGGTGATCAGGACCGTCAGGTATGTAAAAGCGGGGGAAGAACTGACCATCAACTATAACGGAGAATGGAATGGCCAGACCAAAATATGGTTTGACGTCAAAGAATGATCAGGCGTATTTTTTAAGGGTACCCACTACCTGCTCGCGGTAATGTCCACCGAATAAGAGCAGGTGGGCGATCAGGTGATAGAGTTGAAAAATATCCAATCGTTCCATATGTCCCGGCAGCAACGGATAGTGTTCCTCGTATGACTGATAGAACTTTTCGTTGAACCCTCCGAAAAGCCTCGTGATGGCTAGGTCCAGTTCGCGATGGCCGTAGTAGGCTGAAGGGTCGAAAATAGCGGCATTCCCGCTCTCGTGGACCACAAAATTTCCTTTCCAGAGATCGCCATGTAAAAGCGCGGGTTTCTCCTCCGGGATCAGTGAGGACAGGCGTGAACAGAAATGCTCTGCCAGCGAAACCGTGGCAGCATCCACCATTTTATTCTTTTCTGCCTTGTAGATCAGGGGCATGATCCTCTGGGAAGCGTAGAAGTTATGCCAGGTATCTTTTTCATGGTTGGACTGTTGAATCTTACCAATGTAGTTGTCGAAATCGAGCCCAAAAAGCGGACGTGAATGTTGATGAAGGGAAGCCATCGATCTTCCAAATACTTCCCAGAAATCAGCAGACATATTGCCTTTCTCCAGGTATTCCATCACGAGATAGATCTGCTGGTGAAATTTTCCATCGAAGAGCGGGCGTGGTACTTTCAGCGCTCCTGCGTTTGCGAGAACGACCAGACCTTTTGCTTCTTTCTCAAAAAAATCGAGTCCGAACAGCGCCGCATTAATCTTGATGAAATACTTGCCTCTGGTGGTATGCAAGATGCAGGTTTGACTGATATCGCCTCCGGGTACGACCTCTGCATGGTCGATGTTGACTGGCTCGTTAAAGAAGCGGGTGAAACAATCGTTAAGGTGTTGCTGAAAATTCTGGTTAAACAACATGCATCGTTGGGATTCTCATAAAGGTAATCATTGTTGATTATTCTTCCTGATCGATTGGATCCTACCGTTCCTGATGACCACGGTCTGGTCGCGGATCAGTTTTTCTTTATTCATAGGCAGGATGTCGACATGCACGAATACGTGATCGCTTTCCTGTTGCGCCGGCAGGAATAATGGGAATAGTAATGTGATGCACATGGAGAGAAATTCCTTCATATGCTTAAATATATTTATAAGTTAATTCATTTTTTTTTGATCATTACAATTAACACCAGCATATCCATAGACATCACTGGCATCGGTCGGGAGATTTTGGCTGGGAAGGGCGGTGGCACTGGTGCGGTACAAGACCTGTCATACAAGAAAGCCAGTGCGGGATCGGAAGGGCTTCATTGTTTACCTCAATGCGGGGAGCCATGTGAAAAAAACAATTTCATCATGTTGTTTTAAACAGGGAGCAGTTGAAATCTTTCAGTTAATTGCATTCTAATCAGGCTATACAGTTGAAGGGGTGTTAAGCAGGATGCCTTACATTTGGTGGTAGTTATCACTAAAACCGAAGGTTATGTCAGGTCAGGATGTTTTTCATGCTCCGGATTATTTTGCGCTCGATGAGTTATTATCCGATGAGCACAAGATGGTGAGGGATTCTGTAAGGGATTATGTTAAGAAAGAGATCTCGCCGATCATTGAGGACTATGCCCAAAGGGCGGAGTTTCCGGCACAGATCGTCAGGCAACTGGGTGACATGGGTTGTTTTGGCCCAACAGTGCCGGTTGAGTATGGCGGCGGGGGGCTGGATTATATTAGCTATGGCTTGATGATGCAGGAGTTGGAGCGGGGCGATAGCGGGGTGAGGTCCACGGCATCGGTTCAGGGTTCATTGGTGATGTTTCCGATCTATGCCTACGGCAGTGAGGAGCAGAAAAGAAAGTATCTGCCAAAATTAGGCAGCGGGGAATGGCTGGGTTGTTTTGGGCTCACTGAGCCCGACCATGGCAGTAATCCGGCGGGTATGCTGAGCCATTTCAAAGATGCGGGCGACCATGTTGTTCTGAATGGAAGTAAGATGTGGATCAGCAATGCGCCTTTCTCGCAGGTGGCCGTAGTATGGGCAAAAAATGAGGCGGGTGAAGTGCAGGGATTGATCGTGGAACGGGGCATGGAAGGGTTCAGCACGCCTACAACCAAAGGGAAGTGGAGCTTGCGGGCCTCTGCTACCGGTGAACTGGTTTTTGATCATGTAAAAGTGCCGAAGGAAAATATACTTCCCGGAGTGAAGGGATTGAAAGGGCCGTTGAGCTGTTTGTCTAAAGCGAGATTTGGGATTGCATGGGGGGCACTTGGAGCGGCGATGGACTGTTACGATACGGCCTTGAGGTATTCGAAGGAAAGGGAGCAGTTTGGTAAGCCGATCGGGGCTTTTCAGTTGCAGCAGAAGAAGCTTGCGGAAATGATCACGGAGATCACGAAGGGTCAGTTGCTGAACTGGAGGCTGGGGGTGCTGATGAATCATGGGAAGGCAACGCCGCAGCAGGTCAGCATGGCCAAAAGAAACGCGTGCGAGGTTGCTTCCAACATTTGCAGGGATGCCAGGCAAATGCTCGGTGGTATGGGCATTACGGGTGAATACCCGGTAATGAGGCATATGATGAATCTCGAAAGTGTTATTACATATGAGGGAACACATGACATTCATCTGCTGATCACGGGCATGGATATTACCGGCTTCAACGCGTTCGAATAGAAGGAAATGATGCCATATGAGAATATTCTTTATCGGATTCATGGGCTCGGGAAAATCAACCTGGGGAAGATTTATTGCTGAGCAACTGGGAAAAACTTTTTTTGACCTCGATGATGTTATTGAAAATCGTGTGAATATGAAAATCAATGATATCTTTGAGAAGAAAGGTGAAAGCTATTTTCGTAAGATCGAAGGAGTGTGCCTGAGGGAATTGCATGAATTGAACGACTTCGTTCTGGCCTGTGGGGGCGGAGCGCCCTGCTACTTTGATAATATGATGTTAATGAATTCTATGGGCATTACTGTTTGGATGAACACCCCCAAGCAGGTGATGGCTGCCAGACTTCTTGAAGAAGCGGAACACAGGCCCCTTGTAAAAGGGATGTCTCCGGGTAATCTCCAGGAATTCATTGACGATAAACTCGAAGAAAGACTACAGTATTATAGCCAGGCGCAGCTAGTGATCGATCCTACAGCCATCACCCCTTCAGACCTGATCAACCAACTGCGAGAACATGCATAGAGTTTATCTCAAGATCGGCGCTTTCATCGGAGCATTCAGTGTATTGCTCGGTGCATTTGCTGCCCACCAATTGAAGCAATACCTGGCTCCTGAAATATTGGACACTTTTCAGACCGGAGTTACCTACCAGTTTTACCATGCCCTGGCCCTCCTCATGACCGGCATTCTGCTTAAAAGATATCCAAACGACTGGCTGATCTGGGCAGGGCGCTTGTTTGTAACGGGTATTATTTTGTTCAGCGGCTCCCTTTATCTGCTTGCACTTTTGAAATCCATAAAAGACATCGGTCTGGGAGGCTTCGGCCTGCTTACACCGATTGGAGGATTGTTTCTTGCGGCAGGCTGGATCTGCGTTATGGTCGGCGTACCGTCAAAGAAACCTATTGGCAACGATTAGTTCATCAGGCAAAAAAAAATCTTAGGTTTGCAGCGATATGGCGAATCGTTTAAAAACCGTCAAGAAGAATGCTGATCCGGGGAAACTGACTGCCGATATAGAGGAGAAAGTTGTTTTGCGTGATGTTGTGAAAGATGAGCGTACACGCAAGATCACGGGGGCGTTGCTGCTCATGCTGTGCTTTTTCTTCCTTGTCGCATTTACTTCTTACTTGTTTACGTGGAAAGAGGACCAGGATAAGGTTTTTCAGCACGGCATTTCAATCCTTGCACCAAACGAATATCCTATTGCTAACCTGCTGGGTGCTTTCGGGGCCTATGTTTCCCATTTGTTCTTCTTCAAAGGTTTTGGAGTCGCCTCTTACCTGTTCTGTTCTTTTCTTTTCGTTGCTGGAGCGAACCTTCTTTTCAATAAAAGAATATTCTCCATAACGAGAAATTTGAAATACCTGGTGACAGGGCTGGTCTTATTCAGCCTGAGTTTTGCTTTTGTTTTTCGTACCAGCGATTTTCATTACGGAGGTGAAGTGGGCAATCAACTGAGCAACTGGTGTGCTGGTTTGATCGGTAACCTCGGAACGGCGGTTTTGATACTTGTAGCCTTCTTTTCCTATATGATCTGGCGGGTTAACCCGGTGTTCAAAGTTCCATCGCTGAAATTACCAGAGCGGAAGGCAGCGACCATTGACGAGGAAGTGGAAGAGGTATCTGAGACAAAAGAAGAGGATAAAGCCGTTTCTGTAAAAGGAAACAGGCTTAAGAAGAACAGCCCGCCTATCGTATTGCTGCCCAACGCGGTAGAAGATCAGGAACCTGCGATTGAACTGGTTGAGAAACCCGCACTGGCACCCAGGGTGAATCATTTACCATTGCCGGAACACGGGCCGGAGCCTGAACCAATGCCTGCTGAGCCTGCGCATGCGAGGTATATCCCCCAGTCCAAGCCTTCGGATGGTTTGGAACTGGAGATCAAGACTGTTCAGCCGGAGGAAGCGGAAGATGAGCCGGTTAGCGGTGCAGACAAAATTGCTAAGTTGCCTCCTTACGACCCGATCCTTGACCTGAGGGATTATAAGTATCCTAAACTGGATCTACTTGATCAGCATGGCAATGAAAAGATCGTTATGGATTCAGCGGAACTGGAGGCAAATAAGAACCAGATCATCAATACGCTCAAGAATTACGATATCGCTATTCAAAAGATCCTGGCAACGGTTGGACCTACGGTTACACTGTACGAGATTGTTCCTTCCGCAGGTGTTAGGATATCCCGCATCAAGAATCTGGAAGATGACATAGCGCTCAGTCTTTCGGCCCTTGGGATTCGTATCATTGCACCCATTCCCGGAAAGGGTACCATCGGTATCGAAGTCCCGAACGTGAAGAAGAGCATTGTGGGAATGAAGACCATCCTGTCTTCCGATAAATTCCAAAATAGCCACTATACATTACCAATAGCACTCGGGAAGAAGATCGATAATGAGCTTTTTGTTGTTGATCTTACAACAATGCCCCACCTCCTGATGGCAGGTGCCACGGGTCAGGGTAAATCAGTAGGTGTGAATGCTATCCTGGTTTCGCTGTTATACAAGAAACATCCTTCCCAGTTGAAGTTTGTGCTTGTGGACCCCAAAAAGGTGGAGCTTAGCCTCTACAGATTGATTGAAAAACATTTTCTTGCCAAATTGCCGGGGGAAGACGAATCGATCATTACGGACACCCGTAAGGTGGTGCACACGTTGAATGCCCTGTGTATTGAAATGGATAATAGGTACGACCTGCTGAAAGAAGCCGGGTGCCGGAACATCAGGGAGTACAATGAAAAGTTTGTAGCCAGAAAACTGAATCCTGAAAAGGGGCATCAGTTCCTGCCATTCATAGTATTGGTCATTGATGAGTTTGCCGACCTGATCATGACGGCCGGAAAGGAAATCGAAATGCCAATTGCCCGGTTGGCACAGCTCGCCCGTGCGGTTGGAATTCATCTTATTATTGCCACCCAAAGGCCCTCTGTGAACATAATTACCGGAACGATCAAGGCGAATTTCCCCGCACGTATCGCTTTTAAAGTATCCAGTAAAGTCGATTCAAGGACTATATTGGACACGGGCGGTGCCGAGCAGCTGATAGGGAGGGGCGATATGCTTATTTCTTATAACGGTGAGGTTACCCGCCTGCAGTGTGTTTTTGTAGACACCCCCGAAGTTGAGCGGGTGGTAGAATACATCGGCAAGCAGCGCGGATATCCGCAGGCATTCCTTTTGCCTGAGTATATTGATGAGAAAGATTCAGAAGGGAAAGATATTGATTTGTCGGAGCGCGACCCGTTGTTTGAAGAAGCTGCACGACTGATCGTTCAAAGCCAGGTGGGCTCAACTTCCCTGCTTCAACGGCGGATGAAACTGGGATATAACAGGGCGGGGCGTTTGATGGACCAACTGGAAGCAGCAGGAATAGTTGGCGGAAATCAGGGCAGCAAGGCCAGGGAGGTGATGATCAAATCTGATTTGGAGTTACAGGAAGTGCTACAGCATTATGGAATTTGATTTTGCTTAAACTTTCACATTAACACATTAAACCCTTTCCTCATAGATACCGTCTATAGTTATATCTTTACCAATCCATTTTTAATCAATTTTATCAAATGAAAAATTTGCTCTCCATAATTTTTGTATTGTTTGTCTCTACTAACATACATGCTCAAACGAGTTCACAGGGAAAAAACGATCCTGACGCCAAAAAGCTGCTCGACGAGGTGAGTGCTAAATTCAAAACATTTAAGTCGCTCAAGGGCAACTTTACCCTTGATGTGAAAGACAGTAACGGAAAAACCCAGGGCACCAAGAAGGGTACCGTTTACATGAAGGGTACAAAGTACCGCGTAAGCATTACCGGTCAGGAGATTTTCTGTGACGGGAAGAATGTGTGGACCTTAGATAAAAGTGCCAACGAAGTACAGTTGGCCCAGTTCGACAATTCGAGTAGTTCCATCACACCCCAGAAATTGTTCACGAATTTTTATGATAAAGATTTTCTGTACAAAATGAATGATGAAAAGAAAGTTGCTGGTAAAGTGGTGCAGGAAGTGGAATTAACCCCTACAGACAAAAGCAAGCCTTTCTTCAAAGTGCTGTTAAGTATTGATAAAGCATCGAAGATGATCACGTCTACCCAGATCTTCGAAAAGTCTGGCAACAGGTATGCTTACTCCATGAGTAATATGGCTACCAATACCACGATCACGGACGACACCTTCGCGTTTGATGCAAAGAAATTCCCAGGCGTAGAAGTTATTGATTTAAGGTAGGTTGCAAAGTATTTGGCGGATTAACAGATTAGCGGATTGATAAATTCGTCAATCCGTTTATCCGTTAATCTTTTGCTCCCCACCGGAAGGACTTGCTTTCAAAGCCTGCCAGGTCTATGATGCGATCTACAACAGTTGCAGCAACTTCTTCAATGCTTTGAGGCTTGCTGTAAAAGGAGGGAGTCGCTGGACAAATAATCCCACCGGCGAGCGTAACCGCTTCCATGTTTCTGATATGAATGAGATTGTACGGTGTTTCGCGCACAACGCATATCAATTTTCGCCTTTCCTTTAGTACCACATCTGCTGCCCGGGTGATCAGATCATTCGAGATACCGGTTGCTACCCTGCCAAGGGTGCCCATGGAGCAGGGGACAATGATCATGGTATCGAATTGCCCGGAACCTGATGCGAACGGAGCTGAGAAATCATTTTTTGAATAGAAAGGGAAAGTATAATTCTCGTAATCCTTATTGCCGAGTTCTGTTTCCCAAACATCCATGGCGTTATCCGACATCACAACGGCCAATTCATCCCAATGGGGCGATAACGCAGAAAGTTTGTCTAATAAAAGCTTAAAGTAGATAGAACCACTCGCCCCCGTTGCTGCAACCACTAGTTTTCTCATGTTTTTCGTTATTACTTTGTAGTTCAAACAAAATACTATGCAAAAAGTTATCGCAGCGGCTTTCCTTGCTATGTTGTTACCATTTGCGTGGTCCTTTATGTATGAAACTGGCGGATTCTCTTCCCCAACCATAGTTCCCAGCAATACCGAAAGCAGGTACTTAATGCCCTTGCCAAAAGAGAAGATAAACTGGATCAGCCTTTCCGCCGCGGAAAAATCCTTTAAAACAGAGAGAAAAACGGTATTGATCGACCTTTATACAGACTGGTGCGGCTGGTGTAAAGTCATGGATAAGAAGACCTACAGTGACCCGGAGGTGGTAAAATACGTTAATGAGCATTTTTTGCCTGTCAAGTTGGATGCAGAAACTCGCGAGAAAATCACGTGGCTGGGTAAAGAGTATAATTATCAGCCCTCCTCAAATATGAATGCCTACGCGGTCTACCTGACAAGGGGGAATCTCAGTTTTCCTTCCACCGTATTTATCCCCGCATCACAGCCTGAACCCATGGCTGTACCGGGTTTCCTGAAGCCTGGGGATATAGAAAGCCTGCTGAAGTATTTTGGCGACGGCCACTTCGGGAAAACGCCTTTTGATGTGTATCTAAAGAAGTTTGCCGGATCGTGGAAATAGACACAATAAAGAAGCCAAAGCCATCGTTTTAGACTTGGTTTTTCATAGGATATTGGATTTAAAACGGGGCTGGATTTCTATCCTGGCCCTTTTTTTATTGCCTAATTGGCTCATTAGCTCATTGGCTGATTCTTTAATCCGCCAATCCGCTCAATCCGCTCAATCCGCCAATTCGCCCAATCCGCCCAATCCTATTCAGCCAATTGTCATATCCGGAATTGCTTCTACTTTGTATTCGCCGGCGTCCAGTTTCTCTTTGGTTTCTTCGAATGCGTGCAAGGTGCGCTGAATATCCTCGTCGGTATGAACCGCAGTGGGTATCAAACGGAATATGATGTGTCCTTTTGGAATCACGGGATATACTACAATGGAGCAGAATATATCGTAGTTCTCCCTCAGGTCCATGACCATTGCAGTGGCTTCTTCCACGCCCCCGTTCATGTACACTGGAGTTACTACGGAGTCGGTTTTCCCGATATTAAACCCTTTTTCTTTGAGGCCTTTTTGCAGTTTCAGGGCATTTGACCAAAGCTTGTCTTTCAACTCAGGATGCTTCCTCACCAGTTCGAGCCTTTTCAAATTGCCCACCACTAACGGCATCGGCAGGCTTTTGGCGAAGATCTGGCTACGGATATTATACCTGATATAGTCAACGATGGCTTTGTCGCCCGCAACAAATGCACCGATAGAGGCCATGGATTTTGCAAAGGTCGAAAAATAAAGGTCGATCTGATCCTGAACACCCTGCTCTTCACCGGCTCCTGCACCGGTTCTTCCCAATGTGCCAAAGCCATGGGCATCGTCTACAAGCAGCCGGAATTCATATTTGTCTTTCAATGCGGCTATTCCCACCAGTTTGCCCTGATCGCCGGCCATGCCGAAAACGCCTTCTGTAATGAGGAGAATTCCGCCCGTTCCCTGTTTTTCAACTAAGGCAGTTGCGCGCTGTAGTTGTTTTTCGCAATCTTCAAGATCGTTATGCTTAAAGACGAAGCGGTGACCTGGATGCAGTCTTACGCCGTCAATTATGCATGCATGGCTTTCTGCATCATACACGATCACATCGTGCCTGCTGCAGAGCACATCGATCAAACTTACCATTCCCTGGTAACCATAGTTTAATAAAATAGCATCTTCCTTGGATTCCATAGCTGCCAGTTCGGCTTCCAGTTGCTCATGAAGGTCGCTGTTCCCACTCATCATCCTTGCACCCATAGGGAGCGCCAGTCCGTATTTTGCTGCCGCATCACCGTCTGCTTTCCGCACGTCGGGGTGGTTGGCAAGGCCCAGATAATTATTAAGGCTCCAAACGATCTTTTCTTTTCCCCGGAAGATCATTCTGTTCCCAATTTCACCAACTAATTTTGGGAAGGCAAAATATCCGTGGGCCCTTTTCCTGTGTTGGCCCAGCGGCCCCTGGTTCCGTACTAATCTCTCAAAAATGTCTGCCATGCTATTATTGGTTTATGCACAATTTTGCAGCTGTAAAAATACAGCATTTACTTTAAAGCTGTATGGGACGGTTCTTATGCTCCAAAACAACTTAACTGACCTATAACAAACGTATTCTCCAGAAGTTGTGGGGGCTGGCGGGAAGTGGCCGATCGGGGCTGCCCGGTGCTATATCTCGTTTATGTTCCCGGGCAAAAGGGCGGATCCGTCCTCCCGGGAGTCAATAGTCGCAGGATAGAAATGATGTTTTTTTTGCCGAATATCCAATTGCATACCTTTACTGATCTAATCAAAAACATGAGAAAAATCTTTATCGCCTTCTTTCTGATCTCTTTCATGCTGGTAGCCCGTGCCCAAAAGGATAATTCAGGTGTTGACAGGCCGAAACTGGTCGTTGGGATCATGGTTGACCAGATGCGCTGGGACTTCCTGTACCGGTATGCCAGCCGCTACGGGAACGATGGATTTAAAAGAATGCTGGGAGAAGGGTTCACCTGTGAAAATACGTTCATACCTTATGCGCAGACGGTAACAGCTTGCGGTCATGCAACGGTATACACAGGGTCTTTGCCATCCATTCACGGGATCATGGGGAATGAGTGGTACGACAAGCAAAAGGGGCGATCGGTGTACTGCGTAGAGGATGATGGGGTAACGGCCGTGGGCAGTACCAAAAGCTTGCCCATGTCGCCCAAAAACATGACCGTGACATCGATGTGCGATGAGCTCAGGATCGCAACGAATTTTAAGGCAAAGGTGATTGGAATAGCTATAAAGGACCGGGGTGGAATACTTCCAGCCGGTCATTCCGCAAACGGCGCCTACTGGTATGAGAGCAGCACGGGAAACTGGATCAGCAGCAGCTATTATATGAAAGAGCTGCCGGCCTGGGTGAACGCGTTTAACCAAAGGCGGTTACCTGATTCTTTATATCGGCTGAACTGGAACACCATGTACCCCGTCAGTAGCTATGTGATGAGCGACCCGGACGATAAGCCCTACGAGGGCGCGATGAGTGGGGAGCAAAAGCCGGTTTTCCCGCACAACACCAGCAGATTTGCCGGGGTGAATTACGGTATACTCCCCTCAACTCCCCATGGCAATACCCTGACACTGCAGTTTGCGAAACAGGCGATGCTGGCAGAAAGGTTGGGTGCTGATGATGTCACTGATTTCCTTGCCATCAGCTTATCCTCTCCTGATTATATAGGCCATCAGTATGGCCCCAATTCCATTGAAGTGGAAGACACATACTTGAGGTTGGATAAAGAGCTCGGTGAGTTCTTCAGGTTCCTGGACAGCAGGCTGGGCAAATCCTATACTGTTTTCCTTACTGCAGACCATGGCGTTGCGCATGCTCCCGGCTATGCCATGGCCAATAATCTGCCTGGCGGTGTGATGTTGACCACTGCGTCGGCCGCGGTGAAAAAAACGATCAGCCAATTCGGCCTGATGAATGTCATAGATAATTATTCGAATTATCAGATTTACCTGAACAGGAAGGCGATCGATAGTGCCAAACTCAATTTCAGGGAAGTAAAAACGTATTTCATCGAGCAGTTGAACAAAGAAGAAGGCATTCATTATGCGTTCGACAATGAGCTGATCATGAATGCCCATCTTCCTTCGGAAGTAAAAGAGCGATTCATCAAAGGCCTCCATCCAAAGTTGGGTGGAGACATCCAGGTGATCCTTAAGTCTGGCTATTATCCCTATTCCAATCCGGGTGCCACTCATGGTAGCTGGTACCCATATGATTCCCACATTCCCTTTGTACTCATGGGCTGGGGGATCAAACAGGGCCGCCTGCTCCGGGATGTGAATATGACGGACATAGCGCCAACGATTTCAAGCTTGCTCAGGATACAAATGCCGAGTGGAAATGTGGGTAACACGGTGAGCGAGGCCCTCAAGTAATGATTAAATTGCAGGCATGAAACAGTATCACGATCTGCTGAAACATATCCTGGACAATGGTGCACAGAAGCACGATCGAACGGGTACCGGCACCATCAGTGTGTTTGGTTACCAGTTGAGGTTTGATCTGCGTGAGGGATTTCCTCTGGTGACCACCAAGAAAGTGCACATGAAAAGCATTGTTCACGAACTGTTGTGGTTCCTGAAAGGAGAAACAAATATCGCATACCTGAGGGAGCATGGAGTGAATATCTGGAATGAGTGGGCGGATGAAAAGGGCGAACTCGGTCCGGTATACGGAAAACAATGGCGAAGCTGGGAAGGGGCAGACGGCAAGGTGATCGACCAGGTAAGTTGGCTGGTGGATGAGATCAAAAAAAACCCAGACAGTCGTCGCCTGATTGTTTCAGCCTGGAATGTAGCCGATCTTCCCAAAATGGCCTTGATGCCCTGCCATAGTCTTTTTCAGTTCTATGTGGCAAATGGAAAGCTGAGTTGCCAGTTATATCAACGTTCTGCAGATGTATTTCTCGGTGTCCCATTTAACATCGCATCATATGCATTGCTGACATTGATGATTGCACAGGTTTGCGGGCTGGAGGCTGGCGATTTTATCCATAGTTTCGGGGATGTGCATGTGTATAACAACCATATCGAGCAGGTGAAGCTTCAGTTGAGCAGGGAACCTTATCCACTGCCCAGGATGAAACTCAATTCTTCTGTTGATGACCTGTTTTCATTCAGGTATGAAGATTTTGAATTACAAGATTATCAGTGTCATCCTGGAATAAAAGCACCAGTGGCCGTATAAATGTCAACCATGATCGTATCGCATATCGTTGCTGCGGGTGAGAATAATGAAATTGGCAAACAAAACCAATTGCTTTGGCGTCTGCCGAATGACATGAAGTTCTTTAAGAATACTACCTGGGGCATGCCTGTGATCATGGGCCGGAAAACATATGAATCCATCGCGGGAGAACCGCTTCCGGGGAGGACAAATATTATCATTAGTCAAAGCCTCGACTTTGACCCCCGTTATGATAAGGCCGTTGTAGTTCGCGAATTTCAGGCTGCATTGAACAGGGCTGAAGAAACAGACTGTAAAGAGGTTTTTGTTGCAGGCGGCGGTGAGATCTACCGCCTTTCTATGCCTTACACCCAAAGGATTTACCTGACCCGTGTGCATCAGAAATTTCCCGATGCCGAGATATTTTATCCTGAGATCCGGGAGGCGGAATGGAAACGGGTTTCTTCTCTTGATTTCCCGGCAGATGAGAAACACTCCTTTGCCTATACTTTTGAAACCTGGGAGAAATAAATTCATGCATAGCAGATTCAGGCTTGGTATAGAATACCTGAAGTACCTTGTCACTGCGCAAAATGGCAGGGGTCATGGTATCCATTCTCCTTTCGTCTATGAACTTGTGCGTAATGTCTTTATGGACAGAAAGCCGTACGCAGGGTACACTATTCCAGAACGATACAGGAAGATGCTCTTGCAGGACGGAACCGTACTTGATATAGAGGATATGGGCGCAGGTTCGGTATTGGGGATGGTGAAAAAAAGAAAGGTCTCTGACATTGCCGGAACCTCGGTTAAACACAGGCGTTATTCTCAGTTGCTTTACAGGTTGGCGGCTTATTACAAGTATAAGCGGATACTGGAATTGGGCACCTCGCTGGGCGTGACCACATCCTATTTAGCTGCTGTTCCGGGTGTTGAACAGGTAGTGACCATCGAAGGAGCCAGTACCGTTGCCGATCTGGCGCAAAGGCATTTTGACGAGTTCGGAATGGGCCAGGTGCAGTTGATAAAAGGCGGATTCGATGTCAGGTTGGAAGATGCACTGGAGGGTCTCGGCGGGGTTGATCTTGCATTTATTGACGGCAACCACAAGCTTGAGCCAACGCTGCATTATTTTGAAAGTATCATTCCTCGCATAAATGAATATTCCTGTTTGGTTTTTGACGACATTCACTGGAGTGAGGAAATGGAAGGGGCCTGGGAAAAGATCTGTAAAGATGATCGGGTTACACTGAGTATTGACCTTTTTTTCATAGGATTGGTTTTTTTCAGGAAGGAGTTCAGGGAAAAGCAGCATTTCGTGATTAGGTATTGACCCATGATAATCCGATGGTCTCCCGAAAAAATAATTAACTTCACAGAAATCAGATCAATCACTGATATATGATTATAGGCGTTCTTAAAGAACCCTCTTCAGAAACAAGAGTATCCTTGGTACCCGAAACGGTTGCTACATTTACCAAGAAGGGGTTGCAAGTATGGATAGAGTCGGGCGCGGGGGCCAATGCCTTTTGCAGTGATGAGGTCTATTTGCAGTCGGGAGCTTTGATCTCGGAGCGGAAAGTAATATTAGAAGGGGCAGATGTGCTCCTCGGCATCCATGTGCCAGAGGACTTATCGTCAATACCTGCAGGTAAGGTGATGATAGGGGTGTATATGCCCTTATTCAACAGAGCTTCTGTGGATATGATGCAAAGGGCAGGTCTCACCGTATTCAGTCTTGATATGCTTCCCCGAACCACGCGTGCGCAATCCATGGATGTGCTGTCAAGCCAGGCTAACATTGCGGGTTATAAAGCCGTTTTAATGGCTGCAAATGCTTTTCCAAGATATTTTCCCATGTTTATGACGGCAGCAGGTAGTATTCCTCCGGCCAAAGTATTGATCTTGGGAGCGGGTGTAGCCGGGTTGCAGGCGATAGCTACTGCAAGAAGGCTTGGCGCAGTTGTAGAAGTATTTGACACAAGGCCGGCGGTGAAGGAAGAAGTCATGAGCCTGGGTGCAAAATTCGTAGAAGTGGAAGGTGCGGCAGACGCATCGAAAGCTGGAGGCTATGCAGTGGACCAGTCTGAAGATTATAAACGTAAACAGCAGGACAGGATTTCAGAGTCCGTCCGAAAATCTGATATCATTATCACTACGGCGCAGATCCCCGGAAAAAAAGCGCCGGTGCTGATCACGGAAGACATGCTTCATCAAATGAGGAGCGGATCGGTGATCATTGATCTTGCGGCTGCTACGGGGGGTAATACGCCATTTACAAAGAATAATGAAACGGTGCATATAAACGGAGTTGCCATCATAGGGAACAGTAACCTGCAGGCTACACTGCCATTTGATGCCAGTAAACTATATGCCAAAAACGTATTTAACTTTCTGCAATTGGTGATCAGCAAAGAAGGCGCACTGAATCTGAATTTTGACGATGACCTGGTGAAAGGGTCTTGCATTACGCAGGACGGTAAGGTCGTCCACGAACGTTTATTATAAACAAAATAGTATGAATGATATTTTAAGTTGGATCTCAGCACATCAACAGATCATTTATATCGTGATCCTTTCCATTTTTCTTGGGGTGGAAGTCATTGGCAGGGTTCCCAGTGTATTGCACACACCATTGATGAGTGGAGCTAATGCGATCCACGGCGTGGTGATCATTGGGGCGATCATTGTCATGGGGCAGGCGCAGGAGAATAATTATCTCGCGCTGATACTGGGTTTTTTGGCTGTAGTATTGGGGACTTTGAATGTGGTGGGTGGATTTGTGGTGACAGACCGGATGCTGGAAATGTTCAAAAAGAAAAAATAAGCAACGCAATCCATGGGAGTCAGTTTACTTGTTGTAGCATATCTTATTGGGTCAGTAACGTTCATTTTGGGCTTAAAGATGTTATCGCAGCCTGCACTGGCCCGGCGGGGTAACCTCATTGCTGCCGGCGGTATGGCCATCGCTATCCTTGGAACCATTTTTCTTTATGAGAGAGATGGAGAGAAACTCGGGAACTATGCCTGGATATTCGCAGGCCTGATCATAGGTACGATCGTAGGAACGCTGGCAGCAAAGAAAGTGAAGATGACTGCCATGCCAGAAATGGTGAGTCTTTTCAACGGGATGGGTGGCGCCTGCGCCGCACTGATTTCCATGGTTGAATTTGATCATCTTGCCCATGCCGGATTCCTCGAACAGGGTGAACCTGTTTCTGCCGGTACCCTCATCGCTATTGTAATGGGTCTTGTGATCGGAACCGTGTCATTTGCCGGAAGTGTCATTGCCTGGGGTAAGTTAAATGGTTCCATCAAAGACTTTACATTTAAGGGGCAGCACCTGGTGAATATGTTGGTATTGGTAATGATCATTTTTGTATCTGCCTATATCGTCATCCAGGGTGGCAATGTGGGGCTATATGTGTTTTACCTTCTATTCGCCATGTCGATTGTTTACGGCGTTTTGTTTGTGTTTCCCATTGGCGGAGCCGATATGCCTGTAGTTATCTCATTGCTAAACTCCTTCACAGGCGTGGCAGCAGCATCGGGAGGTTTTTTATATGACAACCCCGTTATGCTGACGGGCGGTATCCTCGTTGGAGCTGCAGGCACCTTGCTGACGATTCTCATGTGCAAGGCGATGAACAGGTCTTTGCAGAACGTATTGATCGGTTCGTTTGGGGCAACGGCTACCGCTTCGACAAATGTTGGAGAGAAAACTACTGGTTCTTATAAAGAGATATCCCTGAGTGATGCAGCGATGGTGATGAGTTATGCCAACAGGGTGATCATCGTGCCGGGATATGGGCTGGCCGTGGCACAGGCGCAACACACTTGTCATGAATTGGAGAAACTGTTGGAAGCAAAAGGAGTAGAAGTGAAATATGCCATTCATCCTGTAGCTGGTCGCATGCCCGGACATATGAATGTATTGCTGGCAGAAGCGGATGTGAGTTACGACAAGCTTGAGGAAATGGAAGCGGCAAATGAAGAATTTAAAACCACGGACGTGGTGCTGGTATTGGGAGCAAATGATGTGGTTAACCCTGCTGCCAAGCATGATCCAGCATCCCCCATATATGGAATGCCCATCCTTGAAGTAGAAGAAGCGAAAATGGTGATCGTCAACAAAAGGAGCATGAAACCCGGGTATGCAGGGATAGAAAACCAGTTGTTCTATCAGCCCAAAACATCCATGCTTTTTGGCGATGCAAAAAAAGCACTTCAGGATCTTATCGGTGAGATCAAGAGTATTTAATCTTTTTTTTCTTTCGCTTATTTCCGGGAAGGCTTAATATCGGTCATTCTTAAGAACTGATCTTGTGCAATTACCACAACAGCTGATACACTCTTTGCAATCCGTTGAAGGATTTGATGAATGCTCCTTTCGTGCCGCACATGATGAGCCAGCCCCTGTTTCAATCCGCTTCAATCGCAAGAAACTTGACCTGGCAAATGAAGGGCAGATGCAGGGTATTTTATCGGACGGGGATCTGGCACCATCGCACGCTGTTCCCTGGAGCAGCACAGGCTATTACCTTCAGGAAAGGCCTGTTTTTACACTCGATCCAGCGATACATGGCGGGGGCTATTATGTTCAGGAGGCATCGAGTATGTTCTTAGAATATTTGCTCAGGCAGGTCCTGGGGGATGCCCGGGGATTAAAGGTGGTAGATCTTTGCGCTGCGCCGGGTGGTAAAACCACTTTATTGGCTTCCATGGAGCAATTCAGCCTGGTTTTAGCGAACGAAATCATTAGGACGAGGGTAAGCATTCTCTATGAAAATGTTGTGAAGTGGGGTGATCCTAAAATTTTTATCAGCAACAATGATCCCTCCCAGTTTAAGAATCTGCCCGGTTATTTTGACGTGATGGTGGTGGATGCTCCCTGTAGCGGCAGCGGCTTGTTTCGAAAAGATAAAGCTGCGTTGCAGGAGTGGTCAGAAGCGAATGTTCTGCATTGTGCGGAAAGGCAGAAAAGAATTTTGGCAGATGCCTTACCTGCTCTTCGGGAAGGAGGGATCCTGGTATATTCCACGTGTTCCTATTCCTCCCGGGAAGACGAGGATGTACTTGACTGGCTGATGGGTCACCCGGGTCTGGTTGCCCTTGACATGCCGGTGCCCGAATCATGGGGGATAGTAAAAACTGAATCCAAACTTGGCGGAAAGGGTTTTCGCTTCTTCCCGGGCAAAGCCGAAGGTGAAGGTTTTTTCATTGCTTGTTTTCGAATGGCTGAAAAGGTTGGCGGAGGCTTGGATGCCAGTCGCAAGAAACCAGTGATCCATACAAAAGCCTCGGTGCCGGAAGTGTGGCTTAACCAGGATCATCCTGTGGAGATCATTTTGGCAGGAGAGGAGGTATACTGTATTTTAACTGAGTTGTTTAGTGATCATCATGCCTTGCGGGAGGTGTTGAATATCCGAAAATCCGGGATTAAGGCAGGCGCTATGGTCCGGGACGAATTCCTGCCCGATCATGAGCTGGTATTGAGTAACCTGGCATCACCACTGGCGCCATCGCTGCAACTGGATAAGTCGGCGGCTCTTCAATATCTCAGGAAACAGTGCTTTCAATTGGAGGCCCCGGAGAAGGGTTGGTACGTGGTCAAATACAGGCAATTAGGTCTGGGACTTGTGAAACATTTGGGTAATCGCATGAATAATTACTATCCTGTATCATGGCGTATTTTAATGTCTTAATTTTGAGGTTAACTATGAGAAAAGGACTCGTATATCTGTGTATGCTGTTCTCCCTGAACCTGGGTGCCCAGAATCTGCAGGTACAGCAGGAAGGCAGTAAATTATACCTCAATCACACCGTTGCTGCGAAAGAGAACTGGTACAGCATAGGCAGAACGTATAATATCAGTCCCAGGGATATTGCCCCATTTAACAGTACATCCATCGATAAAAGTCTGAGTATCGGTCAAAATCTGAGAGTGCCACTGACTGAGGTGAACTTATCACAAGGTGGCCAGCCTGCGCCTGATGAAGTTTTTGTGCCAGTCTACCACACGGTAAAGGAGAAAGAAGGTTTGTTCAGGATCGGGCAGAATTACAATAAAGTATCCGTTGACCAGTTGAAGGCCTGGAACAAGCTGAAATCTGATGAGACATCAAAGGGAATGAACCTGATTGTTGGATATCTGCGAGTGAAAAGAGAATTGTCCACCCTGGCCAGCGGCGGGCTCACCAAGGTGGCCAGTCAGCCAGTTGCTATGCCTTCGCCTGAAGCGTCAGTGCCTGTCACCCCTGCGCCTGACCCCAAGACGGCACCACCGGTCAAAACCACCACTTCGCCGGTTACCGTTGTTGCCACTGCTCCGGTTACCACTCCAGCTAATGCCGCACCTGTAAAAAAAGAGTCCGTTCCGGCGCCTGTGGCCAAGCCTGCAGCTGAACCTGCTTCAACGGTCTCGAAGCCCATTCCTTCGGCCCCAGGAACCGAAGGCGCATTTGCGGGGTTATATGGAGACCAGTCGAAAGGAAATCCTTCCAATTCCGTTACCGGGCAGGCGGCAAGTTTTAAAAGTACCAGTGGCTGGAAAGACGGTAAGTACTATGTACTCATGAATAACGTAGCGCCGGGAACCATTGTGAAGATCACTACCCCTTCCACTAACAAGCATGTATATGCGAAGGTTCTGGGTGAGATACCTGTGGGCAAGGAGAATGATGGTCTGCTGGCGAGGCTGAGTAATGCCGCCTTAGCCCAGTTACAGATGCCTGAAGGGAAATTTGACATCCAACTGCAGTATTAGAATTAGCGGATTAGCGGATTGGCGAATTGACGGATTTGGCTAATTTATATAATCCGCCATCAGCCAATTCGTCAATCCGTCAATCCGCCAATTAGCTAATTGCCCCTCCGTCCCTCCACCCCCGTAGAAACTCATCCACGCCCATGCGTCGCTTGCCTTCAGCCTGGACCACTTCAGGGTATATGTATCCGTTAGCGCAGGCGAATCTCAGCATCCCGTCAATTATGGCGTGATCGCCTGGTTGTTCGTTGTGCGATATCATTTCTTTACGTGCCTGATAGATCTTGAAAACTTTGTTTTGCAAGCTGGTGAAAGCTACGGGGTAAGGTGACAGTCCGCGGATCAGGTTATAAATATGGTCTGCATCCATTTGCCAGTTTATTCGGCAGGTTTCGGTAAAGATCTTAGGTGCGTGTTTGGGTTCTGACTGACTGGTATGCTGGGGTACTTCCCTGACCCGTCCTTCCGCCAGTTGTATGACAGTATCCACGAGGAGTGCCGCGCCTATTTCCTTCATCCTGTCGTGCAACTCACCTGCCGTTTCGGCGTCGCCGACGTCAAGTTTTTTCTGGAGAAGAATATCACCCGTGTCAATTTCCTGTCGGAGTTTGAATGTGGTGAGGCCTGTAGTCTTTTCACCGTTGA
>Ga0164292_10000991_pt1 | contig 22504 bp, 20 predicted proteins | sample GEODES117metaG_FD_111486 | JGI IMG/M metagenome (GOLD analysis project Ga0164292, IMG submission 111486) | Eutrophic lake water microbial communities from Lake Mendota, Wisconsin, USA - GEODES117 metaG | ecosystem: Environmental > Aquatic > Freshwater > Lake | place: USA: Lake Mendota...
GATCTTCCTGGGTTCACTGAAAATCTTTGATTGCTTTGAATCCTCCATCTGTCTTTGGAGGCATTTATCGAGAAATTGGACCATACGAAAGGTTGGGTATGTAAACTCCATTGTCCCCAATCATCCAAAGTTGTCCGGTAATTAACATGCACCTTCTTCCATTGAACTTCAGCCCCATATAAACTACTCATGAACCAACCGCCCGATAAGGCAGCTCGAACGTTTGGCGACTGAGACCGCCACTGTACCCTCCAGCGATTGCCTATTTCTACGTGCATTCTAGGTGCGATATAGCCTACTCGAACACCTAGGGCAGGGTGGGTATTCAGGTGGATTCTTCTATTCGGCAATGTATAGACCCATTGGGTCGATAATTTTTGCTTGGATAAATCAAACCAAAATTCACCTTCGAATTTCTTCACTTTCCATCCTCCATTTAGCCATGATTCATTTGACCACTTCCCAATGCTTAATCTTTGACTTCCTTTCTGGAAATTTAAGTTTGAACTGCGTCCTACTTGATTCCATTGAACGGTCCAGCCTCTATTTTGTAGGCCTAATTTCCAACCAGGGAGAATTGGCGAGGGTCCTAATCCCCTGCTAAACTGGGCAGAAAATGCCAATGACCAAATCAAAGGGCTTATAGGTTCCATTGCCATCTTCTTCTGTCATTGTCCAACAATACCAATTTGCCTAAGTCGTTGGTTCGTGTTTTCCATTTGATCTTCTTGTTTTCACCAGGCAGGATTACCCATTCGTTTTTTTGTACCGACCTTCCCCGCTCCGACCACAAGGCACGGGGCATCCACAATGCCTCTGACCGGTTCGATAATTCGAGCCAAATTCCTGTACTATCCCGGAAAGCAGTTGCCTGCACCAAGGTGTCCGAAGGCCCATCCCCTGCCGCCAAAACAGCGACTCCATAACGAACCAATGTGACCAAACCTATAGAATCTGTCAAATGCTTCCATTGGTACTCCAAGGAAACTGCTGGCTCCACGTAAACCATGCATCCCGTTGCTTTTTCGCGATTAGGCAATTCAGCTTTGAATGGAATTCGTTTCTTTTCACCCGGACCCACCGAACACGACCGGGCAATTTCTAAGTACCCAACCAACAGCGTATCCAAGGGAGGTGCATTTTTTGGACGAAGGGGGGCAACGGTAACAATAGCCGTCTCCGAAAAGGCACTGCGATTCAATACCTCGATCCATCCGTCTACTTTATGATGACGCAAGTACTTGTGCGACAAACCATTTACAACTTCCAGTTGGGCCTCAGCAGTTGGATTAAATAAAAGATACCACACCAAGAAAAACCCGAGCCGCCAATAGACGGCTCGGGAGTTAAATAAGCTAGGCAACATCTCAATAATTGGACAAAGTGTACCGCATCATGTACGTGCCCGACTGTTGGGTGCGGACTAAAGTTGGATTAAAGTCCATCATCGTGAGAACCCTTACTCCTGCATTTGCACCATCGCCCGTAAATCCGCTTTCAATGTTGTCTGCTAGAAGTCCAATCGGCTGGGAATTACTTACCGATGTGCTGTAGTAGTTTCCTGAATTGATGGTACTGGGCGGGGTAGTTATAAAGTTAAGATTCAAACCCGGTGGAAGAGTTGGAATAACTTCAATCGAAATAGACCGGTAGTTATCCGGGGCCAAAGACGCTATGCTGGTGAACTGCAAGAAGGTCTCATGAAATCCCTTCAATTTTGGGATATCACCTGCTACCGTTGGCGCAACTATTGGAAATGATAATGCTGTAATCGGATTACCACTTTGATCTACAATACGCAACATGGCTACTTCATCGATGGCAATGTTCGCAGCGACATTGGCTGAATTTTGTCCAAAAGAACACAGTGGGAGAAGGACAGCTAAACTGCCCAATCGAATTTTTTTCATTGTTTACTGGTTTAAGATTAATTGGGCTTCGGCCGAAATCCGGATACAAAATTGCCAATCCCAAATCCTCCCCTGTAAATTATTCGATGAACAGACTATGCACTGGGTTGAATGGGGTCGTTTAGCGGTTCATTCAACCGGTAATCCAAATGTTTTCATAAAAAAAGGCCGCCTCTTTCGAGACGGCCTCTTAAAATGAAAAGACTTAAGATTACTTGTTGTCTTTGATCGCCAAAGCGTAGATCACCAAACCAAAACCGATTTTGTTAACAGCGTCGGCAAGGTTGTAGAACAAGTTCAATGAACTGGCGTCGTGGCCCATGTCGATTCCAAACAATCCACCGTGGGTTCCCAAGATGTAACCGATTGGGTAGATCGCCCAGCCCACCAATACGAAATTGCGCAAGTGACGAACGGCCGTGGCAACGTTAGGACCAGCATTTGCTGCAAGCTGTGCAACTTCGCCTTTCCATACCAACCACAAGATGTAGAAGTACGCCGCTCCAGACAAGGCACCGTATACCCACTGCTGGGTTGCGTAGCCTTCACCTACGTAAACCGCCTCACCGATGTAACCGAGAACCAACATGGCTACGGAAGCAGCGATCAGTTTCCACAGCAAGGACATGGTGCCCCCTGCTTTCTTGGTGATCAGGTAAAACTCCACGCACATCAACGGAACGGTCAACGTCCAGTCAATGTAACGCAAAACAACGGGAGACTGGCCAGTGGCCATCCAGTAGTCGCGCATGTAGAAATAATGCACTGCAGCAATTCCTGTGATCAGACCGGAAACCAACAAAGAAGATTTCCAAGCGTCAGAAACACGTCCACGCTCCAGCAAGAAGAACACCGTAGCGGCCATCATAGCCATGTATCCGGTGAAGAAGGTAAACCCAACGTAATCCTGTGGATCAAAGTTGGCAGCGGCGTTGAGTAACATCATTTTGTGATGGTTTTAAGGGGTTAATGTGTACGAATAACAACTACTGTAAGTAATTGTTTATCAAATATGAGAAAAAAAATCAATACCATTAAGTGTTTTGCAAACACTTCATCTTAAAAAAGAATTGCTCACTCCTATAAGGGGGCTGAAGTTTTAGCATTGCCTAAACATTTCATCCCCCATGTGCGTTTACCATTTATGCCCTACCGCACGCTGGATACCGATCGCATCGAATGGCGAGATCCGACGTTCTTCGAAGAAGAACGAATGGTCCGTCGGGCTTTGGCCAAAATGCATCTCTTGGCATCGGACTTGTGGGTGCTGAGTAATTCATTCCATCAGGCATCCGATCGTATTATTGCTTCAAGGTTAATTGTTTTAAGCCAACTCCCTCAATGGAGCGAATCCGACTGGAAAGTAGGATACAGACTGATTCGGAAAATCCACTTCCGCTTTGAACATGCCGCAAGCATGGATTGCTTTGATGATCACTTGGATGCTTGGACCTCTTGGATATGTGTTTTTGCCTTTTTTGAATTAGTCGAAGCAAAACGCCAGGATGTTCGGTATGCTTACTCCCATAGTTTAAGGCATTTGCTGAACTAACTCCCCCCCTATTTATACAGTACCTTTGCTCTTATGACACCCCGTGTTTTGTGCATTACAGGTGGAATGGGCGCTGGTAAGTCTTTAGCAGTTAGCTATTTTCGTGATTTGGACTGGCCCGTTTATCCGGCGGACGAACGGGCCAAATTCCTGATAACCACTTCCCCACGTCTCCAATATGACTTGGTTAGTGCTTTTGGCTCGGATTCCATATGCCCCGACGGAAGCCCGAATGCCGTTTACTTGGGCATCCATGCATTTTCTTCTCATTCGAATTGGCAACGGCTAAATGAAATAATTCACCCAGCAGTAAATGAGGACTTTATCGGTTGGCTTGGCGCCCTAAAAGCACAAGATCACCCCTGGGTAATTAAGGAGTCAGCCCTCCTTTTTGAGATTGGAAACCGGTCCACCTGCAACCGGGTTCTTCTTATCACGGCCAAAGAAGCCCTTCGAAAAAACCGAATTGCACAGCGGAACCCCGAGCTAAGTTTAGAGGCTCTTTCCAGCCGAATGTCCTTTCAATGGGACGATGATCGCAAAAGAAAGCTTCTTGGAACAGATGATTTTGAAATTTCGAATGACGAATCTAGCGAAAATTTCTTGCGTAAAATAGCCCTCTGGTCGCATTCCGCATTTGCACACGTACGACTGCCGTAGTACAAAAAAAGCCGGCAAATATGCCGGCCTCTCGTTGGTTTGGTAAATGACGGTGAATAACTCCACTGCTCACAAACTTAGAAAAACGACCTCCCGCGAGGCGTCTCATTTGAACCTTATTTTCTGGCTAAATTGGTAAAGAGTCGATAGGCTGTAGCGCGCGAAACACCCAAGTAACGAGCAATTTGCTCTTTGGTTGCATGATTCAAAAGGCCTGGATACTTGGTGATCACCTGCCGCAAATGCTCCCCTTTAGGACCACTGAGCCACCGAATTCTTTCTCTCCTTTTTTCAAGAATTCTCTTCCCTACCTCATAACTCAATTGCTCCCAAGCGGTATTTCCATTTCGAAATTCGCTTTCTTTCTCTTGGCGAAGCACCATTACCCATGTGGGTTGAATAACCTGTAATCTACTTTTGGATGGAGCTTTAAATAACATGTGAGACTCATTCACACAAAATTCCTTCGGACCAATAAAGGCATAGATAAAGGACTCACCGCAATCATTGACCCAAAACTCCGAAACCAGGCCATCCAGAACAAAGAAATAATCGTTTCGGGTATCCCCCATGTCCCAAAGTAAGTCACCCGGATTGAGGAGATGAGGACCATCGTAGGCTTCAACCAGCCTTTCAAGCCACAATCTATTTAACTCAAAATCAACCCCGAAAGATTGCTGAAAACATTCCAAAAGAATTTTTCTGGAATCGGCTTGGTCCATTGAATCTCGTTCTATGTTATCGACCATAACCCTGCTTTAAAACACGATGCAACGTGGAACGACTCAATGCTAAAAAACGGGCCAATTCATCCCGGGTAAGCAAGGATAGCAACGCAGGATATTGGCCCAAAGCATGTGCCAGTCTCTTTTCTGGATTCAATTGGATCAATTGTGCCGTTCGGCTCCGGTAATTCCCTAATGTAACCAATGAAAAGGCATTCAAAAAATCAAATCCGGAACCAAACACCTTGTGAATGCGGTAGAACTCCTCTTGGCTTAAGTACCAAACCGATGAATTGGTCAAACTTTTGGCTTGAGTGAGCGCTCCTTGGTTGTAAAAGACAACATCCTCGCACCAAAATAGTGTTCCAGGGGAGACCAGTCGAATCATGGAGGTATTTACTCCTTTGCTGTAGGTCTCAACCAAAGCTCCGCTCTCCAAAAAAAACAAAAAAGGACTGTGGCTACCCGCCCTCCATAAAAAATCACCTCGGCCCAATTGCGGCATCGGCTGAAAGGAACCGGCCAATTCGATGGATGCCGCGTCATTCTTTTCGCTGTTGCCAATCAAAGAGCTAAGCAGTTCCTTTTGTATTTTTTGTTTTATGATCTCTGGGCTCATTTGTAACCTCAATTCCCTTCTTTTTTTCCTGGGACTGAAGTTGAACGAAACTAGCATAGATTCCTGATTCTTCCAAAAGCTTTTTATGGGTACCCAATTCTGCTACTTTACCCTGATCCAGTACCACAATTTTATCTGCTTGTGGACCTACTGTCAATCTTTGGGCAATTAACAGAACGGTTCTCCCGGATACAGCTTGGGGCAAAACCTGGACAATCGTGGATTCTGTTTTTGTGTCTACGGCGCTTAGCGCGTCATCCATGACCAAAATGGGGGCCTCCTTCAAAAGGGCACGCGCAATGGAAATACGTTGCTTTTGGCCCCCACTCAAAGACACCCCTCGTTCACCAATCTCGGTGTCATAACCGGACGAGAATCCCGCAATATCTTCATGAACAGATGCCCATTTTGAAGCAGTAATCACTTGCTCTTCGCTGCGCTCAAACGGACTTCCAAAACGGAGGTTATTCCCCACTGTGTCCGAAAACAAAAAGGCATCTTGGGGGACAAAAGCGATGTGTTTTCGCAAGGTCGGAAGATCCCAATTTCTCAAATCCACTCCGTCCAACAAAATACGGCCGCTCGTCGGATCCATAGACCTCACAAGAAGCTGTGCCAGCGTGGATTTTCCGCTGCCTGTTTTTCCGGTAATAACGACCAATTCCCCCGGCTCAATTTTAAAATCAACCCCGTTGAGTGCTTCTATGCCGGTATCGGGGTAAGTAAATCCAACGTTTTCAAACGTCCATTCTCCGCGCACATGATCCGGACGATATCCGTCTAACGGCCCTATTACGATGGGCCTCTCTTGCATGAATTCATGAATGCGTGCCATGGAGGCCTCCGCTCGTTGAATAAGGCTTATCACCCAACCGATACTGGCAATGGGCCAAGTGAGTAGGTTGACGTAGTAAATGAATTCCGCAATTACACCAGAGGACCACTTGCCTTCAATGACCCCGAGTCCTCCAATCCAAACGGCCAATACGGTGGACAGCCCCACCAAGAGAAGCATCAAAGGTTGAAAAAGGGCATTGATTTCAAACAACCGTGCATTTTTTTGGTAGGAATCTTCTGCTGCCTTCTGGTACCGGGATTTTTGAGAATCTTCAGCCGCAAATGCTTTCAACACCCGAATCCCGGAAAACGTTTCTTGTGCAAAGGTGCTCATCCGCGATTGCTGTTCTTGCACATCCTGACTGGCCTTGTTGATGCGGTCGCTCACCTTATAAATGGCCCATACCAATAGGGGCATGGGAGCCAACACCCAAAGACTCAATTCGACGTCAACCCGAAACATAAAAATCAAGGCCAAAAGCGTGGCAAAAAACGTATTGATGCTGTACATAACGGCAGGCCCCAGGTACATTCGGACGCGGCTGACGTCTTCGGATATGCGGTTCATCAGGTCGCCGGTGTTGTTTTTCCGGTAGAACGCGGCATCCAGATTCTGGTATTGGGCGTACAGGTCGTTTTTCAAATCGTATTCAATGTGGCGGCTCATAACAATAAGGGTTTGCCGCATTAAAAAAGTAAACAACCCGCGGAGCGCACTGAAAAAGAGAATCAGCAAACTGTAACGCAACAAGTCTTGATGGAGCGCATCCGTTACTCCGTGGGCAATGGCCAATTCTACCGAAGCAAACGCTTCACGGATAAAAACAGCGGGATAGGTCTGAAAGAGGACGGAAAGAATGACAAATGCCACGCCCCCGAACAAATGCTTGGGGTAGCGAAGGAAATAGGGATTGAGGTGGAATAGATTTTTCATTGAATCAGACAAAGTTACTCCGCCTTACCTTTGCGCTATGACCCAGGAACCCGGATTTTTGGATACCGTACTGGCCGACTACCGATTGGCGGTCGTCAGCCGGGAAGCCAGTCTAATTGGACGAAAAGAAGTATTGACCGGAAAAGCCAAGTTTGGCATTTTTGGAGATGGAAAAGAGCTGGCCCAAATTGCTTGGGCTAAGGTTTTTAGAAACGGGGATTTCCGGAGCGGATACTACCGGGACCAGACCTTTATGTTGGCCATAGGACAACTGACAGTCCGTTCGTTCTTTTCCTCGCTCTATGCGGACACCAGTTTGGAACGCGAACCTGCCAGTGGTGGACGTCAGATGAACGGACACTTTGCTACGCGCTCCTTGGAGGAAAATGGCGCTTGGAAGTCCTTGATGGAACAAAAAAACAGCTCGGCGGATATTAGCCCGACTGCCGGACAAATGCCTCGCTTACTGGGTCTGGCTCAAGCCTCCAAAGTGTACCGAACGCTCGGCGTCGACAATGCTTTTACCCGAAACGGCAGCGAAGTTGCTTGGGGAACGATTGGAAACGCTTCCACCAGCGAAGGATTGTTTTGGGAAACTATCAACGCAGCTGGTGTACTTCAAGTTCCAATGGTGATCAGTGTGTGGGACGATGAATACGGCATTTCCGTTCACGCGCGCCATCAGACCACCAAAGAAAGCATTTCGGAAGTATTGATGGGCTTTGCTTCCAGTGATACCAAGTTGGGGTATAAAATTTTGACCGTCATGGGTTGGGATTACGCCCAACTGGTCGCAACCTACGAGGAAGCCGAGCGATGGGCCCGGGAAGAACATTGTCCCGTGTTGGTCCATGTTCAGGAATGCACCCAGCCGCAAGGTCATTCGACATCCGGATCCCACGAACGGTACAAGTCCAAAGAGCGGTTGGCTTGGGAGAAAGAATACGATTGCCTAGCGCAATTTCGTCGCTTGATTTTAAAGAGCGGATTTGCTACCGATGAACAATTGACGCAATTGGAAAAAGAGGCGGCTGATTGGGTGAAAGAGGAAAAGAAAGCCGCCTTCGAGGCCTACCTATCCCCTATTTTGTCCGTGCGCAATGAAGCCGTGGATCACTTGTTAGCCCTAGGAGCGACGGACGAAGCTCAGGCCTTGAAGTCCAATCGCGAACCTCTGCGTCGTGAGTGTTTGGCTCCCGTTCGGAAGTTATTGGTCACCGTGCCTGATTCCGAGGCAAAACGGAAGGCCCTTCATTGGGTCGAAGAGCAGCGCAAAGGGGGCTGGGAAGCGTATTCGTCCCATTTGCACAGCGGAAGTGCCTTAGGAGTGACCGAAGTACCTGCAACGTTTGATAGCTCCCCCAATTGGACCGACGGTCGTGTGATTTTGCGCGATAATTTCCGGGCGATTTTTGAGCAGCATCCGGAAGCTTTGATTTTCGGGGAAGACTCGGGCACCATTGGAGACGTCAATCAAGGATTGGAGGGATTGCAGGCCGAATTCGGGGAAACCCGTGTGGCCGACGCTGGAATCCGGGAGGCAACCATTTTGGGACAGGGCATTGGGATGGCCATGCGCGGACTTCGTCCCATTGCGGAGATTCAGTACCTGGACTATCTTTTGTATGCCCTGCAAATAATGTCCGACGATTTGGCCACCGTGCAATACCGCACCAAAGGCGGCCAAAAAGCACCTGTAATCGTTCGCACCCGTGGACATCGCCTGGAAGGCATTTGGCACAGCGGAAGCCCCATGGGAACCATCGTACACAGCCTGCGCGGCATGTATGTATGTGTTCCCCGAAATATGACCCAGGCAGCTGGATTTTACAACACCCTGCTTCAAGCCGATGAGCCCGCCCTGGTTGTTGAGTGCTTAAACGGATACCGGCTCAAAGAAGACATGCCCACCAATTTGGGAACCTTTACGGTACCCTTGGGCAAGCCGGAAATCGTGCGCGCCGGGAACGACTTAACCCTGGTATCCTATGGTTCTACCCTCCGTATTGCGGCCGAAGCGTGCGAACGGCTAGAAAAGATGGGGATTGACATTGAACTAATTGACGCTCAAACACTTCTCCCCTTCGACTTGGACCATGAGTGCGGGAAGTCGTTGGAAAAAACAAACCGTTTACTTGTACTCGACGAAGACGTACCAGGCGGTGCCAGCGCTTACCTGCTGCAGCATATTTTAGAAGTCCAAGGCGGGTATCGGCATTTGGATGCAACACCCCGAACCCTGAGCGCACAAGCGCACCGGCCGGCATACGGTTCCGATGGGGATTACTTCTCCAAGCCGAGTGCCGAAGATGTTGTGGAATTGGTCTTGACGATGATGGCCGAGTAAAAAAATCCCGGAGCGTGCTCCGGGATTTTTTATTCCTTCTTTTGATCGGAATTAAACGCATCCAAAGCCGCGCGCACCGAACCGGTCTGTTCCAAGTAACGCGCTGCTTGTTCTTCCTTCATTGGGCCCATTTCCATAAGGATTCGAATGCCACGCTTCACCAACTTTGCGTTCGACATTTGCATATCGACCATCCGATTTCCCCGCACCTTTCCCCACCGAATCATCAATGCGGTTGTTAGCATATTGAGGACCAACTTTTGAGCGGTCCCGCTTTTCATCCGGGTGGAGCCCGTCACAAACTCCGGCCCAACAACCACCTCCACCGGAAAATCGACCGCTTCCGCCAAAGGAGATTCCGCATTGCACACAATGGCACCTGTTAGGCAACCTGCCTCTTTTGCGGAGCGTACGCCCCCTAACACATAGGGAGTCGTACCGCTGGCTGCAATTCCGACAACGGCATCTTTCGGATTGATTCCATGGGCGGATAAGTCCTTCCAGGCCTGATCGACATCATCTTCGGCAAATTCTACAGCCTTTCGAATGGCAGAATCCCCACCCGCAATTAAACCAATTACAACACCATGGGGGATTCCGAAAGTAGGCGGACACTCGGAAGCATCCAAAATCCCCAATCTGCCACTGGTTCCTGCTCCAATGTAAAAAAGCCGTCCACCCGATTGCAGAACAGGAAGCAAGGCATCCACCAATTTCTCCACCGCTGGAAGGGCCTTTTCCACGGCCACAGCCACCGTCTGGTCTTCTTGGTTCATGCCATGCAAGAGGTCTTTGGTAGACCATGTTTCCAAATCATTATGGCGCGACGGCGCCTCGGTCGTCCGGAAGTCTTTCATTTGGCGAAGGTACTTCCTTTGCCTTCTTTTATCGCACAAAGTACCCCCAAATGCATACCTTTGCAACCATGGGGAAAATCATTGCATTGGCCAATCAAAAAGGGGGAGTCGGCAAGACCACTTCCGCCGTAAACCTTGCGGCAGCGCTGGGTTTGTTGGAAAAACGGGTATTGCTCATCGATGCAGATCCCCAGGCCAATACGACGTCTGGATTGGGATTTGACCCCACCGCCAATGTGGCCGGGACCTACGAGGTTTTGGAGCACACGGCAACAGCCCAAGAGGGAATTTTGCCTACGGAAACTCCGAATGTGGACCTGCTCCCTACCCGTATGGATTTGGTTGCTGCCGAATTGGAGTTGATCGACAAACCCGAACGGGAATACATGTTGAAGAAAGCGCTTTTGCCGGTTTTGGATGCGTACGATTACATTCTCATTGACTGTGCCCCATCCTTGGGTTTGGTTACGCTAAATGCCCTAACGGCAGCGCACTCTGTCATTATTCCCATTCAGTGCGAATACTTTGCCTTGGAGGGACTGGGTAAGTTATTGAACACAATCAAAAGCGTCCAGCAAATTCACAACCCGGACCTCACCATAGAAGGCATGCTCTTAACCATGTACGATTCTCGATTGCGTCTAAGCAATCAAGTCGTTGAGGAAGTCAAACAGCACTTTCAACAGTTGGTTTTTGAGACCATTATTCCGCGCAATGTAAAATTATCCGAAGCGCCTTCCTTTGGTCAGAGTATTTTGATGTACGACGCGGCCTCTGCTGGTTCTTCCAAGTATTTGGATCTTGGAAAGGAAGTGATTGCCCGGAATTCTGTAATTTCGTAAAATGGCAACTCCGCAAAAAAAAGTACTGGGCCGTGGTTTGGATGCGCTTCTGGCGCAACCTTCGGAGTTGGCTGAAAAAGCTGTTCATTCGGCGGACCCAGGCGCTCGAGAAGTCATCGGAGGCATGTTGTCGGTACCGGTTGATTCCATCGATAAAAATCCGTTCCAACCCCGCACCTATTTTGACCCAGCAGGTCTTCAAGAATTAGCGGACTCCATTGCCGTCTTAGGCATCGTACAGCCACTTACGGTGCGCAAACTGCCTTCCGGACGTTACCAGTTGATATCGGGCGAACGTCGTTGGCGGGCTTCCCAAATGGCTGGACTCACCACCGTTCCCGTTTACATCCGTTTGGCCGACGACCAGCAAATGCTGGAAATGGCACTGGTGGAGAACATTCAGCGCCGAGATCTGGACGCCATTGAGGTGGCTATGTCTTATCGCCGGTTGATGGACGAATGCCAACTCACTCAGGACCAATGCGCCCAGCGGGTCGGAAAATCACGTGCTGTGGTTGCCCAATACGTGGGATTGCTGAGCCTGTCGCCTTTGGTGCAAGCTGGATTGCGGGAACGCATGATTGACTTTGGCCACGCTCGCCCCCTCTCCTCCCTTCCCGACTTGGACCTCCAGGAAAGCATGTACCAACAGTGTGTAGCTCAAGGGTGGAGTGTGCGCAAGGTGGAAGAGGCCGTGCGCCTGTACCGGGAACAGAAATCCCAAGCACCGGGATCCTCGTCGACCCCCTTAGTCATGGCCTCGAACCCTTTCCAACGTTTGGCCGACCACTGGAGTGCGCAATTGGGAACCCCGGTTGTATTGAAACCCGGTAAAAAAGGACAAGGAACCCTGGTGGTGCAGTATTCCTCAGAGGGCGACTTGCTTCGGCTGGCAGACCAACTGGGCCTGAAAATAGAGGCTTAATGCCCGCGAAATGGGTATTTGTTGGAGGTTTGGGGCTGTTGTTGGCCTTCCACTCCCCCCTAATTGCAAATCAAGAGCTTAATCCCGACAGCGCTTCGGTCATGGATCCGGTTCATCCAACCCGCTGGGGAAGACCCCAAACCGCTGCCGCCCTGAGCGCAGTGGTTCCAGGTGCCGGACAATTTTACAACCGCGAATACTGGAAAATTCCTCTGGTTTACGGTCTTATCGGCGCTACCGGGTACTTCTTGTACACCCAACAAGCCCAAACGACTCACTACGCTCTTGCTTTGGATTACCGATTGGACAACGACCCCTTGACCATCGACCCCTACGTGGGGCAGTACACCCCTACGCAGTTGTTGTCTTTGAAAAACACCGCCCGACGGTCCCGGGACTACGCCGCTTTGGGAATGCTAGCGGCATGGGGATTTCAGGTGTTGGACGCCCACGTGGGGGGGCACTTGTATTCCTTTGATGTTTCCCGAAATTTAGAACTCCAAGCCCGGATATCTCCAGCCGATTGGGGAGCGGGGATCGGTGTCCACATCCAACTTCTGCCTCAAACTTCACGCACCGCACCATGAAAATCGCACTGATCGGATACGGCAAAATGGGCAAAGCCATTGAAGCCCTTGCCCTTGCTGCCGGACATGAAATCGTAGCCAGAATACAACGCGGCCAGTGGGAAGATCCGAATCAATCGTGGCAAGATGCCGAGGTGGCCATCGAATTTACCCACCCTGAATCCGGTGCTGAAAATGTTACCCGGCTATTGACCGCCGGCATACCGGTGGTCTGCGGTACGACCGGTTGGAACGACCAACTTGCAACCGCAGAAAAGCTGTGTTTGGATAAAAAAGGGAAAATGGTGGTTGCCAGCAACTTCAGCGTGGGCGTAAACCTTTTTTTTCAGCTCGCTCACTACGCCGCTGAACTCCTTTCGCATTGGCCCGAATACCGCACTTCGGTCCACGAAATCCACCACACCGCCAAGGTGGACGCCCCTTCGGGCACAGCAAAGACCCTCCACGCCCTGTTGGAGTCCGGAGGCCTTCAAGACGTACCCGTCACGTGGGAGCGAAAAGATCCAGCACCAGGCACCCACGTTTTGACTTTTGCCTCCTCGGTTGACAGGCTGGTTTTGGAGCACGAAGCGCTAAGCCGAGACGGTTTTGCAGCGGGAGCCCTTTTATGCGCCTTGAAATTGGTCCAGGCCCCCGCCGGAGTTCATTCGGTCTCTAGCCTCCTATTCGAAAAATCATCCCAAGAATAATCCCACATACCGGGGCGAAGAGCCCTCCGAAAAGAGCATTTTTTTTTGATACCACCCGACGGGAAAGGTACTTTCAAACGCCATTTTCACGTGCCTTTTGGCTATCTTTGGGCGCTATGAAAAAGAATCTTGCCATTGCCTTCGGATGCCTGTCCCTGGTGGCACAGGCCCAGTTGTTTACCTTATCTACGCCCAAAGGTCCCGTTGCCGTTCCCGCGGACGAGTTTGAATATGTCTTTAACAAAAACAAAGACATTGGAAAACAAATCGACCCCAAGACTCCTCAAGAGTACCTCGACCTGTACATAGCATTCAAACGCAAGGTGGCCGAAGCCACGGTCTTGGAAAAAGATCAAGTGCCTGCTTTTCAGCAGGAATACCAGTCCTACTACAAGCAATTGGTGAAGCCATACATGACGGACAAGCTGGCCGATGCCCGCATCTTGGAGGAAGCCTACGAACGGCTTCAAACCGATGTACATGCGGCCCACATCATGCTGGACCTGGCCGAAGACGCTCTCCCAGAGGACACTGCTCGCGTGTACCAAGAACTCATTAAAATCCGTCAACACTTGGTAAACGGAGAAGACTTTGGCACCTTGGCCCAAAAAATCTCCTCCGACACCTATTCCGCCCAGCGCAACGGCGATTTGGGCTGGTTCACCGCCTTTCAAATGGTCTACCCCTTTGAATCTGCTGCCTACAACACTCCTGTTGGACAAATTTCCATGCCTGTGCGCTCCCCCTACGGTTACCACTTGGTAAAAGTTATTGAGCGCAGACCCGCACGGTACAAAATGGAGGCCGCGCATATTTTGCTCATGGACAACCCCGAAAATCCATCGGAAACCAATGCCGAAGCGCAAATCAAGGCCTTGTTCGAGCAATTGAACACGGGGGCAGATTTTAGCGAACTCGCAAAAACCTATTCCATGGACAAAACGTCCGCTAAAAATCAAGGACGTCTTCCCGTTTTTGGCATGAACGACATGCTCCCAGAGTTTGAGGAAGCCGTCTTTAATCTTGCCTCAGACGGTGCCTACACAGCGCCTTTTAAAACCAAAATTGGGTGGCACATTGCCCAGCGAATTCGCAAAGTAAACGTACCGGCCCTGGCCGATATCAAATCGGAATTGGAAGCAAAAATTCGACGGGATGCCCGCAGCAATGCCTCCAAAACCGTTTATTTGAATCAATTGCGTGCATCTTACGCATTGAAGTCGGATCCAAAAGCCTTGAAGAAGATCTTGGCTACCGTGGACTCCAATTTTACCAAGGGGACCTGGAACGCTCCATCTCCTTCAAAAAAATGGGACAAGCCTTTAGCTACCCTGACCCTTCCCGGTACCTCTACAACCAAGGAATTTTCTCAGTGGGAGGCTTTGCAATGGCTCCAGACCGTTCAAGTAAAACCCCGTCCAGGAAAAAATGCTAAAACAGTGGCCTACGAGGCCCTTTCTCGTCGTTTAGACGATTGGTTGCTAACCGAAGAGGAGGCCTTGTTGCCGTCGAAGTTCCCAGCCTTCCGGTTTTTGGCCAACGAATACAAGGAAGGAATCTTGGTATTTGAATTGACGCGGGAGATGGTTTGGGACAAAGCATCCAAAGACACGGCAGGACTGAATGCCTTTTTTGAAACTAACAAAAGCGCGTATTCGTGGAATGAGCGCCGGAGCGGACAAGTATACCAGTGCGTTGACGAAGCCACTGCGAGCAAACTGCTCCGTTTGTTGAACAAAGGAACCGAACCGACCAAGGCCGTTTCCTTATTGAGCAGCAAAAATCCGCTGGCTGTTCGCTTGACTACGGTCGATGCCGAAAAGGGATCCCAAAACCTCAGCCGGGAACAAGAACTCCTCTTATCTGCAAAGGCAACCGGACTTACCCGTACTTCCCCCACTGAATTGGTGTGGGTGAAGAGTTTGCGTGCACCTGAGCCCAAGGCAATGCGGGAAGTGCGTGGCGCAGTTATTGCTGATTACCAGAAAACCTTGGAGCAGCAATGGATGGAATCTTTGAAGAACAAATACCCGGTTACCATCGACGCCGCAGCGTGGCAATCTTTGCAAGAAAAATTAAGCCGTCCCTGATGCGCTTTTTATTTGCTTCGGCTCTGTGTTCCGCAACCGTTTTCGGATCTGTACTGTTTGCCCAACCGGTGAATACTCCGGTGATGCCTGCAAACCAAGTCGATGGTATTGCTGCGGTGATCGGCAAGGAAATTGTTCTGCATTCGGAAGTTTACCAGCAAAAGGAAGCGCTTGATCGGGAATTTGCCCAGTCCGGACAAACCCCACCGAGCTTGTGTGCTGTATTTTCGGAAATGGTCGTGGAGAAATTACTCCTTCACCATGCGGAAATTGATTCGGTCGTCGTTTCCGATGCAGAAGTAGACGATGCCATTGCCCGCCGTATTGAGCAATTGGCCTACCAAATTGGATCGCAAAAAAAGCTGGAGGAATACTACAAAAAGTCCATTTTAGAGATCAAAGAAGACCTCCGGCCTTTGATGAAAAACCAAATGACGGCCCAGCGGATGCAATCCACTCTGACCGAGAAAGTGGAGCTTACGCCTAAAGACGTGGCCGATTTTGTAAAGCAAATCCAAGCCGATTCTCTGCCCTTGATCAATGCCGAAGTGGAGTATGCCCAATTGTGTATTAAACCGCGGGTAAGCACAGCTTCCAAAGAAGAAGCCATCGATCGATTAAAGTCACTCAAAGCACGGATTGAACGGGGCTCCAGTTTTGCGAGCATGGCAATCTTGTATTCCGAGGATCCTGGATCCAACAAGGCCGGGGGCGAATACAAGGGAATTAAGCGAGGTCAATTTGTTAAAGAATTTGAAGCCATTGCCTTTAATTTGAAGCCCGGAGAGGTTTCGGACCCCTTTGAGACCGAATATGGATTTCACATCTGCCAGGTGCAAACCAAGCGAGGTGAGGAACTGGATATGCGTCATATTTTGATTAAACCACGGGTAGAAGAAGCCGATGTAGAGCGTGCCGCGAATACCTTGGATAGCCTGCGTTCAGCCTTGGTATCCGGAACCATAGCTTGGAGAGATGCGGTTGCCCGTTTTTCGGATGACAAACCCACTTCCGCCAATGGCGGCATTGCCATGAACCCAAACACAGCGGACACAAAATGGGACTTGGCCGATTTAAACGCGGACCTTCTGGTCCAACTGGACCAGGTAGATTCCACCGGATTGAGTCCCGTGGCCCTGTACCGGGAGCCGGATGGAACCATGTTGTTCCGGGTGGTGAAACGCATTAACCGCACCGAACCCCACCGGGCGAATCTGGGGCAAGATTTCACCAAACTCAAGGCCCTGGCTGAAAACCAAAAAAGGAACGACGTATTTAAAAAGTGGATCAAAGACAAGGGCACCTCCACCTACATCCGAATCGATCCCGTTTTCCAAAATTGCCCCCTGCCCCTATGATCGCTAAACTGAGAACGGAAATTGAAAAAACCGTCGTTGGGCAAAAAGAAGCCGTAGACTTGGTCCTTATGGCCATGCTATGCAACGGCCATGCCTTGCTGGTCGGCGTTCCCGGCCTAGCAAAAACTACTTTGGTAAAGAGTTTGGCCCAGGCGTCTGGCTTGGATTTCGGCCGAATTCAGTTCACTCCGGATTTAATGCCGAGCGACGTTGTGGGTACCGAAATGCTCAATGCGGATCGGCAATTGGTCTTTCAAAAAGGTCCCCTCTTTGCGCAAGTTTTGTTGGCCGACGAAATCAACCGAACCCCACCCAAAACCCAAAGTGCCCTGTTGGAGGCGATGCAAGAACGGAGTGTTACGGCGATGGGCAACACCATGCTCTTGCCCAAGCCGTTTTTTGTTTTAGCCACCCAGAATCCCGTTGAACAGGAGGGCACGTATCCCCTGCCCGAGGCGCAATTGGACCGTTTCTTGTTTCTGATTGAATTGGGCTACCCTTCCCTGGAAGAGGAAATTGCCATTGTTCAACGCACTACCACGGGACATACCCCTTCTACACAAGCGGTGTGGTCTGCGGAAGATTGGATCCGGATGCAGCAAGACATAGCCGAAATGCCGGTACCGCCTGCGGTCGTTGAGGCCGCCGTGAAGTTGGTCCACGCTACCCGAAATCCCCTGGCCGTAGAGGGTAAAACCTACATCCAATGGGGCGCAGGACCTCGTGCAAGCCAGGCCTTGATTCAAGCGGCCAAAGCACACGCGTTCTTGCACGGGAAAAATGCCCCAGACAAAGAAGACATAGCCGCCATTGCGGTGCCTGTTTTGCGGCATCGGATTGTCTTAACCTACCAAGCCACAGCCGACGGGTGGTCTGACCGCTCTTTGGTTGAAGAATTGGTAAAACGCTACCTGTAATATGGGGATTTTGCTGTACTATTTGGTGGGAACCGCCTTCCGCGGGCTGTTTACCTACCGATTTTTTACCGCCAACAACCTGCCAGCGTGGTGGGCCTTTGTTCCTGTTTGGCGTACCATTCAGGTATTGAAACTCGCCGACCGCCCAACCTACTGGGCTTTCTTTGCCTATGTTCCGGTGATCGACAATGTTATGTCGTTGATCATCACGTACGAACTGCTGCACATGCACGGCTTCCGGGAAACCAAACACACCGTGTTCAGTGTCTTGACGTTGGGGGGATACCTGGGTTACCTGAGCCATACGCAGCCCCTGGTGCGCGGTACGCGGGACAACGACTTGATCAAACGCCGAATTGGCACCTTGGTTAACAACATTTTGTTTGCGGTGGTGGCGGCCGGTTCCTTGCGAGCGGTGGCCTTTGAAGCCTTCAACATCCCCACATCTTCCATGGAGAAATCCATGCTTGTGGGCGACTATCTTTTTGTGGACAAGTGGAGATTCGGTTTGCGGATGCCCTTTACACCTGTATCTATACCCCTGACTCACAACAAGATACCTGGTACAGAATTGCCCAGTTATTGGGAGGGCATTTCGCTACCGTATTTTCGGTTGCCGGCTTTTGCCCAAGTAGATCGGGGCGACGCTGTCGTTTTCAACTACCCTGCTGAGCCGGACCGGCCTGTGGACAAAAAGGAACACTACGTTAAACGGTGTGTTGCTGTTTCCGGGGATACCTTGACCATTGTGGACCGTCAGGTATTCATCAACGGCACAGCAACGGAATTGCCCGAACGCAGCAACGGCCAGTTCTCCTACTACGTGCGGACCAACGGTACCGGATTCAATCCCATGTCCCTCAAAAAGAGTTTTGACCTCAATTACATACCGGACAATTACCAAGTAAACAACCAAAACGTCTCCGACATTTTGGCTCTTTCCCAAAACGAATTTGTTGCTACTATAAGCAGTACAGCTGTTGAAGGATTCAAGAGTTATCCCGGTGTGGTGGAAGTTCGTCCATTAATCAGTCCAAAGAATGCGATGCGCGTTGGGTACGGCGATTCAGTACCCCAGGCAGAGGCGTGGTTTTTGGCCAACTTCATCGACAGCCGTCCGTTGTTTCCCAACCCCGTTGGCGGTCATTCCGACACCTTGGTGTACAAATGGTCACGAGACAACTACGGACCTTTGTGGATTCCAAAAAAAGGAGCCACTATCCCCCTAAACCCAGACCATGTTAATAAATACGGACGGTGCATCACCGCGTACGAAGGGCATACGCTTGAGTTTATAAATGGAAACTACCTGGTGGACGGAAAACCTACCGATTCGTACACCTTTTCCATGGACTACTACTGGATGATGGGGGACAACCGGCACAACTCCGAAGACTCCCGCTACTGGGGATTTGTACCCGAGGACCACATTGTAGGCAAACCGGTTTTTGTCTTCTTTAGCTGGGATGTTTTTGCCAAAGGAATGGACCGGATTCGATGGAACCGGGTTTTCAGTTTTGTGCACGGCGACGGACCTCAACAGTCTCATTTGTTACCCATTGGAGCGATTATTGCCCTGTTGTGGGGAATCAACGAATGGTACACCCGGAAGAAACGGTCCTCCCACTCCTAATTTTGCCAGGGAAGGCGTGGTGGGAAGCCGCCATGCAACCGGGTGCCCAAATTGGGTTAGAAGAACCGTTTCCGAAACAAACATTTCGAAACCGGTTGCGTTTGTCGCAACGGAATGCCTCCTCCGAAGGTGGAACAACAAATAGCGCTTTGGAATCGGTCGCCTGGCTCGATTTCAGTATCCCCATGGCCCATGACGCAGGTCGAACGGGCTGGAATGCCCGCATGGATCCCTCCTCGCCCTGGCGCAAACACTTATGGCGAACGCTGCAAACCCACTGGTCTCCCCTGCCCTTTTGGGAAGTATTGGGGCCGGAGTTGGAACACCTTGTTCTTGATACCGAGCCTTTGTGGCACCGCTATGTTCTCCAATTGAATAGCTGGATGGCTGATCAGTGGGGCGCTACGTTGCCCCCGCTGGCCCAAAAACGACCTACACTTGATTTCTCCCCAAAAAAAGGAATCCTTGCAGGTTCCGGCGGAGTGAGTTGGACAGAATCCTTGTTGCGGGAAGGTCCTGCGTTGTACCTTTAAATGATGCAAAAAACAACCCTACTCCGTCCGCTGATTGGGACTTTTTTGCTCCTGCAATCGGTGGGCTTACACGCTCAAATCCGCATTGCCGAGTCGTGGAACAGCCTTTCGACGGGTCAAATCGTAAGGATTGCGTCCTTGCGCGAACGACCAGATTTTGCTTGGAAATCCGACACTGCGGCCGTCCGATTTTTTTTAAATCTCCCGGCGGGCTATGCCCGGGACTCGGCCCTTCAATGGCACGAAGAAGGGGGATTGGCGGGAGTAGAAAAACGCACCCAAGAACAATGGTTGCGCAGTCCGCTTCAATTGGCTACCGAAGTGTATAACTACGGCGGAGTGCTGGATGAATTGGACTTTTCGAACCTGTGGTACGCCTATTTCCCGTCCGACGAAGAAGGTCAAATCGTTTGCAAATCGGCTCGGGTCAATGCGCAATTGAGCCGGGTAAAAATGTCCAAAGGATTGGAATTTGACGTGGTCCACAACCGCGGAGAAGGGGCCCTCTTTCTGTTGGGTGTGCCCTTTCCTTTGGATACCGTATCCCAACGGTGGATGCGGCTTCCCTCCGAGCAAGCTGCCTTGCTACCCGGTACGGAACATCGCTTTCCTTCGGAGTTTGGTCCGTGGTCGTTGCAGGCATTCGGAACCATTTCCTTTGTTGAAAAAGAACGAACCATCAGCGATTATCGGCTTACAATCGTCGGACAAAAAGACCTCCGAGATCAAATCCTGGAACAAACCCTTTGGCAATCGGTTGATTCGGGAACGGTACAGCCCATTCCCGAATTGTATGTTGCCGCGAATCTACTCAACGATGCTCTCCCCGATCTCCTCTTGCTCAATACCCTGTCCGACGGTGGGCTTGAACTGGTGCTGTGGGTGTCCGACGACGCTCCCGCCTCCGCTTTGATGCGCGAGGCCGGTAGATGGGTACTCCCCGCTTCCGCAGATACCCGCGCAAACCCTTCAGCCAACTAATTTCTTCCACTTTCAACCTGTTCTCCCTCTATGGCATCCCAAAAAGAACTCCTCCAAGGCCTCCTCGACGAATTAAACGCCCGGCTGGCCGTGGCCCATGCGGGAGGTGGGACAAAGAAGCAAGAAAAATTGCGGGCCCAAGGAAAAATGACCGCACGCGAACGGGTGGCAGGACTGCTCGATCCCGGGAAACCCCAATTGGAGATTGGCGCTTTGGCAGCCGAAGGGATGTACGAAGAACACGGCGGAGCTCCCTCTGCGGGAGTGGTAGTCGTATTGGGCTATGTGGCTGGCCGCCAGTGCCTGGTAGTAGCCAACGATGCCTCCGTGAAAGCAGGTGCGTGGTTTCCAATGACCGGAAAAAAGAACCTTCGGGCTCAAGAAATTGCCTTAGAGAACCGTATACCTATTCTGTATTTGGTGGATTCAGCGGGCGTGTATTTGCCAATGCAGGACGAAATATTCCCCGACAAAGAACATTTTGGGCGCATTTTTCGCAACAATGCCCAATTAAGTTCGTTGGGTGTGCCTCAGTTGGCTGCCATAATGGGAAGCTGTGTGGCTGGAGGCGCCTATTTGCCCATCATGTCCGACGAAGCATTGATTGTTGAAGGAACGGGGTCTATCTTCTTGGCTGGCAGTTACTTGGTGAAAGCAGCCATTGGCGAAGATATTGACAACGAAACCTTGGGCGGAGCCCATACCCACAGTGCCATCAGCGGGGTGGTCGACTATTCCGTGCCCAATGACGCCGCCGCTTTGGAGCGTCTGAGGTCCTTGGTGGATAAAATGGGCAGCCGCCCCCAAGCCGGATGGGACCGAGTTGAATCCGTTGCGCCCGCCTTGACGCCGGAGGAATTTTCCACCCTCATTCCGGTTGAAGGAAAGCCGTATAAAATGCGCAACCTGCTGGACGGGATTCTCGATGCAGGCAGCTGGCTGGAATACAAAGCCGATTACGGCAAAACCATCTTAACCGGTTATGCCCGAATCAACGGTTGGGCCGTAGGCATTGTAGCAAATGAGCGCCAAGTCGTCAAATCCGGCAAAGGCGAAATGCAAATTGGGGGCGTTATTTACAGCGACTCCGCAGACAAAGCAGCCCGTTTTATTGCCAATTGCAACCAAAAGAACATTCCGTTGGTCTTTTTCCAAGACGTTACCGGATTCATGGTAGGATCCCGGAGCGAACACGGAGGCATCATCAAAGACGGAGCGAAAATGGTCAATGCCGTGGCCAACAGCGTCGTTCCAAAATTCACAGTGATTGTGGGAAATTCCTACGGTGCTGGCAACTACGCGATGTGCGGAAAAGCCTACGACCCGCGCTTGATTGTTGCCTGGCCTACGGCCAAATTGGCGGTAATGGGCGGCGAACAAGCTGCGAAAGTCTTGTTGCAAATTGAAAAATCGCGCATTGACCAGGTGGCGAACCCCGATGCAGAGAACGAATTGTACCAAAAAATCCGCGCCCGGTACGATGCGCAAACCACCCCGTACTACGCCGC
>Ga0164292_10000993_pt1 | contig 22490 bp, 34 predicted proteins | sample GEODES117metaG_FD_111486 | JGI IMG/M metagenome (GOLD analysis project Ga0164292, IMG submission 111486) | Eutrophic lake water microbial communities from Lake Mendota, Wisconsin, USA - GEODES117 metaG | ecosystem: Environmental > Aquatic > Freshwater > Lake | place: USA: Lake Mendota...
CACGATAGGTTGAGCTTGAGAATATTCGGTTTGTGCTTCTGTTACCTCCACTAAGGCTGTTTCAGTGGCTGTAATGGCTTGCTGAACCTCTGTAGTGGCGGTTGCAAGTGCTTCATTAACTGCCTGTTGTGCAGGGCTTACAACAACTTGTTCTTGTCCGCTACTGTCTGTTGCCCATGCATAACTTGGACCAATAAAAAATAGCCAACCTGTTACAAAAAGGCTAGCTAAAAATAGTTTTAACTTTCTATGCAATTGGATCTCCAAGTAACAAAATTTTTGTTACATAGAGATTATATCATGTTTGTTTATTTAAATAACCTTAGTTACTTAGGATTATCTGTTTTGTAAAAACCATTTCCTTTAAATTGTATTCCAACTGTTCCATATGATCTTGCCATTCCGTATCCGCAAGAAGGACAAGGTGGCACAACTTCTGTTTCATCAAATTTACGAGTAACTTCTAATGATTTGTCACATGTTACACATGAGTATTCATATATTGGCATTTACTTCTTCTTTGCTCTTTGTTTTGCTAAAGCATCAAAATCTTTTACTTTAGTCTCCCCCATGTATCCCCAAGCATATCCTTCGTTAATCATTTTTTGATTTATTGAAACTTCTGATCCGTCTAAAAATACCCATCCAAGGATGCGTCCATACTTTTCTGATGAGTCCATTTTTTCTGTTTTAATTACAACAGTTTTAGAGGAATCAATTGCTTTCTTTAAATATTCTTTAGATTCAAGACCTAACGCTTTTTCTATTTTGTCTGTGGTGCGGCTTTCAGGAGTATCGATTCCTGCTAACCTTACTCTTGAGCTAAATGATATATCAAAACCAAGATCAATATCTACATCAATTGTGTCTCCGTCCACAATTTTTGTAACCTTCTTTACATAATACTCAAACACGATTCTCCTTAATAATAATGAGCAGTTTTGGGACGTGCTCAGGTCCAGCCTGCGACTTTCCAGTGACGGAATGCAGACTTATATTATATCATTCGTTTATATCTTTTATCTTAAATGTTTTTGGTTTTTGATCTTCTGGGGTGTTTCTAAACAAAGAAACAGCCAAAATACCATTCATCCATGTAACATGCTTAATCTCAATATTTTCTGCAAGAGAAAAAGTTCTTGTGAAGCTTCTGGTTGCAATACCCTTGTGGATATGTTCTCCTTGACCATCTTCTTCAATATTTCCCTTAATAGTTAAATTATTTTTTTCTTGAGATACTTCAATGTCATCCTTAGAAAATCCAGCTAATGCTAGTTCAATCATATAGGTATCATCAGTAAATTTGATTAAGTTATATGGTGGATAGTTTGATGTGTTTTTTGGAAGGCTTTCAATTTCTTTAAAAAAAGAATCCCAACCAATAAAAAATGGATCTTTAAAAAGATCCATAGAGAATGTACTTACCATTTTATTCCTCCTTCAAGCGAATAAGTTAAATTAGGCCCCATTTGGCGACCTATATATATTATATCATAATTTTCTGGTGGAATTCCTCTGCTATGTGAATATGTTTGTGTAATCCCCAATGTGAACCTCCTGTATTTGGATCTAAATCTGATCCGTGATTAAATAATGGGTGATTTTTAAATTCTTGATGACAGTCAGCGCTAATGCTTGGTGAGTGACTAAATGTATTATACGGCTCTAAATTTCCAATAAAATAATTTTTTAAAATATGTTTAATTTTTTCATTATTATTTATATAGTTGTATATTTGATACTTATGGTCTTCCCATATGTTCCAAATTAATTTTATATTATTAGACTCACAATAACGCTCTAACATTTTAATAAACATAAAATTATAAAAAATAGCAATTTCTCTTTTGATAACCGACTCAGCGTCATATGGGCTTTTTATAAGTTTAGGGTGCTGGCCAGCTGGTATCTGAAGTTGTTGAATTTTTTTACCAATATGACCTCGTTTATCTTTTACTTCAAACTGATCTTTAACGTATGGAATTTCCATTCTATACAGTGGAAATGTACCAACTATTATTTTTGGATGTCCAAATTTTTCAAAATATTCAAATGCTTTTATAACTTGGCCTTGCAAAGAATCTCCTCCTAAAGCTAATCTAGCAAAATCCATATTTAATGATTCTGCTAAAATATAAGGCCAAGTAAATTCATTTGGCATTCCATGCCCAAATGTCTGAGAACATCCTAGAATAAGAAGTTCTTCTTTTCCAGTAAAATCATTTGATCTATATTTATATTTATTTGTAACATATTCTACTGGAATGACTGCGTCCTGTGGTTGAAAAAATATTTGATTAATTGTAAAACTCATATCACTTTCTGGACCAAAAAAATTTAATTCATGTATATTTCTATAAAATAATTCTGGATATAAATTTAGGTAAATACCACAAAATCTATCTTCACCCTCGAATAATTGATTGTCCATAAGTTTTTTCCCAGTTTATTATATCATTTTCATCATTTAATAAAGGTTGACCTTTAATATTTAAACTTGTATTTAAAAGTATTGGGCATCCCGTATCCCAATACCACTTTCTTAAAAGCATATGTAGCCCTGGATGCTGATCTTTATTTACTGTTTGCACTCTAGAGGTTCCATCTTTGTGAACAACTGAAGGTATACTTTCTGGGCGTTTACATTTAACAGTGTACTGCATATAAGGAGATGCAAAATTCATATCAAACCACTCACTTGCAAACTCTTCTAACACTACTGGTGCGAACGGCCTAAACTGTTCTCTTTGCTTAATCATATTTACTTTATCTTTAATGTTTGGGTCTCTTGGGTCTGCCAATATGCTTCTATTTCCTAAAGCTCTTGGCCCATACTCTGATCTTCCAACCGCCACTGCTGCTATTTTATTTTCTTTTAACTCTGAAAGTATTTTATTTGTGGGGTATTCTCCGCCCATATCGTAACCCAAATAAGGAGTTTTCCATTCAAGGTGTTTGCCATATAGAGCTGCTGCTGCTCCTAATGATGAGCCAGCATCTCCTGGGTTTGGCATAATCCAAATGTCTTTAAATATTTTCCACAATAATGTATTGGCTGATGAGTTTAGTGCACAGCCTCCCATAAATACCAAATTACTTTTACCAGTTAAATTTTTTGCCATACGCATAAAATCATTTAATCTTTGCTCGTACACAATTTGTACTGCTGCTGCTATATCAAACTTATCTTGTTCTGAGACCCATCCCCAATCAGTAATTCCTTTGTGAAAGTTATATTTTTGGCTAGTGTATGAAGGAAAGTAATCATTAACCTTTTTGTAATACTTAGTCCAATCTCCATATGCAGCCATGCCCATCATAATATATTCTTCTTGATTTGGCATTAATCCTATTAGTTGAGTAAATGATGAATAAAATAACCCAAAGCTTACTGGGTAGTTTTGCTTATACTTTAATTTTATTTTTTCGCCTTCTCCTACCCAAATGGTTGAAGTGTTATATTCTCCTATTGAATCTAGAACCACTATTGCTGCATCAGTAAAACTGCTGGTGTAGTAGCCAGCGCATGCATGAGAATAATGATGCTTAAATGATTTTCTAGGAACTCCTTCTATATTAAACCTTGGCTTCCAATTACCAGAACCACCCTTTAAAAATAGCCTAAAGGCCTTTAGGAGCGGTTTCTCATAGTAGGCTATAGCATTTGGTGTACCGTATGACAAAGCATCCTCAATTAGGCTGTCATTAATATACCAATCATTCTTTTTTTTACTGTATCTTTCCGCATGCCCAGCAAATAGGATATGCCCATCTTTAATTAACGATACTGAGGCGTCGTGAGATGTTTCATTAATTCCAAGTATAATCATTTTAAAGCTTTTTCAAAATATTCTGCATAGTGAGTATGCTTGTGTACGCCCCAATGTGCCCTATCTAAACCATACTCTATATCGCTACCACGATCAAATATTTCTTTAAAATCATTTTTTAAATCATTATGACATTTATTATTAATTTCCTGATCTATATTTTTTGTATTAATTAAAAAATCAAACTGTTTAGATTCTACTAATGGAGGAAGGAACCGATTGTCCCAAGTTGACCAAATAAATTTAATATTTGAAGACCTACAGTATTGTTCTAAAATTTGAATATATTTAATTGATATCCACCTTGGAACACTTAGCGGCATAACATTTTCTATATTGTGTGGAGCCTTAGAGTATCTTGGTAAGTTATTATGATGTTCTCCTAAAAATACTCTAGCCAAATCTTTATTTAGATTATCACTTTTTGATGTCCATATTTTATTATCTACTGGCAACTGTATTCTATCTAGGTCTGGGAACAGGCACGCAAGTATTTTAGGGTTACCATATTCTTTAAAATATGAAAATATTGAATTAATAATAGACAGTATTGATGCCCCAGGATACCCAAGGTTAGAATAAGATAAAGACATATTGTTAGCAACTTGAACTCCCCAAATTTTTTCTTCTGGGATTCCGCTTCCAAATGTAAATGAGCACCCAGCAATTAAAATGTCTTCTTTGCCAGATATTTCTTTACCTCTAAACCCATGTTTATTAATGTAGTAATATCTAGATGGATCTGTTATTTCACCAAGCCCACGTTCTTGATACCCATATCTTTCAACAGAATTATTTTTATTTAAAAAACTAGAAAACATTTTTGAATTATCATACTTAGGATCAATAGAATTAAACATTAATATATAAACCTATTTTTATCTTTATTTTTTCTAAATATCTTTTTAATATTATAAAAAAACATATATATGTAATATTTAATTATCATCAAGTGGCATAATTCCTTTATCTTCAATAATTCTTTGGGCTTCTTCCGTTAAGCTAATTGTTGCTTGTAAATTTTCATCATACTCTACAGATATTAAATCTTTGTTATACAATTCTAGCAAAGTGTCATCTACGTAATCGGCATGCGCTTTCCATAACTCTGGGGCTAGCTCTTTTGCTTTATCTGTAACTTTAAAAACTATTTCACCAGATTCGTCTATTCCAGATAATTCTATTACGCCAATCTCCATATAATAATCAAACAGATCGTTATCCTCTGAATCTTCCATAGCATCTCCTTGTGCAACAGGTAGGACTCGAACCTACGATTACCGAATTATGAGTTCGGGGCTTTAACCAACTAAGCTACTGTTGCTTATAAATAACATTATATATATTATTTATAAAACAGTCAATAACTTAAAACTTATTATTTTTATAAAAATCTTTAGTGTGAATAAATCCAGGAAGAACGTATCTCATTGGTCCATCTTCAGGCGCTCTTACTCCATGTTCAAATTCTTCTGTACCAGGAAATATTAATAGTGATCCTGATTTTGGCTTTATTTGAAAATCTTTTTTAACAAAATAAAACTCTCCTCCATTATAATTATCATTTAAATATATAATAGAAGCGTATCTAATTGATGGGTCTGTATGCTGATCTACATGACTTTTTAACGGAACGTCTTTGTATTGTCTTTGAATGCTTCCAAATCCAGGAACATCTAAATCGGAAAAATCTTTTAATACAGACTTTAGTCTTTCCGTAATATGAGTTCTTTCGGGTAAATTGTTTGTGCTTATTATTTTATCCGCCCAATTATCTGTAACTTCGAATTTTCCTTCTTTAACTAAATTATCAACATCATCTCTTCCAAATTTTTGCATACAAAATCTTTTTAAATTTTCTGTATACTCTACTCTCCAGCCATCCTCATCGGTACTTTCTGCAACATTTACTAAAGTATTTATCTCATTTTCAGTTAAAAAATTATCAACCAATAAGACTTCATCAATTATATATCTAGCGCTGTACCCATTTTCAATAAATTTAGATAGCATTATTCTCCTTTGATATATTTACCTCTACAATTGCCTGTACATATTCAGAAAAATGCTTTCTCACATTTCCAGGCGGCCTTGATCCAATTGCATTCCATATTCTTGTATATTCTATTATATTTGAAAATGTTGTTGGGCAAACCATAAGACCATTATACTCTTTTAAAACTGTTGGCAGAGGAACATGCTTTCCACAACATTTACACTCTTTAGCTTTTTCTTGATATATACTCATATTATCATCATCCTATCCATTGCGTCTTTAAGTTCATTTGGCATTCTTGGTGCTCTTATCATATTTACTGAAGATACGTCTGGGTTATCTCTACTAAAATCATTATCATAAGACATTGATTCGTATGTATGTATTTTAATCTCTTCATTTGAATTAAATCGAGTTCCACTTATTGCATTAAATACTGACCCGCAAACAGCATCCGCTAAGTCTTTTGATCCTTTTCTTGGGTGGTCTACTTTATCTCTCATAATTTTTAATTGCAATAACTCATCTATTAGTAATGGAATATGTGGACCCTTTAATCTTTCTTCCAAAACAATCATTGCCATATCGTCATAATGTTTTTTAGCAACAGATAAAATTTCTGTGTTAATCCCGTATTGTTTTAACTGTTGCATCATGTCATGGGAATTCCATCTATCAAAAGTACAAAGTCTTATTTTAAATCCTTTTGTTCTTAAAGACAATATGTAATCTTTTACTTCTGTAAAGTCTACGGACTTGTCTGGTGTCGGTGTCCAGAACCTTACGGCATCTACTTCTACTATTGGCGCTGGCTGCGTGTAAGTATCGCTTACTTTTACGTTAACCCATTTTTGAACATGTGCTAAAGAAACTGCACAATGGTCATGCTTTTGTGCAAGGTCTACGTGTATAAAATATTCTTTATCTGGGTCTGGTGCAAACCAATTTTCAAATCTTCCAAATTGATCAATAGCAACTGCTGTATTATTAAATGCTGTCTCTATTTTTTCTCTTGATTTAAAAAATGCATCTACTGCGTCTGAAGGCATGCAGGCAAACCTTCCTAATGCATCCATAGAGTTTTTATAAAATGCTACTTTAAAATCATCAATGCTTCTAGTTGGATTAATTTCCCAAGTTGGACGCTTTAATGCGTATACTTTTGGAATAGAATAAGAAAGTATATGGTCTTCTTCCCATTCAACTACAAACTCATTACCTTCAGTTCCATCTGGTAGGTCCAGGTCCATTTTAAAATTATGGCTTCTTACTACAGTTTCTTTTTCAGCAATAACAGATTCATAAAATTTTTGTATAGGATCATTTTTAAATCTTGGAAAAGAAAGTAATATTACTTTGCCAAAGTCTGGAAAACGTGAATCTACTGATGCCCTGTACATTTCATATATAGCGTCTGCAGTTTTAGCTTGATCGTGTCCAGTTGTATTTTCTGTGGCAAATCCTGAAATCTCATCAAGGATAACAACAATAACGTTATATCCTTCCCAAGCCTCACGCTCAGAGTGACCAGAATGAACTGTAATAGATTTATCAAACTTCATTTCGGAAGCTTTGTCTGTGTATTTTCCAGTAAACCATGGAGACTTTTCAATACGTGTCTTAAAACCTTTAAAGAAAACATTGTTTGCTTGTTGTGCGTTAATAGCAATATTTAAAATATCAATTGCATCTCCTGGTGGTTTCCCATAATATGACGCTGGGTCCTTTAGGCATAATAACAAATACACAATATAAGCTGTTGCAATTGTTGAGCAGTAGTCTTTGCCAGAACCTTTACCAAGTTGAGCAATTACTTCGTTGGCTGTTTGCTTAAATACTCTAGAGCCTTCTTCTTCTCCAAATAATTTAATTAATGTAGACTCTTTATATATTTGAGATGACTTTTCAATTAGTGTATATTGATAATTTGAAAGTGGTGGCAAAGCTAAGTAATTAGGGCTTGTAACAAAAGTTTGTAGGTCTACTGGTCTTTCTTCAAACTCTTCTCCGTCAAGGATATCAATGAGGTCGTTAAAATTAAGATCCATTTGCCTCCTGAATTATCTCAATTGGCTCTACTACTCCTGTAATCTGAGACAGTCTTCTTGCTACATCCATTTTGCATTTTGGACAAGAGGCCGTAACTTCTTTTAATATTTTAACTAAAATATCTTGCTTATGTTCTGTTTGTGCAATTTGATCTGCCATCTCGGCATTATCTAATAGGCCAACCTCTTTAAGCATGGCAATTCTTTTAGTTTCAATATCTGAAATTAATTTAAGGGCATTGGCTTTAACATTTAATTGGCCTGCCTGATCTGCATCCTCTACTGTTTTCCATGCCTCTTTAATTAACATAGAGTAATGTTGGTCCGCTCCTGAGATAGCTTCCTTAGCCCGTTCCTTAGAGCTTGTATCGTTGTATACGACGGTTTTCCACTCGTCTATAAGTTCTAGTACGTCTGAACGTTTATAGCCCGTTAGAGAGGCAATCTGGGTCGGATTGTTGCCCTTTAAAAGTTCGGCAACAACTTTATTCATTCGATCAAAATGATCTGATAATTCAATTTCAATATATATGTATTATAATTCTAGTTGACTAAAAAGTCAATTAGATTTGGCTATTTTATATAATATTAGGTAGCCAATTAAGTCATCTATATCATTATCTCCAGCAAATCCTTTATTATTTTTTACTCTATTTAATTTATCATCAATTCTTACCTTTAATTGCTCTGTTGAGTCCGCCGTTGAAAATATTCTAATTGGCTCTAAGGCTGAATTGCCATAGGATATATTTTTTTCAATTAACATTTGAGCAATTTCTAAACAAGAATTTAATATTTTATTTCCAGCTGGGGCGCTGACTGCATGTAAGTATAGGTCTTCGTATCTAAATTCTTTTACATCTCTAAATACTGGCTTTAACATTACGCATCCATTTCTTTATATAATTGTTTTAATCCTCTTAGCGTTCCAATATCCATATACTGTCCGCCTGGTCTTACCGCCTTAATATTAGAACCCCTAGATATCCATTCCTTTAATTGTTTTCCTGGATGATCTAGTGTTGTATCTATGTATCTTATCATATTCTTTTGGAATAGCATAGTGCCCCACATATCTGGGTAATCACAATTATCTACCTTGTCTTCTGAACCAATTACTTTATCTTGGGATACTAAAACTTGACCGACACGTCCCTTTAATATTTCTCCGCATTCCCAAATTCCTAGAACAAGGTCGGCAGTATTGTCTTTAAATAGAGGCTTGTATATATTTCCAGGTGCATTTAATATATATGTATCTGGCATTCCAATAAGCACTGTATCGTTATACTCGCCCACCATAAACTTTACTGCATCTGACATTGTTGAAGGCTCACGAACAATTAGTTTAATATTCATGTCCATATTTTGAATAATTGGAACCCACTCAGCTCTTGTAGATACTCTAACCTCATCACACACTTCAAGCATTTGTTCTACGTGCCATTGTAAAAGAGATCTTTCGTCTGATATAGGTAAACAAAATTTAGGAATGCCACCAATTCTAGAAGCTTTTCCAGATGCTGGCAATACTCCTATAACACTCATTCTTTTTCCCATTCATGAGGATTAAATCCATTAGGATAAGATTCATTTACACGAGGATCTTTTTTCCAAGCAATCCATCCTGCTTCTCTGTCATCTCCCCAATAAAGATGGACTACATCTTTATCTAATAGCCTTCTGGCTTCTTCTCCACAAAGAATTTTTACTTTATTTTCTTTTAGAAAATCCATTTCCATAAGTTCTGGGGCCCACTCATTGATATGTTTTTGATAAGGCTCAACGCCTAATTTTTTATATAGTGCATCTGTAAACATTTGAACATCAGTATAGTAATGAACCATATGATTATGTTGAATAATTCCTTCAGAACATCTTTCAACACAAAGGTCTATTGCTGCCTTTAGTAGCGGATGTCCAGCTTTAGCGGCAATTGTTTGAGTTGCTAGCCATGGGGTATCTCTTTCGATATCTAAAATCATATCGTATTCAGGGCTTAACCAAGTATCTACTGGAGTCTTGCAGTGTGTGTCCATGTCTGTATATATCCCACCGTGAATATAAAGAATAGCAAATCTCCATAAGCCAGCTTTCATTACTCCTAAAGGCAGGTTCACATAGGTCTCATATGTTTTTGAGTCGAAGTGTTCCTTAAAGAAGTTTTCCCTGTCTTGTCCACTCATGTAGCCATAAGCCCATCCTGGATTTTGATGAGTCCATGTCCCTACGCTTTCTTTAGCGTAAATTGGCAATTCATCAAAAATTGTTTCGTAAGTCTGCCAGATCTTTTTTTCTATACTCATATTATCTCCTTTTAATTAATCCAAACTGATCCAGATATCTTTGTATTGTCATAGCAGAGACACTACACTCTATAGCAATTTCAGTAACAGTTTTCTTTTGAACAATATATCTACGATATAGCCAGTCTTTGCTTTGATATAGCTTCATCGTTTAGTTAACACCTCATTTGAATAATGTGCGATGCCAAATGCATCTGCTACGTCAAAATCTGTTAATGATAATTTATATTTATTATTAAAATAATCTACAGTTCTTTGTTTACGCATATTGCGTAATTGATTCTTATACCAAGAATCTGCATAACCAGGATTTTTTAATCTTATTGCAGACTTTTCATCTTTCGTTGGATTTTTGTTGCCAATGAACGCCTGCCACGAGGATGGGCTAATAGTAATAACCTTAGCGCCAGTAGACATAAGCTCAGCAATAACAACTCCATATACATATGATAATTTTATCACAGCATCAGGTGATCTGACAAGTATTGCTCCTTCTACTACAATATAATCTGACTTTAAATTATCTAACATTGCTGCCACTTTAATTTTAGCATCATGTATTTTTTCATATATGTCTGCGCCAGATAATTCAATTTTTCCCCACTTTAACGGAATATTATTTTCCATTAAACAAAACGCAACTGAGGTAGTAGAGGCATCTATGCCTAGTACACGATATGCTTTTGTTTTAACTAGGCTAGCTAAGTTCACCTAATATACCCCATATCATTTTTTTACTTTCATATGTTATATTTTTTTCACATGTAGCACAAATATCATTTTGATTATATCTACTTAGTTTTGTTTTACAATGTTTACAAGATCTAACTGCGCCATTCTTAATAGCTTTTTTTTCGTAATACTTTTCCATAATTCTTTTGTTGGTTGCAATTCTGCAACACTCATCAGTACAATATTTTTGATTATGTGTTTTTGGATTAAAGTCTTTATTACATTCTTTATTTAAACAAATCATATTTTAGGAACCTCATATTGATCTATTTGTACTGTTCCTGTTAGGCCTGAATAGCATTCCTTTTTAATTGGACAATAGGTACAAGGCATTTTAGATTTAGATGATCCCTTCGGGCGCATTGGTAGGTCTCCGTCTTTAAAATTATCCCAGACCTCACACATCCATAAAAAAGTATCTTCAATAATTTTAGTATTTTTTTCATTCATTGAAACTGGTATTACTATAAGCTCTTGGGTGTTTTTGTTTTCATACAAAAAGAATCCTTCTTTAGCATTTTTTAATTTCATATAAGTTAACAGTTGAAGCAAATGATTTGCAGTCGGCTTCATCTCTGATTGTCTTCCATCCCAAACCTCTTGTTTGGCAGTTTTAATTTCACCAATTACTGTTTCATTATCATATTCCATAATTAAATCTATAAAGCCACGGATTGGAGGATATTCATTTACTATCTCTTCTTCTTCCGCTCTCCATTCTGGCATTGTTTTAATTAAATTTTGTAGTCTTTCATGGGCTTGCGTACCTTGTGCCATGTTGGCAACTGCAACAGCATCGTTGTCGTCAATAAACATTGCTCCAGAAAAAGCCATGTACCAATATCTTGGGCAAGTCCCATGACCATACCCTAAAGAACTTGGACTAAAAGACTTCTTTGTCATTTCTCCATCAGCACGTTTTGTATTTCTATATGATTCATCAAGCAATTGTGCAAATCGTTCTGGGTCAAAATGCTTTCCCGTATGTTTTTTAAATTTAAGATTTTTTACTATATCTCTACCCATTATGAGCTATACCTAACGACATACTTAAGTGCATCTACAAGTTTGTCTATAGACTCCTTTGCTGAATAATAAATATTTTTCTTATTGTTGTTTACAGTTCCTGCTTTATCTTTTGCAATAGTAGAATATACTGACGCCATCATAGAAAATTTAGTTGACATAGCTTGAAGCTCTATAATTAAATATGGTGCTTTAGCAGATGGAACATCTGGGTTCATTAATAACTTTACTACAATAGCCAACGCTTTATCTAACTGCTCATCATTCATGTACTCATGAAGATCGTTAAACTCAGTAATAGAATTAATTAACTCTAATGTGTTTTTATCTTCCATTATTTATCCTTTTTTACTTTATATGGACCAAGATCGGCTTTAATAGTGCCATCTTTTCTAAGTCTTATAATTCTACCATTTTTAATAATTGTTTTATTAAAAGGTATTTTATTATTGCTTCCCATTTTTATCCTCCCAGCATTCTACTAATTGTTCTAGCAAAGCCCATTCAATTACTGCCAGCCTGATTTTGCTACTAGATGGGCCAAGGATGAGTTTGAGTACTGGATTCTTATCCCTACTAACTTTAAAAGTATCTGTACATATCTTAGCCCAAATACTTTTTGAAATAGAGATTGATTTTTCGTACTCTTTATAATCCACCACAAAATTTTTCCATTGAGCGTCACCTTTTTGATAATCACCACGTCCACTATTTTTTTGTTGTCTTGCGCCATCTCTTTTAGCCTCTGATCTTTCTGACATTAGCCATTAACCTTAAATTGATTGTCATGTCCATCTGGACATTTCCAAGAAATAGTAAATGTTGCTGGATCCCAAAATGCTTTTTCTGCATCTTTATCACACTTAGAACATGGCTTTGTTCCAGGTATTTCTTCAACTCCGTTTTTTTGTAAAATTTCAGGTTTATCAAAAAACTCTTTAAGATTTGGCATTTATATCCTTAACTAGTTTATCAACAACCTTTGGATTTTCTTTTAAATACGCAACTGCTTTAGCACGACCTTGAAATCTTTCTCCATTAACTGTATACCAAGCGCCACCTTTTTCTACAATGCCACACATTTCTGCAACATCTAAAGATTCTCCTACTTGATCTACTCCTAAAGTTTCTCCTTGGTAATAAAAATCATATTGTCCAGACAAATTTGGCGGACCAAGTTTATTATAATCAATAATCCAATTAACTGGTCTTCCAACTCTTTGTTCAATAACTTTATCTCCGACTTTGACGCCGTCTTTAATAGCGTTAGCCTCAGCTTCAGAAGACCAAAGTTTAATAACAGTAGAAGAAAAGAATTTTACTGCCATTCCTCCTGTTGGTATATGTGAAGCATGCATGGATCCAAATTGATTTCTTTGTTGAGAAATTAAAACAAGTAATGTATTTTTATTAGCATAATTTAACATCTTAACTGCATGTGTCATATCTTTTGCTTCTGCGCCTATTTGTTTTGTATCCTGCAAATCTTTTAATTCATTTCCATCTTTTTCAAAATAAATTGCTGGCAGCAATGCCGAGATAGAGTCTACAACAATAATGTCAACTTCTGCTTCCATTAATTTTGTTGCAACATCTACCATATCATTTACTGTTTTTGCGGATGAGTATATTAATTTAGATGAGTCTACCCCAAGTTTTTCTGCCCACGATTGATCATATGATGCCTCTGCATCTATCCATGCACAAGACTTGCCTTCTTTTTGCGCCATAGCAATCATTTGTAAACAAAACGAAGATTTACCAGCAGACTTATTGCCCCAAACCAATACCTGTCTACCAAAACCTAGTCCACCTTTTAACGCCATGTTTAAACCAATACTTGGAGTAAGTTGTTTTTCTACTTTTATATTTTGTGCTGACTGTACTCTTGCTCTTGTTTTTGGATCTAATTTTGATAATATATCATCTATTAAAATTGTCATTGATCTTCTCTCTACGTATACTCATTATATCATTAAAATAAGGATTTACTTCTTTATAGCAAAAGTCATTTGATCTATTATTTAAAATAGGAGTCAAAGGATCATCAATTTGATTCTGTAGCAACATCCTGATTATCAGTCGGTTGTTCAATTTTCTCCTTTAATTGAAATACAAATTCTTTTGTTTCTTCATTGTATTCAACATTTAAACCTTTTTCTTCGGCACCAGCATTAATAAAAATATCAATTGGCACATTAACTACTTTTTGATTTTCTAAAATAGCTAATAAAATTTTTGTAATATTCATAGATTGAAATATTTCATTTGGATTTTGTGTCATTTTATTTCCTTTATCATTAGGGTTCCATCTTCTAATTTTGATAGAACGGGTTTGCTTTTCATTCCTTCACGCATTCTTGCTAACACCTTAGCATACATTGCTGGGAATGCTATTGCTCGTGTGAGCTGTTTATTTTTATCTGTCATAACAATATGCGCCATTGTTTTGCCAGCTTTAGTTTTATATGGATTAAAGTTAATAACTAATTGTTCGTCATCTTCTAAATCATATTCTTTTCTATATAAATAGTCTACAAAAAGATCTGACCCATTTGGATCTATATCATTTACTTTAATATACCTTGCAATACGATTATCTCCAACAAGAATAAAATACATCTGCCCTGTTTCAATTTGCGTCTGCTCATTATGGAATAAACCTATTGATCCAGTTTCATCTACTAATTCTACTCTTGCCCACCCAGTACCACGCTTAATACTTTTAACCATTCCAAACATTGGGAATGATCCTAAATCATCAAAATCTTGAATTGGTTTTGCTTGAGCTTTAATTCTTGGTGGTATTGATTCTAAATTAAATGTAGGAATACCTAAGTATTCGTAGTAGTTTTCTTTTTCCTTACCGTCTCTGAGATTGTCCTCAAAAGCAGCACCGCCAATAGCATTAAGAGCAGATACAGCCCTACTGTTAATCCCGCTGCCTTTCGCAGAGGCTTTTTGTACGAAATCGGAATAATTGGCATATGGCCTTCTTTCTATAATTTTATTTGCAATACTGTCTGAGATAAATTTAACTTCAGCTAAACCAAATTGAATTGCTTTTTCTTTTAATGAAAAATATACATCTGACTCATTAATGTGTGGCAGCAATACTTTAAGATTTAATCTTTTAGCCTCAATTAAATATTCTGTTCTTTTGTCTTTATCGTTTTCGTTTTTAAGAATTGAAAAAATAAATTCAAGCGGGTAATAATGTTTAAGCCAAGCCGTATAATAACTAAGCATGGAATAAGCAACAGCGTGACTACGATTAAAAGAATAACCTGCGTGAGCTTCAAAATCATGCCATAGGGATTCCGCTTTCTTTTTAGAAATGTGTTTTGAAGCCCCATTAACAAATTGATCCTTGAACTGGTCGAACTCTTTTGCATCTTTCTTCTTTCCAATAATCTTGCGGACCTTGTCAGCCTCTGACCAAGACATACCACCTAAATGTACGCAAGCCTGCATAACCTGCTCTTGATATATGATAACACCATATGTATTCTCAGTAAAAGGTTTCATTATTTCATGAACATAGCTAACTGCTTCTAGGCCATGTTTTCTACTAATGTATGAGGCACCCACTGTATTCATTGCTCCTGGTCTAACTAAAGCGTTAGATGCAGCAAGGTCTTCAAACTTGTCTACTCCCATTTTAATTAATAGATTTGTATAGGGAGTTGCTTCAGCTTGGAATACTCCTTTTGTGTATCCTTCGCTCAATGTTTTATAAACATCTTTATCATCAAATGGTAAACTAGATAAAACAATTTCTTTATTGTGTCTTTCTTTAACTGCTTTTATTGTATCTGAAATTACTGATAATGTCTTTAATCCTAGAGCATCTAATTTAATTAAACCAATATCTGCTACAGTATCCATATCGTAAGCAACAACTGGTATTCTTCCTGAAACTTTATCTTGAGCATCCTCACGAGATTCAATAGGTGCAAAATTTCTTAAATCATCTTTTGCAACTACAACTCCAGCAGCATGAACTCCAACGCTTCTAATCTTTCCACGTAATCTTTCTGCAAGCCATACAACTTCTGGATACTTCATTCTAAATTCTTTTGTGTTAGGAGACTCTATAAAATCTTCAAATGTATCAATTGATTTCATGGCACGATTAACATCTGAAAGCGGGACCATAAATACACGAGCAGCGTCTCTAACAACACCCTTGTCTTTAAAATAAGTATAGGTTGAAATAGAGGCTACGTGCTTAAATTTCTTTTTAAGATAGTCTTTAACCTCTTTACGGCGACGATCTTCAAAGTCAGTATCAATATCTGGGAAGTCATTTCTTTCAGGGTTAATAAATCGGAAAAACAATAGGTCATATTCAATTGGATCTACATCGGTAATTCCTAGCGCATAACATACTAGTGAGCCTGCAGCAGATCCACGTCCAGGACCAACCATAATATTATTTTCTTTAGCCCAATTAATCATATCGGCTACAACTAGAAAATAAGAAGCAAATGATTTATCTTTAATTATTTCTAACTCTTCAACTAATCTTTGCTCATATGTATCATTGCCTAGCCATGACGAGGTCAGGTGTAGTGTTTCTAGGCCTTTGAAGGCCATCTGGGAAAGCTTTTCATCTGCATCTGTCTTAGGTACTGGCAGGAGGTCTAGACCCCTGTTAAAATCGTATTCTCCAATTTTTTCAGATATCTCAATAGTATTATCATAAATGTCTGTTCGTTTAATATTACATTTATTAAAATCAGATTCTATTTCTTCTCTACTCTGAATAAATAAATTGTAATTTTGAAATGATATTCTTCTGTCTGGATAAAGATAATTAAATCTATCTAACATATTATTCATATTTCTAGACATTTCAAAGTCTGCTTCTTTATCTGATTTAGGTGATGTAGACAATATAAGCATTGCCTCTTCTAATATTTTATCTTCACCCTTAGCATAATGAGCATCACCTGTTGCCACTGGCTTTATATCTAGTTTATCCGCTAATTCTAACAGCTTACTATTTATTTCTTCGGGGTTATGAGATTGAACTTCAATATAAAAATCTTTGCCAAAAGTTTTCTTAAAGTCTTTAAGTATATTTTCCGCTTCCTCAAATTCTCCTTTTTCAATGCATTTACTAATAAGGCCGTTAAGGCATCCAGAAAGAACAATAATATCTTCTGCATATTCTTTTAGTACCTCCCTATCAATTCTAGGCTTGTGATAAAATCCTTCGTTCCAAGCCAACTCTTGAAGTATGTTTATATTCTTTAAACCGTTTTGATTTTTAGCTAATAAAATAATGTGATTGTATGCCTGGATACTTTTATCTGTTTTTGAAGATCTATCAAATCTATCTGTTGGGGATATGTATGCTTCTACGCCAAGTATTGGCTTAATGCCAATTTCTTTACAAGCCAATTGCATTTCTCTGTGTGAAGCCAATGTGCCATGATCTGTTATAGCAATAGATGTTTGGCCAGCATCTTTTGCAGCCTGTGCTAACTCTAGTGGAGAATTTAATCCATCCATAAGGCTGTAGTAGCTATGTACGTGAAGATGTGTAAAACTCATTAGTATCCGCCTAAACAAATATTTCTTGTGTGACTAAGCCTAGTTTTAGTTATTGTTTTTTTACTTGGAGCATGTAGTACATCTAGGCAAGTACTGCATTTGTAACTCCACTCTTTAGCAAAATAATCGTATATTGCTCCAGATAATTTAAGATTTCTATTTCTAACAAACTCCATAAATGGGTCTGGTATTTCGTAATTTTGCATGTATTGATTCTACTAAATAAAATAGGGGATGGCAATAGCCACCCCCCAGATTATTAAATTACCACTCTACGCTACCTGATGAGCCTTGAGTTTCCTCATTATTGCTATCTCCCATATAAAAAGCTTCTTGCTCTGCATACGGAACATGCCTTACGGCAGTTTTTTCAAGATCAAACAATTCAAGCGCTGCAAAATCAAAAGGTGTCTCATCTTTTGCTAACGGGATTATTGTATAACTTGTATCTGTCTTACTGCCATTTCTTTTAATACGCCACATTAAATTTGTAATGCTTCCCATTTCACCAGCATACTCAATAAGGGTAGGAGTAATTGTTTTTCCACTGGTTCCTTGAGATAGTATTGCAACGTATGGCTCGTTCTTTCCATCATCAACTAATACATTTATATAAATACGTGTTCTGGCTTTCCATCCAGCCTTTGGATCTTTGCGATGTTGTTCGTTAGCCCAGTCACGTCCTTCTGTTTCCATTGTGTCTAAAGCTTTACGTCTGTAATCTTTTGGGTTTGTGTGCTCTAATGCAATAAATCCGCATCCAAGTTTGTCATTATAGTTGGGAGAATCTGCATCCAACTCTTGAAGAAATCTAACCTTTACGCTTTCTCCGTCTTCAATTTTTAACCAACGACCTTTGTTGTCTTCTCCACCTGAATATACAGGTTTGTCTAACGCTTTGTTTAGGTCTTTTAGACCCTTTACTATACTCATTTTATCTCCTTTGGTGATGGTATATATCCATCTGTACGGTTATTATATCATTAATTCCAGGATTTGTATTCCACATCAGAAACTGCATTCTTGATACAAGATTGAATTTCTGCTTCGGTCATGTCTCCTGAATCTTTTGCGTCATGAGGATATATCTTACCATAAGTATAAGATGCCCACAAGATGTCTTTATTCTTTAATTTATTAGAAATTGATATTCCTAATTCTCTACCAGCCTGATCTGCGTCCGTCATGATTGTAATTTTATTAAAATATTTATTTAATAGATTAATGTTGTCTGGTGACATATGACCGCCAAGAGTGGCAACCACGTTTGGAAAACCAGATTGATGCACACGGATTGCATCAAAGCTTGATTCTACAATTATTACATGATCGCCAATTTTCTTGGCACGATGTATATTAAATAAAGTTTTATTTTTGGGAAGGTTGGTGCTATTCTTAAATCTTTTTTCTGTAATAGATCTTCCTACTAATCCAACTGGGGTGCCGTCTGGGCTATGCACTGGAACGGTTACCATGCCTTGAGATTCGGAATATCCTAAATTAAAATGAGACATTGAGTTATGGTTAATTCCACGAGATTCAAAGTAGTCTCTTGCTTCTTTACTAAATGTAAGTCCTAAAGATAGATCTTCTAATTTTTTACTATCAAATTCTATAAACTCTGGTTTATCCTCAAACATCTTATTTAGAACTTCATCAAAGTCGTCTAATGCTTGTGATTCTTTTGAAGAGACTAGTCTAATTGCTTCAAAGTCATTCTTGTTTGTAATTTTTTTAATTAGCTGAATTATGTTGCCAGTTTCTCCACAGGCTGGATTGAAGCAAAGCCATGCCCCATTTTCTTCGCTAATATAAAAACTTGGACTATGTGTATTGTTATGAAATGGACAATATACAACTAGGTTATTATTAGACTCACTAATTATCCTTAGACCAATTTCTTTTACTATTGATTTTATATGGTTAGGTGCATATTGCGTGGAACTAATTTGCCTTGTGTTATTCCCTCTGCTTGCCATGCTTTCCGCCTTCCCGTATATATTCCATGAAGAGTCATTAAAAACTTCCAAGTTGTACCCGTAAATTCTACCGAAAATGCGGTGTCTATGTCAAGTATCCTAGAGTACCCAATGTCTCTCATTTTATGAGTTAACATATTTTCATATTGATTTTTAAGTCTAATGATGTCTGAATCATCTTTAAACTCTACGTCAATTTGAAATCTTTTAATTGGTTTGTGGTGGTACATAATCATACAATTCTTTGATAATACCTCTGTTAATATCCCAATCTAAATGAAAATCAAACTCATGACCATGACGATTTTTTCTAGAAACAATTTCAATTAAATTAGTTCCTGGATATCTATGAACAGCCATAGCCATATCAGCATCATATTCAATAGCTTTAGACCATGCAACTTGACTCATCATTGGCGGATTGTCTTGATCAGAAATATCATCTGCGGTTGCTGCGGTAATATCTATGACTGGTATGTTATTTGTTACAGCCAATAACTTAAATTCACGAGATACGTTTCTATTTCTTTCTACTTCAGAATTGCTTCGTTTATTGTCATTAAACAATTGATGATAATCTAAGATAACTAAATCTGGTTTATGCTGATCAATCTTACCCTGAATAGTTGCTGGAGTTACATCTCCTGCTCCCTCATTTGATACTAAAACAAAACTATTTTTACCTTCAAATTTTTTCTTACCCCATGACTTAAAGTCATCAATGTTAATGTCACCTTTTGATAAATCACTTGCTTTAAATAAACCTGATCCAAGCATTGTGTAAATACGATCACGCATATTTTCTGGAGACATTTCAAGAGAGATAATCATTGGCTTAAATCCTTGCTCCCATGCTTTGCATGCAAGGTACGAAGTAAACCATGTCTTACCTTTTCCTGGCCAACCAATTGCAACAATTAAATGTCCTGGAGCCATGCCAGTTGGGTATGCTGTATCAATTGCTTGAAACCCTGTTTTAATTCCTGGACTTCCACCCATTACTAATGATCTATCTTTAACAGACATAAAGTGTCTTTCTGCTGCATCTAAGTCTGTGACATCTAAGTCTCTTACATTGTTTGTAAATCTAGAAAGACTAGCAAGTTTGCTTTGCATGTCTGCCAATACTCTAGATGCTGCATCTTCTTTTAGTGCAGAGCCACCTTGAAGAATAATGCTTTTTAATCTTGCTGACAAATATTCATTTTTTAATTTATCTAAATAATATCCAGTTTCAGCTTTTGCATTTAAGTCTGGTTCTAGGTCTTTAAACTTTTCTTGCAATACTCCAATTTCAGGAACTGCTTTAAACTTATAATAGTATGACTTTAAGCCTTCCCATATATCTCTATGTGAAGTAAATAGGTCATCAACGTTATCTGCAAGCAATGTGCTGATGTCTTTGTTTTTACATACTGCCGATATTAACGTTGCTTCTGTATTCATTCGTTTTCGCCTTCTACTAATTTTTTAGTTGCTTCTTGAAGAATGCGACGATTTGTTTTATCCTTCTTAATTTCTCTTTCCATTATATCAATTTTATCAAAGTTAAAAAAGAAAAACTGTAACGGATGTCCGTTTTTCCCTGTGATAAAATAATACTCTATCAGCTCTTTTGCACGACTATATCCCACGCTATCAATTACATCTTGCATTGCCCATTTTTCTCTATATTTATTTAACGATGGCATCTTGCCATATTTGTTTTGATACATATTTTGATATATGCTTAATAGAATATAGGGCTCTTTGCTATTTGCCACTCTTTAACTCTTTTTCTATATCTTGAGTTTTTTCTATTAATTTATCTTCAACAAATTTATATACTCTTTCAGTAGCATCATTAACAGTTTCGCCATCTCTAACAGAGTCTTCTACTCCAACTCCAATTTTAATACTTTCAAAATTACCAAGATTTCTAGTAAATGATAAATCTATTTTAACTACTGTTTTCATTTATGCTCCGCCTTTCTATGCCTGCTTAAAGTATCGCTTCCAAAAATAGCCCAGCGTAATTCTATTTCTTTGTTGCAAATATCACATACAACAAATCTACTAGACACTACTCCGCCTTCCATACTGGTACGAATCCAGAGTCGGTCTTAGTATACAATATAATATTGTTTTTGAGAAGTGCCCTAAGTTCTGCCTTAGAAGGTATATTTTTTGTGTAACCAGCTTCTAATATATATTCATGTAATTTAAGTATGTCAGATTCACTAAGCATAAACTTAGACCACCTGCTACTTGGATTGCTTATTGGATATACTCTTTGAGGCTTTTGTATTTTACCCTGCAAAATGTATTCTTCTATTGTTACTTTGTGTCTACCTAATATTTGACCAACTTGTTTTATAGTATAAGCAGTTTCCATATTTTTTTCGGCATCGGAGTACGAGTACATTACCCTTTTTTTATCTGGGTAGCACCATGCAACAATTTCATCTTTAGCCCTAGACAATCTAATTACTTTATGTAATTTATTGTTTAAGAAGAAATAGAGAAATTTTTTGCGTACTCTCGATCTTTTTTTTCTAACCATTTTCCAAATCTATTCGTTTCTTTATTGATCATCCATCTTTTTCCGCATAGGAGACAAAAAAGCTCTACGTGCAATTTTTGGGAAAAAACTCTATCTACAAAAACTCTGCCGTTGCATTTTGCACACCACATTATAAAGTAAACAACTTTCCGTCAACAACACAAGTATACTCTGGGGATACGTGAATCATGTTAACGTGTGGATATTTGCCACCTTCAATATGTGCTATGGCAAATCCTTTTTGCCAATCGTGATGCTGGGTGTACTTCATTCCTGGTCCCTTTTCATCGCACATATGACCAATCTCATATCCACGCAAAGTTTCCCCCTTGCCTTTATTTCTTAATTCATAAGTAACTAAATGAGATGCAATCCTATGAGAATGTCCTCTAATTAAAGATACTTGTAGATCTTCCATGTCTTTTCTAACCGACCCTGTTGCTGAAATTGAAATTCCATGATGGACGTG
>Ga0164292_10000994_pt1 | contig 22485 bp, 25 predicted proteins | sample GEODES117metaG_FD_111486 | JGI IMG/M metagenome (GOLD analysis project Ga0164292, IMG submission 111486) | Eutrophic lake water microbial communities from Lake Mendota, Wisconsin, USA - GEODES117 metaG | ecosystem: Environmental > Aquatic > Freshwater > Lake | place: USA: Lake Mendota...
CCCTATTACTGGTTAAGAGATGTATTGGAAAACATGCACCGGTTTACGACAAATACCATCGAAAGTATGCTTCCACAAAACTGGAAAAAATTACCGGAACTGTAATGGGTTGCTCGGTGGGTTACCTTAAAAAGGTAAATCAATCTCCATTTTTATAAGTAAAAATCAGGATTTTTTTAATGCGAAAACTATTGCTGCATTTTAAAAAATTTGTGTTCGTGAAAATTAAAGTGACATTAGTTAAATAAATTGATTCGCCACAAGAGGGGACCCTACACAGACACTAATTTTATGACTAGTCAAAATTCGAGAGAAGTTCTACCTAACAAACCCTATATAATGTAATTTCACAAATAGAAGTCACAGACGCACTCAGGGGTTGAATACAACAATTTCAGGTGTAAGCTTCCCCGTTTGGGAAGGCTCCACAAATAAAAAAAATAAAAAAGGGTACGGACTAAATTCAGGATTAGAACAACGTCCAATTAACGCTTCAGTTTTAAGGGCAATCGGTTTATAAAACGGGCCGAAATGTTCTATTAAAATTGAATACTTATGAATAACTAATTAAAATGCTTCTTAATAATTTTTTCAAACACTTCAATTTTTTGTCTTTGATTTTGTATTTCTCCTTGCGTAATCTCAAAACTGATAACTCGAAATTTGTTTAAATACGAAGCATTATCTCCCTTTTGCTGAGTAGAGAGAAAAGATAAATTTGTTATTTTCCCTTCAAATTTTTTATCCAATTCTTTAGAAAACGAATATTCTATTTTTGAGTCTTTTTCAATTCTAAATGAAATTGAATCGAAACCAGGGTATAAATAAGCAAAATGATATTCACAATTAGCACCTTTGAGTTCTTTCTTGTAACCATCTCCTAGATACTTTAAAATTGTATCGTTTGAAACTTGAACAATTCTGGATTTTAAATAAGATGAAATGTTTTGTAAATCAATCACATCTCCACTCAATGAATCCATCACAAAACCATTTACAGCATTCGCTTTCATAAAAACCAAATAATAAGAAGTATCACTACTAATAAAATCACCATTTAATGACTTAGTATTTACTTTTGGTATTTCGTAAAATAAATAGCCCTTATAATAATTAATTTTGAGCATATATTTGCTATACTCTGCCAGTGAATCTGAGTAAAAAATTGGATTACTGAGAATAATATTTTCTTGAATACCTTTATAATTCTTACAGCTAAGTAGTAATAAAATAATACAGCAGTATTTTGTTGGCATATAATTTATTCTATATTTCTTAATGTTATTCAATAACAATATTATTACTCAGTCTATAATCAGCAACTGATTGCCAGTTTTGAGTTACACTTGAACACCCTGCAACTGTACTCACTATTGAAAAATCTAATACTTCATTTACCCACCATGGAGTATAATTGAATATTGCACCAAGATCTGTTGCAGTTCTTGTACCCCCAATATTTACTCCTATAGGAACCAGGGATGTATGTGCAAAAGAACCATCAACATATTCTCGAATAAAACCTCCGCTTGACAAGGGAACATTTTTTATTTTTCCTGTTTCGTAGCTGATTAATCCCCAACTCCCAGCTGTAAATGCTTTCCAGCTATACCTTTTGGTCATTTCATTAGAATTTGAACTAATTACTTGATTCGATATTGGAATAAAGCATGCATGACCTTGTGACATAAAAGTGTTAGTCTGATTGAGACAAGCATTAGTACTAGAGCCTCCACTACCTCCTGCACCCCCACCACTAATATCATTGCACATACATATTGTATATAAAAATGTTTCTGTAGAAATCTCTCCATTTTCATCAAATACAACCCAATACCAATCAATGCATACTTCATTTTGACATGTCGGTAATGATAAACTCTTTTGATTAAAGATAATTTTCTCATTAGAATAATTAACATTTGAGTTCTTTACTGAACTTGAATAAATTCTATCCCCATTCAAATTATATTTTATCATCGATGCTTGAAGTTGTTCTGGCATATTCTGGAAAGATTCTATACGTGGAAACAATAAAAGAATTTGATCTTTATTCAAATTTGTAATTGTATCTTTTAAAAGAATAAAAGCAAACTCTCCTGAAATTATATGCCCATTAATATCTTCATGCAAAAGTAAATATTGTCCAAGTCTAGGATTTACTGCATCTTCTGTAAGTGGAACTCTATACAAGTTTGATTCTGGAAAATATGCTACATTATCCCAATCAACTTCTCCAATTTGCAATTCATCAGAAATTAAGTTATCATTTCCTGAGTTATTAACCTTCTCATTTTGATACCATTCTTTTAATTTTGTAATGTTTACATTTTGATTTATCTCAACTCTTGTCTTAGAACATGATATTAACATTAACGTCAATATTGTCAAATTAATAATAGATTTCATAATTTAAGTTTTAATTTTTATAAAAGAGTATGTTTTTTATTTAGTATAATCACGAAAAAAGATATAAAATTTATAATTTGAGTTATCAAAAAACTATTGAATTATACTTTTTATAGGGTACGGATCAATCAAGTGTCTTGCTGAACGACTGTTTAATTTTATTGCTTTGGCTGGCGGGCAGTACAATTATTTACCAAAGCTGAAATGACATAGGGCACAGGCGAATGTATTTTGACATTAAGACGCTAGTTTTTGTTGTATCATACCATACATGAGGGCCGCCTGAATTTTACTCTTCACCCCCATTTTCCGGTAAATATTTTTTATGTGCTGCTTAACCGTGTGATCGGATATGAAATGAATGGCTGCAATTTCATGGCTCAAATGCCCCTTAGTCCAGGCTTGAATGATTTCCTTCTCTCTTCTTGTTAATTCGGTTGCTATTGATTTCATGTGTTTGATATTGCCACACAAATATGTAATTAATCCGCAATATTTTTACAGAGGAAAAAACCTGAATTTTTACAGGGTTTTCCCTGTTTTTTTTACAGGGTTTTTCCTGTTTTTTTGGTAATGTTTGCTTGTTTAAAAAATACAGATTAGCTTGGTGGCTCATCCACAAACAACCCCAAATGAACTTCTTAAAATCAACACTTAGCATCTTTTTGGCTGGTATTGCCGTAATTTCCGGATGCCAGCAACCCAATCAACAAAAATCAAATGAACCGCTAACCAGAAATGATTCTATCGCGATTGCCAAAGCGATAAAGGAAGATTACCCGGATTCAGTAAATAACGAAAGAATGGCCAGGGCAATGCCAGAAAGTGATGCTTCATCTCTAGATGTAAACATAAAGCCACCTGCTATACAATGGGAAGATGTGTTGGCTTATAAAGCAAAATATGACGCTGCACCTGTAATGCGAAACAGTAGTGGTGATGCGATTAAAGGATTCATGGTTAATGAAGAAACCTATCGCTATTTACTTGCCAATAAAGAAATTAAAGGTCTTTATATCCGTCTTGCCAAAAATCCAGCTAATGACTATACCTTATTGTTGTTGGGAACGGATGAAAAAGGAAGGCTACTCGTTACTTCAAAAGAACAGGAAGTTTCTTCCTTATACGCCAATTTTAATTATTTAGGTGAATGCCCTTCTGGGTGTCCCTCCAATTTTGATACTAAATAAATTTAAGGGAACAGATCCATATGCAACCCTACTACCTTTTTTATCTGTTATTGATTGGAACTTCCTTTTTACTGGGACTGATTCCTTTACAACAAAAGAAGAAAATAAGCCCGGCAGTTTGGTTACTGGGTTGCACTTTACTCAATGAAATCTGTTCATGGCTCGCAGGAAAATATTATCGCAACAATATGCCTGTTTATCATGTGAGTATTCCTGTATTAACCGGAATCTGGGCTTTGTTTTACTACCGTAACATAACAAGCATACGGGTGAAGAATTTAGTAGTATGGAGCTATGTTATCTTTCTGCTTCTTGCGATAATCAATAGTTTGTTTATACAGTCGATACTGCAGTTTCCGGGCACTGTATTTACTTGCCTGAATTTATTGATGATTGCCTGGTCGGCAGTATTGATGATTCAAATGCTGGATGCACCAGGTTCACAAAATTTATTCAAGGAGCCCATATTTTTAATCAACATCGCCATTCTCTGGTTCAACCTTTTCTCATTTGCATATTTTGCACTCCGGAATTATATGATAGCACAACATATTTCAACAACTGCATTATCCCAGATACTCCTTATTGCGAACTATGTTTTCTATTCCATCATCCTGCTGGCCATGATTTTCAATTTTATCCAAAATAAGCATGAATCAAGAATTTAGCAGTCATATTATTTTTGTACTGGTATCGCTGATAGCTTTACTTCTGATGGTATTCCTGATTGTCATCACACTGATCATCCGTTACAGGAAAAGAAAAAAAGAGAATCAGGAAATGCAGGAGAAATTCAACCAGGTATTGCTTAGCTCCAAACTGGAAATCCAGGAACAAACTTTACAGCATATTTCAAGGGAAATTCACGATAATTTAGGTCAGGTAGCCTCATTGATAAAAATCAATCTCATCACGCTTGATCTTGACAACCCTGTTCAGGCAGTAGAAAAAGTTGAAAACAGCCGTGAACTGATACGGCAGCTCATCACAGACCTAAAAATTCTTTCGGGCACCCTTAACGGTGATAAAGTGTTGCGCAACGGATTATTGAAAGCGCTGGAGCATGAATGCATGCGGCTTAACCATTCCGGTGCTTTTATATCTACCTTTACTCTCGATGGGCAAGCATTTAACTTCACACCCGAAAAAGCAATCATCCTCTACCGTATGTGCCAGGAATTGATGAATAATGCCATCAAGCATTCTGATGCCAAAAACATCAATATCGTGGTATATTGCCAGATGAAAAACATGAGGATTGAAATTTCAGATGATGGTAAAGGTTTTGAACCGGAAAAAATTCTTGGCGACCACCTCCAATCAGGTAACGGGTTAGGAAACCTCAGTAATCGTGCCTCACTTATAGGGGCAACAATCACTTTTGATTCTACTCCCGGTAAGGGAACCACCGTGAACATCAATATTAAACAAACCTAGTATGAGTAATGTCAAGGTGAAGATAGCACTGGCTGATGATCATACCCTTTTTAGAAAAGGCATGATCAGCTTAATACAGATGGTAAACAACAATCATGAAATTTTATTTGAAGCCGATAACGGCATAGATGTTCAACATAAAATTGATCCGCTTTCGCTGCCTGATATCATACTGATGGATGTCAACATGCCGGTTATGGATGGATATGCAACAGTGGAGTGGCTGAAACTGCATCATCCTTCGGTGAAAGTACTGGTGGTTTCGATGATACAGGATGAAGAGAGTATCATGCGGATGATCAAATTGGGCGTTAAAGGATATTTGTCGAAAGACGTTGAGCCTGAAGAGCTCAAGAATGCCATCGCCGCCATTAGCAGTAAAGGATTTTATTATACCGATTACATAACGGGTAAATTGGTGCATTCGTTACAGCAGGAGGAAGCTTGTGCCCAAAAGGATGCGCTGATAACGTTAAATGCAAAGGAAAAAGAATTCATTAAAATGGCCTGTTCCGAATTTACTTATGCTGAAATTGCTCAAAGGATGAATCTTAGCCCCAAGACGATTGATGGCTACCGCTTAAGCGTATTCGGAAAATTAGGCGTAAAAAGCAGGGTTGGGCTTGCTATCTATGCGCTTCGGAATGGAATGGTACGTTGATTATTTTAACTGTTCAGTATCCTTCACAATTTGAGCTTTTTCCTGAATCCTGATGCTGTTCCAGCCTCCCAAAACATTACGCAGGTTATGGATACCTTCTTTCTTCATCAGTGAAGCCGCAATGACACTCCGGTATCCTCCTGCACAATGGATATAGAGGTTCTGATCATCTTCAAACTGAGCTAATAAAGCCGGGTCTGTCATATCCTGTAAGGGCAGAATAAGGGCATTATCAAGGTGGCCTTCTTCAAATTCTTGCTCCCGGCGAACATCCACCACAAGTAATTTGGGATCATGAGGAATATCCATCATCAATTCATCTGCTTCCACATCTACGATCAAATCTATCGTTTCGCCTGCATTATTCCATGTTTCGAAACTTCCTTTCAAATAACCTGCTACATTTTCAAAACCTACTCTTGCAAGCCTTGTTACTGTTTCCTCCTCTTTACCTTTTTCGGTAACCAGTATAATTTTAGATTTGAAAGGCAATAACATACCTGCCCATTCGGCAAACCTGCCTTCCAGCCCAATAAAAATTGAACCGGGAATAAATCCTTTGGTAAATAGAGCAGCAGGGCGTGTATCTAGTACCAAGGCATCTGCTGCCATTGCCGCTTTAAAATCATCCAAACTTAATGGAGTAGTTCCTTTGGCAATAACTGCATCTATGGCTTCATACCCACTCTGATTGATATTAGCATTGATAGCAAAATAAACCGGTGCTGCTGTTAACCCATTGGTAACCGCTGCAATAAAATCTTCCTTGCTTTGGGGCTTTAAAGCGTAATTCGTTTTACGTTCTTCGCCGATGGTGCTGAAAGTGTTGGGACCAAGATTTTTACCACAACTACTTCCCGGGCCGTGAGCAGGGTAAACCATCACATCATCTGCTAATGGAAGAATTTTCTCTTGTAAAGTTTCGAACATGATACCGGCAAGTTCTTCCGAACTCAAATCGCCACTGCTTAAATCAGGGCGGCCTACATCGCCAACAAAAAGGGTATCACCGGTAAATAAAGCTTCAGCTTTCCCATGCTCATTTTTTAAAAGATAGCAGGAACTTTCAAGGGTATGGCCCGGTGTATGCAAAACTTCAATGGTAAGTTTACCCAGCTGAAATTGCTCCCCGTCTTTTGCATTGTACACTTTGTATTTGGTATGAGCTCCCGGCCCGTAAATGATAGGTGCACCGGTTTTATGCGATAAGTCGATATGGCCACTTACAAAATCGGCATGAAAATGGGTTTCAAAAATATACGTGATGGATGCTTTTCGTTCTGCTGCAAGATCAAGATAAGGTTGAATATCCCTCAATGGGTCGATAATGGCTACTTCGCCTTCACTCTCAACATAATAGGCCGCTTCACTGAGGCAATTGGTATAAAACTGCTTGATAAACATGATAGATAGTTTGTGGGTACTAAGGTAAAAATAAAAGCGGTTGCTTTCGCAACCGCCCTGAGCGTTTAAAGCTTCAAAAAGTTAAACTCTTAATCGATAAGGTCTTCTACAATCTTGTTGATTTCATCAATCCGGGGATAGTTCAAGGTGTAAAAAATGAATTTCCCATCACGCTGAGTAGCAACAATCCCTGCTCTTCTGAGGATTGCAAGATGCTGAGAGGCAACCGACTGTTCCAGCCTCATACGAACATAAATATCGGTGACCGTAATTTTCTTCTCAGCCTCAATAAGGGCTAAAATCTGCTGCCTTAATTTGTGGTTAAGAGACCGCAATACAAGTGCAGCTTTTTTCAGGTTGTGATAATTGATCTTGAGTGATTCAGGTGCGCCTTCAGAAACAGCCACCGACTGTTCATCCGGCTGAGGTGCAAAAATCATAGGTAGCATTTTTTTTACTGAAATAAAAATTAATGGCTGTAAATATACGAACGAATAAGAATATATGCCCGAACTATTGTAAAAAATCGGACGAATTAATTCTACAAATCATTATTTTTTTTTGCAGTGCCGTTGAAAAATTCTTTCACGTAAAGTGGCTCACAGTGTGCGATTTCGGCGAATAAGCCCGAAGTAAATTTAGAATGAGACAAATGTCCCAATGAAGAAACGTAAGATAGATGATTTAAAAAACAGTGATGCGAGTTTGAACAAATCATTTCGAATTTTTGTGCCCCGCTTCCAAAAAAATACAGCTGATTTTTTTGAGGCATACCCAAAAAAGATTGTGAATCGAGCACCAAAGATTGCGCTTCTTGTATCAGTTGTAAATGCTTGTTATAAACGGCTGTGAAAACTTCCATACGCCTGGCATCAATCAGGGGTACAAAATAGGAATCTGTAGTTGCAGTTTGATTAGTTGCTTCAATGGCAGCATAGGCCATCATTTCAAGTGTACTTGTTACTACCATCGGAACCGAAAGGGCATAGGCAAAACCTTTTGCAGTGGCGAGGGCAACCCGTAAGCCGGTATATGAGCCCGGTCCGATAGTAACCCCAATACCATGGATACTTTTTAAATCAATCGATACTTCTTCAATTAATTCCTGTATAGCGGTGTGTATGAAACCAGCATGCTCTTTTTGTGTAAGGCTGATTCTTGAAGCAATCGTATTACCATCTTCGGTTATGGACACGAATGCCGTTTCTAATGAACAATCGATATTGAGAATAAATGTGCTCAATCCGCCGGATAATTTAAGAGGTAATCAGATACACGGTAACGGGTATCCGAAAATTGCAGGCTTTCCAACAATGCCCTCACTTCTTTCACTCCAATTTCCCGAAGCCATTCGAAGGGGCCTTTTGGATAGTTGGTGCCCAGTTTCATGGCAATATCAATTTCATCGGTGCTGCTTACCTTTTCTTCACAGGCAAAACAGGCTTCATTAATGATCATGGCGATTATCCTTGGAGATACGAATCCGGGTTCATCAGGAAGAAGGATCACTTTTTTTCCGAGATGATCGAGTACTGAAATATGTTCAGGAAATAAAGTACCGGAAACTTCCCAGCTATTGCGTTGGTAAAAACCATTCCATCCGTTTAAACGAACCACCATCGGCTGATGGCCCTGCCCCCTTAATGTTGTAGTTACACTATTGATGAATACCGGAATTTTAGCCATGCCATAATCCTGAAAAGCTGCATCGGTATCAAAATTAAGGAATGCATCAATCTTTTCATCTGCTACAAGAATCGACAAATCGGTTACCCTAACCCATTCTAACTGAGGTGCCGATGCAATCAAACTTTGAAAAACGGTTTCATCAGCAAGTAAGGCAATCGTCATGAAGGTGTTTTTTTGCAAAAATAGGTTGTTGGGAAAGGATATCTTTGTACTATCGAAAAAAATAAAAATGGAGAAGCAAATCATCAACAGTAAATCAGCCCCGGCTCCCATCGGACCGTATAATCAGGCAGTAAAAACAGGAAACCTGTTATTTATTTCCGGGCAAATAGCGTTGGATGCCATTACCGGTGAACTCGTAAATGAAAGCATTTCAGCAGAAACCACTCAAGTGATGCAAAACCTGAAAGCCATCCTGAATGAAGCAGGTAAAAGTTTTTCCGCTGTAGTGAAAACAACCATATTCCTGAGCAGTATGGAGCATTTTACTGCAGTTAATGAAGTGTATGCATCCTATTTTGAAGGCGATTTCCCGGCCAGGGAAACTGTTGCCGTTGCCGGATTGCCCAAAAATGTTAATGTAGAAATCAGCATGATTGCTGCACTCTGATATGATCATCATCACTGCTAAAGTGCACCCTTATCTTATTGAAACGCTCCAAAGTAAAGCACACCCATTCCTATATGTACCTGAAATAGACGAAGCCGGCTTATTGGCAATCATCAAAGATGCTTCAGGGCTTATCGTAACCACAAGATTAACCATTGGCAAAAATATGATTGACCATGCCCCAAATCTGAAATGGATTGGCAGACTTGGCAGTGGCATGGAAATGATAGATACCGGTTATGCCACCAAAAAAAATATTGCCTGTTACAGCAGTCCGGAAGGCAATTGCCAGGCGGTTGGTGAACATGCACTCGGTATGTTATTAAGCATCCTGAATAACCTTCACACCAGTTGCAAAGAAGTGAACCATGGAATTTGGAAAAGAGAAGAGAACAGGGGGGCTGAATTGTTTGGTCGAGTTGTTGGCATTATTGGCTATGGACATACCGGCCCGGCATTTGCTAACTTATTGAAAGCTTTTCAATGCAGGATTCTTGTATATGATCCTTTTAAAGAAATCGTGCCTGACCCCCAGATCGAAGCGGCAAATCTTTCTGCCATTTGCAGTGAGGCTTCAGTAATCAGTTTTCATGTGCCGTTATCTGATACAACCGTCCATATAGCCAATAGTGATTTTTTTGATGCCCTGAAGCAAAAGCCCATCATCATCAATACATCAAGGGGCGATATTATCGATACCGGTGCACTGATAGCAGCCTTGCAAAAAAATAGGATCTCAGGAGCTGCGCTTGATGTGCTGGAGAATGAAAAAATGGGTACCCTCACTGATGATGAACAGGAAAGATTCAATACACTCATCCGGCTTCCGAATGTAATGATCACACCCCATATTGCAGGGTATACTCATGAAGCCTTTCTGAAAATGAGCAAAGTTTTACTGCAGAAAATTGGAATTTAACCATACCCTACTCTAAATTCTTTTCTTTATATTTGTAATACTGCAACGCTTTGGCTGGCCTGAGGCGTTGTATTTTTTTTAATACCCTTCAAACAAACCATATGGCTGAAACAAACTATGTTACACAGGATACTTTTATTAGAATGCAGGAAGAACTGCATGTTTTGAAAACAGTAGACCGTCCTGCTGCAAGTAAGGCCATTGCTGAAGCCCGTGAAAAAGGAGATCTTAAAGAAAATGCGGAATACGATGCCGCCAAAGAAGCACAGGGCCTTCTGGAAGCTAAGATCAAATACCTCGAAGGTGTTATCGCTACCGCACGTATCCTCGATGAATCGAACATTGATGCCAGCAGGGTTAGTATCCTCACGCGCGTAACCTTAACTAATATGGCAACAAAAAAAACGGTCACTTACCAGATAGTTTCAGAAAATGAAGCCAATTTGAAAGACGGAAAAATATCGGTAACCTCGCCTATCGGTAGGGGGCTGTTGGGTAAAGTGGAAGGTGATATCACTGAAGTAACTGTTCCCGCAGGAAAAATAAATTTTCGGATTGAAAAGATAGCTGTATAGCTGAAAAAAATTAACATGTCGATTTTTACAAAAATAATTTCCGGCCACTTGCCTTCGTACAAGTTAAAAGAGAACGATCATTTTTTTGCCTTTCTTGATATTTTCCCGCTGGTTAAAGGCCATGTGCTGGTTGTACCAAAGCTGGAAGTAAACAAATTATTTGATTTGCCTGAAAACTATCTTTCAGAAATGCTGCTGTTTGCACAACCCATCGCAAAAGCCATAGAGAAAAGCTTCGATTGCCAACGCTGCGGTATCAGTGTAATCGGACTTGAAGTGCCTCATGCCCATCTTCATCTTGTACCTATCAATACTGCCGATGATCTGAATTTTACCCGGCCTAAACTGAAATTGGAAGCTACCGAAATGAAAGCCATTCAGGATCTACTATTGGCTGCACTTTCCATTTAAGTGGATTTTATTTTTCCGGGATTTTGGGCGATAAAATCTTTCCAGCTACCTGCTTTGGATTTTATTTTTTTGGGAGGAGAATGGCTGATATTGCCTTCCTGAAAATAATGGCAAAGCGCAACTGCTAAGGCATCCGTTGCATCATAATGCTGCGGGTTATCTGAAAAAGAAAGAATCTGTTGTAGCATCTTCAACACCTGTTCTTTGCCTGCATTACCATTTCCGGTAACAGATTGCTTCACTTTTTTGGGGGAATATTCAGAAATGCTTAATCCGCTTTGCATCGCAGCTGCGATAGCTACACCCTGGGCGCGCCCCAGTTTGAGCATGCTTTGAACATTTTTACCAAAAAAAGGAGCTTCAATAGCGAAACTATCCGGATGGTGGATGCTGATTAGCGAACAAACACAGCTGTGTATTTTCTCAAGGCGTTGATAGGGATCATCTTTTACAGATAGTTTAAGCACCCCCATATCAAGAAGACTGATCAGGTTGCCTTTGATGGCAATCAATCCATAACCCATGATAACGGTACCCGGATCGATGCCCAGAATGATTTTTGATGCTTTTTGCAAGGAGCAGCCTATTTTTACCAATAATTATCTTCTTGAACAAAAGTATCAAATTAATCCTCAACTATTTTCTGGGCCCTGTGCTGTTTGTTGTATTGTCGTACAGCCTCTACAAACAAATCATCCGTCAGCCTGATCTGGAAATCAGATGGGAGCAGGTACGCAATAGTTGGAAATCGCCATTAGGCTGGTTGGTTATCGCAATGATGCCGATAAATTGGGGCATAGAATCTTTAAAATGGAAGCATCTTATGGCTCCATTAGAACAAATTCCATTTACCCGGGCATTCAAAGCGGTACTTGCAGGATGCAGTATCACCATGCTTACTCCCAATCGAATTGGGGAATACGGAGGAAGGATCATGTATGTAAAAGATGAAAATCGTCTTAGGGCCATTTCAGTAACTATATTGGGCAGCATTAGTCAGCTTGCTATCACCCTGATCATGGGTAGTATTGGTATATTTTACCTCAGTGTTGTTCCTTCGGCTGGTACAAAATTCAGCGATTTGCCTTGGGGATTGCAGGGCATTATTCCCGTAATCAGCATCCTTAGTGCAATATTGCTGCTGCTAATGTACTTCAATGTGCATACCTGGCTGGGCAAATTGCAGCATTACGCAGTTTTTCGTTCCCTTGTTAAACATATTGCCATAACAGATGCATTTACCCGTAAACAATTGTTAAGAATCTTTTTTTTGTCATTTTTACGTTTTATGGTTTTTATATTGCAATACCTCATTTTGCTGAAAGTGATGGATGTGCAGATTGGAGGGATGTTGAGTTTTTGGGTGCTTACATTATTCTATCTGGTGATGGTTCTTGCACCTACCATCGGATTTACAGAATTACCGGTAAGAGCAACAGCGAGTGTAGCCATTTTGGGATTGTATAGCAACAATGTACTGGGTATACAGGCAGCAACATTGGGCATCTGGTTGATTAATCTGGTACTGCCGGCTTTGATTGGAAGTATTTTTATCCTGGGCGTAAAAATCATGAAAGAAAAATGAAATTCATCAAAAGCATTTTTTTCATCCCTGTTTTTTTTCTGCTTGCCAGCTTTCAAACAGACAAAAGAGATTTTTGCGGCATAAAAAATACGGCGTTCCATGCAGGGGAAATCGTAAACATGACCGTTTTTTACAGCGCCATGGGTGCTTATATTGGTGCAGGAGATGCAGTATTTACTACTACACTCGAGCGTTTCAACGGAAAAACAGTTTACCATGCAGTTGGTGTTGGCAAAACCTATTCTTTTTTCGATAATTTTTTTAAAGTGCGCGACCGGTATGAAAGTTATATCGATACAGGAAGTTTACTGCCGCTGAAATTCATCCGCGATATTGATGAAGGCGGATACAAGAAATACAATAACGTATCCTTCAATCAGGAAGCGAATAGTGCTGTAAGTACCAATGGTGTTTTTAAGATATCAGATTGTATGCAGGATGTGGTAAGTGCAGTTTATTATGCGCGAAACATCAACTTCGACAAATACAAACCGGGCGATAAGATTCCATTCGATATGTTTCTGGATGATGAGGTTTATCATCTATATATACGCTACATCGGTAAAGAAAAAATAAAAACTCGCTACGGGAAGTTTCATGCCATCAGGTTTAAACCGCTCCTGATCAAAGGCACCATTTTTGAAGGAGGTGAAAAAATGAACGCCTGGGTTAGCGACGATCCCAACCACCTGCTCCTTAGAGTGGAGAGCCCGATAACCGTAGGGTCTGTAAAGGTTGATATGATGGGTTACCGTAACCTCCGTTATCCACTAACTTCACTTATCAGTACCCGTTAGTAGTTCATCAGATTTCCGAAAGCCTGAAGGTTTCCTTTAGCCGCACTCCTTTTTCAGTAAGACTTACGGTACAACATTCCATTTTAGGATCGTGTTCAAAAAAAAGCAAGTACTCATTCTCAGCCGCTTCCAGGAGGAACGACTTTTTTTCCTGCAAAGTGGTTAACGGGAACATGTCGTAAGCCATCACATAAGGCAATGGGATATGGGCTGTGGATGGAAGCAGATCGGCCATGAAAAGCACTTGTTTTCCTTTGTAACTGAACTGCGGCAGCATCATGGCTTCTGTATGTCCGAATACCTGCCTGATAGCTATGCCTGAAGGGAAATCGTTGGCCGAATTTTCGATGAACCGGAGCTGTCCACTTTGATGGATGGGCAAGATGTTCTCTTTAAGAAATGAAGCTTTTTCTCTTTCATTGGGTTCGGTAGCCCATTTCCAGTGGCGTTCGTTACTCCAATAGATGGCTTTGGGGAAAGCCGGCAGCAGTTTTTCTCCTTCACGGATGATGCTTCCCCCGCAATGATCAAAATGAAGGTGAGTTAATATCACATCTGTAATATCATTTCGGGTAAACCCATGCTTGAGCAAGGAAGCATCCAAAGTATCATCACCATGAAGATAGTAATGGCCGAAAAATTTATCATCCTGCTTATTGCCGATACCGTTATCGATGAGGATCAGCCGCCCGCCATCTTCAATCAATAAACAACGCATGGCCCAGGTACACATGTTTTGTTCGTCAGCAGGATTAAGTTTGTTCCAGATGGTTTTTGGCACCACACCAAACATAGCACCGCCATCTAATTTAAAAAAGCCGGTATCGATGGTATAAGCTTTCATCTTAATTTATTTTTGCTCTTGCTTGCGCGAAAAAGGTAAGCATCAGGAATAGTAAACCCATTGCGAAAAAACCGATTAGTGCAAGGATAGAATTGCGCATGCTTCCTGTAAAGCCTTCTATGAAACCGAAACTGAATAATCCGATCACGATTGCCAGTTTTTCGGTTACATCATAGAAACTGAAAAAAGAGGTAGTGTCTTTGGTTACCGGCATCAGTTTGCTATAAGTAGAACGGCTAAGCGATTGTATGCCACCCATCACTAACCCAACCAATGCAGCAATGATATAAAAATGTAATTCTGTTTTCATGAAATAACCAGCAATACAAACACTGATCCAAAGGAGTACGGTAAAAAACAAAACCGGTATATTTCCAAATCTTGTAGAAAGTTTACTCATCATGAATGCACCGGCGATGGCAACAAGCTGGATGATCACCGCTGTAATGATCAGTTTACTGTCGGCAAGATGCAGTTCTTTTATTCCAAAATCTATGGCCACAAGCATTACGGTTTGAACGCCCATGCTATAGAAGAAAAATGCGGTAAGGTAACGTTTCAAAACTGGCATTTTGATCACCTGATGCCATACCTGCTTCAGTTCTACAAAGCCTTTGCTGAAACTATTTTTCCTTTCCTTGCGCTCAGCCTTAGCCGTTGTTGGCAACACGTTGAAACTGATTTGTGCAAATGCTATCCACCATATCCCTACCAGGAGGAAAGTGATTTTTAATGGCCATGTGCTTTCAGGCATCAACATCACAAGTGCAAAACCGATCAGTTGCATCAGCACGCTTCCAATATAACCCATCGCATATCCACGGGCGCTGATGCGATCCATATCTTCTTCAGCAGCAATTTCAGGCAGGTAAGAATTATAAAAAACCTGACTGCCATAAAACCCGATTCCGGCCATCATGAAACAAGCCAATCCGAAAATTACACGGTCATCATCAAAGAAAAACATCAGCGAGCAGCTCAAAGCGCCGAGGTAGCAAAAAAAGCGCATGAAATTTTTCTTATTCCCTTTATAATCGGCAATGGAAGAAAGCAGTGGTGAAAGAAAAGCAATGATCAGAAAGCCTGCCGCTAAAAAGTAATCCTTGAGTTCTGTATTGATGAAATTCCTTCCCAAAAAAGGAACGCCATCCTTATAAGCGGCATTTTGGGTTCCGGTTACAGCGGCATAATACGCAGGAAAAAAAGTGGTGGTGATCACCAGATTGTAAACCGAGTTGGCCCAATCGTACATGGCCCATCCGTTCACTACTTTTTTATTGGCGGTTTGCATGCGGTTAAATTGACGCTGAAAATACTACAATTCAGTGGAATGAACCTATGAATAAAAGGTTGCTATTTTGCCAGATAGCCAAATCTGATCAGCAGAAGTAGTGCAACCCCAACAATCATCCGGTAAATACCCCAAACCCGAAAACCATATTTTTTTAGAAATCCAATAAAAAAACGGATGGCAATCATGGCTACAATAAACGCTACCACATTGCCAATAGCCAGTAAACCCAATTCTGATGTATTAAAACCCTGATGATCTTTATAGTATTTCAATAATTTGTATCCGGTAGCGGATAGCATGGTAGGTACGGCAAGAAAAAAAGAAAATTCTGCTGCTGCACTGCGGGTAAGTTTTTGCTGCATGCCACCGATGATAGAAGCTGCGCTCCTGCTTACTCCCGGCACCATGGCCAAGCACTGCCAAATGCCAATCACAAAAGCATTGATATAACTTGTTTCTTTTTCATCATGGATCGTTGGATTGTTAAAAAGTTTATCAATAAAAAGCAACACCAGTCCGCCAAGTAACAGCGATACAGCCACGGTTGTGGTACTTTCCAGCAGATTATCTATTTTCTCGGAGAATAAAAATCCCAATATGATGGCAGGGATAACGCCTACAATTAGCTTTATATAAAAAGAAAGATTGTGGAACTGAAAGAATTTCTTATGATACAAAACAACTACAGCAAGTATTGCTCCGAGTTGAATGGCAACGGTGAACATTTTGGTAAAATCGTCATCAGGAATACCAAGAAGTTTTTCAGTGATGATCATGTGCCCGGTTGAAGATACGGGTATGAATTCAGTTAGCCCTTCCACAACGGCTACTACAATACTTTGCAGGATATTCATGAATAGGAAGATGAAGAATAATGGAAATGAATCAAGCCTGCCTGGGCTTCTTCATGATGGCGAAAATTTCTATGATGAAACCTGCAATGATAAGCATCGGTGCGATGGTGATTCGGGTGGTGCTGTAAACTTCCTTCGGGTCAAACACCTTTGGATCTGAACTTTTGCCGCCTGCCATCAGAAAAAAACCTAATGCCAATACGGCAAGGCCGATTGCCATCCATATATAATTTTCACGCCCGAAAAGAACGTTATCCTTAGTGTTGGTATTTTTATCTTTTGTCATATGCTTCCTGTTTCGGTTGCAATATAAGTAAAAGGAATTGCTTAATAAAGATCATCTAGTTTCATCCTCAAATACTTGATCACCGATCGATGGGTACTGGCAAGGGAAATGGTGATACCGAGGAGGATAATGATCAGGAACAGCAACATCAATCCTTTATTGTCGTGAAGCAGTTTAAAGTCTGGTATAAAACTTTCTATCAGAATTACAGTGCCCCATATCGCTACAATAGCAATACCTGAAGCAATCAATCCGTTTATCACCGCTCTTTGATTGATGGGCCGGGCAATAAAACCCCTTGTTGCTCCAACCATCTGCATCGTCTTAATCAGGAACCGGTTGCTGTACATGGCTAACCTGATGGTGTTATCAATAGAAAAAACTACCAAAATAGTAAGCAATATGGCGGCAATCAAAAAGATAATACCTGCCGTTTTAACGTAATTACTCACTTTTGAAACGGTTTCAGTAGGAAACTGGAATTCTGAAATCACTCCGGGAAAATTATTCTGCAGTGTTGCCGAAAGCAGGTTAAGACTGTCTTGTTCCACATAATTGGCCTTCACATAAAAATCGATGCTTTCGGGTAAGGGATTATTGGTAAGGAATTTCTTCCAGGTGGTATCATTCTCAGTATTCCACTTTTGTAAGGCTTTTTCTTTGGTAACGTATTCAACCCGGTTGGCATATGGGATGGCGGTGACATAATTCACCAGACTATCAATCTGTTTTTTGGAAGCATCCCTATTGAGGTAGGTATGCACCTGAATATTTTCCTTGAAGTAATCACCGGTTTTACGCAGGTTAAGGAAAAACCAGCCAACAATACCGAAAAGGAACAATACAAGGGCAACGCCGATGATGGCATATCCATAGGAGGGTTTGCTTTTCTTGCTCGATGCTTTTCCGAATTGTGCCATATTACTGATTAAAGGATTTCAAAATTACAGCTGCCAAACCACACAAAAGTAAAGGATTTTAAGGGGTATGCGTTACTTTTGTGCCCTGCCAAAAAAACGTTTGCACATCAAATATATTTTGATTGTTGTAAGGCTGCTACTTATAAATTTGTTAAAAAACACAGAAGGTTAATTGAGGCTGTCATCTTATCATTCAGGTTTTCAATAAACTTTAACTGATGGCGTATTTGAACCAATACAATTAATATGGAATATCATTTCAGTGAGATTGAAAAAAAATGGCAACAAAATTGGGAAAGCCAAAAGGTTTATAAAGTAACAGAAGATGCCGGTAAAAAATCATTTTATGTACTCGACATGTTCCCTTATCCCAGCGGGGCAGGATTGCATGTAGGCCATCCATTGGGCTACATCGCCAGTGATATCTTTAGCCGTTATAAAAGATTAAAAGGTTTTAATGTTCTACACCCGATGGGCTTCGATAGCTTTGGTTTGCCTGCAGAACAATATGCCATTGAAACCGGTCAGCATCCTGCTACAACAACCCGCATCAATATTGAAACCTTTAAAAAACAATTGGGGAAAATAGGATTCTGTTACGACTGGAGCCGTGAAGTGCAAACCAGTGACCCTAACTATTATCAATGGACGCAATGGGTTTTCCTGCAATTGTTCAACAGTTGGTACAACACCTCCGCAAATAAGGCAGAGCCAATTGAAACACTGATCAAAAAGTTTACCGAATCGGGTTCAAGTGAATTCACCGCATCGGAATGGATGAATTTTCCGGAAACCAAAAAGCAGGAAATACTGATGAATTACCGGCTTGCCTTTTCTTCGTATGGAGAGGTGAACTGGTGTGAAGCCCTGGGCACTGTACTGGCCAATGATGAGGTAATCAATGGTTTCAGTGAACGTGGCGGACATCCTGTAGTGAAAAAGAAAATGCGCCAATGGTATCTGCGCATCACTGCCTATGCCAACCGATTGCTGGAAGGCCTCAACCGGGTTGATTTCAGTGATTCGATGAAAGAGATGCAGAAAAACTGGATCGGCAGAAGCGAGGGTGCGGAACTGGATTTTCAAATTGAAGGACAGCAGGAAAAAATAAAGGTTTACACTACCCGGCCAGACACCATTTTCGGTGTTGATTTTCTGGTACTGGCCCCTGAACACGAACTGGTAGCCAATATCACATCAATTGCCGAAACTACTACCGTTGAAGAATACCTGCAATATGTAAAGAGCCGTTCCGACCGTGAACGAATGGCGGAAGTGAAACAGGTAAGTGGATGCTTTACCGGGGCTTATGCATTACATCCGTTTACCGGCGAAAAAATTCCGGTTTATATTGCTGAGTATGTGCTGGCTGGTTACGGTACCGGTGCTATCATGGCTGTTCCCTGTGGCGACCAACGGGATTACGCTTTTGCCCGGCATTTTAATTTACCCATAACCAATATCATCGGTTCGGCATATGATGGAACAGAAGCCAATCCTACCAAGGATGCAATTCTTGAAAACTCAGGCTTCCTGAACGGATTACCTATGAAAGAAGCGATGGCAGTAGCCATCGATAAAATAGAATCTTTGGGGTTAGGTACACGCAAGGTCAATTTCCGGATGCGGGATGCCGGGTTTAGCCGTCAGCGCTACTGGGGAGAACCCTTCCCTATTCAATGGATCGACGGAATACCTGTTTCTTTAAAAGGAAATGATCTGCCGCTTCTATTGCCTTTTGTAGAAAAATATGGCGCCGGCCCGGAAGGGGAAGGTCCTCTTGCCAACATCCCCGAGTGGACGGCCAACCATTATGAAACCTCTACCATGCCCGGCTATGCTGGTTCATCCTGGTATTTTCTGCGCTACATGGATCCTCATAACCGCTCCGTTTTTTGCAGCCGAGAAGCCAGCGATTACTGGGGCCAGGTTGATGTTTACATCGGTGGAACAGAGCATGCAGTAGGTCATTTGCTGTATAGCAGGATGTGGACGAAAGTGCTTTTCGACCTTGGGTTTATTGGATTTGATGAGCCCTATAAAAAACTGGTGAACCAGGGAATGATCCAGGGCAGCAGCAGGTTTGTTTATCGCATTAAAGGCACCAATCAATTCGTTTCCTTAGCAAAAAAGGATGATTATGAAACCGACCAACTTCATGTAGATGTAAATTTTGTTGACGGGCAAATTTTGAATATTGAAGCTTTCAAAAACTGGAAACCGGAATATGCTACTGCTACTTTTATTCTTGAAGATGGGAAAAGATGGGAAGATGGTTTGGTAAATCAAGGGAACTATGTATGCGGCATAGAAACAGAAAAAATGTCGAAATCGAAGTACAATACCGTTAATCCGGATGTACTGGTAGAAAAATATGGCGCCGATACTTTCCGCATGTACGCAATGTTCTTAGGTCCTGTTGAAGCCAGCAAACCCTGGGATACCAAGGGCATCGAAGGGGTACATCGCTTCCTGCGCAAACTTTGGCGGTTATTCAATGACGAAACCAATGGTAAAGTATGGACAGATGAACCCTCAACTGCTGCCGAACTGAAAGTATTGCACCGCAGCATCCGAAAAATTGAATCGGATACCGAACAGTTTTCTTTCAACACGGCTGTAAGCGCCTTTATGGTTTGTGTAAATGAATTGACCGATTTAAAATGCAACAAAAAAGAAGTGCTTGAAAAATTACTGATCCTGCTGACGCCTTATGCCCCGCATATCAGTGAAGAACTCTGGCATCAACTGGGCCACAAGAGTACCGTACTTGATGCTTCTTATCCCGAATGGGATGAAAAATACCTTATTGAAACCGCTAAAGAATATCCCGTTTCCATCAATGGTAAATTACGAACCACTATTTTGATGGATCTTAACCTTGGTCAGGAGGACGCTGAAAAATTGGTATTGCTAAATGAAACCGTTCAGAAATGGCTGGAAGGGAAAGCCCCAAAAAAAATAGTATTTGTAAAGGGTAAAATGGTAAATGTGGTGATTTAAAATATTCTTGCTGATTACCCCGAACAAATCCAATATCGCAATTGTTTATTCTGTAAATTGTAGCCATGGCAAAACCTACTATTGAATTAATTGCAGCACTTCGGGAAACCGCAAAACGCCTTCGCAACGGAGCAGCTTTTTCATGGGGGCATCATGGGGCATGTAACTGTGGCAACCTGGTACAAGTAGTTACCCAGCTTTCGGAAGATGAAGTTCTGGCTTATGCACACGAAGGTATTGGCGAATGGACGGAGCTGGCCCGGGATTTTTGTCCGGTAACCCATTTACCTATCAATGCCATCATCGCTCAATTGCAGCAAATCGGGCTCACTCCTACTGATATCCATCAACTGGAATATCTTTCTTCAAGAAATGTACTCGAATCTTTACCGGGTGGTTTCCGTTATTTGAAACGGAATAAAAGAGCAGATGCTATTGAGTATTTCGAGCAGTTTGCAAATTTGCTGGAAGAAGAATTAATTGGTTCGATGAGCATCAATGTGGAAGCATTGCTTCGCGAAAAAAGCAGAATGGCTGAATCAACACCCGCATAATTCCTAAAGCGAAAAGGGTATGTTGTTCTTCTTTTAGTATTTTACGTTCCATGAAGTTTGATTTCAACTTTTACAGTTCACTGTTCCTTGTTTTTTTATACATGATTTGATTTATGCGTTTTTACTGCTTCCACATTCACGATCTTGTTCTTCTCATGCAGTTCAAGCATTGCTTTATCAACTGTTCCATAAAGTTCTAACTGGTGATTGCTCTTGTATTGAAAGTTGGTATCTAACCAATTCAAATAATCAATGCTCCAATAATTTTCAAAATAGGTTTAGCTGGTGAAATATTTTTTCCTGCAATGAAGCCAGTTAAGTTTCCGCTTATGTGCCCATGATGGCTTCCCCTTTTCTGTCAAGCGAGTTTAACAAAGTTGTCTTCGAGTTTCACATTAAAATTAATTTCCGCCTTTAATGCTTTGAAAACTCTTAATATAGTGTCAATTGTCGCACTGTTAACACTACTTTCGAGTTTAGAAATTTGAGCTTTCTGCACTCCAACAAACCTGCCAAGTTCTTCCTGTGTCAAGTGGCGTTCTTGTCTTGCCGATTTAATCATTTTTCCCAACACGTCCATACGAAGTTCGTATTTGTATTCGTCACGGTCAGTTGTCCCAACTTTTCCAATATACTTGTCTTTCATTTCGGCAAGTGAATAAGTCTTAATTTCTTTAGTCGCCATATTTTTTATTTTATTGTTAAAATAATTGTCTCTTAGTCTTTCTGCACGTTCAATTTCGTTCGCAGGCACTTTGTCAACCTTCTTTATGAAACCATGGGTCGCAATTACCAGTGTTTCCTTATTGTTCTACTTATCCCAAAATGCAAGTAATCTGATTTGAAGACCGCCAAATTTTGTACGTAGTTCCCAAATGTCATTGTGTAGTTTCTAAAACAATTTCGGGTCATTAGTGTGTAGAGCAAGGTCAATGTTTGAAAATATTTTTTTGATAGCTTTGTATCAAGTCCTGCTAAAAACTCGTTTGCTTCTTACATAAACCGTGTCGCGAAATATTTCACTTGTCAAATTAATTGGTAGA
>Ga0164292_10000995_pt1 | contig 22478 bp, 23 predicted proteins | sample GEODES117metaG_FD_111486 | JGI IMG/M metagenome (GOLD analysis project Ga0164292, IMG submission 111486) | Eutrophic lake water microbial communities from Lake Mendota, Wisconsin, USA - GEODES117 metaG | ecosystem: Environmental > Aquatic > Freshwater > Lake | place: USA: Lake Mendota...
GATGGCGAGAAAGGCGAGAAAGGCGAGAAAGGCGAGAAAGGCGAGAAAGGTGAGAAGGGGGAGGATGGCAAAGATGGCAAAGATGGCGAGAAAGGCGAGAAAGGCGAGAAAGGGGATGATGGCAAAGATGGTGAGAAGGGGGAGGAAGGTGAGGATGGCAAAGATGGCAAAGATGGCAAAGATGGAGAAGATGGCGAGAAGGGTGAGAAGGGTGAGAAGGGTGAGAAGGGTGAGAAGGGTGAGAAGGGTGAGAAGGGTGAGAAGGGCGAGGAAGGTGAAACCGGACCGACTGGTGCACCTGGTACAAACGCAGTTGTAAATTTTGCAGATTTTTACGGATTGATGAGCGGGGTACCTGGTATTATAAACGACAACCCAGATGCGATTTTACCCGGAGAATCAATTCATTTTCCATCGCCTATAATAAACACTTATGGTTCTATCCAGCGCGTTGTTGGTAGTTCAACACAATTTGTATTACCACCTGGCGGCGTATATGAAATAACATTCCAGGTCCCCGTAAGCAATACAGGTGAATTGGTTGTCGTATTAAATGGCATCGAATTATTATATACAGTTGTTGGCAAACCAGGTAGCGGAGTAATTGTTGGCATGAGTATAGTGGCGACCCCATTAATCGGTAATTCTATAATCTCTATTAGTAACCCACTAACCGCGATCGTGGGTGGATTACAGGTAGACAACGCAACTGGTGCACTTACACTCCCATTATCGTGTCATTTGATAATAAAACAACTAAAATAAAAATGTATTTATGAGAGAAGAAAGTAAGAGATTGGATGGTATGGGAACCCTATAACCCATATACGTAATCTAAATTATGTAACAACGATACTTTCTTTTCGATTTCAACAATATCTATTATTTTCTTATATTTTGCAGGATTCGCACATATATCAGTTAATAACTTCATGTCGTTCTCAACAATCCCTGTTAAATGAACAACTTTCTCCGGAAAATACGTATCAATATTTTTACACCCCAAATAAACCGGTGTTGTATTTGTTAACAACGCATTTATTATTTTTTCACTGAAATAATGATTGCTTTGCACATTTTCAATGCAAATATGAAACTCATATCCATCATATGGTTCGTACTTTTCAAAAGTTCCCTTTATTCGCGGTTCCCCCTGTTTATATATATCAAATATGCATCCGCGTCCATAAATATCAATCGGCAAATCCGTACTCAATATTGCATTGGCTAGTTCATGACGATATCTATGACCAGGTTGATGAGCTTTTTGACTTATCATTAATGACATGCAAGTCGTTTTCGGGCGCAACCCCGGTAACGGCGAATTATATGTCAAGAAACAATTGCCCTCAACAAACGGAGCAGGCAGTCCATTCGTATCCCCTATATAATATTTATGAATATACTGTTTTGCATATTCAACAAATTTATTTGTTAGACCGAGATATACAACTGGTTCATATGCAAACCCAATAACATTTTCTTTTGGAACTCCCTTACGTATATTCGGCATGCCAGTATTCCAAATAATAACGTGACTATAATCATCGCCATCCGTAATAAAAACATGTTTGTCTACACCATATAACTCTATATTTTTGCAAAACAATGAAATGGATTCTATTGCATGTTTACAATGTTTGCTATCGCAAAAATCCGCAAAAATCCGTATTCGGTATTGCATCGAAATAATGTATATTAGGTTCATACATCTATATTTTTTTACAGTTACATAATAACAAAACATATGGACGATTCGAATATTCCAAAAGTAAACGACAACAGTGAAATAAACGATATACGACAACAGCCCCAGTTTAAAGGGATATCGTTTTCCAAATTTAAAAAAACAGATGTACGTAAACAATTTATCGAGAACCTAAAAAAAGGGCGCATCGAACCGGCATGTTATTGGTGTGCAGAACTAATATGCGCGGGGCATTACATGGAAGTATGGGAAACAATTATACACTATATCGGTAAACATATTCATTTAGGTAACCCAAAAATACCATGTTATATCGAAAAACGGTATGAAATATTTCGCAATATCATGAGCCAAGGACAATATACGAACGAATTACAGCTTCGAAATCACCCAACCATACGAGGTTTGTTTGCAGAAATTACCGGCATATTAGCAAATTCAAATAAGCGCAACAGTTTTGAACCCATTAAAATCAACCGAGAAGAAGAATTTGATATAACACAAATGTCGGAAAATTTAATCGCGCCCAACGTGACCTATATTGAACCCATATTCAAAAAAGGTGACCCAAAAGAACTATTTATTGCAGCGAACGAATTTGCGTATAATATATCAAATGACAAACGTAACATGTTAAACGCATGCTATTGGATTGAATGGGTGATTGAGTTTCAGGCCATTTGCAAAAAACGAAAAAACCCATGTGCATGCGAATCGCGTAATTATCCGGTAGATTCAAAATGTAAACAGGACATTATTTGGATATTATGGGAAACCATGTTTCATTATGCCGAAGAAAAAAGTGCATATTGTGTCCAGCTACTGGGCTCCCTTTTTCGCATTTTTTGTATTAAATATACAACTGCCTCGAGCAAAAAACGGAGATATTTATTGTATTTTGCAGTGTCTCTAATTACAGAACATATACCAACCGATATAGACATTGTAACCAACAAAGTAATTATTCAAACCATTACCAGTAAAATCAATATTATTTATAAACAAATAAAGAAAAACGAAGAAAGCCCTAACACAGACTATTTGTTTGCCAATATGGAGCGCGAAAGTACGTTTGAGCAATCCATGCGTAAGATGGAAATCGTAAATAATATGGATTTTCTATCAAAATAGAAATATTACATACAATATCTGGTGATAGTATATACTCACGGAATGGCTGAACCGAATGTCGTCGGGGAAGGAACATATGGATGTGTACATAAACCCCCCATGAAATGCAAACGTGAAAATATAATTACCGACCCTACAATCGCATCGAAACTAATGGAGGACGAGGAAGCAAGAAATGAGATGACGGAATTTAAATTAGTTGAAGATGCAGATACGAATAAATTATTTCATTTAGGAAAGCCCTCCATATGTAAAGTAGATAATACAGATTCCAATAAAAAAGCAATAACAAAATGTACAAATGGCTCATTTCGACCCGAAAATATTGACAGGTATTCGCTATTGCTAATTAAATATGGTGGTCTGGATTTAGATAAATATGGAAAGAAAGTTAAGGAGTTTTCAATGAGCGCAGTTAACCGCAGAAGTGTGGAAAACTTCTGGTTGGATATAAGTCGTATTATATACGGTCTTAAAATATTCAATGATAGAGGAGTGGTACATCACGATGTAAAACACCAAAATATTGTGTACAATGAAGACACTGGACGTGCAAATTTTATCGATTTTGGACTTATGACAACAAAGGAAAAAATTCAATCCGCAATTACAACCTCGTCTTATTCGTTAGGTATGTTGCATTGGTCGTTCCCACCAGAAATGGAGTTATTAAATTTAAGGACTTACTCGAAAGCAATACGTGGACCACAAACGCAGCGTGACTATTTTAATGCGGCCAACGACATTCTAGTAAACAATCATAAATATTTTTACAATTGTATCATTGACGAACCTGCCGAATCCCCCAAATATCGGGAAGCACTGAACCGTCATCTTACTGACTTTTATCAAATGATTACTTCGTTAAAGCAGGGGGATTATAATAAATTTGTTGATGCATGCATTGATACGATTGATATATATGGTGCAGGTATTGCATTGCTATATGTGTTATATCGGTCAAAGCGATTCTTGGCAATTGAATTATACAACGAATTAAAAGCATTATTCCTTTCAATGGTTAATCATAACGTATTTTTGCGGATTACACCGAATGAATTAGTAACTCGATATGAAAATATACTATTAAACAATGGACTGCTTGAAAAATACAATATGCATTTTGATAATCATTTATTAGCAGAAGGTCGCCCAATTCCTGTGGAAGTTGCTCAAAATATCCAAGCGGAGGTTAATCGTAGTTTAAGTATGACACCCAAAGAACAAGACGAGTTTATCAAAAGTGTTGTTATAAAATGTCCAGATGGAAAAGAATATAATTCAAAAACCAAACGATGCAATAAACAGTGCAAACCTGGTTATGCCCGGGACGATAAATTTAAATGTAAAAGTAAAAGACAAACCGCAAAACGACGACCAGTGCCTGCACAAGTGCCAGAAATTATGCCTGTATCGGAACATTGGTCCAGGTCATCGCGTGACATGCCGCGCCCTCGAAGTAAAAGTGCCAAGAAATGCCCACCTGGAAAAGAGTTAAACCCGAATACAAACCGTTGCAACAAAACGTGCAAACAATGGTATACCCGCGATGCCAAATTCAAATGTAGAAAAAGCAAATAAAATCAACAAATAATTTTACAATCTTTACTGATGTAAATATATCATACTATAATATATTTACATGTGTTTAATCCTTATTGCTTTAGATAACCCAAATGCCGAAACATTATTGGAAAAATTCATGTCAAAGAGTACGCCATATGACTTGCGTCATGGTTATGGAATACTTCATAAAAATAGCAAAGAATGGGTCAGTAGCAAAACAACTGACCCACCATTTGTAGATAAACTATACAAGACCACTGCGAAGTCATCTAACATTATCGCACAGCTACGGCGTATATACACATTTAATGTAGATTGTCGTCATATTGAAGATGAACATAATATAGTAAACACCCAGCCATATGTATATAAAAATATGTATTTTATGCACCAGGGTAATCTATTAGTACCAGAATCCGGCACTATTCATAAATTTCAAATGTATTATAAGACACCTTCTTTCCAATTTAAAATAAATAAAATCATGGATCTAATCGGTCCTAGTTTATCAAAACATATTCAGGGAAATACAGACAGCGAACTATGGTTTCACTTATTTTTACACCATTACTTAAAAAATAAGTCCCCTAAGTTATCGCGTGACCAAATTGCAAATGCGTTCATAAATAGTATTCATGACATTGAAGGCGCCGGCTTCCAAAATAATTCAAATATTGTATTTGCACATGAAAACTATATCATGTTTGCGAATATTTATAGAACTGATCATATTTTTTCCACTATTTATGGTACAGGGGGAAAGAATACACATGGATGTAGCCAATTTATATGCTGACGTAAGCGAAGGTGTTGCTGTATGTAGCACACGACTAAAACCAAGTTATCAAAAAATCAAGCAAAATAAAATATACATATATAATTTATTATCCAAAAAACTGAGTGAACATGACATTCCAACCAAATAATCTATACATCTTCCGCCCAATTATCTAACTCCTCATGCTGTAATTTAATCGATGCAGGTCGATGCGATACTTGTTCTACTATAATTCGCTTTTCTAATTCTGTTTCTTTTCTATCCCATGAAAACACCAATTCTCTGTTTTTGTAGTTCAGTTCGCGATTCTTTATGAAGTATTGATTTCTCGATTTTGTGTCCATAATAACTTCGAACTCAGTTGACATATTTTGTTTTGTAACAATAATGTCGGAATATTCGTCTTCTAACTGGTCTCGTACAACTGACCATTCCTTATATTTTTCGGCAGGGTCTTGATGCACCCATAATTTTTGCGCTGACCATGGACCAACAATATCCATGCGATGGTCGAGCTTATTATGAAGCAATGAATACTTTTCACGCAATGTTTGTATCTTTTCTTTTATTTCATCCAACTTATAGTATTTTGATATGGATAAAAGTAAAGAAATATAAGTAGATACTGTAATCGAGAAAATAGATGTAATATTATCGGCAATATTAAACTGTATACGGGTTGCTTGTATGAATCCGGATATAGTCGAGAAAAAAATGACAGATGTTTGTATATTATTCACTAATGTATTCAAATCATCATACTTTAAATCCAATAACCGTTTGTTCTCTTTGCATTCTTTCAAAATGACAAGATTATTGCGTTGAATCGCTTTCAACTCATTACTGAATACAATGTATTCGGTTTGAGCAAACCAATCAACTTGATTGTGGTTTAGATGTACTTGTTTTTTGGGTTTTACACTTAATTGAACGTTTTCATTTGGAGGTAGACCTTCAACTGCTAAGTCATTTACACTGTTTCTTCGGCTTGTGCTCTCGTTTACAGAAGTATTCACCGACCGATTGATTGGACTCGGACTATCTAGCGCATTGTTATTAACATACTCACGACTGACATGGGCCAGAATATCTTTTACACTGTTATTTACAATTGAACTAACCTGCTTGCGACTAATTTGCACCGGTATCTCAGGTACACTATCGCTTATAACTGAACTAACTTGCTCGCTATTGATTTGCGCCGGAATCTCGGGTACAACCACACTCACTTGTTCGATGATGCTTTGTACCGGGTTCTCAGGTACGTTACTGATTGGACCTGTAATATCGGGTATGATATCATTCTCAGGTGGGTCGATTGACAATACCACGTTTTCTTCTGGCGTATTATTTTCGGGTTGCTCCATAATTACATTACATTCATATTATATTTTTGTAAATTACATTCGTATTTTGTAATTTACACACTGGAAATAACTAAATCTATTTATCCATCAATGTATCTAAAACGCAGATCCAAACGCACCGCCCAATACTCCATTCGCTGCCGCTGGTCCCATACTCATCATACCACCATTCATCTCAGTTCTTGCATTCGGTTGCATCATATGGTCATATGAACCCATCATAGAGTTATGGTTTGTCGTCGCAACGGGAGCAGGAGGAAACGTGCCGCGCTGGATTGCAGAATCATCTAAATAATCGGCTTGGCTGGGTGCATGCCCGGTAACTGGCTGACGTGTTCTCACTTTTTCCTTCATGCCTTCTTTCTTATAATCCGGGCCATTCCATAGTTCGAGTGCACGGTCAACCAATATATTCACTTTTATGCCCAACTTTGTTTGAATACTCAATACAATAATCAGGAACGCCAATATTACATTGGTTAGGTTCAACGATTCATATTTAAACCCGCTATAAGTTGGTATATAGTTAATAATGCGATGAATCAATATCACCCCGCAGAACATAACAACCAATTGCATAAATATCTCAAATAATATTTCCAGCGACGATTTCTCCGGGTCCGCCTCGGGTATAAAGCGATGAATCAATTTATTCAATACAACTACCGGAATGACACCCATCGTCGAATATTGTATGACATTTAAAATTTCAGCATTGCTCTCTTCTGTCATAGAAAATACATGTGACAAAAAAGACTTTCGTGTAATATCTGCAGTTTCTTGCAACAACTCCATTATAACAGATGATTATATAAAAACCCCTTAGAAAATAAATAAAATTATGCTCTCATTGCGCCCTTTATTTGTTCATGTGATTGGTAGTTATTTATCTTGAAATCGTCTAAAGTATAGTCATTTATGTCGAAACTATTTAAACGTTGCATTCATTATTTACTATACAAATGTTGAAGCGTGTGGTTGAATGCAACAAATACAAAAATCGTGACATAAATGCGTCGGCGCCGCACGAGGAGTACCAATACTTGAATTTACTTCAAGATATTTTAGATGAAGGTCACGATGAGGTTGGGCGAAATGGCAATACGCGTTGCGTCTTTGGTGCGGCGATGCATTTCTCTCTTGAAAATGGTAAAATCCCCATTTTAACTACTAAGAAAACCGCTTGGAAAACGTGTTTGAAAGAACTCTTGTGGTTTATTAAAGGTCAAACTGATAATAAAATCTTAACCGACCAGAATGTTCATATTTGGGACGGAAATACTAGTGCGGAGTTTCTCGAATCACGAGGATTATCACATTATACGCCTGGACGACAAATTGGACCACTTTACTCGCATCAATGGCGTTTTTGGAATGCGAAATATGAAAATGATCCCGATGCGGATTATACAGGCAAAGGCATTGACCAACTTCAACAAGTTATTGATACTTTGAAAAATCCTGAGACGAGAACCTCACGCAGAATGGTAATCAGTGCGTGGAACCCCGAACAATTAGACGAAGGCGTTCTTCCGCCATGTCACGTTTTATTTCAATTCAATGTTGTTGATGGAAATAAATTAAGCTGCTGCTTGTATCAACGCAGCGGAGACGAATTATTGGGAATTCCGTTTAATATCACTTCATATTCGCTGTTGTGTTGTCTAATCGCAAAGCACTGCGATTTGGAACCATATGAATTTATCCATTATGGTGGAAATTGTCATATATACGATGACCACTTTGACCAAGTAAAAGAACAACTGACAAGAACACCATATGAGTTCCCAACGCTAGAAATATTGAATAAAAGGGAAAACATCAATGATTATGTAGTAGATGATTTCAAAATTAGCAATTATCAACATCATCCACAAATAAAGGCGGCGATGCGGGCGTAGTAGATTCAGTTGGCGCAGTATCAGCATAATGATAATTAACATATTTTGGATTAGGTGACTTAATTCGGTGTATAATAGTAGCAGTACATACGCCTATTTGTCTGCCCGCTTCGGTTACAGATACATACGATACGCCTTCAACAACAACTGTTCTTGAGTTTGTTGGCAATTTGCCCGCACTTGCTTCTCTTAATTTTTGTTTTGTTTCTTCACTATGATGTTTTCCAAAAAAATGATTTTTAACGCCAACCCGTTGACTAAATATTAAAGACAATTTTTGTCGGGTTTCATCCGACACCGCTTTTCTATTGCAATATTTTCTACCTGTATTTATCTCAGATAATCGTTTCTTAACTTCATCTGTATGCGTCCGCCCATACATCCCATTTTTTTCACCGGTTTTTTGTCCATATTTTTGTTGTCTTTCTTCTTTTGTCATATTGTTAAAGCGGACTGCATTAGTATTGGTCCTCTTTTCTATAATCTCGGTTTTATTTGGGTGATTTGTAAGTGTGTCGCCGCCACTATTATTGTAATGTATATTATAAAGTAACGGTCTAATATTGACATCATCTAAATATTGCAATTCTAATCCTTTCGCATCATCTATGGTTTTGCAAGTATGTAAAATCTCAAACATAAAATCATCACAACCATATTTATCATAAGCTCGTTGTAACAAAATATTAAAATGGCGGCTTGCACGTAATAGCATTTTATGTGTATGAAATCGTTTCTCAATCTCTTTTGAATATCCAATGTAGTATTTGCCCGTGGACAAACACGTGATTTTATAAACTCCAATAATCGGTTCGGTCATTCTATACATTAGATATAGAAAATAAGTTTAAGTAGATTTTAAAAATATTTACTTATTCCCTAAATGTTTTCATTATTCGATTTTTCTTCCATGTCCTTTTTGAGTTTTTCTTTTCTCTTCAAATATGATTGTCTATTATATTCTTTTTTTTGTTCTGGCGTAGGTTTGTAGTTTGTATTTTCCTTATATTTTCTATTCCGCTCGTTTATAATCTCTTTATTATTTATATAATATTCTTTTCTACTTGCTGGCGCTGTGTATTTTTTAAGGTGTTCTTTCGTTGCTTGTAGTTCCTCTTCTAATTTAGCATTCCTTTCTGCTAAGTCCTTTATTATTTCATCTTTATCCATTACGATGCTATATATAATAAAAAATATTTATATATTTTTCATTATATTTGTTGTGACAATCTTTGTGTCGTGCCGCGGAGCGGCACCACCGGATTGCCCGAAGGGCAATGGGCGAACTTAAATTCCCAAAGGTGTGTATTTATATATTATTAAAAAACACATTTAAATACTTTACTACTATGATTTATTATACATGAGTTCATCCAACGCTGCTGCAATTCGTCGACGAGTAGGTGCCCAAGGTGTACCTGCACCCGCACCCGGACAATCTACACCTAATATGCCGACCCCTCCATCCAATTCTGCCCAACCATCCGTTCCCACACAAATGACGCTCCAACAAGTCATATCAACTGTTGATAAACGACTTAACCAATTGGAAACTATCGTAAAGTCAAACAATAACAACAACGCCAACAACAACAACAATTCTTCTGATTTGCCATTAGTAGTGGACGAATTTAATAACAGATTTGAACTCATTGTCACCGAAATTAACTCACTCAAAGATATTGTCATGAAGTTGCAATCTTATACCATGGAAGTCAACAAAATGTTAGTGGACGAACGTATTCATATATTATCCGATTTAGGTAATAACTCAGTTGCATCATCTAATGCAGGTAGTCGTGTTCGTGCAAGTTCGCCGAATAGCGTCGACCTAAAAAAAATGGTGGAACAAGAGTTGAATAACGCCCACTAATCGTTATAATAAACAGATTATTATAACGAGGTAAAGCATAGGCAATAGATAATTTAGTATGAATTCGCAATTTCATGAAAAAATCGCGCAACTTCAAACCGACTATTATAAAAATAATAACAAAAATATGTTTTTTAAATCAAGTCAAAAATTAGACTGCGCTGCAACAGTCACTGGAGCAATGGATATACGTAGCTTATTTGAAAATGCAATATATATTTTGCCAAATACAAACTGCATTTATTTTGACTATCCTTTTTTCAAAACATTTGCAACCCCGGCCATATTCGAATCGCTCGTAACATATATTTATGAATTAATTAACCAGACAATGCAAGTTTATACACAGTACGAAATACATGTAAATTGGCAATCGTATAGTGTGTCGGCACATGACCGGTACAAAGACTTATATCGTATCTTTTTATCCAGATATGAAAATAGTGGGTTTAATTTTCACGACAATTTAAGTCGACTATATGTTTATTTTACACCCAATGTTATTCAACTGATTTCGAAAATTATGGTTCCGTTAATCCACCCCATTGTTTTAAGTAAAATTACACTGTATAATAAAACCGAAAGTGAACAATTATTACAAACATTATTAGAAAAAACTAATTGAGCATACAAAAGGTATAAATACGCAATCGTAAACCTAATATAATGAATATTACCATCACAAATTCAGCAAAGGCGGATTTATTCGGGTTGTTGTTTCAGCATATTCGGTTATTTACCGAGCATGTAAATATTACATTCGATAAAGAGCGAATGTTTATGCAATCGATGGATTCGGCGCGCGTTTCCGTATTCGAGCTTACGCTTCCATATACATGGTTTGATGTGTATGAACACACTAGTGCAGCGCCGATTACAATCGGCATACCTGCAACCATGTTATTCAAAATTCTAAATACACGAGACAAAATTCAGGAAACCCAGATTATATATGACGAGAGCGATAACGACAAATTGTTCGTGAATTTCTCTTCGAATAATGCATCTGTCTTCAATAAGCGCTTTGAACTGCCACTCATCGATTTGGAGTGTGAAATTATGCAAATCCCTCCTGGCGAAAGTGATGCCGAATTTTCATTAGATTCTGCAGTATTTGCAAACCTTATCAACCAGTTGAAAATATTTGGAGACACATTCGAAATACAATGCACTGAAGAAAAAATTATTTTGCATTCAATTAGCATTGAAGCCGGTAAAATGTTGGTCGATATAAATATAGAGGACTTGACCGAATATTCTATTAATGAAGGTGAAGTTATGAAACTATCATTTAGCTTGAGCATGTTACACAATATTTGCATGTATAATAAAATTTCAAAAGAGGTTGGAATCCATCTTACTAAGAACTTCCCAATGAAAATTGTATACTCGCTCGGGGATAATGATGCATGTTTTACTTTTTACCTTGCGCCAAAAATTAGTGACGAAAGCGATTAGTATTTTCGTTAAGTCGTGAAAACAGAAAGATCATATATATTATATACCATCTTTTATGAACGCTTTTTTTCATATTTTTCTATTCATACTAATTCTTTTCATGTATATCCACATCGTAAACCAATATAAAACCGGCGAAGACTTGGAAATATACGAAATGGACTACGTATCAAATACACATTTGCAGGAAGTATGTAGTATAAAGCAACCCGTACTATTTCATTATAAAAATGTCAATCCAGAATTCTTTGATGCTTTAGACAATGAGCATTTAGGTATATTGGAGGCACACGATGTCAAAATTAAGGATTCGCGGGACTATTATAACGAGGGCGATAATAATACAGTTGATTATACCGTTATGTCTTACCGTAGTGCAGACACTTTAATGAAAACCGACACTAAATCATCGTACTTTATTGAACATAACCATTCATTGCCAGATGATGCCGGATTATTGAAAACATTCCAGACCAATGATGAGTTGCTGAAGCCCGCAATGACAGTAATTACGAATTATGACATCTTAGCTGGGTCAAAAAATGCATGCACTCCGCTGCGATATCACAATAACGAGCGCCACTTGCTATGTGTCATTACTGGCAAAGTAACTATTAAAATGACTCCATGGAAAAGTTCAAAATATTTATATCAAAATAAAGATTATGACACATACGAATTTTGGTCACCAATACAGGTGTGGAAACCACAGCGCAAATATTTCAATGAAATGGACAAAATGAAATTCCTGGAATTCGACGTAAACGCAGGCTATATTGTTAGTATCCCGCCATATTGGTGGTACAGCATTAAATATGACAATAATCCGGAGACGCTTGTAACAAGTTTCACGTATAATACCGCAATGAATTGTGTTGCAACACTACCAGATACGTGTCTATATTTTATGCAACAGCAGAATATCAAGAAACGAGTTTCAAAAACGATTGTTGCATTAGATAGAGCAACTTTACCAGAGCAGCAAACTAATGCCCAAACTGATATAGATACAACACTATAATTTGCATAATGAAAGTATCCATTGCTATTTCCACATATGAAGCTAAGGGGCGAGGTGTAGAATTGTTATCTGTAAATATAAATACGATAATGCAACAGACTTATAAAGATATTGAAATTGTTATATCGGACCATAGTAATAATACGGATATCCAAAATTATATTGATAATATTCGGCCCAAATGTCAGTTTGACATTATATATGTCCATAATCCCGATAAACGTGGCAATATTTCACATAATATTAATAATGCCATTAACCATTGTACCGGCAACATAATCAAAATTATATTTATGGACGATTTTCTATTTAAGCCGAGTGCGATTGCGGATATTGTATTTGTATTTACTGAGTATCCATCTGCAAAATGGATGGTGAATAGTTATCTTCATACACAAAACTATTCCTCTTTCTATAACCCAATTTATCCAAAATACAACGATAAAATTATTACCGGTATAAACACTATCGGGTGTCCAAGCGGGTTGACCATATCAAATACAGTTCACGCCAGGTTTGATGAAAATCTAAAATGGTTCATGGATTGTGAGTATTATTATCAACTATTCAAACTCTACGGCAATCCAATTATTTATCAAAATGATTTCTTAGTGGGTACCCTTATTCATAATGCGCAGGTAACAAATTCATGTATAAATAATAACATGTTAATTAACAACGAAACCAGTTATATTAATGCAAAATACGGACTAGCAATAGTACGTACATAAAGTTACATTGTAAAAATTGTATTTACATTTGTTGTGCAATACTGCATATATGCAGGTATTTAACCCATAATATTTTTTGCACAAGAACTAGTCTAATGTATAATTATACTATGTATAATTATCGTAGACATCACCATGGCTGGTTTCCACGCGGTCCGTATGGACCATGGGGTGGAGCGTACCCCTCTCCCGGATTTTACCCATATGGTGGGTTTTACCCACCTCCTCCAATCTATCCTCCATTTTTTAGATAAATAACATGGAAATTTAACATGTCATCGTAATCTTATAACTGGTATGATTACGATAAAAAATATATACAACTTTGAAAATGTATATATTTGTAGGTCTAATTCGTCAAATTCCGTAAAGCTTCGATTACATACAATAACGAATCTATACCCGATTTGAATGCCAATTTAATTAGTTGACTAAATGTCGTTCCTGCGTGTCGAACTACCATATCGGTGCTTGGTGATGTATTATTGGATGTAAATATAGTTGTGTTTGTTCTAGCAAAATATGATGCAATCTTATCGAATATATTCAATTCAGTGAGTGTTCGAATGCCCTTTGTTTCAACTTTCGACAAGGATGCATACAGTGTTTGTTTGAACACATACCCAGCAAAATCATTTACATATCGATTAAAACGGGATGAAACCGCCTCGTAAATATATACAGACAAACTGGGTTGATGCTGCGAACACCCTATACATATTAAAGAAAAGTGTGAATTTGTATATGAAACTGTCGTTGAAATTGCACCGAGCAATCGGTCTTGAAAACTTGGTCTTGGCTTTGGCCAAATTGTGTCCGTTATATATTCCGAAAATGGAGAATTATAAAAGATGGTATATGTTACTATACATACACATACTGCTGCTGATACTACTCGCATAGATGGCATTATGCTGGGATATTGTTGATAACAATGTTACTGTGTTATTGTCAATTTTTTCACAGCCGATTCTATGTTGGCCACGTGGTCCTGACATATTGGTTGTTATTGCATGCACCATCTTTCTACAATATAAGTTCCCATAAAATAATAGCCCACATAAAAACAGTAGAATAAACTTGTGCTGGCATTTTCCGAAATTGGACATTTTAAAAATGTCCATTTTTGAAAAGTGAGGCCACTTCTTTTTCCGAAAAATGTCAAAATTCTGTTTTGCAGCATAATGCTTTAATTCCCGAAAAAATAATTTTAAGTTGACAGCATACTTTTTTGTTCATTTTTTTGCGGTAGATGTTTAGGAACTTTTTATGTCATTCATATATAGGAAAAAATGAATGACGTTTTAGGTCCAAAAAGTTCTAATAAATTAATTTGTAAAACATGTGACTATAGTACATGTAAAAATAGTCAATATGAACGTCATTTATCTACTCGTAAACATAAACAAATGACGCAGAATGACGGGTCGGGTCCAACCAGTGTTCAATCGTATCCATGTATGTGTGGAAAGCATTATAGGTATAGACAAGGACTATTTAATCATAAAAAATCATGTACACTAGATGAACCTAAAAATATTATCGACCAAAAAACGGATACATTACCAACACCTAATATTGTTGACTCCATAACTGCTACCAACACAATTCTGTTATTATTGAAACAAAATCAAGAGTTCAAACAGCTTATGATTGAACAGCATACTGAAAATATGTTATTGCATAAGGAACTTATAAATAAAGTGAATACAAACACAGTTGTTAATAATACCACGAATCATAACAACCAGAAGTTTAACCTGAATTTTTTCCTGAATGATACATGTAAGGATGCAATGAGCATTACCGACTTTCTTCGCAACCTGAATGTGCACATTGATGAATTGGAATACATTGGCAATCATGGATATGTAAACGGGATGACAAAGATGATCATGGACCGGCTTAAGGATATGGACATCACGAAACGACCCATACATTGCACTGATATTAAACGTGAAACAATGTATATCAAAGACGACGCTGGCTGGAGTAAAGATACCGATGAACTGACGAAGCTGCGCAGAATATTGAGTCGAATATCCATGAATAATTACAGAACAGTACCAGTGTGGAGAACCGCACACCCGGATTGTGAAGTCATGGAAACTCGAACATATGAATTCTGTTATAAAATGATGAAAGAGATTCTGGGAGATGTAGAAGAAGAGCAAATCAAATTAGATAACAAGATTATCAAGACCTTAGCAAAAGAGTTGTTTGTACAGAAATGATGGAAAAAAATATATTCAAATATGAAAATATTTTTTATGAATTGTTTACGACATCCATTATTCTATATATTGAATCGAATTCGTCAGTTCCTCCGGACAAGTCGCGGCATGATGTGACTCTGTAATTTTTACTTTTTTTGTAATTGGCATCGCTTCAAATCTCATGCAAAATTCCATAATGGATACTGGTCGGCCTTCGTACACACACCCAATTGTTTTTTCCTCAACTTCAATCGGCTGTTCGTCTGGATAATAGCCCCATTTATCATAGAACTCCTGCAGCTTATCTTCGTCATCGAACTCGATTGTTTTCTTTTCATGATTCAGCCGACCCTTATATTTAAATATTCTCTGTCGCCATACGGGAGTATCCAAACAATAATACAACCAATGGTAATAATATGCATCGCGCAATATTTCACGTTTGGGTACGACTGTATCAAATAATTTATTGTACTCTTTGTTTACTGCAAACCTACATGCACGTCGCAACACAGTATCTGCAGGTCCGGTCTCAATTGTCCTATATTTATCAATATCACTATCCGTCAATACAATTAGAAATTTATGTTTTTGGTGACGGTTCGCACGATTATCGTGACACTTTACGTTAAAATACGTATTGACAAAGTTATTAATGTCATATTCCCGATTGACCAATGTTGTGACTATCGACCCTATTGTCCAATCGTTGGTTTTATCCTTAGCCCATTCGACAAGCATTCTTTCGATAAATAATACTAGTTTGGGGTTTAACATCGCGTATATTTCACGATACACATTGATAATATAATCAAATACATCGGTACCAAATCCAGAGAAATACAATTCGTATGCCCAAAACATCGCCTCATCGCGCCTTCGATTCAGCAGTGCAATAAACAGCGACTGTTTTACCTCTGTCTTATTATACAAATATCGTGTAAATATAATTGGTTCAACTGATATACATAAAGAACTTGACATGTTTGATTTATAATTACTATACATATAATCATATATTTATATCAATTTTTTAGGTAGTAAACAAAATTGTAATATACACATTGACTGTCATATTACAAAACTGTAAATACAATGTTGTGAAGTATATTTAGTATTCCAAATAGAAACAAAATATAGTCTGTATGTAATGTATATAATGAGAAAAACCGCCAAACAAGGTTCGCGGTCTAAGCGTAAAACATTAAAGGTCGACCGCGCAGATTCTAAAAATAAACGAAATGCGTATATTGTTCAAAAATTTCTAGAAGTGTTGAACATGGTGAAGCTGTATCACTGGAAAACTCATTCGTATGCTCAACATAAGGCGACCGATGAATTATACGAGCGTTTAAATAAACACATCGACGAATTCGTGGAAGTGTTGTTAGGTAAGGAGAATAAGCGGGTTAAGATGGTCGAGAAGACGTTGCGTGTTCTTGATAATAACAGCAGCCACGAGTTTAAAACCCATATTTACGAATTCCGCGAGTTTTTGGTCAGCATAGATACACACTTCAACAAAAAAGATAGCGGTCTATTAAGTATTCGAGACGACCTACTAGTAGATATTAACCAATTTTTATATTTAATGACATTTGACAAATAAACGAACAAACCTACGTGTGCTTGTACATGGATAGCATTCCTCTCACTGATGGCAGCCTCGAAATGCAATCCGGGTATTTCCCGTGTATTTGTGAGTATTGTTGCATTTGAGGAGACATTCTGTGTCGAACCATATTTATACGTTTACTGTATGTTTTTTTCCAATGTCGCTGCACCAACCGCAGCCAATGCGTTTTTATGATAACCGTACATGTTTCATCCACCAACCTGTCAAGTTGCATGATTTGCACTTCATGTTGGGGTATACGCACCAATCCATAATAATATAAATAATTATTTATATTGTCATACGAATGCCGGAAAAAGGATTTGGCGGATACGCTGGTAGACAATAACCAGTGTGTATATTGTGTCATTGAAAACGTGTACATGTGCGTGTATAGATGGCACAGTCCAATGTAATATTTCCCATTTTCTTTTTCGCTATAAAAGTGGAAGGAGTCTTCGTTGTGAATCGAGTCGTATTCGATGCCATCGTCGCTATCATAGTCACTATCGATTGTTTCTGTGTCTGTATTATCTGCAGAGTCTATTTCAATTACGACTGTGCTATTAGATTCACTATCGCTTCTACTATCACTTCCACTACTTTCATGAGTAGTAAACATGGAAGGGTAGCTATTATTATAACTGCGCATATAATGTAATGTGGATAAAACGGATTTCCGTAATGAAGCACTTGATAAGATTTATGCATAACGCATATATAAGATGCATCGAATTATGATGTGGGTTCATTATCAATTTTTTCAACATTACACGTACAGACTTTGCGATGTGGTAATATATTTCAGTAGCATAGTGTCAATTCCATTAAAGTGATGTAATGCCTCTATGTTACCAATACGTTCAAACACGTTCATCCACTCTTTTACAATGGTGACCACTTTTAACATGGCCTTTGTAAAATCGCCGACCGATATAGATTTCGCCGCCAATTCAGTTTGAATAAACCATTTGCATTCATCGACTGACTGGCAATCACACCAAGCCATTGTCAAATCTATAATATCATATTGCAGTGCATCTTCATAGCATATACCCGTATTTAGATTGTACTCGCATTCATACCCGGCAAAATCATTGTATAATTGCGAAAGTTCAGTAATACGCGATTTCAAAAACGTATCGTCAGTTAATGGCACACTGGAACGACAGTCGTCTTGCACTTTGATATCCGTAAAACATGAAAATAGACCAACAAGTTGGCGTTTAGAAAATGAGTTAAAATAGTTCCATTTCTCGAGTAATTTGCATATGACAAGTGGGTGTATTTCCGCAATATTGGATGCGATTGTACCCAAGTTGGTCAACGACCGCTCGTTTGTTTCATGATTGAGTGAAACAAAACCAAATGATTCGAGTACCGCGCATATTAAGTCAGTTTGCATAATAATAAAACCCTCTGTAGATTGAAGCGACACTGCATCCTGATTATATTTACGATTCAGTTCATTCAGCTCTTCAACCCGCTTAGAATCTTCTTTGATATATCGATACTCGTCTGTTAATTTTGCGATTTCTTTTTCAGCCTGCTTACGTGTTTTATTGCTGGTCGTATTATATATGGCGAGCTGGTCAATATATTGATTGCAAATATCGGCAGGCGTTCTTGCGTTTGTTACATATTTTTCTTTATCATCGATTAATAATTGAAGTGCATCGAGGTCAGTTTGTAGTCCTTTCATAGAGTTGCAGATTTCACGATGAATCATGCTTTTTTGTGAAAATAGATGAAAGTCTTTTGTTTGTCCGTTCTTAAGTAAATTCAAAATCAATGAATACGAAATGTGATATTTGGAAACCAGTTTTTGAGGTACGCCTCCCAAAATCTTTTGATATTCTCCCATCGAAGGGGTCGAAAACAAATTATTACAATGAATTACATGCCCAACCTTGTCAATCCCACGTCTTCCCGCTCGACCTGCCATTTGCGTGTACTCATGTGACATCAAATATCGTTCCCCGCGCCCGTCAAATTTGGTTACGCTCGTGAATATCGCGGTTTTGATAGGACAGTCAAGTCCAATTGCGAATGACTCGGTAGCGAAGAGGAGTTTAATATATTTCTTGGATATCATCAGCTCTACAATTTCTCTCAATACTGGTATCATACCAGAGTGGTGAATGCCGACCCCCTTTTCCAAGAGCGATACCAGATTTTGATATTCAGGTAGATGTAAATATTCTTGGAAATTGGGTAACTTGCGAATAATTTGTTCGCACTCGTATCGAACTGTATATGGAACTTTGCTATCGAATTCCAATAACGGAACAGTAATATCGTTTGCACATGCTTCTACGTTTTTACGTGAAAAAACGAATGCAATGGCTGGTAACATTTCGCGCTCATATAAAAAAGTCGACAGTTGGTTTAATACGTGCTTGCGTTTCATGAATACACGGTTGTCATCGAGATATTTATTCAGTTTGACTATTTTTTTATACCCTAATTCATTAAATTTACCGTGCTCATCTTGCAATGATACCAATTTGTTTGTGTTGTCGCGTATTTCTTGTTGTATGCTTTTATCCTTAACGGATTTAAATATAGATTCGGTGGTTGTCACAAACCCATAATGTGATAAGGGTACCACTCGATGAGATGTCGATGCCAAGTATACCGTTTTACCGCCATCAGCAACTTCCCCTCGTTCACACCATTCCGCAAAACCGGTTGGGTTATCAATCGTTGCAGACAACATTACCATTTGGACATGTCGAGGTAACATCAATATTGTCTTTTCCCATACTTGTCCGCGGTCGGCGTCATTTATGTAATGGACTTCGTCAAACACAACACATGATAATTCGGTGATGATATCCATTTGAAACTGCAGTAGAGATGAGGACGCTTCCTGGCCAGAAGGACTCGTCTGGTTGAGACCCGTAAACAAATAGTTCATTAGAATCTCGGTCGTCATGATAAGTACGTCTGCATTAGGATTGGTTTTAATATCACCTGTAAATAGTCCAAATGAGATTTCAGGGTATTTTCTAGTAAATTCGTAGTATTTTTGATTTGAAAGTGCCTTGATAGGGCTCGTGTAAATTACCTTTTTTCCATTTTTTACAAAGTGTTGTAAAGCAAACTCTGCCGGAAGTGTTTTCCCCGAACCAGTATGCGCAGTTACTAATACATGGTTTCCCTCGACAATTGATTCGATAGCATATTTTTGAAAATCACTGAGAGGATATGGATATAATTCAAAATGAGATTCATATTTTGAATTAGACGGATATGGTTTATCACAAATAACGACCATGGTTTCGTCGTGTATACATATTATATATCTTGTTGCTTCTATATTATTTACAAGTTTGAATATTACGAGCAACTATCATATCAACTATTTTGGATTTTATCCAGTTTTCTATGTAAGTAGACTTAATCACATAATAGTTTAATCTTCTCCATAACCACATTAATATCCGTATTAATTGTTAGATTTGGCATTATAAGTTCTAATCCAAGCATGTGATTTGTGTCATTACCATTAGGTAACCCTACTATACATTTTTTATGCATTCCATATGCAAATGCTAGTGGGGATGATAAATTTCCAATAAATAATTTGCAAGAATTTATTGCTACACACATTTCGTAGAGATTTTCAGGTTTGTATAAATCGATATTATTTACATCGAATTGGGTCTTAAACCGTTCAGTTTCGTCATTAGACAAGTCTATAAACTTGATTTGTTTGCAATATTTTTTACAAATGTATGTAAAATCAATATTATATGCTTGACGACATGACGTTGTACTTATCAATATAGTATCATTAAACGTATTATCATATGGAATATTCAACCATTTATCTACTCCCCATGGTATGTTATATGTATCGTAAAATATTTTACTCCAATTAGTTTGAAATAATAGAGGATGTCTCCGCCATTGAGATAAATTTATATGATATGGTTCATTATTAGAATGTATTTTATACTCTTTAATGTATGGTTGTTCCGTAATTAATCTATATGTGTCCCGATAAGCAGTTTGCAATCCATGTTTAAAAGTATCACCGGTAATCGCAATGTATAATACGCCCTTTCTACCCGTTTGTAAAAAAGCTTGGTTTATTATAGACAATTGGTGAATAAAATCGCCTAATAATCCACCACTAACATAAATTATCGGTTTTAGTTCAAATGCATGAGCATCACTTGCATTTGGAATATTGAAATCCGCTAGATTAATAGAGTTGATTGTATCTACATCATCATTCGACTCATATGTTAACGTAGGTATGTTAAACATATTGCATATTTTCTCAGTAAAATTCGAGATGATTGTAACAATATCATATTCAAGTGCAAGATATATAATTTCAGGAATTTTATTATAAAATATAGTTGTATTATCTATAACAATTTTACAGCTAGATTGTGAATAGCTTTTTTGTTCTTTTAGATTAGAATTGGATGTCAAGTTATACCAATTTTTAATCCGGAATCTTTTTTGATTAAATTCAAAAATTTGATTTGATAAATATGCAAACTGTGGGTCATCTATTGTAATGGTTTTTATCACGTCGGTCATGTCCCATATTTTTTCATTTACGTACATTAATAGGTTATAGTACAAGTAGTTCTCTTTATGAATATAACATTCTTGCAATGCGTCTATTTCTTTTTGAATTTCTAACTTTTTAGTTTCATTGTTTATTTTTTTCAGTTTTAATTCTAAAATGCTGAGTTTATCTATCGCTTCACCAATCGACACTTCTATCTTCATTTTGCATAATATAAATAATTAAACATGTTTATATTATTATAATGCATTTAACATTTTTTTAAATTTATTGATTGTGTTATTATGACTATATTCATCTAAAAATTTTGCAAGATACTGTGTTGAATTTTTCATACAATCATTAATCGAGTTTTTATAAAGACAAATCTCATCGGAATAAATATTTCTAAACATATAACTATCAGATATTCCTAATGGTTTTTTTACAGAGATTGCGTAATCTATAGTGCTAGATATTCCTCTTCCGTACATAGTGTCATATAAAAATATATTCATGGTATTGGACTTTAAAAATTTTAAAATATCAGCAGTTGAAAAAAAAACATGACTAATCATTACA
>Ga0164292_10000996_pt1 | contig 22473 bp, 16 predicted proteins | sample GEODES117metaG_FD_111486 | JGI IMG/M metagenome (GOLD analysis project Ga0164292, IMG submission 111486) | Eutrophic lake water microbial communities from Lake Mendota, Wisconsin, USA - GEODES117 metaG | ecosystem: Environmental > Aquatic > Freshwater > Lake | place: USA: Lake Mendota...
ACCTCCCGGCCTATTGGGTGTAAGAGCAGACGAAAAAATCAACTTGAGCTTTAATATGGTATTTAATCTGTAATGGTTTATTCCATCACTTTGGGTACCATTATATAATCATCATTTTTCTGAGGGGCATTTACAAGCCCCTCTTTTTTTGTCAGTTCGTTATTGGCAATGTCTTCCCTAAAAACATTGACGCCTTGATGCATGTGCATGAGCGGCTCCACATCGCTAGTATCAAGCTCATTAAGCTGATTCATCCAGTCCAATATCTTGGCAAAATCGCCCGACATCTGCTGCTCTTCTTCTGGCTTAAGTTCTAGCCTAGCCAAATGAGCAATTTTACGTATAGTTTCTAAGTCAATTTCCATTTTTATAAGCGTCTAGCTCGTTTTGAATAACCCCATAAACCCGTATTTTGAGTTCTTCTATATTTTCTTTGGAATAACTAGCAGTATCTATCGGCTCATGTACAATCACTTTCGGTATCCCCCAAAATATAGTTTTATCTGGCATTATTTCATGTAAATTTAAGAAAGTTATCGGAACAATCGGAACTTTAGAACCCATTGCCAACAAAAAAGCTCCATCTTTGAAGGGCTGATGCATTTTAGGGATTTCTTGGCTAAGAATTCCCCCTTCCGGCATTATGAATAGACTGCGACCAGCATCCAAGGCTTTCTTTGACCGCATCATAGATTTCGAACGACTGTTTTTGTCGCCTCTATCCACTTGAATATGCAACTTGGCAAACATATAACCCAACAAAGGAATGTTCTTTACCGAACTTTTGCCCATGTAAGAGAAATAATTACGAACTACTTTCATTCCTACCGCCACATCAAGATAAGAGAAATGATTGGCCACAAATACGTAATTTTTACTGCAATCAGGCTTGAATTTGTGTTCAATTTGAACGGGCATTCCCACTATTACGAAAAAAATGTCCGCCCAAATATTGGTAAGTTTTGTACCGTATCTGTTGAGACTTTTTATTCTTATACAAGCAAAAATAAACGGAAAAAGACCTAAGTAAATAACTATCAACCACAGAATGCACCAAAAATTGAAAATATACGCACAAATACCAATATGCTTTTTTTGCATATTAATCCTCCTTTACATGGGTGTGTAACTTCACGGGCTTTTTCGAACTTGTACGCATTTTAATATTGAGCATTTCTACCAAGAATGAAAACGCCATTGCAAAATAAATGTAACCCTTCGGTACATGCACGTGAAAGGCTTCTGCCACTAACAGAGTACCAATCATTACTAGAAAAGACAAAGCTAGAATTTTAACTGTTGGATGTTTATCTACAAACTCTCCGACATTTTTAGCAAAAAGTAACATGGCTAAAGTTGATAAAATTACTGAGACAGCCATAACCGATATAATTTGAGTCATACCTATAGCTGTTATTATAGAGTCTATAGAGAAAATTATATTGATAATCGAAATATCAAAAATCGCCTTTGCCAAACTAGCGGTAACCGTCTTAGAATTACCTAAATCGTCTTCCTTGCCTTCTAATTTATGGTGAATTTCTGAGGTAGATTTATACAATAAAAACAAACCTCCACCGAGCAAAATAAAATCCTTCCCGGTCATACCTTCATCTATAGGTAATCCCAAATCTGAAAGGTTAAAAAGTTCTTTTTCCAAACCTAAAATAAAACCTAATAAAAACAATAAGCCTATACGGATAAACATGGCCGATATTAAACCAATATTCCTTGCTTTAGATTGCTCTTCAGCCGGTAGTTTTCCCGAAATTATAGAGATAAATATAATATTGTCAACTCCCAATATTATCTCTAAAATGGTAAGCGTAAACACACTAGTTAGTGCCGCAGTGGTTAATAGTTCTTGCATTGTTGTTCAGTGAGTAATTTTTCACAAAATTACCAAATTTTCAATATCTATTCTACCACTCGTACATTTTTAATACCTTTTAGCAAAATTTTGCGACATCAACTCTATTTCGGCAGCACTCAATTTGGTTGAACTGATAGCCAATCGATACTTAAAAGTAATGCTTTCACCTTTGGTGATGGTTTTATTGGTCTCTTTTGCTCCATTCGTGAATGCCTTTTCTCCCAATGGATTGACACTGAACAAACCATAACCTCTTGAATGCCAATAAGAAGGATAATTAATATTGGTTGGGTGGTCTATTATGGTGACCGAAATATCCTCTTTCTCAATATTTCCTTGCAAAGTCACCCACTCCGAGCGTTTGCTCCAGGTGTCTTCACCTTTTACTCCTTGTGCGTTCAGATAATTACCCGATACGCCTTCGTTGTTCATCATAGGTACTTTTGTAGCCAAGCCAGCTGCATCAGTAAAAACTTCAGGTTTATTGCTCGGCAATTCCAATTCCCTGGCTAATCTAATTGCAAAGAGCCCGTCTTTCACATCCTTAAATACCACTTTATCTACTACTGCTTTCAGCGTCGTAATTCTATCTACAATGTTTGATATTCTGTTTCCTTCAAACACGAATCTTGTAGTTTCTTCAAGCATTTTATTACCGTTTTTGTCTAACCAATCAGCAGTTACTACCAATTCCCCCGTCTTTTTACCAGATTTAATCTTTGTTATGCCTGTATGAACAATCGTTCCGAAAGTACGTGGGTCTTTCGCTTTTTCAACTTCAATGGAGTTGTTCCAAAAATCATGACCATTGGCCGACTCATAGTTGAGCCATACGCCTACATGATGAGGATGGTCCACACGCTCATTTTTGCGGGGATCCAACGGCCAACCTCTGGTAATTATAGTCCCTTTTGGACTCAAAACTGGATAAAGAACAGCTTTCTTGAGCACATCTTTGCCGGGATAGAAATAATTAGTAAACAAACTACCGCCTATTTTTACTTCTACTTTTTTATCAGCGGGTAAAGACGTAATTTTTACTGGCTTTTGAGCCAAGGCAACTACAGATAACAAACAAAAAACTATTGCATATTTTTTCATAAAACTTGGGTTGAAATGTTCTTCAAATTTACTCCTTTTAAATACAAAAAAAGCGACCCTAAGACCGCTTTTTTTGATACTTTTATTGCTAATCAACTGAAAATTACTTGATGTTAAAACTTGTTTGACCAATTCTGAAGCCATCGGCGTACAACTCAATTTTGTAGGCACCTTTTTCATAGTTGGCTCCTCGGTTATATATGTACTCAATCGTTTGTCCCGAATTAGAGTACAATATGGTCTGCTTGGCTGTATATATCGTTTCCTTTCCTCCAAAACTAAACGCACCCGAACCGGTAGCCATATCTGAGACTAAATTCCCAGTTGGATCTATCATTCGCATATAGATAGTTTTGTTTTCTTTTTTGGTCAATGGATTTTCGGCCAATTTAAACGAAACCTTTACTCTATCTACCCTGCGGGCTTTAAACTCCTCCCCCTCTCTCTCTTTCCCTCTTGAGTTAATGGCAGAAACCGCGTAATTCATTGGTCTCATTGCTGAGGCCAAGGTGACTTTTTCTGACAATTCACGATTTTGAACGGTAGTTTTATAAACCGAGTCCGCCAATGCCTCTTTTGCTGTTCTAAGGTCTGAGTTAGTAGTTTTCAAACCAGTGTTTTCAGAGTTCAAAACCTGATTTTGATTGTTCAAAACAGCATTTTCTTCTCTAAGTTTAGCTATTTCGATATCTTTTTCCAGCAACAAAGCCTCGTAATCTTTTATTTTAATTTGGTATGCCTTTACATCGAAACTTTTTGAGGACATCAAGTTCCTTTTGTCTTTCTGTAACTCCGCTTTCAATGCTTCTAACTCATCTATCTGTCCACCTAAGGCTGCTATTTCGGCTATTTTGGCATCCAATTGAACCGATATGGAATCTAACTTAGTATTGGTTCTTAATAGTTCGTTGGTTTTTTCGGTTATAGAAACGTTGTTCTGAGAATTTTCTTGCTTCTCATTAAAGTACAAATACCCAAAAATAGCAGCGATAACCAAAGCCAATACTAATCCAGCCTTAATAATCGAGTTGCTACTGTTATTTGATTCTTCCATAATATTAGTTTAGAGTTTATTAATATGACAAAAATAAATTTTTATTTTTGTAATCAAAGCTATATTTTGTTAAAATTCAGCTGGAATAAAGTAAAACCCTATAAATTTCTAACATTTGAATCAATTCAAAATCAAAAACAGCCCATATCTTATTGTGGCCATTGCCGCTTTAGGTTACTTTGTAGATGCCTACGATTTGATACTGTTTGTAGTAATCCGAAAAGCCAGCTTGATTTCAATAGGTGTTCCAGAGAATGATTTGAGTTCTGTGGGCTTATCACTATTTAATATTCAGATGATCGGAACTTTCGTAGGTGGAATTTTCTTCGGTATAATGGGCGATAAACGCGGCCGTTTATCGGTTTTATTTGGTTCTATACTGGTTTATTCATTGGCCAACTTGCTCAATGCGGCCGTTGATAGTCTTTGGCAATACTACGTTCTGCGATTTGTGGCTGGCTTTGGTCTAGCTGGGGAGCTTGGGGCCGGGATTACACTTGTTTCAGAAACCATGCCTCAAAAAAAACGTGGTTATGGAACCGCCATTGTAGCTGCCGCGGGTGCATCTGGAGCATTTTTTGCGGGTATTGTGGGCGACATGACACCTTGGCGGATATCATATATAATAGGTGGAACAATGGGATTGGTATTACTTTTTTTAAGGTTCAATACATTCGAATCGGCCATGTTTGAGAAAACTCAAAATACAAACATCACCAAAGGAAATTTTCTTTCTTTGTTTACAAGTAATTCACGACGAAAAAGATACCTGTCGAGTATTTTAATTAGTTTACCCATTTTCTTTACAATCACCATACTTATGCAGTTGGCTCCAGAATTGGCCAAAACCATGGGCATTTCGGAAGAAATCAAGGCAGGAACAGCCGTTACTTTGGTCTATCTCGGACTTTCGATTGGAGACCTAAGTTCAGGACTCATCAGTCAATTTTTAAAAAATAGAATCTCTACCATTAGGGGATTTCTTATTCTTGGTGCTGGAATCACAGTCTTTCACCTGGTCAATGACCGCATAAACCTACAGTTACTATATCTTTCTTACGTACTGCTAGGTTTTGGTGCTGGTTATTGGGTAAATTTACTTACTTTGGCTGCAGAACAATTTGGAACAAATATAAGAGCAACAGTAGCTACCACCATACCCAATTTTGCACGAGGTGCAGTAGTGCCCATAAGCTTTTTATATCAGTGGATTTTGACCAAAAACAATGGTAATATATCAAAATCTGCCTTATATACGGGTATATTCTGTTTCGCAGTGGCATTTGTTTCAACTTATTTCATACGAGATACCTTTTCAAAAGACCTCGATTACACCGAATAAAAAAATGGCTCTGTTTCGCAGTGGCATTTGTTTCAACTTATTTCATACGAGATACCTTTTCAAAAGACCTCGATTACACCGAATAAAAAAATGGCACTGATTTCAAAGAAAAAAATACCTTTCAAAATATCGCCTCTCCTGCGTAACTACCTGCGTGAAACTAGTCGTGAGATAGATTCGCCGCTTAAATACAGCGATCTTTTAAGATATGACAACAAAATAACGCTATATGACAAAAACGGCAACGATACGCTCTGGGAAACGGTGTTTTACTCCCAAACTGACCTCGTGGAAATTTATGAAAACCTCAAAAATATATATGCAGACCTTAAAACCGATGGTGACGAATCCGTAATAAAGCACTTAGTGGTGGATAGAGTAGATATTTGTACTTACGCCAATACTTTGCCGTTTAGGGTGCGTATCAGCAACAAAGTAAACGACAACTACGATTATTTTTATATCAAAAAAGCCGATGCCTCCAGAATCTACGGACTTGAGTTAGAACACCTTTTGTCACCCAACGTAATGTCATATTTTACTTCCGAAGATACATTAATAGAAGAACACATTGCAGGCATTACGGGTGACCTATTCATGCAAAACCATTTGAATGACATCAACCTAAACCCTATCAGGCTTACTAAAGAGTTCATAAAATTTAATGAACGTTGTTTTGTTAGGCTTTTGGGCGATATGCATTCTTCAAATTTTGTAATAATTGTAACACCAGATTTTGAGGATTTTCACTATAGAATCAGAGCCATAGATTTTGACCAACAATCTTACGAAGCTTCCAAGTCAGTATATATGCCACAATACTTTAAACAAAACAACGCCATTATAGATTTGGGTATGAAATACATGACCTCGGAATCAGTGAAGCAATACCAAACAGAAGAGCGGTCGTTGATAGCCCACCGTATGAAAGATGAAAAAGTAAAACTTCAAGAACTACTAAATTGCATGAAAACAGATAAAATACACCTAGATGCTAATTTGGTACAATTGAGAAAGGAACTATCGACACATTATAAAAACAAAGCCTTTTTGGCCTGTGAGTCGATGGGTGAGGCGGTAGAGCTGAGCCTTAAAATGGTCACAGCCTTTTAAGACTTCAAAAAACGAATCAACAGTATTTCGACTAATAAGAAAAATAATGCGGCTACGACAAAATATTTCCATAGCGGTTTACCTAGTGAAGTGTCTCTGAAGGCTTCAATGAAACTACCATCGAAAATATCGTCATAAACTTCAACATTCTTTTGATTTTCAAAAACATCTCGAAGGTTTTCAGAGCTGTAACTGTCAAGTTTTGACTCTAAATGATCGTGGTTTAGTGCCAATGTTTTTTCCACTTTTCCGTTTATGACCAAATCATAAAAACCAGAACCAAACAGCTGACCTTCGCTCAGTTCAGAAGATTTCGGAAGCGTCAGATTAAGTGTTTTGCCCAACAACCTTTGCACAGGAATAATCTCCAATTTGTCGTTTTTGAGTTTATAGCTTGCATTTTTTGGTGCATTGGGCATAAAAAAACTAATTGAAGACTCGCTGAAATTATACGACAACCTATCGGATTTACTACTCAAATAGGCCATTTTATAAAACGTAGGCACAAAAAAAGCATGTTCTGCAAAATTTCCAAATTTGGCATTTAGCGGACTAGCCAACAAATAAATAAGGCCGTCGCCAACTTTCGTTCTAGTTAGAAAAACCTTCCCGTTTCTGAAGCTCAATAGTTTCTCGGCAGCACCTCCCCATTGCAACTTTGGAGTAGATTTAGGCAAACTTACCAAGCTATTGAAAGAACTTCGCTCAAAAACATCGGCGTAAAAAGGAGACGTCTTATCAGGTTCGTTTATATCCACATAATTTTCAGGACTTGGCACTTCATTCACAACTTCAATATTCTGAAAACCATATTTACCCAAGAAACCAAGGTAACTCACAGCCACAGGATTTTCAGAAGGGCTAATGACTACACTTCCGCCCGAAGCTAGGAAATTTTCGAGAGCCAACTTGGCTTCCCCGTCTATCGTAGAAACGCCTTCCAAAATTACGATATCAGCGTTTTGCACTTGACCAGGATCAAAGTTATCAACCGAAAAAGAGGTGTATTTAAACAAACTATCGTTGGCGTACATCTTCGAAAGATAGTTCTGCGGACTACGTTGCCCAAAGAGATGCAAAACTCGAATGGTTGGCGAAGCATTTAGGACAAAATAAAAGTCGTTGTCGAAAGTAATGGGCTGATCATCAAATAATATTTTACCGCGGTGTACGCCTCGTTCCTTAACCGTAAAGTTAAAGGTGGCCGCAGACGAACCGTTTGGAGCAATATTTACGGATGAAGTAGAGGCCTGTATATTGTCTATAAACAACTTCAGTGGCAATTTCTCAACGCCTCTACTTCCTGAATTATAGACCTTTACATTCAGCACATTATTCTGCATTTCTCTAACCACAGGCAAACTCAGCCATACAGAATCCACAAAAACGTTCTGCGAAGCTTTACCGGTTACGGGTATCAAATGCACCTTGTCATTAGAATCTATTTTAATATTTTCTAACTTACCAACAGTAGATTTTTGAAAATCAGAAAACCAAAAAAAATGATTTTGGGCAGAAGGATTGTGTTTTTCAGCAATGGAACGTTGTCTTTTATATACTTGTTCTAATGTGCGTGGAATTTCAGAAAAATCCGTTGTGGTAAGTCTATCCTTTACTTTGGAGGCATTTGTAACGAACTGATCTTGCCCATCGAAATCATTGGTGGTCATTTGAATATTAGAAGACCTGTTGAAAATCGAAAGCAACTCGTCGACTTTGATAATGGCCAAATCTAAAAATCGTTTGCTTTCAGTATTATTTTGCATACTCAACGAATTGTCGAGATAAATACCATTAATTCCCATTGGCTTTGCAATGAAATTCCCTTTGTTTTTGAAAAATACAGGCTGAGCAAAAGCAAAAATTAAAAACGCCAAAAACAACATTCGGGCGGCCATTATGAGCAGCTGCTTGAATTTTCTGAAAGCCGAAGATTTGGTTTCAACCGTCTTCAGAAGAGCAACATTGGAGAAAAAAACTTTTTTGGTTCTTCGAAAATTGAAAAGATGCACAATGAGCGGAATACTCAAGGCCAACAATCCCCACAAAACACTTGGAAACAAAAACTGCATATTTTCAAAATTCAGATTTATAGCATATCAAATGTCCAATAATTTTGACCATACAAAACTCCCGGAGCCGCATATACAATTAGAAGACAGTTACTTCCTCAAATAACGACAAAACCCAAGCCAAAATGTAAAAAAAACTAGACTTGACAAAAAACAAAAAGTGATTTCACAAAAAAACAATGTAGAATTCCTGTAAAATCACTTTAAGAAAAATATCGTCTATTAAGCACCGACCTTAGTACTGTCTGCTGCTGGAGCAGCTGCGGTAGTTTCTGAGGTTGAAGCTGGAGTAGATGGGCCGTAAAGTTTTTCACGGATAGCCGCAGTGCGGGCTTCTAACTCTGGCTTAGCTGTATAGGTTACATTTAATTGCCTAGCTACTGAATCTGGGTGAACGCCATAAACGTATTCGTTGCCCTCATTTACATCATCCTGCTCAATTCGGTTGTTTTTCTGATATCCACAAGAGGCCAAAGCCACTAAACAGAAAATGAATACTATGTTCTTTTTCATTATGAAACTTATATCATTTAAATTTGCACAAATTTAAAATGAGCAATCCAAAAAGCCAAAGTTTATTTTAATTATTCGGTTCATATTTTCTAATTGCCCGCATTGAGGGTTTTAAAGCTGTTTTTATATGCATTATGACGTGGTAGTAATTGGTGGAGGAATTGTTGGGCTCGCTACAGCTCTTAATCTGAAAAAAGCCAGGCCAAGTTTGAGATTATTATTGATTGAGAAAGAAAACAGCCTTGCTGCTCACCAAACGGGCCACAACAGTGGCGTTATTCACTCAGGACTATACTATAAACCAGGTAGTTTGAAAGCCAAAAACTGCATAGAGGGTTACCACATGTTGATAGACTTTTGTAATGAGAACAACATAAAATATGAACTCTGCGGTAAAATAGTTGTGGCCACCAGAGAGGATCAAATACCAAGCCTTGAAACGTTATTCGAAAGAGGAATACAAAATGGACTGAAAGGCTTAGAAATGCTAAACAAGGAACAAATGCGAGCCATAGAACCTCATGTGGCTGGCATAGCAGGAATAAAAGTACCGCAAACGGGTATTATCAACTACACCACGGTTTCAGAAAAATATGCCGAAAATATTAAAAATCTAGGAGGAGAAATTCGTTTAGGAGAAAAAGTAAGTTCTATTTCTGAAATAAACAACGTTTCGACAGTGGTTACTAATAAAGGAAGTTATGATACAACATTAGTTATAAACTGTGCTGGGCTTTATTCCGACAAAGTAGCTCAGTTTACTGAAAAAGAGAAAGTTAAGGTGCGAATAATTCCTTTCAGAGGAGAGTATTATGAAATAAAACCCGAGAAACAATATTTGGTAAAACACCTCATTTATCCTGTTCCTGATCCAAACTTTCCTTTTTTAGGTGTGCATTTTACGCGAATGGTAGATGGTGGCGTTGAAGCCGGACCAAATGCAGTATTAGCATTTAGAAGAGAGGGGTACAAAAAACTTTCAGTTGATTTTTCAGAATTTGGAGAAACACTGGCATGGCCAGGATTCAGAAAAGTAGCCGCTAAATATTGGAAAACTGGAATAGGTGAGTATTACCGCTCATTCTCGAAATCGGCATTTACAAAAGCTCTCCAAGCGTTAATTCCAGAAATCAAAGAGGACGACCTAGTGCCAGGCGGTGCTGGAGTGCGAGCTCAAGCCTGTGATTACGACGGCGGACTACTCGATGATTTTGCTATCATAGAAAATAGACAAGCCATCAATGTTTTGAATGCCCCTTCTCCGGCAGCCACTTCGTCTCTATCTATTGGTAAAACCGTCGCTGAAATGGCCTTAAAACGTCTGAATTAAAGAAATTACCTTTTAAATTTTTATTATTCCATATTTCTGAATTATAATATTTAGTTTTGCCTTTTTAAAGCTCTCTGAAATTACATGAATCCAGAGTCAATAATTTTCTATAATTTATTCATTTATTTGTTCGGCTTTGTATTGCTACTCAGTCTGAACAAATCCGTGTTTAAGCAGCTTTCGGGCTGGATTTCGATAGTAATTAGTGTGCTTGGCATTATTTTTTCTTCAAGTTTACAAGGGCCATCAACCGAAAATTTCAACATATCTTACAATTGGCTGCACTTGGGCGAGACCCGTATAAACTTCACCATACTGATAGACAACCAAACCTACTTTATGTACATCTTGGTGCAAGTTATTGCTTTTTGTGTGAAGCTTTTCTCTACTAAGTATCTAGAGCATGACGACGGTATCAATCGTTATTTTGCGTTTTTAAATCTGTTTGTATTCTCTATGCTTGGGCTGGTTCTGGCAGGTAACCTACTTCAAATGTATCTTTTCTGGGAGCTAATAGGTTTTTGTTCTTACCTGCTTATTGGATTTTGGTATACTAAAAAAGCTGCGAATTCAGCGGCCATAAAGGCGTTTCTAATCAACCGAATGGGAGATGCTTTTCTGATGGTGGGTATATTTCTTTTGTTTTTAATTTACGGAAATCTTGATTTTGACGCCTTAATACCCCAAAATATAAATAAAAATGCATTCGGCTTTCCATTTTTAAGTTCTCAGGGTCTCCAAACTTTGGCAGTATTGATGATTTTTGGTGGAGTAACTGCAAAATCTGCTCAATTGCCTCTGCAGATTTGGCTTCCCGATGCCATGGAAGGCCCTACTCCTGCTTCCGCTCTGATTCACGCGGCCACCATGGTCGTTGCTGGCATATTTTTATTGGGCAGAATTTCGCCCATCATCACACCCGATGCTGGCTTAGTAATAGCATTGACTGGTGCGTTAACAAGTGTTTTGGCAGCCATTTCCGCTGTTTTTCAATATGATATCAAGAAAGTATTGGCCTATTCTACCATTTCGCAGCTTGGCTTTATGGTGGCGGGAATGGGTATGGGAGCCGTTGGTGCTTCCTTTTTTCATCTTGCTACACATGCGTTTTTTAAAGCCGGGTTGTTTTTGTGTGCTGGAGCGGTCATTAACTACATGCATCACGAGCAGGATATGCGAAAAATGGGCAATCTGATTCTTAAACTTCCTGTAGTTTTTTATGCCTATGTCATCTGTGCAGCCTCTTTAATGGGACTTCCATTTACTTCAGGTTTTTTATCCAAAGACTCACTATTAAATGCCGCAGTGGCTTTTGGGACAAAAAACGGACTCAAAGAAATAAAGCTGCTCGTGCCAGTAATGATGGGCATTACTTCATTTCTTACCTCTTTCTATATGATTCGGCAGTTGATTATGGTGTTTTTTCAGAGACAAGAAAGTCCGGTCGATAAAATCATAAGCTCAACCAAAAGAACGTTTGACGGAGTAATAAAATCGTTCCAAAAAATTCTAAATGCCGAAAATGAATCTTTGGGTGAAGATAGACTAACAAATTTTGTGAGAAACTTGGGCATGTTTGAAGTATCCATTATAGGACTTACCGTTTGTTCTACATGGTTTTTATTTAGCTCAAATCCGTTTTCGTTTGAAGAAGTATGGTTTCTTGAGGTTTTCCAAAGTGAAGAAACGCACTTTTCTTGGATACCGCTGGCGGTAGGAATGCTATTTATTTTGGCCTTACTTATAAGCTACAACACTACTTATGAAGAACTGAGAAGGTATTACTTAGGAGAATATAAAACTGGAAATCAAAGAAGATTCTATCTTCTAGCAAAAAATCACTTTTACATCGACCGAATTTATAAAAGACTGTTTTTTATGTTTGTAAAAAGTGGTGAAACGACAAATATGCCCATGACTGCTGGTTTAAGCGATAAAGGTTTGAAAACTCGAAAGTTTGAAATTGCCCCCTATTTTCAACTGATAGAAACTAATATTGTGGATAGATTGATAACAAAAATCAGTTCATTAGTTTTATCTTTGTCCAATTATAGCTCAAAAATTGACGATAAAATATTAGATGGTTCAGTTCTAGGGATTTCGTTTGGCCTCAAAAACTTAGGAGACAAAATAAGAAAATCACAATCTGGGCAAATTCAATTGTACATTTTGGGTATGGTGGTTATCATTTTATGCATTGTTTTTATCAAAATCATAATTTTCTAAAATGCAATCTGGCTTATTAAGTTCTCTCATAATATTACCTCTGATTGCTTCAATGGTCATTTTGTTGCTTCCCGAAAGTTACAAAGGGTCGTATAGGTGGATTTCACTAATTGTACAAGTCTTACTTTTGATAGATTTAGGCACCTTGATTGGTGCTTTTGAACCGAACCACTCGGGTTATCAATTTTTGGAGCATTTTGAGTGGATCAGGCTAACACTCGGCAAAACATCCATATTATCAATAGATTACATAGTGGGTATTGACGGACTAAGCCTATCAATGGTCGCACTTTCTGTGATTATTTTCTTCATTGCCAACATTTCATCGTTTTCTATAAACAAGAAAGAAAAAGCTTATTACAGTTTATTTTTGCTTCTTACGGCGACTGTTATAGGATGTTTCATAGCCGTCGATTTCTTTTTATTCTTTATATTCTTCGAGTTCATGCTCCTTCCTATGTACTTCCTAATCGGTATTTGGGGCGGACCAAATAAGGCTTATGCTTCACTTAAATTTATCATTTATACGCTTGTTGGCTCGGTGATGATTTTGGTGGTTATGATAGCTTTGGCTATGTCTAATGTCGACGAGTTTTTTACTAGTGAATACAAAAGAACGGTTTTTAGCTTCGATTTCAGAATCCTCAGCGATCAAGCCAATTTGCTGAAAGGATCGTTGCTCAATATTGAAACCCCCATTAAAATCTTTGGTGTAAATGCCAGGGACTTTATGTTTATCCTGCTATTTATTGGTTTTGGCATAAAACTTCCGATGGTGCCTTTCCACACATGGTTGCCCGATGCACACGTAGAAGCTCCAACGCCCATTTCAGTAGTTTTAGCAGGAGTTTTACTCAAAATTGGCGGTTATGGACTCATCAGGATAGCCTATGATTTTTTCCCAGATGTTGCGATTCATTACGGTCTTTTGATAAGTATAATAGGTCTAATTTCAATTCTTTATGGTGGTTTCAATGCCCTAGCACAAAAGGATTTGAAAAAACTTATAGCATATTCATCCATCTCACACATGGGTTTTGTGTTACTTGGCTTTGGTGCATTTAACATTGAGGGCTTCAATGGGGCTATTTTCCAGATGTTTAGCCATGGACTCCTATCATCCATGCTATTTCTTATAGCAGGTGTTTTGTATGATAGAACCAAGAACCGAGAGATTGATAACTTTAAAGGTTTGGCCAAAATTATGCCGATATTCACGGTTTTAGTAACCGTCGCATTTTTTGGCTCGCTGGGTTTACCTTCACTTTCTGGCTTTATTGGTGAATTTTTCACCTTGTTTGGCAGTTTTCAAGCCAATACTGTCCCAAAGGTTATTCCAATATTGGGTGTTTTGGGTATAGTTTTATCTGCTATTTATTTACTTTGGACTTTCCAAAAAATGTTCTTCGGAGAGTTTTGGACGAAGGATGAATTCCAAAACAATTTAACGGATCTAAACCAAAAGGAAATATTAATGTTGGGTATTTTGGGCATATTGACCTTACTTTTCGGAATTTTCCCAAACATCCTTTTTGACGTCATTAATCCTACAGTAATTCAACTTTTTGGATGAAGGAATTACAAGAAATACTCAGCAGCTCGCAGCATATTCTACCCGAATGGATTCTTTTACTGGGAATATTGCTCATTGTCATCATAGTTTCTTTTCAGAAAAAAGACTCCAAATGGCCGTACAGATTTTCATTTTTGTTGGTTCTTATCTATACTTTTTCGGCTACATACTTTTATGAAAACTTGCCAGCGGGAGGGTTAAAGCTATACGGAGGTTTGCTTTTGGTAGACCAAACCAGCTTGTTTTTTAAACAGTTAGTAGCCATTTCAACTATTGTTTTCCTAATTCATAGTAGATTATTTGATTACAAATTTGATGGTGAAATATATTTTCTCATGCTTTGTATATTACTAGGCTTGAGCTTTTTATCGATGACCACCCATTTTTTGGTCATTTATGTTGCACTCGAATTGGTTTCTATATCGTCTTATGTATTGGTAGCAACCAAAAACGAAAAAATGAATTTTGAAGCAGCCATAAAATACCTCATTTTTGGGGCAACGAGCAGTGCCATTATGCTTTATGGCATCTCTTTGTTTTACGGCATGGGTCATACGCTAAACTTTGCAGAACCTGCTTTTATTCAAGCTATTGCAGCCAATACACCACTCATTATTCAAATAATCTCATTTTTGTTTTTAGCCGGACTATTATTCAAAATTGCCGCAGCTCCGTTTCATAGTTGGGTTCCTGATGTTTACGAAGTCACTTCTACACCCATAATCTCCTTCTTATCATTTGCACCCAAAGCCGTAGGTGTATTGGTGGTTGCAAGAGTGGTACAATCCAACTTTGCTGACCTAAATGCAGTACTTTTACTCATTATTTTCTTGTCTTTGATTATAGGAAACTTAGCAGCTTTGTGGCAAACCAACTTGAAAAGAATGCTGGGCTATTCGGGAATAGCACAAGCAGGATTCATATTGATTGGCGTATTAAAAAGTCCTCAAACAGATTTCTATGGTGCATTTTTTTATATCCTCACCTACTTGCCAATCACTATGGGTGCGTTTCTCTTGGCTGATTTACTAAAAAACCTTTCGGGTAGCGATGAAATGGAAGACTTTAAGGGTTTAGGCCAACAGAATATATTTCTGGGCCTAAATGCAGTTATCATTATGATGGCATTAGTTGGTCTCCCACCTACTGTTGGTTTTATGGCCAAGTTGATGGTATTTTCCTCCATCGTCAATCTTGGAGAAGCCATGCACAGCTCGGTTTACTACGGACTTTTGATATTCGGACTTTTGAATGCCGCCATATCTATCTATTACTACCTCAAAGTACCGTATTTTATGCTTATCAAAAAGAGTTACAATCAACCTAAGTACAACAACGATTTCTTTCTTACGCTAGTCCTCACCTACTTCAGCATTTCTTTAGTGATTTTCTTCTTGTACCCCGACTTCGGCACAGAATGGGTTAGAAAGGTTCTGTTTTAAGCATTCAGAAAAATTATTACATCGTCACTTAGAAAAATTATAGGTGTTTTTCTCTTTAAAAACCTTGTCTTTGTTCACAAAAGACTAGCATCTGAAGGTTTTTAGTTCCGAACCTGAAGCTATTAGTACAAAATCAGAATCGATATGAACTAATAACGCATTATTCTCTATTGTAATTTGAGCAATCTGGAAATCGTTGCTCTTTCTAATGGTGATTCCTTTTAGAGACTCCCAGACCGCCTTTGAGGCTTTTCAAAAAGGGGAATTACAAGCAAGCTATGAGGTAACTTCTACCCTTATGATTCCATACGAATTTCAAAGAATGCAGGCTATATTGGGTATCAGAAAGTACTTTTCTGAAGAATTGTATGAAGAAAGGAACTCGAAAACCTAAATACTTTTCAAAAAAACAGGGTTGCGGACTTGTTTTTAGAAACATTGAAGAAATATGAGGTAAAAGGCCTTATAAACCAACAAAATGAAGACATGGGAGAATACTTAGTTGACTACCTAGATATAGCTGAAACTACCAGAACTTAGACAAGCGGAACTGAAGAATATGATTATGACAATGGTAATACCAGAGCTATACGCATAGAGTTCTGGAAATTAAAAAAAATAAGCGACACTGGAGCATCGCTTATATTCTCATAAAAAGTTACAAATTAGTACTTAGCTGCTTTTCCTGGAGCTGGTGTACTTAATTTTATAAAATCTCTAAGATCTTCGTTAGCCTGTTGTAAGTCTTGCCTACGAAGATACATCATGTGGCCCGAACGGTAGCCCTTCCAACTTAATCTTTCTTTGGTTTTACCGCTTGGATCCATTTGCCACATGTTATACTTGGCATTAAAATAATCGCAAGCACCATCGTAATAACCCGACTGCGTAAGTACATGCAAATAAGGATTGGCAGCCATAGCCGCTCTCAAATTCTCACCCAGATTGACATCGTCACGCTCCCACGGGTTAACTGGACCAAACATATTATATTTCAGATCAGTCTTAAACTTCAATTCTTCACGCAAATACATGTTGATAGGCGGAGTAAACGAATGCAACCAAGAACTAAGCTCTGCATTGAACTCTGGTTTTTCGCCTCCATCTTTTGAGTCAATTCCTAAATATCTAGAATCCAATCTTCCAACCGTGTAACCCCTATCACGAAGTAACTCTTTCCAAAAATAATTAAGTGAAATCTTCAAGTTGTTCTTCATCAAAACGTCCTCTGATAAGCCAGAATATTTTGACATCTTAGCTGCCAAGGCTTTCTTTTCGTTTTCTGGCAGATATCCGCCTTTAGCCAAGGCCGGAATCAATTGATTCACCGTAAAATCCTCTACTTCTGGTAAAAAAGCCGTTAAATCTTTACTTTGAAACGATGTCTCCAAGGCTTTATGATACCAAGCCACAGCAGCAAAATAAGGCAAACGCAAGGCATCGCCCATGGTTTCGTCACGTTTGATACCCAAATCTGTTGGAGAAACTAACACAACGCCATTCAGGTACATCCAGTGGCTGCTCTGTAACTCTAAAGCCATGCCTGAAACACGATTGGTACCATAACTTTCACCTATCAAATACTTCGGTGAAGACCATCGGTTTACCCGACTTACAAAAGTATTTAACCATTCTGAAAGATATTTGATATCAGCTTTTACACCAAAAAATGTAGATTTTGGAGTTTCAGGATTTATAATTCTTGAAAAACCGGTATTGACAGGGTCAATGAAAATAATATCCGCTACGTCTAATATGGAATAAGGATTGTCTTTATAACCATAAGGCTGTACTGGATAACCTTCATCGTCGATGTTTAGTACTTTTGGGCCTGTATAAGCAATGTGCATCCATACCGAGGCTGAGCCAGGCCCGCCGTTGAAAGAAAAAATAATTGGTCGGGTCGCCTTGTCTTTTACATCATTGCGTTCGTAGTACGTATAAAAGCAAGAGGCGATAATTTTGCCGGCCTCGTCCCAAACAGGTATGGTACCTGTGGTAGTTTTATAGGGCACTTTTTGGCCTTTGATAGTTACCTCACCGTTGGTGACTACACTCATGTCAGGATTGAGTATTCTCGAATTTGAAACCTGAGGCTTCTCTTCTACTTTTGGAGTTACCGTTGCAGGAGCAGTTTCTACCTTTTTTTGCTGAGCATTTACTAGAAGGGTTAATCCAAAGCAGAGACTCAATAGTACATTTTTCTTCATTTTTTATTTGTTATAGTTGATTGCTTCTAGGAGGTTTTCCATGTTGCTATCGCTCACTGGAATTTCATATTTTCCAATAGTAATCCTATGGTTTCTAATAGATTCTATCTTTTCGAGATTAACGATGAAGGATTTCTGAACACGCAAGAATTTTTTGGATGGCAGTTTTTCTTCAATTCCTTTCAGTGTCGATTTGGTCAAAATTGGATGCACTGCGGTGGTAACATATATTTTGATATAGTCTTTCAATCCTTCAATGTGGGTAATTTGGGCAAAGTTGATTTTCACCAAGGAGTATTCTACATTTACAAACATGTAGGTCTGTTCTTCGTTGGTACCTTCGTTATTAGCCAGTCTGTAAAGCTCCCGTGCCTTCATGGCAGCCTTAGTAAATCGTTCAAAACTTACTGGCTTCATCAAGTAATCTACAACTTGAAGATCGTAACTCTCCACAGCATATTGCTCGTAAGCGGTTACAAATATAACCATGGGCTTATTGACCATACTTTCTAGCAATTTTGTTCCAGCCATTCCTGGCATTTGTATGTCTAGAAAAACCAAATCGATTTTCTCATTTTCAATCACTTCGATCGCCTCAAAAGCATTTTTACACGTACCTACAAGCTCCAAAAAAGGTAATTGACTAATATTTTCTTCTAGCAGTTTTCGACCTAAAAGTTCGTCGTCAACTGCTATGCATCTAATTTTGGCGTTCATATCTTAGGTTTTGTTTTTTAAATCCAATTCTAAATATACTTCAAAAAAACCGTTTTCTTGTTTCATCAAGAGTTTGTGTGCTTCGGGATATAGCAAATCTATCCTTCGCGATACATTTTTAATTCCAATTCCCGAGTTAGGATCCTTAGTTTCACTTCTTTCGTTACTCATGAGATTTTTAACCGAAAACTCGAATTTCTCACCTTCCTTAGCTTTTATAACAATTTCAATTTTAGGGTCTTTCACAAATCCAACTCCATGTTTAAAGGCATTTTCAACAAAAGGAATCAGCAGCATTGGCTCTATCATCATAGACCCGGGATTACCTTCCAACTTTAAGTCTATCTTGACATCTTCCCCAAATCTGACATTCTGAAGTTTCACGTAGTTTTCAAGATATCCAATTTCCTTTTCGACCAAAACCTGCTTATTTTCAGACTCATAGAGCATGTATCGTATTAAGTTAGAGAGTTCAAGGGTAACGCTTTCAGCTTCTTTAGATTTCGTTCTTATCAAATATACTATACTATTTAGAACATTGAATATAAAATGGGGACTAATTTGAGAACGAAGGAACGAAAGTTCTGATTTCAATCTTTCCGCCTGTTCCTCCTGATTCTTTTTAGACTGTCCGGTCATAAATATTACAAAACCATAGAGCGTACTCATTGAAATAATGAACAAGACAGGAAACAATGTGCGGGAATCATAAATACGAATGGGGTATTTATTAACTAGATAATCTTTTAATAAATAATACGCAAATAGGTAAATGGAAAACATCACAAGTAAACTCATGATATAACTAGTCAACTGACCTTTATGGAGAAATTTCCGAATCAAAAACTCAGAATTGAAGTAAAAGAAGGGCATTGAGAAAAAACCCAATGGCAAGGTGAGCATTAGCCATTCGAGACGGATCTTGTCATCGTCCATAATCGAATTAAGGATGGGCAAAACCAACCAGAAAAACCAAAAAATAATATGAAACAATATGCGAAAAAGTAAATCGCTAGATATTTTTTTATTCGTAATCAGCACCTTCATAGATTTTGTATGAATGCAATTTCACATTTTTTTTCAAATAAAATTCAAAAACAAGACCAAAATTGTATTTGAATAGATTTAAGATTTATTTTTATGGTATAAGCTCAAAATCATCGATTATCAGCCTTTTATCCTCATTAAAGTTTCATTTATCTAATTCTTGGAAACGTGAAACTTTTTAACCTTAATTTTGTTTACGATTTACTATCATAAACTATTGTATGACAAAATATTTCACTTCTATTTTATTTTTAATTAGCTCTTTGGTATTTGCTCAAATACCGGCAGCCTCACAGGGAGGCGATGGAAAAATAACGGGTACTCTAATAGACAGCCTAGACAGAACAGCCGTAGAATTTGCGACCTTGTCTTTGTACAAAACCACTGATCTTGTAAAACCGATAGACGGAACTCTTACAGATGGTAAAGGGAAATTTTTACTTAAAAATGTACCGAACGGCAAATTTGCCATCAAATTTTCCTCTATAGGATTTAAGGACAAAATTGTATTTTTAGAAGAAATTACTGCCAAGAACAAAACCATAACACTTAAAGATATTTTTATGAACACTGATGCCAAGCTACTCAACGAAGTGGTGGTAACTGGTCAGGGTGCAGTTATAGAAGAGAAGGTAGATAGGCTAGTTTATAACGCTGACAAAGACATTACCGCCAAAGGTGGCGACGCTGCAGATATTCTAAGAAAAGTACCATTATTGTCTGTAGACCTCGACGGAAATGTATCGCTAAGAGGTAGCTCGAATATAAGAGTTTTGATCAACAATAAACCATCTACCATCATGGCGGCAAGTGTTGCGGATGCTTTGAAGCAGATTCCGGCAGACCAAATAAAAACTGTTGAGGTAATCACTTCGCCATCGGCCAAATACGACGCTGAGGGTTCTTCAGGCATTATTAATATCATACTCAAAAAGAACAATTTAGAGGGCTACAGTCTCAATACAGACATAGCCGGTGGAAATAGAGGTGCTAATTTGGGACTAAACGGAAGTTTGAGGACTGGAAAATTTGGCATGACCTTGGGCGGCTTCGGAAGAGCCAATTTCAACCCTTCCGAAACTACATTTGAGCAATTGACCAAGCCTGCCATTAAAGAAGGACCAAGCTTCAGAACAAGCCAAAAAGGAAATGCCAAAGATGAAATGGTGTTCGGTAGATATACTTTGGGTGCGGATTACGATATTTCAAAAACTAAATCATTGTCGGCTGGGGCGAGATTCGGCACCAGGAGTTTCAATAGAAATCAAGATTTGACCATCGAACGTTTCGAAAATCTTACTCAGTTGAGCAATACAAATCAAAGAATTATATCTGAAAATCCATCAAATAGCTGGGACTTTAATCTTGATTACTTGCACATAATTAAACCACAGAAAGAGTTGAGTATATCTACGCTCTACAGTAGAAGCAGTGCAAACTCCGACTTTACAAATACACCCTTGGGTAATCCCGAATTAGATAGATTAGCCCTAACGAACAGAAATGACAATATTAACCAAGAATACACCCTTCAAGTTGATTATCAAACACCCATCAAAAAGAATCAATTGGTAGAATTTGGTGCAAAGGGAATCTTCAGAGAGGTGAACAGTGACTTTAGCTATTTGATTGGTGGCAATTTAATAAACGACCCAAAAAGACCTAATGGGTCTTTGGACTACAATCAAAATATCGGAGCTGCCTATTTGGCATACACCTACACAACAAAAAGTAAGTATACCTTTAAAGCAGGTACAAGATATGAAATAACCGATATTTATGCCACTCAAAACAACAACACCAATATTGAGATTGAGCCGTACAATATTTTGGTACCCAATGTGAATATATCTAAAACCTTTGGCGGAAAATATACTGTAAAAACAGGCTATAACAGAAGAATTCAACGCCCTGGTTTACAACAGTTAAATCCGAACGTAAATTTGGTAAATCCGCAAAATATTAACCAAGGAAATCCAGAGTTGAGACCCGAATTGACAGACAACATAGAAGCAAGTGTGAGTGCAAGTATCAAAAAGATATACCTGAATATGTCTGTTTTCACAAGATTAACTGGTAACGCCATTACTCAGGTTGCTACACCCTCGGGTACCGAAAACGGTGTGGTAATCACGACTTTTCAAAATGTCGGGAATGACAAAGCATACGGCGTAAACTTCTCAGGAAACCTGAGCCTTACCTCAAAGTGGATGGTAAATGCAGGAATAGAGTCATTCTATAACTACATAACTGGTCAGACGACTTCTGCGAGTGGTGTTGTTATCCCGGTATCTGGACAAGGTTGGAACCACAACGGACGTTTAATGAGCTTCATAACACTCAAAAAAGGCTGGCAGGTACAGGCATTTAGTTTTGTAAGAGGAAGCAGGGTATTACCAATGGGTCGTCAGGGTGGATTTGGATTTTATTCGCTCGGCACCAGAAAAGAATTCAAGAATAAGAAAGGAAGTATAGGATTATCTACACAAAACTTCTTTCAAAATGCCATGAAAATAAAAACTACCATGGAGTCACCACTATTTACCCAAAAAAGTGTAAACTACATGTTTAATAGAGGCATAAGCCTTAACCTCTCTTATAAATTGGGTAAAATGGGTGCAAATGCCATGATGCCGAAGAAGAGAGCTAAAGGTGTGAAAAACGACGACGTTAAAGACGGAGGCGGTGAAACTACAGGCCAACAAGGTGGTGGTGCTCCGGCAGGTCGTAACTAAGAAAGTACTTAGGGTCTGCTGAAAAAGGTAAAAAGTACTTATAGATAGTAAGTTATGGGATATTTTGATAAATTTGGTGCAAACTATTTTGCATATGAAGCCCAAAAACCTTGCAGCACATCGCA